>Ga0179593_1342253_pt1 | contig 11037 bp, 12 predicted proteins | sample CZODoug2_1_08_16_FD_185931 | JGI IMG/M metagenome (GOLD analysis project Ga0179593, IMG submission 185931) | Vadose zone soil fungal communities from Angelo Coast Range Reserve, California, USA - CZODoug2_1_08_16fungal (PacBio error correction) | ecosystem: Environmental > Terrestrial > Soil >... | reverse complement strand
TTTTAGACTCTTCTTTTTTAGGACGTTCCGTTCTCTCTGGTCACTTCGATCCCTTTCTCAGGTCCTTCCAACGGGGCTTGTCCCCCCCGTCCCCATGACCCGGACCCTTTAAAATGTTCCTCTACCGCACTTCTCTTGCATTGAAGTGACATTTTTCTCTGCAGTTCGGTTCCTTTTAAGGTTTGGTTTTCGCCCCCTCCGTCTGTCCCCCGTTTACTTGTCATCTCCTTCAGTGTTTCATGCCCCCTCCTTTTTTTCCCCGCCCAGCCTGCATGCCCTGCCTTCGTCGACAAGGACCGGACTTTATTCCCATTTTTCTTTTCTTTTTCCTCTCATCGCCGATGCCGCCCTCTTTTCTGGTCTTGAGTTTTTCACCCAAGAACGGTCAACCCGTTCTCTGCCCCCCCCTCTGCGCTGCCGATCTTTTTTGATCCACATTTCCCCGCCAGCAGGCCACGCATCTTCTCCTTTTTGCTTTCCCCTTCTTGCCGAAGTTTCCGGTCCGCCACGATTCCACCTTTCACTTTGTTCCTCTAGTCGTAAGAAGAAAGCACTCTTGTTACCGTCCCATCGGCGCCACTTCCTTCCCCCCCCCCGACTCCTCCTGTTCCTTACCTTTCTGATCCTCTTGTCACTTGTTGATATCTCTTAAGTGTAAGCGGCTGTGCCCCTTTGGAATTCCACGGTCCTCGGGCCCCTAGTCTCCTTCTTTCCCGAACGGCAGGTTGTTTCCCAGGTCACCGTTTCCAGCCCTTGAGTGATGCCCGTTCTGTACCGATGCTTTCTATTGCGTCACGTTCCTCCTGCGATTCACCCAGCCGCCTCTTGGAAGCGGCTACTGCTCCCTTTTCCACCTTTGAATTATCCCTCTCTTTTACATGCTGTGGCCCCGTGCCTCCCGCCCCCAACAAAACCCACCCCCCCCCAACCCCATTTAAAACACTTTCCCCCTTTGATGAGTAGCGGGGCCCCATTGTGCCGGGCCGTTTGGCTATCTTTGCCACTGCATGTTCGCTGTTCCTTCTTTACGCTGTCAGCCGTTGCCCGCTGGCTCCACCACGTAGTCCTGCGGGTTCACACGGAACCTCCCTCACCTCTTTGTCCCCGGACACTTCGAATGCACCCCTCAGGTCGGCCTTCTCCTAAAGGTTCTCCCGCCCTACGCCCATTCACCGCCTTTATCATTTATTCTTTCCAACCCACCCAAACCGTTCACTTTGCCTTGGGTCTCTTAGGTCACATGCTGGCCTACTTTCACTCCTTCGCCCACCCCTCTTCGCGCTCCTTTTCCTTATTTCTCCCGCTCTCTTCCTCTCCCCTTTCTCATCACGAACCACTGTAGAAAACGACTTTTGCCACCCCCTGTTTCTCTATGACCTTATCTCCGCAGAAATGTACCCTTTCACCTCCCTCCCCCCCCAACAATATCCCGTTGGTCTGATTAATGGGATTTTTCTTCTCATCCCCAAACCCTATCCCCCCCCCATCCACTACAACCTTCGATACCAAGAAGACCTCGGAACCCTTCTTTTTTTCCCGGCTTCAAAAAGAGCTCCCTGAATCCTTCGCCCTTTTTTAAGGATGGCGGGCTCCCTCCTTTTTGATGTATACCCGCTCCCTTCTTTCCATTTTCTCGCCACCCGGCAACTTGGAGCCCAGTCCAATTTCCCCAAGCGGTTGTCGGACATTCTTCAGGCCAGAGAAGAGCTGTTTTCACACTATTTCACGCTTTCCATTGTGGCGGTCTTGGTTTTGGTAACCTTCTCCGCCCCTAGAGGCCCCACAACTGACCCCTTCTTTCTCAACGAAGCGTTCAAGATCAAGCCTCCTGATGCGCTTTTTCTACTATTGAGCACTCATTTTCCACGCCGCCCCCCACATTTTATGCTTCCCTTCGCCTCGGTAGCTGCCTCTCTGAGCAGGCTGCAGTCGCGACATCCCCGTCTCGAGTTGAAAAAACGTCCCCCTGTACGCAGACCACCGTGTCATCAGCCCATTCCGTATCGAAAGATTTCCGCGCCACCCAGAACACGTATTAAATTTTTCGTCATTACCTCTTCGTGAGCTCCAATCCGTCCAAGGAAAGCCCCACTGTGCGACCGCGTTCCACCGCCTGGACAATAATTTTCCGTCCATTTGCCGCTTCACCTTTTTGATTTTTATTGTTCCACTGCTAACAACTCCTACCTCTCCTGTACCTCTCTTCCTCGATCTCCGACCCTTCTAATCGCAGACCGCGTTCCCCTATTCATTCAGTTCTCCATTAATGATGTTCTTTACCCCTTGCGTGAGAGTCTCTTCGTCTTTCAATTTCTGGACGGACAAAATTCACCAAGACTCTTGACAGAACAGATTAAGCCAGTGTCTTGTTTCCTTCCCCTCTGTCGTTTCCAGAGAATCTCCCCACCCCCCTTCTGACCTGACCTTCTCTAAGGACCTTGTACAATTCCCTTGCCCCACCCTCTTTCTTAGGCTCGTCCATAAGCGACGATTCAGTCCCCTTGATACTTCCTAATAGGCTTGAGATCGTGGGCTTTGCCTCTGCGATGCAGGATTTTTTACGCGATCTCCCCAATGTCAATTTCCTTCACCTGATACCGTCTCCTCCCTGTCTCATGGTGGTCCCCAAACCCCTTCACCTCCTCTTGTACCCATGGCTAGTCCGCCCGCGCCCCCCCCAACCCCGAACCCCTTCCACCACGTTCTGACCCTTGCCAACGCGCCGCCCGCGGTGTTTTTTTTCCTTCTAAGAACGCGTTGCCCGGAGTAGCCCCAAAAAGGACATTGTTCCCGACGTCTCTAATACACCATATCATCTTCTCTCTCCTGGCCCCATTTTTTTCTTTTTGCCTTTTTCTTCGGTTCGTCTTCCTTGATTAGGCTTTCCTCTTGTACGATTTGAGTTGGTGGCGCCCATTGGTCCCGGCTGAGGCATTCAGGCCGGCGTTGATGTTGGAAGATCCTCGTTGTAATCGGACTCCTCCCCTACCCCGTAATTTTTGAGAGGTCTGTCTTAGGCCCAAGTCCTCTTCTCGAGTCTCTGAGAGGTGTACCCTTCCCAGGTGGTCCCGGCCCTCCCCCCTCGAAAACTGAGAAGTCGAGCCTTCTCTTGTCTTTTGCGATCGCTTTCCCCACTCGTTCGCTTTTTTTTTATTTTCGGTTTATCAGTTTTTCCACCCAAATTCTCCTCCCTCCTGTTGTGAGAGAGACCCTTTTGGTTGTTTCACACATCTTCCCCTTCTGCGGCAGCTCTCTTTGTGCCGCGCGCTTCCTTAGCTTCTCCCTCGACGTCCCTCACGGTTTTCGCCTTCTTTACTTACTTATGACAACGAGCCTAGCCCCAGACGATCGATCTTCTTGACCTCACCTCAAACCCCCCGAATTTTTTCTTACTTCGGTTTCTCATTTTCTTCCTCTTCCCCACTCTATTTCCACACTCTTTCTTTTTTGCCTTTGGCGTCCCTCCTGTTCCCAACATCACCTCCCTCCTCCCCCATGTACCGTTCCAAGCCTCACCCCTTCTTCTCCCCAACGAACCCGTCAATCCTCTGGTGCTTCACTGATTGAAAGTTCACACTCGTCCAACCCCATGTAGATATGTTTTGAACGCTCGGATTCGCCCCCCCCCTCGCGTTCTTGTGCGTTTTATTCCGCATGCCGCGTTCTTCGCGTACACTGATTCTCGATGTTGGAGAGGTACCGTCAGTTTTTGATGCCATGGTTATGTGTGAGCGAGAGTTTGTCTGCTGGCCGCTAGGGGTCACTCCTTTGACGCCCCCTTTAGTTTCACCATAAGGTCTTTTTTTCGGTGAGACTTAAGTGTTCAAGGCTTCTTCTTCCCCTCCGGTTAATCCTTTCCGTTTCCCAGGCCCAAGAGAACGCTATGCTACAGTAGCCGGCATTCCCTGGCGCCTCTTCCTGGTTTCCTACGAAATAGCGGTTTTTCTTTCCCCTGGTACAGGTCCCTGCGCCATGGGCAGTGCTTGCACGGGGGGAATCCGATTCTAGTTGACCTCCCCTGGGGTTCGCAGGCATCCCCCCCGGAGGCGTTTTTTTGGTCATTTCTTGCCTGTTGCCGCCAGCTTCTCTCTTTAGACGCTCACGGACTTGTTTACCCTCACCCCTCAGGCTTCTTTTGCTAGGTTTCGTTGAGTTTTTGAAAGGGCTTTCTTACTTGATCACGTTTAGAATATGTTGACCTTTCCTCGTGACCCTTATTCGTAGAGAAGGGTTAGACGCTGGTTCTTGGAAATCTTGCAGGGTATGTGCGTTCCATTGTACATTCGTACTTTCTCTTTCACTTATTAATAGCATGTAGTTCCTTTCCCTGGTTCTTTCTTGGCGTCATCATAATAGTGAATAGGATAGTTTCCCTACTTTCTTTCTGTCTTTATCTGAACTCTATTCTGATCCCTTTCTCTTCATTTGACCCCCACGTATCTCGGGGTGAGTCCCCTTGTGTCCTATTATCTCTGGAGGTTAATGAGGTGTATCCTTTTTCCCTCTTCAGGAAAGCTTGTCTCCTCGCTGGCAGCGGACGACAATTTGTCATGTTTAGGAGAGAAATAATTCGGATCGAGTCGTAGACCCCTTCTGCTCTTAGCTCTCATCTTCTATCTAGTTGTCAGCTCTCTTCATTGTGTACCCGCTAGGGGAGGTTCGGTGGAAAAGACAACATCTTTTCTGACGAACCCAATTTTTGAACTTACCCTAGGTCTGTCTCCACCGATAGGCCACGGTTCCTTGGCTAATGCCCTTCTTACCGTTTGTAGTAGCTGATGGTTTCCTGGTCTACCCTTGGATGTTCGTTTAGCCCCCGTGGAGGTCTCGAGACTTGACGTCTTTTCTTACATCATGTTCGTCGTGGACGAGCACCTCGTACCCGTGCGAATGGGCCCAATGGCGTGTGACTCTTGTGGGAGGAACGAGACGGATTGGTCATTCGTTCTGAGTGGTTTTGTACTAGACGTTTACCCCCCGGGGTGTGTGGATTATGTTTAGTTAGGAAATCCATTTAAGACCCGCGTTTATATTTTTGTGGTTGTATGCCTGATACCTTCCTGAGCGTATTTTTTGTTTTCAACGACCCTTGTGGTTTTACAGTCCCTGCATTTCTACCTCTTTCTTGTCGCCTATTCGTCCTTATCGTCTTCTTTGAGGAACGTTCAGCGCCTCCTTTTTTGGACCTCAGGGTGTCCTAATTACCTTTCATGTTCCTCCAGATGTTACATATCTCCCAGTCGCTTCGATGTTCACCCTGTTTGTTTCGAAGAGTTAGAGAATAAGCCTTTGGAATCCTTCGAGTATTTTATTGGATTTTTTTCCCTTTTGTAAGCAGAACTGTCTTGATGCAGACTTCCCCTTTTTTTGCATTGACATTTTTCGGTGTCCCCTTTGACACGTACTTTTTCAGGTTCTTTTAAGGTCTAGGTTTCAGTTTGGTTTATTGGCACAGCTTTCCCTCGCCTCGAGAGTCTTTCTTACTGGCGGCGAACATTCCCCCCCCCTTTGTCCCCCGAGAGACCGACATTCCGTCCATGGCCCCCGTCTTTTTTTTCCAGTCTTGACGTGCAAGGATGGACCTTTTTTTCCCCTCAGTAATTTTGAGTCCTTGGTTCTAAATAAGAGTACTCCTGGGTGGATGGACACTGGACTGGAGACCCGCCCCTGGGTCCCTTCCTTTTCCTTGAACCCCCTCCCAGCCTGTCTGTAAAGCTGACCCCGCCGTGGATTTATTCAGGGCTGTTAGGACGCCACTGGTGTTTCCCCCGGAACATTTTCTTTCAAATAATTATTTATACTATCCCCGGTTCAGGCCCCCCCCCCGCGTGGACAAGAGAATCTCTTCAGTCGAATTTCCCTCCCTCAGTAGCCCCGGGTTACGCGTGACCTTCGTATCGTTTGTCCCTTTTTCTGGTGCCTTTTTTTTCCTCGATTGGCGGGTTAAGCCTCTTCTTTTCTGCGAACTGTTTCCCCCTTTTTCTTTTGTTTTGGGGAGGTATGTCTGAACGGTTCCTTTTCCAGACTCTTAAGGGGCCAATCCCCTCCCTTGATCTTCGGTCCCTCTTGGCCGTGGTCGTGGGTAGCTTCTCACGTTTCCCTATTTCCCCGCGCCCTTTTGTTAAAGGGTTTTTTGTGCGCACCTCTTCCCAGAACTTCTCCGTCTTGCTCCTCGGATTTATGCGCTTTGATCAAAATAAGGGTAAGCGTTTTTTTCCTTCCCGTTTATTCTCAGTCAAGCTTTTCTTGTCGTTTTTCGTGAACCTGATGGTGAGCTTCTACGCGATTGTTCGATTCAGTACTTCGGTGAGGTTTCCAGTCTTCTTGCGAACCCTCCCCCCTTCAGTTTGTTTTAACCCTTAATGACTCAACCCCTGCATTCCTTTGTCACGTACTCCCTCTATCCTTTTCCCTTCACCACATTTTCTCGTGTTCCTGGAAGTTAAACCAGTGCCCCAAGTTGGCTCGACGCTGCTTCACGGGCAGACCTGGATAGCCATGGCCAGACACGCTGACCCTTTGCGTTCCTCTTGACTCCTTTCTTTTCTTCCCCTATCGTTTTTTGAGTACTGATTCTCCTCTTACGGCATCTTTTATTTTGGCCCAGGTTTGCTCAAAGGTCTGAATTCCTATCCTTCTCCGACAACGGGGATCCTTTTGGCCCGCCATGAACACATTTTAACTTAACGTGCCTTACCCTCCTCTGGTTTTGCTTTTCCCTGAACGTGCCTTACATGTTCTCTAATTTTTCCAACCATGTTTTATGTGGTGTAGCTCCGTCTGGCCCACCCCCCGTAAGGCGCCCTTCTTTCTCACCGGACCATCCGGTCAGATTCATAGCAGCCCTGTGCCTTTCAGCTTTGCCTCGAACGGAAGACCACCGTTCTGTGGACCCCGTCTGTGATCCGCCCCCCCTTAGCTACGCCGCAGCCGCCCTACCTACTCCTCTCCCTCTCTCGGATTTCCCCCGTTTCAAAAACGTGCGCTCCTCTAGTATTCTTCGCTGAAAGCAACAGTACCCTTGCCTTTTTCTAAATGTCGCTGGCCGGTCCCTTGTGCCGCCGTTCGTTAAAGAACCCCCCCTTCCCCACCTCTTACATGTGTATCTTTTAGAAGACGACAATCAAGCGGCTGGCCCTACCTCTGGTCCTGCCACTGCCTTCTCCGCACTCTCCGTCCTTACGTTCTTCACCCCCTTTCCTAGTGATTTCAGTGAGTATCCCTGCCTATTCCCTTTTCCGCTGCGTTCTCAGCGGGTGCCGCCATTCCTTCGTGGCATAGCTGACACCCTAACTGGCCGGTTGGCCCCAGTTATCCCTTAACCGGTGCAAGATCCCGTTCTATGGAGTTTTTACCGGACCCTGCCCTTTTTGTCGATTTTGCGCACCTTCCAGTTCCGTTTGCTGTGAAACTCATCAGCGAAGGGCGGTTTCGCCTTTCCTCATTTATGAATTATTTCCCCCCCCCCTCTCACGACTCCTGGTGAACGTGACCCCTCACTAACCACAAGGCGTGCCCTGCTGAGAGTCTTTTTTACCGTTGACTTCGGCTGCTCTTTTCACCCGGCCTGCTCCTCCGTAAAAGTTTGCTGACAGCGTTGTTTTTTTTATTAACACGTCGTGACCGCGGGCCCTTCACCTTTTCCTTCCTTTTCACCACAATAGCCCCTTTCACTGAGTGTTCGACGCGTCCTCCGGGGTCCTAACGCCCCCCTGGTCAGCCATGGCCTCCTCCTGTATTCCTGTCTTATTTTTTCTCCACGGCGCCAAACAAAGACATGTGCTGGTTTGTGCTTCCAGTGTTAATGACCCTACCGATCCCTATTCGCGAGCGTCTTGCCGACGCCTCGACTCTTTGCATCGTTTTTCAACTCACCAGTTTGCATGACCGTTTACAACCCCAAGTGCCTTAGACATCGCCATGTAAACGGGTCCTAGTCCCCCCCCACACTCTTTTCCATCCGAGGGTTCGATTCCTTTGTCGCGCAGCTCTCTTTCATCCCCCCCCCCACCCCGCAACCCACCCACCGTCTTGGCGGCCCCCTTTCATTTCAAGAGAACCGCACGGCCCCGTCCCAAGCCTTACCCCTCCCCATGGCACTTTCGTCTGCTGTTTAACGCTGTTTTTTTTCCCCTCTGTCTAGGTTCTTTTCTTTGGCCTCTCCCCCCACCCCCCGCATCCACGGGCGATCTTTCTTCCAGAGTATACCTTTTTTTTGTTTTTTTTTTTAAATGCTCCCTCCGGCCTCCCCTCTGTTAACAACGTGGGCAGATTCCATTGTGTCGGAAACTCTTGAGTCGTGGCCCCAAGTTTTCGTCGTTAACCCACTGAGATAGACGTTTGCCCCACCTTTCATCCTTAGAAATCAAAGCCCAAGCCGGCCATATAAGACGGCATGATCCGCTTATAAGTCTAGTAATGAGTTACAGCCCGACACCAGTTCCTACGGCCCCTTCTAGACTTTATTGCGCCCTTCATTGCATCACGGATGCGAAATAAGGGACTCCAGAGAAATGTGCCCCCCGCTTCGCCGATGCTCAGATCTTGTCCTTCCTCATCCTGATCTTCAGACCCGCTTACGACCTTCCCCCCCACTGTTTTCTCCGGTCTGCACTCTTACCGATTTTTGCCACACGTCCAAGGAACGGAACATCCAACTGCTATGGAACGATTGTACCACGATCAATACTCCTGGACAAGGGTACCCGTTCTTTTTACTCGTGACCGCCGTCACCGCGAACACAGTCGCCCTCGAGCATGTCAGCTCTGAATTTCCCGCCTCTTTCCTCCGGTCCCACTTTTCTTCACTCTCCCCGACCTTTTCCTATTTTCCGATGTGGCGCCTCTTGTGTGGTTTCGTTACCCAACGCTTTGATGCTCCTTTGAACCCTTTTTCCCGGCACTCTCCCACTTTTCTTGCCGCCCGATGTCCTCGTGGCTCGCCGACCCGCTTTTCCCCGAGAATTGCCCCCCCCAGGGTCCTGCACTGTCCCTTTCGCGACTTCCCATTACATTTTTTTACAAAAAGCTTTTTTTTTTTTTCTTTCCCGCAGCGTCAAATTTACTGAATGCCTTGATACTTAACCTCGGCGTGCTCTCCGTGGGGCCTGGTCCCCGAAGGCTTTATCAAATTCTTTGGACCGCTCTTTCCATAAATTGAATCCTTCAACTGAGACCGGCAAGACACTGTGTTTTACACATCGTTACGCCCGCGGGGAACCTTGCAGACGCCACCGAGTACCTACACCCCCCCTCCCGTCTACCCTTCCCAAGGTTGATAAACGACACCCTCCGACCCCTCAGCGTTTGCGTCAAGCCCTAGGAATGCTGCGTCATAAACCACGGTTAAATTCGACCTTAATGCCTTGACCCACACCTTATCATACCTGGTCCTGTTTCTTTTGAATTGCCCATTTCTTTTTCTGAGGCCTCTGCTTTTATTCCGGCTTTGGACGCTGGGACTTTGAGGGCGGTCAGTTGATTTTTCCCATGTCGGCTGCCAGACTTGCCGTTTTCGGGCCCTGTGGCACTCCCCCGATTGTTTTTTTTTTTCTTAGTCGGACTCGGCCGCCCAGGATTTTGGTGCGATGTTGGATTTTTTGCACTCTCTCCTTTCATCTTTATGCCGTTGTTTGTTCACTTCCAGGTGGCTGCGAAACCTTCCTCTTGCTTCGACGCTCACCTCTTTTTTTTTTTTTTTTTGGTTTTTTTTGTTGGGTGGGATCGCTTTTCCCACCCTCGACGCGCAGATTGGTCTCTTTGACACCCAAAAACCTATCTCTATCTTCCGTTGTTGCTTTTGAGATCGATAGTTTTTAACAAGGGTCCCCATATATGATTAGTTCCCGCGGTTTTTTGCAACTGAGACGTCTTTTGCCGCGAGTTTGTAGTTGAGACTTCCCCGCATTCTAAGCGTTTTTTTCTTTGAGTCCAAGGAGTAGTCCCAATCAGCCTCTCTCCGCGATCAGATTTTGAGTAATTTACCCCATACAAGACTTGACTTTTTCCTGATTCTCTCCACCCACTACGCTTGCAACATTACTAGCCTTCGATTGACTAATCATTTACACCCTACAACCTCCAGCCGCCCAACTCCAGGTCACCCCTCGTCCAACTCCTTCCCCCCAATATCGCCCCCTCCCCTTAACCCCGACCATCATTTGAAGTACAGAGCTAACCTCACTTGTCTTATCTTTTGTTTTGCATCCTGTTGACGTCTCTTTGAGTGTTTTCGACCCGTTCCTTGAAGAGTTTTCATTTTTTTTCCACTCTCACTCCTTCTGCTATGTGGCTTGAGGTACCCTGACTGGCTTATGACATTCTCTTTGGTTGAGTTCGCGTCCGTTTCCTCATTTTTTTACAGAAGGATGACCCCTCTTTTTGTCCACATCCTTTGGCTCTCTTCTAGTTTAAGAATTATTTTTTTCACCTGGCCTGTTCCCAATCCCTGTCTCGTTTCCCGCGCCGCCACAAGTTCCCGAGAACTCCTTAGGATTAAGGAGACCCCCCTTCTCCATTGCTTTTCTGGCCGTCTGACTAAGAGTTTGTCCTTTTTTTAACCTTTTAATGTCTTTTCGCTAGTTTTCAGTGTCTTTTGCACCATGGGGGAAGCTTCTCCTCGTCTCGGGGGTTTTTCGTGTTAACACGCGGCCATCTTTTCTTCCCCGTAAAGTCTTTGTCACCTTTGATTCCCCACCTTTCTCGACCCTTCCCGAATATGTTCCTCACGTTTTCCAACCTCCATGCTTGCCTACTCGGCCTAGATGTTTGACCGCGTTCCTGGGTTTTATTCTCGTTCTTCGATTCTCTGAGCCCTCCCAGATGAACTTGCTGTCCCTGAGTATTCCTTTTCTCTCAGGAGGAGTCGGTAACCGCCAGGTATCCTGATGGCATTCCAGGGTGATGTCTCGTGACCCAACTCGGTCCCCATAGCCCCTAGTTACTCCCTGTTTAGCGCCTTCGTCCTCTTGAATACTGTGGTATCCGGGTTTTTCTGGTGGCTGATTTTCTTTCCATTTTTTTCTGATCACTTTATGC
>Ga0179593_1477339_pt1 | contig 11038 bp, 11 predicted proteins | sample CZODoug2_1_08_16_FD_185931 | JGI IMG/M metagenome (GOLD analysis project Ga0179593, IMG submission 185931) | Vadose zone soil fungal communities from Angelo Coast Range Reserve, California, USA - CZODoug2_1_08_16fungal (PacBio error correction) | ecosystem: Environmental > Terrestrial > Soil >... | reverse complement strand
TCTTTACCTCCCCCTCCCTTTTTTTAAAATTTTGGAATCGTAGGCCAGTTGGTACCCTTTTCTTATGGCGGCGCGGTCATTTCTAATCCCTCTTCCTTTCTCCCCCTTTTATTTTTTCCATCCGACCTCTGCAACATTCGGTGCAGAGTTGCAGGATCTTCCGAGAGAATGCTTTTGCTCGAAAATCACTAGCCCCTCAACCTAAACCAGGTATGGTTTTTTGATCTTCCCCCTCGACAACAGTTCCCCCTGTGTCTTTGCTGATATGGATTTTTTTCCCCGCTTAGGGCCCCCCCCCCCCCCACCAAGTAAAGAGTAACATCCTTGTGGGCCCGAAAGCGATCGATGTTCGTTTCGACAATGTCCCCTAATGCTCGATCCCCCGCCCCCATGAAGGCTGAATGAAATTTCGCTTTATTTCTCCAATTCTCATGACGGAATTCGTCTTCTAGCCCTCAGCTTTATTTTTCCCGTTTTCTCGCACCTTTTCCCCCTTTGAGGATATGTTCCATGACGCTACCCCTTTTTTCGCCTCTCCCAATCCCCCCCCCACGCGATTTTTTACTCTTTTACAGATAGGAACTAAGCCTCGTTTTTACCTTCGACAGCACCCCTAGTCATGACCCTTCTTTGTAGAAAATCCCCTAATTGATAGTCACCCAGAGCCCCTTAGGTTTTCTCATTTTCTGGTCCCTTAATTCATAGCTCGCCGCATTTCCTTTGTGATGACCCCGAAGAATTTTTTCCTCTGTGAAGACTCAGACCGTAATTCAACCCCCCCCTCCCCCTTTTTTCCAATGCCCAGATACTCTTCAAAAGGTTGCGGAACAGCCCACGATGCCGCGGAATATAATCCTTCCTTCCCCCAAGAGATTTTGAAAGGTCTCCGCCTACCTAGCCTCCCCGGTCCTTAACGGAAACCCAAGGTTTTTTCCGTTTGACGGCCCGTAAGTGCACGCCCCCTCCCCCCCCCACCCCCATTAATTTCCCTCCTCCCTGTGTAGTATCCACTTAGAAACCGGATCGTGGGACCCCTTACGATTCTCTTTTTCGTCTCTTTCCCCCACAGCCTTTTGGTTCCCCCTACTCGATCACATTCCCATACCATTCCCCCCTGCGCCCCTTCCCCCCCGTAGCGGGTCCCTTCCTTTAAGGGGATCTTGTATGATCGGTTCCGGTACCAGCAATTGGGATGTCTTCTGTTGTTTGTCCTTCGTTGCTTTGGCTCGCCAGCCCGAGGTCAACACCTTTTCCCTTTTTATAAGAAGTCGTATATCGCTTCTCGTCCACATCATCGCCCGCTGGTGAGCTCCTTGGAGAATCCATTGCTACCCCCTCTTGACTTTTTTATAACATCGATCGCCCTTGCACACACGTCTCCCCTGAACCCCAACCCCCTGTGTATTCCCGACAACTCCCCTCCCCGCTTTCTTTTTTGGAAAATTTTTTGTAGGCCTTTCCAACCGTGCACCGTAGTTATTTTTCTTCTCCCTCTATGATTTTTCCCCTTTGACTTATCGTATGAGGCCACAGCATTAATGCTTGCACAGGGTGTATCCTGTGATTGTCTCTCTTTGTCAGATTGAGAGGTTTCCCAACGTCCTGCCTTGTGCCGACGCATTCTTCTTTGCTCCGGGCCCTTCCCCCCCCCCGAGTTTTTTTCTCCTTTCTCCTTTCTTCCGAAATTATAACACGCGGCTTGTTGAAAACGCGAGGAAGCGTGTTTCCCCTTTCCTTTTTTGGTGTTGCTTAGTCGATAACAGCCCCCTCCCCCGTTTTTGTTTTCGTGGTGGCCGATTCTACTTTGGGCGGGCCCTCCGTACGACAGGCTTTTCTATGGTGGGAAGGGGCCTTTTTGAGACAACGTGCCCAAGATGAGTTTCCGAACTGCAGCGTGTTCAGAGCAGGCACTTCCCCCCTCCTCTCCCCCCCCTTTTTTCCCTTTGCAATATCCACCTCCCTTTGCCTTTTTGCCCGATATTCGGCCTCATCACGAATCGCAGGCGCATGTCCCCACTCTGGGTTCTCTGTGACCCACTACGGTGCCCGTCTCCGAAGTCTGAGGCTATGGCTCCCCCCGAGTGCCATTGCCGACTCCCTTTTTTTTTCCAGGATCCTACAGTGTTTGGATACCCTTTTCAACATTAATTTTTTTCTGTGTTCGGCGTCCTTTCCATGGTGGTGGTGTTTTTTCCTCTTTTCTGCATGGCCAAGTCCCAGTCTCCAAGCTTTCCATTCTCCTGGACGCGCAGAATCGATACTTCCCACTTCTCTCCTTTTACATTTCACTTGTTTTTCCCCTGTTATTAGACTCCCACCAACTTCCTTGGCCCCCCCCCACGCATTGCCCATTGATGGCCCAACTGTATAACGATAAGCCCTCCATTTATATACTTCCCTCAGTTTTTCACAGGTTCATGGTATCCCCCTGAACTATTCATGCCAAAACCAGGGTGACTACCCTTCCCTCTTACGGTCTTTACACACCGCTAATGGTGGCTCCTTGGTTCCCCCCTAAAAGAGCCGACCCCTTCCTTTTCCCATTTTTTCCCCTGCAGAGGAGCTCTCCCCTTAGTCTTCCTGCTGAGGTACATCAGCGAGTCCCTCTACGTCCTTTTTTTCTCTTGCAAGCAGCCACTCCGCATTTGGTAACCTTTGCCGAGGATTGAGCAGCTGAATAGGTGCATATGGGGAAGCGTCTCCTTTTGCCTAAGGGCGGTGGCCATGCTTTCCCCCCCACTTGCCTCTAGTTTTTCGCCCTTCCTTTCGCTGTCGACTGCCATGCCATAAATACCAGCCCGTACTTTCCAGCCGATGACGGAAAGGAGACCCTCCCCCCCTGACCCCCGCGGGGATCTTTTGTGAGATATCATCCTTCGGCCGTTCGCCCAAGCAAATTATTTTCCTTTCCCCTGAGTTCCTCGAGTTACTCCCCCACCACACCCTTCGCTTTCCCGATCTACCCCCCCCCTCTCTCCTCCGATTTCTGCCTGACATAGAGGTTCATCTCACCCCCCTTCTGCCTTTCCCAAGCTTTGTGTGTTGGGTGACTATACTAATGGGACGGCCCCCTGACGCCCCTCTTGAAGCAACCGGAGTCTTGGGCGAAGTTCCCCCCCTTCTCCCCAGCTCTTGGGGGATCTTTCCCAGCGAGGGAAGTATATGAAGCTCTTCATACTGTTAAGAGTGGTTCTCCTCCAAGGAATTCAATGGCTTCTTTCGCCGTGCCGCATGCTTTCCATTTTGTTCCCCAAATTCCCTTCGGCCCTTCTTCCCTTTCTTCCCAGGCGCTTTGCGGGTGCGACGGTTTTTGGTCCCCATGCTCGGACTCCTCTCTGACAACCGGTCACGTTTCCCCCCCATTCTACATCTTTTCCCGCATGTTGATGATCCTTTCTCGGGTCATTTTCGTTCGGCGGCAAATCTCCAGCATCGTCCCCCACGACATTTCGACGCGCGGTCTATGTATTCAAACCTTTCCCTCCGCATGCCGATCCCCCTCCTGGTTAAGGACCGAGTTCACCCTTTTTCCCTTTCTTATCTTCCGCTGCCCACGTATTCCCAATGCATGCTTATGATGAGAATGGCCGCATCTCTCTCTCCTCCTCCGTTGTTTTGAGTTTTTCTTTTCCCTTATCATCCACCTGGCTCCTTTTTTCCCCTGTCTCGTAGGCCAGCGCTGACGAATATCGAAGGACTTTTGGCCCCTTTCCGATCCGCGGTTGACCTTCTGGGCACCTGCGGCGTTTGTCCGCCTCCGTTGACACGCCCCCTCCCCACAGATCTTTCCGCGCGAATTCCGTTTTCAATCCCTTTCTCCAAACCTGTCCCGGGCCAAATTTCTTGTCGTCAACCCGCGAATGAACCATTAAGCGTGACGGTTGTGGCCTTATTTTATCGACACTCTGCAGGTCCAAAAAACTTCCCGCAAGTCACCCCTCCCCCTTGTAATGGGCGGCGATCGCTTTAGAATTTTTTGTCGAAAACAATGGAACGCTTTCCACCGATATAGCCGCTGTGTTTTCCCTTTTTACAGGTTATGCTCTTCCTTTTCAATTAGACACTATGTAGAAACCCCCAATAAGCTTTGACGATGCAGTCTTTCCCCTGCTCCCCGGTTGCGCCTCCCTGGCGCGCGACCCTCCCTACAATCATCGAACCCCTAACCCGCCGCTGGGGGATCCCTCCTTGTAAGACTCTATCCAAGGCGTAGTTTCCTTAGCACCATGTGAAAGGCTTTTCTCGACCACTCCCCTCCTTGATTCTATCCCCCAAGAGACACAGGTCCGGTCGACTTTTATGGACTAATTCCTTATCTCTGAGACCTCTTTCCTTTCTCTGGACCCCTCCCGTCCCCCCTCCCGAGATGTCGACTTTGCCTTCCTCACCGAAACAGTATCGCCACCTTGCCCACACTGAGCGATGACGACACAGTAAGCGTGCCCCCCCGATATGCCACCTCGGCCGTAACTCCTTTGGTTCCCCACCCCCCGCTAGGTGTCTGGAAAGTCGACAGGCACTAACTATCGTTCTCTGTGAATTCGTTCCCTCAATTCCCGGCAATGCAGTGATCCGGGCCCCCCCTCTGTTTCCCCAGTATTTCCGCCCAAAACCATTCCTTGGCGTACATCTTTATTTCTTTTCTAAACTGTAGCGTTGGTGACGACGATTATAGAGGATCTTCTTTCCCCCTTCTGTTTTTTTCCTCGACTAATGTCAGTCCCTTCACCAATACCCATTACCCCCTTTTCTTCAGAAAACTTTCTGTACCCTCTCCTATTCAGGGGGATTCTTTTTTTCTTCTTGACTTTGGAAGCCAAGGAGTTTCATTCGTGGGGTGCCCCGTTAAGGCTTGCCTTTTGGCAAATAATCCCTCGTTCCCACAATTAAAATTGGGGGGGAGATCTCCACAGTTTCTTTTCCTTCTAGTTATAAGTGCACCGGCTGCGTTCATCTTCCCTTTTCCTGACTCCAATGATTACGGTCCGCGTAGCTTGTGGTTTTCTTTTTGTTACTCCTCTCCCCACCCCAAGGTCATTTGGCTTGATGAAATTCAGTTCCTACCGACAACCCGTATCTCTGTAGTATTGAAATTTCCTTCCATACTAGATCTTGCGATCCCCCCCCTCCCCCTTATGTCTTCCCTCGGCTCAATATAATGAGCAATGGTCTTTAGGAGGATTATCCCTATCTTAGATAATATCCATTTTATTTCCGCGTATTGATGATTTTTCCTCCCCTCAGTTTGGGTCCACTTAATGTCCTTGCTTGAAGAAGACCGTTGAAGTGCTTAACTCCTTGACCTCCAAAATTCTAGGTAACCCCCTTTTCTCGCTTGGCCGCCCAAGAGTAGTCCCGGACCCCCCCCCCCAGTTTTTTCCCCCGACCGGGTTTTAAAAAGTGAGGCAGCGGCCCCTTCCATTCTCTTTTAATCCCATTTCATCCTTTTTATAGATTACAGCCTCTTACTAGTTTAACCCCCCCCCCCCTTCGGTTTCCTTGGTGCCCCCATTCTCCTTTTTTCGGCAATACTTACTGGACGGAAAGTTCGTTCCCTAGAATTTTTCCTTTTTTTTTTTTTTCCAACTCTCTCCCTTTGTTCGTCACGTCACTGCGTCCTTGTCGCGCTCTTCCCCAACGGCTCCAATCGCGGAACTTACCCTAAAGGCTCCATGGAATTGCGAAGAGCGCCTCTCCCCTTCATCGCCCCCCTTTCGCATGAAATATGTCTCCTACCCATACCCGGTGCAAAGTGCGGTTATCATTCCGATCGAGGTGGTCTCCGTTACGTGCCCGAATTACAAAGCGAGCTATTCTTATCTACCCAAACGTTTCATTTTCCCTTTTCAGTTTTATTCATTCTGTCTAAGCTATTCTGGTCCCCCGATTTAATGTTCCTTGCCAAGGAGCTGCAACCTCTGCATTTTTAGATGTCACCTGTCGGAGCATCTCCACACACCGAATCTATAGAAATAAAAATTTTCCGTAGTTCTATGCCCAATTCCCTTTGCTTACTCCCTTTCCCCACCCTGAGACCTTTCCATGTACAACCTGTATACAAGAGACCTCCCCCTTACCTGACAAGACTCCGTTTGGGCATGGTATCCCACTTCACAACTGTTATTATCCTTTTGCAAATTTGGGTTGACTACGCGCCGATCTATCTTTTTCCACCGCCCACGGGTGGACTTTCATACGGCCTTCAACCTAGTTTCAAATGATAACTTTCTTTGATGAAATGGTTGACCCCAGGAGCGATTAACAGATCCTGCTTTCATTTTCCCTTTTAATCCCCCCCTTTTTCCGAGCACCTCTCTCAGATGATGAATGGTCCCAAAGCCAGATTGGGGCATCCGTTCCATGATGGAGTACCTCCCTTCCCTCTTCAGACTTTGGAGCGTAAGAATGTGAGCCAGGGCTGTGTTCACCCATCGTTTCGTGTATTTCTGTCACTGTCTCTTCCCGGCCCCTCCCCTCAATCCCTTCTTGTTTCGCGCAAGGACGGAAGGAGACCCTACCCCTGCCAACTTGTTGTCCCTTTGGTGACGATCTTCCCTCTTTTTTTTTTGTTGAGCCACCCCCAATTTTCAATTTCATTGAACATTTTTCGCTTTTAATGAAGAGTATTAACTTTTTACTCTGTTTCGTTCAGTCTTTCTTAACCCAGTATTTTTGTTTTACTCTGGGGCGATTCCTTTTGCTTTTCTCCAGACTCTATTCTCCACCCCCCTTCTCAGGGTGCCCCCTTCAAGAAGACTCTATTTTCCCTGGAAGATTTGTTTTGTATATCGAGCGAGTCAATCCCCCTTGTCTGACTTCTCAGCATTCACTGGCCTTGGCCTCTACTGTGGCGAATTCCTCCACTTCCTCCTCTTTAGAAAAGTTTCGTTTTGGGACTTTTATGGTTTTTTGCCCCTTCTTTCCGATCCCAGATCTCCTACCAACCTTCAACGATGTTAAATGGTGTTTCCTCCCCCTGTTTCCCCATGTTTGAATCCGGGGGATTCGGTCGGCAGCGATTCGCGTTCAACCCCTCTGATACCCTCCCACTCCCTCGGACTTTCCAGATTTCCGATTTTATTTCCCCACCCTCTGGACCATTTCCCTCCCCTTTTTCAATTGAACTCGTTTCCCTCCCATTACCCCCGTTTTCCCCGACTGATCTTCCCCACAGCCTTTGAAAGAGCCGGCCATTGAGATGCCGTATCCTCCTCCTCCGTTGGTTTTTGTTCCTATCCTTGCATTCCATCAATTCCCCTTCCTTTTCCCCTTGTTCCATTCGTAGGCCTTCCCGATATACCGTAGGAATGCTACCAGGATCCTCTTTTCAGACCCTACTCTTATCTTTCTTCCCTTTCGGTTGTTTGTCCCCCCATACATCCCCCCTTCCTTTTTTCGCACTGTCGGTTTTCATTCTTGACAGGATTCTCTTTTTCCTCAATTCGCTTCTCGACCCCTTCCCTTAGATTACCCCCTTTCAACTTTTCTCGTAACACCTCTCTTGAACCAGCGTGACGGTTTGGCCTTCCTTCTATTGTCTCTCCCCCCTCTCATTTCCCCACCAAAAAACCCCCCCCTTTTCCCCGCCATTTCCCATTTACTGCTGGGCGAAGCCTCTTGAGTTTTATTTCCCCACCCCTGTTCAATCCATTTTTTTCAATTCTACCAGAACCAGTGAAATTTGACCCTTTTTCCCTTTTCTGAGCGATGGTAGTGGAAATCGCTATTACTGCCCATAGAGTACTCTCCCACTGGACTTTCTGGGGGTCCCTTATTGGTCAGAGTAGCCCCCCAATGTAACCTTCCTGGTAGTTGAGTTCCAACTAGAGATTCGAGCACGCAGTTCCCCATAAGACTTCCCACAATCCCTCCCCTTTTTTTTTTTCTCTTCTCTCTAACATATGAACCCTTCCCCCCTCTTCCTGTACCAGGAGAAGCACCCTTTTCATTTCCAAAATTGATTGTCTAAACATACCATGCGTCCCTCAAAAATTTCTGACACCGCCCGTTAGTTGGAGACATTCTAGTTATGGATAACCCACGTTTCTCTTCCCTGATCCACGTCTGGATTTCTTATGCCTTGTCTTCCCCTTCGGACAGCCTCCTTCCGATAAGAATGAACAGCACCCCCTATTTTCCCCCAGCCCCCCCCCCTTCAGGCCCCTGCGCTCTGAATTTTTCTTTTATATGGCACGCTCAGCTTCCTCCCTTTCAAAGTTTTTGTTTCCCCAAATGCTTGATTTTAACTTAGAAGCCCCTCCAAAAGATTTACTCAAATTTGTTTTAATCCACCTTAGACGGTACTTTTTGGTTCGCGTCCCGTCAGGATAGACATCTCCCTACAAAAAAACTTTCATTTTTTCTCTCTTGGTTTTTTTACGATTTGGAGGGGGGTTTTTCTTTTTTGGTGGGGTTTTTGGGGGGGTTTTCCACCTAGACCAAAAGATCTTTTTGAGCCCCCTCCTTAGCCTTTTTCTAGTGTCCCACTCTGTTGCATACGTAGTTTACTGACTTCCTTATCCAATCCCCAATCCGCGCAGAAACGTAGAGGTATTTTGAGATTCGGAAGGGGGATCCATTTTTTTTGATAGTCCCCTCGGAATTTCCGTGTTTAGCCCCCCTTCTTTGAACCCGATTATGTTTGTTCTTACTTTGCGGAAACCATGACACCTTGTTAGCGATTCCCCGTTTTTTTGAATTCGTCTCTCGAGTCCAAATCCCCCTTTTGCACCTTATTTGCCTCCTTGCTTTGCCTCCCCCCCCCCTTCCTCTAGTCCCATGATAGCGTTCCCAATTATTCCCCGTTCCACCGCTTTCCCTTCCCCATGACCCCCCAATGTTGTCGTCCTGGGCCAAGTCTCTTTCGCCTTTTCTGCCAAAATTGGCCGTCAGGAGAACCCCCCATAGATTGATGATCCCTCCTGCCCCTCTTGTTCATACTCCCATTTCTTTGACTCTCCACTGGAAATGAGCGGCCTTGGATGTGGAGTTCATCTTTAGACGCCGATTTTTCTTGGGTGTATGAAGATCATTGATCGCGTGTAATCCCTTCTCCCATTTTTTTTTACAAGCCTGCAGGTTTTTGACGCTCTTGAGTTGCATATTTTTTCTCCTGTCCCAAACCCCCTTTTTTTCAAAGAATTTTTTAGGTTTACGCCCACTTAGTAATCGGACCCCCCCGACAAAACCCGGTGTTTCCCAAGGAGAGGAAGAGGACTTTTTTCTTATCTATTTACTTTTTTCCCCCTTTTGTGGTCTCTTTTCGGCTTCAATAGAATTTTCCCCTAGTTGTTGTTGTTTTGCGATTCATACCTGGTCGGCCCAAGAAATACCGAGTACCCTCCCCCGGTTAAGGCTCCTATCCCCCACGGACTCCAAACGCTGGTAGGCATTCTAGGTTCCGCCAGGAGCGAGACACCCTCCTATCCTCAGAAATAACCCCGGTTTTTTCCCCCAATTCAGGCCTACAAGGATATATGACTTTCTCATACTATCCATACCCCCTTCATGAAAATCTCTGATTAACAAAAAGAGTGACCCGTGATTTAACTTCCTCCTCTTGGTATCCTACCGCCATCTGTCATACTAATTACCCCTTTCGAGACTCTCTTAAGTTCTTTTTCCCCCCGGTAACCTTGGTCACGTCTTTTCACTTCTTTTTGATCTTTTTCCCTCCCTACCCCTTTTCCGGGCCTACTTTGCACTGGAAGTAGCCAAGTTGAGGCCTTTGACGGTTTCCTATTCTGGACATTTCTTCCGGAAGCTTTTTCACCAATGACTGACCCTCCCCATAACCTGTTACATCTTCGATGCCAACGTCAAGGTTTAATATTTCCCAACCACGAATTGAAAGCCCACTGCTGTTTCCACCCCTATCCCCGACCCCCCCGAATTACCAGATTCCTCTAAAGTATCCCCTTGTTTTTTTTGCGGCGTTGGAATGTATGAAAGCCGTTAGAACCGTATTTCTCATCCCCTCTTTTTCATACTGCCAGCTCGGTCGTCCCCCGATAATGGCTCTTCATTTGTAATCCACACGCGTTAGAACCTTTCATGTTGTCGTATTCCCCCCTGGAAGTTCACTGACTGTCTTAGCCTACGACATACCGTGAATTTCTGAACTCGTCATCGCGAGTTGGTTGTGTTTTACTCACGCCTGACCACCTTGTGGTAATCCCCTCTCTGCCCCCTCCGGTCATCGGTGTCCTCTTTTGAATTTCCTGCCGCATGTGCCCGGGTAATTGGAGGTGGAAACTAGGCTTGCGATCTTCTTTCCCATCTTTCGTATGCTCCTCTCCATCATAGACTTGTGGGGAGCGGATGACTTTTAGCAAACCTTCCCCGCTTTCTTTTTGTGAGATCTCCCTACAGGATGGTTTTAGTTCGAAAAATTCATTTTTTCCTGAATATTTTCCTCTTTGACTAGGCGCATAACATAGGTTCCTTATAGATACCCCCCTCGATCGTTTATCACCACATGTTGTGGTTATTTTTTCAGATGCGGGCTGCTTAGCAACAGCACGTCTTTCCTACTTTCGTAAGGTTTTCTGACGATTCCATCTAAATAAAGTCATTTCTGTCTATGTTCTATCTCCCTGACGCTGATAAGCAGGCCATTGCAGAGTTTCCTTTAACCTGAACCTCCTACAAGCGGGCTATTTGTGCCGTGCTTAATGCTTTCACTGTTTCCAGAACCCTTTTCTCTTTAACGAGATCTCGCCCATTGAGCCCTTTGATTTCGTTACGTTTTTTTTTTGGGACCTGATTTTAGCATCCCCCCGCAGGACCAACACGTCCCCCTGCTTGTTCCACTTATCTTGTGACGCGCCTTTTTCCTTTGTCCTTTATTCGGATAAGCCTCTTTCTCGCCCCCCGATTTCATTACTAACAATACCCCATTTAGCCACCGCGGTCTGTGGACCACCACGACCCGCGACCCCCTTTTTTTTCCATCCACCAGAGTCCGCCCCTACTCTTTTCGTTCTTTTTTTTTACGATCCAAAGACTTGCCCCTTGAGCCCTGTGATGAGCCTCCGTA
>Ga0179593_1407571_pt1 | contig 11038 bp, 10 predicted proteins | sample CZODoug2_1_08_16_FD_185931 | JGI IMG/M metagenome (GOLD analysis project Ga0179593, IMG submission 185931) | Vadose zone soil fungal communities from Angelo Coast Range Reserve, California, USA - CZODoug2_1_08_16fungal (PacBio error correction) | ecosystem: Environmental > Terrestrial > Soil >... | reverse complement strand
TCCTTTTCCCCCTTCCTGGATTTTACGCTGCCTGTCGCCTTCCGGTTTCCCTTCGACTTGGAAGAAAAAGTGACAATCGAAGTCTCGCCCCCCCTTGAAGTTTCGTTTTTGTTTTCATTTCACTGGGTTTTGAGCTTCTATGAGACCCATCTTTCTCCCACTTTTCTTTGACTCGCTCACAATTTTTTTTCCCCCTTCAGTAGTTTGTGTAATTTCCCGGTAAGAGGCCTAGGTAATTTTTCTTTTTCCCGTAGAAACTCGCTGTCACGACTTAGGGTCAGGTTCCCCTCTCTCTTCCTTTTGTGTCCCCTTAATATGTCCTGTTTCCCCCCTATTTCCCAGGACAAGTGGCCTCCTTTATGGAGGAGCAAGGATTCTTTCTCTTTTGTCTAAGTATACCGGTCGTCCATGGTGATTTCTTCATAGTGCTCATCTCCCTCTTTTTCCTACGAACTGTTAGTTACATTACACAGTCTAGCTTGTACGACAGACACTTCCCCCCTTCACGTGAGAATAGAGCTTGCTGCTTGTCCCAACTCTTTAACACCTGTCGTGAGCGCGAGAGAGTGTTCCGGGACGTGCATTCACCTCCCCCCTTTCTAGGGGTGTAGGGTGGTCCTTCAGTTTCAGACTTTTCTTCCCCCCAACAGAGAATCGGCCATAATTCTCGAGAACATCTAACAGGTTCCTTACTGCCCAGAAGGGGTCATATGTGATTCTCTCTTTTTTTTTTTTTGAAAAAAAATCCATTTTGTTTTTTGTTGCCCGCTCGTTTGTGCCCTCAGTATTTTTTGACCTTTGATTCGTTAGATACAAGGTACTTTCCTCCCAAGTTGGCCTTTGGTCCTATATTCCTTCTCCTCTTCGTCAGTTCTTATATTGTTGTTTTTTTCCTTACTCTTTCTTCTTCTTTTTCCCCCCAATGCTGGGCAATTTTTGTTGTGCCCTTCCCTAAAGTTTTCCCTTTTCCCCTCCGTAATTCCGCGCCTTTTTTATAAGGGACGCAAGCAAAAGTTCCTGCCTCCCATTTTTTCTTTTTTCTCAGCTGAATTTTTTTTCCCCGAACTCAACCTCCCGGCAAGCTTTTGTGCTCCCACTTGTCCTTCACCTTTCTTTCCCCCCCCCTTCAAAATTGCAGATTCTCACCCAGTTTCCCGTCCAACCGCTCAAGGCCACCTGGATATGCCTTTTTTGTGTTGTGTTTTCTTTCTTCTCGGTAAGGGTTTTCTCCCGCCCGTCGTAAACCGTAGAGTCCCCCTCTTCCTTTGTTCTCTTTCTCTTTTTTCCTCTGAATTTTTACCCCCACCCCTCCACCTCGAGGTTCCCCTTTCCCCTCCTATTTTCTACACAGGTGCCTCTACGACTACCAGACCCTTTGAAACCCATTCACGAGTCTTCCACGACTTTTGTCTTTTTCAGGCCTCTTCTTTCCAACTCGTGTGATTAGACCCCCCCCCCCAACAGATCACCCTTGCACGACTTCAAATCCCCACCTTCGGCCATCTTCCCTCTCGGAGAACTTGCAATTGAGATTTTTCTCGTCCTTGACTTAGAAAACCTAGCCAGGTTAGATTCCTTTTCCTGGGTAGAGGTCCTCATGATCCAAGAAAGACAGCTTCACTTCGCTTTTTTGTTCCGCTCACTACACCGAAGCCGTGCTCTCGCCAGGCAATAACGAGCCTCTTTCTCCCAACGAAAGCACCCTCTCCCTCGGCCCTCTCTTTGGCATTTTTTTTTTCCCCCCTTCAATTACGTTGGACAGATAACTTTCCCTTTAGTGGTTCGAAGGGCTTCCCTTCCTTAAATGACTTTAACTGGGCACTCAATCTTTCTTTAGGCTCCCCATTTCCTAGTACTTATAATATGGGGATACTAATAACCCAAGAATACACCCCCTTCAGGCCAGTTTATTTTTCCATACCCGTCTTCTTTCCCCGCTTATAATTTTACACCTCATTTTTCTCCTCCTTTTTGTATAGGCTATCTACAGAGCTCCCCCCTTCCCCCCCCTCCCCCCCCCAGTCAACCTTTTGAATGTGAAGGGACTTTTTTTACAGGCAGTGTTTGCCAAGAACAATTCGGCCGCTAGGGGTCGCTTTAGAAAAGCCTTCCTCTTTTTTAGCATAAGATTGGTGGGTTTTCTGTAGAGATTTCCTTGGTTCGTCTCCTTGGGATTAGTATTGTATATCTTTCCCCCTTTGTGGGGATTTCTTTATTTTACTTTGTGAGTCCTTTGCTCGAATAACAAAAAGTTTTCTTTTTTAGGAGGGGACCCCCCTTGTCTGATGTTCCCCATGAGATTCTTTCCCCAGTGACGGCAATCCCCCCCCCATGTGGTTTTATGTGGTACCCTCTCCCCCCCCCTCTTTTGTCCAGCTAGGAAATGACTTGTTATCATATATCTTTCTCTCGCCCTCACACAGTGGAAAGCTGCTTTGATTTCCTCCCCCTCGGCTCCCAGCCCTTCCCTTCCCTTTTTTTTTTTTTTTCCTTGTCCCCCGGCCAGTAATCCCTACCGCTTAGGGTCCTCCTTCCTGAGTTTGGCTGTTTGGTGAATCCGATTTTAGTACTCTCCTTTTTCTCAGTGCTCCTTTGGCTCTTCTGTTTTCCCCTGGCCCACACTTTCTCCAGTGAGTGAAGAAAGGACCGTTTCCCCTTTGCAACAGATGGAAAACCGTCTCCTCTTTTTTTCAACTTTGTATGAAGAGTCTGCTTGTTTCCGTAGTATTGGTAAGGTTTTTTTCTTTTTCTTCCCTTGATCTAGCGTTTTTTTTTCTTGACGCCGATCTTTGTCTTTTTCCCCCCTTAACCAAAAGTTAGTGTCTCTTTTTCTTTGTTTTCAGCTCGCCCCTTTTCCAGAGGGTTCTTTTTAGAGGGGTTCCTTTGTTGTTTTTGGGCGTCAGAGATCCTTCTTTGCAATGTGAACCCTTTTTTGGTTTGTAGATTCGACTACTTCCCCTCCAATTCGTAGTCCCTCCTTCGTTGCATTTCTTCTTGTGGTTACTCGCACACTGACCCCTTTTCAAGACACTCCACCCCCACCACCCTTCCCGGCTCCCCGTGCCCTGTCGTACCTTTTCTATTCTCCTTCTGCTGTCATAAATTCCTCTTTTTTTTGATCAACAAGCGCAGTTTGATCCCATTTGGCAAACTTGGTTTGTTTTTTTATTGCCCCTTCAATTCCTCTTCCCTCACAATACCTTTTTTTTTAGTTACTTGGGTCCCCTCGTCTACCCATTTCTTCTTTCCTTTCTTCGAAAACCCTGTTCCTCTTTGTGGTCAGTGTAGCTTTTTTCTTTTCCGCTTGGTCCACAATGGTCCCTGACAAAAGGTCCCCCTCCCCCCACTGATTCATTACCAACCCCACCCCCCGATTTGCCCGCCTGTTCTCAGGAGCCTTCCGCTCTTCGAGTGAAGAGGGGTCCCCCCCCGTTGAGTCCCCTTCTAACCCTCCTATTGCTCACCGATCAAATTCCTTCCAACCGCGTTGCCCCTTCTTTTGAAGAAAACAACGAGTGTTTGGGCACTTTCGACCTCAACGCATCTTTATGTCTTTAGTATCTGACCTGTTTTCTTGTTAGGGGAAGCGGGTTTTGCCGCTTCTCTCAGTCCTTGCCCCCCCCACACTTTCGTTCTGTCCATTTTTCCTAATCATGCAGCTTAGTACTCTGTTCCTCTTTTTCCCGATGAGAGGGATTTCCGGGCTGGTCTTCCTCTTTTTTTCAAAGATTCTCCTGTCCTTACCTACTCTTTTTGGTAGGATCTTGCCCTCTTTTGGTGAGTTGACTGAAGTCTCCTCCAGAACTGCATCGTACCGCCTCTTCCGTCCACTTGCCACCTCACGCGTTTTTTCGCCAAATCCCGAGACCTCCCACACACCCTCTTCCGCTATCTCGACCTACTAAGTACGGCCTACTACTACGTGTCTTTGCTTCCTAGGTACGCCCCCTTTCCATTGCCTCGGTCACCCCTCCCTTCATTTGTCACACAGCCGGACCCTAAGTGGGAATTTCCCCAATCGTCAAGTTCCCCAAATCTCCCGTCATGCTTCTACCTGCTACCTTCCCAAGGTGTCTCCGGTTCTTCGGGCACATGCATAGTCCCCTTGTTGTCAGGTGCTTCCCCCCCCTTTAAACATGACCACTGAGACCTCTTGTTTGAGAAGTGCCCTCGCCCGGATTTTCGCCCTCTTCCCACGCAATCCTTCTTCCTCAACCAGTAGAGTCTTTATCACAAGGTCTGTAGTGACCTTCCCAACAGGAGTAAACCGAAATCATCCCCTCACCCCGGGCATGTCCGGGCTTACATTTTTCCTTCTTCTGTGGACCATGGGGCTGTGCCGTCAGCCTTTTCTTCCCATTCCTTTCCCCTTTCGCGGCGGAGTTTTCGCCCTTATATTATTCTCTTTGGCCCTCGACGACGTTTTTTTTTTTTCTCTCTTATCGAATCTTGCACCAAGACGACCAGTTCCTCCTTTTGCGACGTACGTTGGATGACGAGTCCCCTGGAAACTTAGGTACCATCAGACCGTTCCCGTGACGCAACCCTTCCCTTGAGGCCTGGAAACTGGTTTTATGCTTCGATTTAGTAAAACCTCCCCCCCTTTTTTTAGTCAAGATTTTTGACCTTTTTGGGGTTTCCCATGACTCCGTCGTTTGTGTTACCACGTCTTCCTTTACATCCGCTCGGTGGTGCAGCCTCCCCTTCCTCTTCCCCGCAGAAAGAATAGTCTTTTTTTTTTCCCTTTCTCTGCTGTTTTACCGATATTCCCAACCCGTAGTCCAACGTTTAGTTTTTCTTGCGTGCGTTTTTTTTTTTCTGCGAGTTAGGCAGTTCCCTGTCCGATGGATTTTCCTTCTTTACTATTATGGAGCCCTACCAGTACTTTCCCCCTCTAGTTACATTATTTTCTTATTTCTTTCCTACCCTTTCGTAAGCAGGCTTCTAGGGAAACCCCAACGGAACAGCTCTCCCCTTCCTCTCCGTTAAGTGGCTTTCGCCTGGACGCCCACTCAGAGTTGGGCGGGTTACAGAATTCTTTCCCCCTGCAGACTCATCTAACATATACCATCAGCCAAGTTTCTCAGGATCCCGGGGTCGGGGATTTGTCTCCTTTTTTTTGTACAAACCTTCTTGTTTTCCCTTCTGCCCTGTTGGACAACTGAAAGTTCGGGCCCTCGTCCTGTTAAGCCCCCTTTGTTTCACAGTGCCCAAACCTTTGGTCCGCAGCTCTCTCTTGCTCATGGAGACCTTTTCCTCCCAGGGTTGGGTGTTTTTTTTTCATGATGCTTCTTTTTTTCCCCTTTTTGGATTTCTGCCAAGTGATGTTCCTGACCTACCCGTTTTCACCTTCTGAACAAGCTTTTTTTTTTTCCTTTCAAGGTGGGCAGTAGGTCTCTGAGCGTCTTGTATATAATGGCCCCGTCTGGCCCCCTTTTCCCCCACTTTTCAATCTACTTCTTGGGCACTCTTGCCGTCCGCTAGCGTACTATGTCACACTTTTTGCCATGCAATTTGAGTCCCACCCTGGCGGTCCCCGCCTTGTCGATGTCACCCTAACGGACTCAGCTGTCCCGCTTGAACGCTCATTAGGAAAGCTCACAGGTTCGTGACCCCTCCTTTTTTTCATTAGTGTGTGGGGTTTTTCCTTCCCTTTCATTTTTGAACAGAGTCCCCCCTAAACACTAGTTACCATCGTCCTCGGGCTCTTTGACTACTCTCTTTTTTTTTGTGTTTTTTTTTTTTTTTTTTTTTTTCGTGGTTTTTTTTTTCTTTTTTGATTCGAGAAAAACAATGAAACCCTATTTTTCAAGTTTTCATCATATCTTCCTTTTTGTTGACTTTTACCCCCTACGCCCTACTCGATCCAGTTTATATGAACCCCTCCCCATCGCTTTCCCTCATTTTTGAAGTTTCCAGCGACCAGTTCACATAGTTCCCCCAATCTCAGATACCTTGTCTCCACTTCCCTCCCCCCCCACCCCTCCCCCCTACATCTTCTCCCCAGGGGAGCTCCCATCTCTCTAAGTTTGAAACCTCGCTACGTGGTTCCTCGTTTTTTTTTTTCATGCCTGTTCCCCTTAGCCTGGTCCTCGGATTAGAGTTGAAAAGGACAGCTCACTGTTAACTCCTCGTCCTTTTCACCGGACCATGAGGATCGTGCTCCCACTTATTCCTACTCCGATGGATTCACTCCAAGCCCCCATCGACCACCCCAAAATTCGTCGTGCCGCCTAATTTGTGGCTACGGCCTTTGTTAAAATATGTTCCTACCCTTCATGAGTCCCCGATGGCTTTTTTTTGCTCTGTAATGCTGCCCTACGCTTCGCCGTTCCAATGGTTGCTGACAGATGCCCTTGGCGGTTGCTAGACCTCCCCTCGTTTTTGGACACCTCTGGGAGATCCGTACCCTTACACCACCCCAAAATTTGGCTTTGCGTCTTTGCCCCCTTCTTCAACAGTTTCCCCCCAAATGTTATTTACATTCCCCTTCCTGCTTGCATACTTGGGTATATTAGAGGTTCCCCTTTTCCCCCCTGTCCAAAATGAGCAAGATTGGCACGAAACTTCCCCCTTTTCCGGAGATATCCTTACTTGTTGGGTGACTCCTATATCATATCTATCCTTTTCCCCTACACCGTGGGGGTTTGAGATATGCTTCCTTGTTTAGTTTTCTGCTACCCACCCGCGGCCGTTCTTATTGGGAGCAATTTCTCGTTTCACCCCCACAGTTTCGTTGTTTGACTGTTAATTGTTTTTCTGGGGCGATCTCTCCCCCCCCTTAGTCGCAGGAGTGATTTTCCAATTGGTTGCTTGCAACTAGGCCTTTGTGCCCCCGACCTGGCTAGCACCACAGTGGTTTATTGTAGGTGAGGAGACAAGTAATTGAGTCTTCTGTACTGTTCGGGATCTATATCTCGAAGTCTGTGAGTATTCAACCGTTGGGACCCCGCGCGGGAATATCTCCCCGCTCGTAATGACCCCCCACTACCCTTCCACCTGTCCGAACCCTGCCGGTTGTCCCCCATTTTTTTCCCGCCTACTCCCCTCAGTTGCGTGCCTTATTTCGATTTGGTGTAAGTGTTCTTTTTTTTTTTCCTCCATAGTATCGGTTTTCTCATTTCTCTCCTTGTGAATTCTTTTAGGTCGTCACTTTAAAGAGTCCTTTCATCTGGGAAACTCTTCCCTTTGATAACCTCATGATGTTCCCCTCTTCCCATTGTCGTCATTGAATTGTAAGAATTCCCATTAATGGTGTTCTTCTTTACCGAAGGGTTTGGCACGTCCCATGGTTTTTGACTTTTTTTCGTTTTCTTTTTTTTTCCAACTTTTTTTTCTTACTGAAACTTAACCCCAGCTGATATATTTTTTTTTTTTTTTCTTTTTTCCTTGATCTCGTGGTTTCGTTCGTTGGAAAGTCAGGGTTTTTTCCTCTTGATTTTTACCCCTTGGACCCCTCGTTGTGGTTTTTTTTCCTTTGAATATTTGTTAGTCTTTTTCCGTACTTAGTTCTTTTATGTCCTTAGGCAACCTGAACCATTCCCAGCCCACCCCGTCACAAAAAACCCCCAACAAAAAACCTTTAATTACCCGTTCGAAGTTTATCACTTTGTTGTTTGTTTTCCTTCTACCTCTTAGCTGCTGATTGTAACCAGTTTTTATAAGATGTGCTCTGCAAATTTCCCTTCCCCCCGCGATTTTGCCAGTTCTGGTTTGCTTCGGCTTCTACGGCCCTCTCTTTACATTCCAACCCAAAACTGAGTTTGAATTTCCCTTTTTTTTCCCCCACCCTTGGGCAAAGTCATGTTCTATACATGAGACAGGTCCTCTCCTCCTCCCCCCCAATTGACGGGTCTGTGCCTTTTATTGGCGGCACTTTTTATCGCAAAGCTTTTTTTCCCCCCCCCCCTTGCAACCCGGCAAAACTCAAAGCCTGAGTCTACCCCCCCCACCCCCAAACCCCACTCTCAGAGTGAATGTCATCTGTTTTGCGAAGGAAGCTTGCTATTGAAGTGGGCTTTCCCCCCCAAATTTCATGTCCCCATTACTCCCCTTGCGCAAAGGTAAATCGGAAGTTCCCCCTGAGTATGCGTCCCCCCCCAGGCTTTTGTCCAACAAAACCTGGCTTTACTGATACTCCGACCTGCGGTTATCCTTGAAAAGGTTTCTTTCTGTTTTCTTTTTTTTCCGAGATAGAGTGTTGGTAGTGTCTCTACGAGTCCCTTTCCTCCCCCCTGGAACGCTATTATGAGATTCTTCCCTGTACGCTCGGGAGTGTCGCGGGTTTCGTCTTTTTCCAAGATGATAGGCGATGTCGTTTTTATGATCCGCGGAGACTTCCTTCCAAGCCATTCACGGTTTAAGGCCACGATGTTCATTGATCTTTAAATTAGTAGGGCTTTCCAAGAATACATAACCTCCAAGCCGTCCGCTGGCCCTCTGCTACACTGCCCGACTTTCCAAATTTCCCGAAAATCCTCCACTGCCCATGTACCTGCTTCATTTTGCCCTTTTTTCAAAGTTAAGGAAGCGCAGTGCCACTTGTCAGCTATGAATGAACCCTTCGTCTTTTTTGTAGCGAGTTTCGTCCCGAACCGGGACCTCTTTTTGCATGTCCCCCTGGCTTTGAAACCCCTGACCCCTTTTGACCCCCCCCTTTTCCTTCTTCTGAAGAAACTGTGAGCAAACAAATGCGTCATCGCGCACTCAGCACACCCCGGTCGTTTCCCACACTGGCTGCTCCTTCCCTCTGATGTCTTTTCTCATACGTCCAGCCCCTCATTCCGTCTTCCATTCCCATTCGTTGGGATTGGCTGATGCATTTGTATACGAGAGGTTCTCTCCTCCTTGTTGTTGAGAGAGAAAGTTCCTATTCAGTCCACGGACAGCTCTTTTTGAAGCCGGATGGGACTTTCTTCTTCACGATAGCATAAGACGTTTTCCCCACTTTTGCCACAATTGGTCCTCCGCTGTGACATTTCCCGTTTGGGCTTTCTTCTTCCTTCTCAATTTTTATGACGCAACAGGCTTTTGCTGCTCATCCTAATTTTTTTTTTCCTTCCCCCTTGGGTCACTGCGGATGCTGAACCCTTTTCTTTTTCTGTTTCGGGGTCAGTACGAAAATTCGTTGACGACAATGGTCATTGAACCTTTTTCCCTTTTCCGTTAGAGTAAATTATGCTGTCCCACCAGATATCAATTGGACAGTAACGGACAAAAGTTTAGGGCCGAATTTCGACTTGAGGTAGTTTGATTTGTGCTTTTTCGGAGCACGGGCCGATTTATTCGGGCGGGATGCTGTGGGGCTCTTTTCAGGCGTATGTCGAGCCCTCCGTCCCTTTTTCACGCCACTGCTTAAGTTACCTGCCCTGGAAGTTAGAGGTCATCAGTCAGCTTTAAACGGACTTAGTTCTGCATAGAGTACCCTCACCGGATTCCCCCCAGGTGAGACATCTCGCGAGGGTCTTTTTTCGGAGCATGTTCAAGAACAATCAGAGCGCTGTTTCCTTTTTTGGGGACTTGTTTAGCCAGGAGCGGCCCCAAATGCGCCGCTTTCCCTGAAGGGTCTCACCCCTCCAAAGAAAACATTTTTTTTTTCCTCCCGAAAAATCGGTTGAGCGTTAGGTCTTTGAGTCCTTTTTTGTGGCTTCACAGATGTGGTCTACTCCTTCTGTGGTTGTGCACTTGTTCTTTTGAACTTTTTCTCTTCCTCTTTTCTAGTGTGGTACTGACATCGTTAAAGCTTTCATATTACTGCAAAGGCTCGTGTCCCAAGTCTGTCCTCTTTATTGTTTTGTGTTTTTTTTTTTGACTCTTCTTATTTTTTTTCCCATGTGTGCACGTTTGCCAAAGTTTTTTCATGACTCACGGTCTACAAGCTTTCCTTCCCTCCGTCCATAACATGTTGCTAGTTCGCTCCTAAGAGGTCTAATATAGGGACAGTGGGACCCTTATTCCCTCCGTTTATGCCTCTTGACTTTTCTTCCCCTTCTTCAAGTATGCGAAACCCCCTTGAGGCACTTGGATGCAAACTTGCGCTTTCTACCTTTCTTCTCATCCCCCTCACAGCTCTAGGTCCCAGATTATCAATCAAGTTCCTTTCCCTTTTCGTATGTTTTTTGGCATCGGTTCAGGTGTTCCCGAATGAGAGTAATTTTTCTGATTTCTTTTTCCTCGACTTGCGTATGAAGAGCGTTGACATACTCCAAAAGTCCAAACTCCTCTTTTTTTTCAAATTCTCAATATCTCGCTACCCGCGCGTACATTGTCAACTCTCACCCTAATTGATCCGGTCGATTTCCCACACTTACAAGTAGTATTTTTACGGTTCCTTTCCTCCCCGAAATGGCACTAGCTTTCGCTTCCCCCTCCACTTATCACGCTCCCGTTCGACGGATCCCCCTCGGTCCTTCCTCTAATATCCCGGATTCCGGCATTTGACATAAGTTAGCGTTAACCTTTTGAAATGTTTGTTCCTCTTTCATCTTTCCCCGTTGACTTGTCCTCTTTTTTAGAAACTCAAGGCGCTTTTTTTTTCCCCACTTTTGTACAAAGGAAACACAAGAAGTATCGTTGTAGCCCACTTTCGCATTTCTCTATTTCCCCCGACAAGCCACCCATCTCCAAATTCGCCGGAAACATTTTGACTCCAATTTTTTGTATTTTCCCTCCTCCTTGTGAAGATCTTGCCAAGATAAATGGTCCTTTTAGTGGCTGTCATGTCATGAAGGGTTACTCAGGTAAAATTTTCCCCGAGTTTTTAAATGACTACCTGGTTCTCGACCTTACAACGGGCCTTCTGGCCTCCATATTGGTCTAACAGTCCCCTCCCCAATCAGAAACCACTGTGCATTTTACTTTCCACTAGGCCCTTTGCGCAGACACAGTTCATTGTCCCTCTCCTTTCTAACCATGGTGTATATGTATCTCCCGAAGTTTCCCCCATTCCTTCCAAAACACGTCAATTAGCCCTATCAATGTCCGACCCTTTTCCCCCTTGCCCGTACAATCCTTCCTCTTGTTCCCTTTCTCTCCCCCC
>Ga0179593_1387014_pt1 | contig 11038 bp, 9 predicted proteins | sample CZODoug2_1_08_16_FD_185931 | JGI IMG/M metagenome (GOLD analysis project Ga0179593, IMG submission 185931) | Vadose zone soil fungal communities from Angelo Coast Range Reserve, California, USA - CZODoug2_1_08_16fungal (PacBio error correction) | ecosystem: Environmental > Terrestrial > Soil >... | reverse complement strand
GCTTCTTTCTCCTCACCCGCAAACCCCTCTCCCCTCGAACTGGTGTCTTTCGCGATGATCTGTCAAAGGATAGCCGCACGGACCCTTTTTAGGTTTCAGACATCCTGCATCATCACCGGAAATTGCCACTACGTTCCCGTTTTTTCGAAATAGGGACGTGCTCTCGGTAGGATGCTGATATTTTAGTACGCATGGAGTCGGCTTTCTCTTATCCGGAACTATCTCACGAATACTGTCTACCTCTATGCTGGTCAAAGTTTTCTCTTTAGAATTTTATATCCTTTCATCTTCGACGATTGATTCCCCACTTGCGTTACGTTTACAGATCTTTTTACTGCTCGGGATCTCTCTCCCTATCTCCCCTCTTAGATGGACCGACCGGCGCTCTTTCCTCAAACCCGACCTCTATCCGATTGGAGAATCCCCCCGAAAGAGGACTCCTCTCCGGCTCCCCCTCCTGCGCAGGGTTTCTTCGCGATTTTTTGAGATTGAGATCGTTTCTCACCGCTGCAAAAGGCGTTAAACACCATAATGTCTTGCTCTTTCTATTTCTTCTGGCAATCCATAGCCGTAATACCAAGTCAAAAGCTTAAAGATCCGCTTTGCGGTCCCCCTCCCCCTAGAAAGCTCCGACAAGGCCCTAGGTTTTTTAGTGTGACCCGCTAGTCGACAGTCATTAGTTTGCGTAGGGGGTTTAATAGCTGGATGAGCCTTCAAGAAACGGTTTTACCAGAGGAGGATGATTTGTCTTTGATTTCTGTTTAGTGGTATCCGCAGGATTTCTGTGCTCGGAGTTTTCGTACGGTGTGTTCAGGTGGCGGATCCTTTGCCTGTTTCATGTCCGACCTTTTTGAACGGACCTTTTCGTTTCTTGATTTGGTGTCCACATTCGCCGTCCCTGCATCCAGTATTTTTTCACGGATGTCTGGAAGTTCGACCAGATGCTGCTTTCCTTCCGTGTCTTTTTCTCCATCCGTCTTAGTAGGACTTGGGATGTGTACGAGCATCCTGTCCCCTTTTTTTTGATTTCCCTCCAGAGCCTGACCTTCTGAGTGCTTAATCGATTCGTACTTGTCTTGGAGATGCATGTGAGTCCGTGTAGTTGTGGTTGTTTTGATCCCTTTCCGGTCTTCCCTTTCCCGTTGGGGTCCAGGTTACGACGAGCTCTGCACTGCACCCCCCATTTGTTTCTTTTCTCCATTTCTTTGTTTCAGTCATTAGTCGTCTTCCTCCCATGAGTTCCCCCCGCTCTTCGCCCGCTGCTCGTGCGCATTTCTCTTTCCCCGCCGGTAGTGCGGTTCCAGAAGACTCTCTGAGCCTTGCCTATGAGCTCATTATCTGATGTCGTAAGCCGATTTTCGTTCGGGCGTCCCTTCTTCTCAAATGCACCCCTGTTGTGGTTTCACATCCGGAGTGGGGGCCTGGGGCCATAGACAAAGGCGCCATTCATTTTAAGCAGAACCCCTTTAGAAGCTTTTTTCTAACTTTTTAGAAACGGACCTTAAAGACTGTTAGAATCCACCGAAAGTCCAGACTACCTTGGCTCCTTTCCTTTCAAGGTGCTATTTTAACAGATATAAACCCACTCCTCCGATACTACTCTTTTCCTGTCAACGTTTTTTTTCCCGACTGATGAACGTCGTAATAGATCTGTCTTTCTCGTTGTGCCGCTTTCATCCTGTAACTTCCTCTTTTGTAAATAGCTTTGTGCTAGTTAAGAACACCTCATTCTACAGTTCTACAACTACTGTTGCCATCTCATTCTCCGACTTCACTGGACCAATCTTACGGTGTTCTAGGATGATGCCGTTCATCCTCTCTCGTATCGTCGCACTGCAGTGCAGCAAACTTTCTCCGACTGGGGCTACCTCACTTTCCAACCCATTTTCAAGACTCTTCACACACTCCCCCGTCGAAGATATGTCGATTCAGGAGCCCTCCGTCTTGTGCCGTGTCCGAGTCTGAACCTTCATTCCTTTTTCCCCTGTTCTGCACCTCCTGCCCAAAAACGAACCTTCCCAGCATTTTTTTCGCGACCCGATTCTTACCTTTTGTTCGCCCGCCTGCGGACCTCGGGCCATTCCTTCGCTGTTCCCTAGTTTGGTTTTTCCTCCTTGTGAAGAAGCCGAGTTTTTTGCTTTTAGGGAAAGACGGCACTGCCTTTCAACCTTCTTCATATCCTTTTTCCTGTTCTACGATTAGGCGTTGAAGAATGCATGTCATTCTTTAGACTCTTTTTGATTTTATTCTCTGACTCTCTTTTCATATCTTTGGAGTTATTTGGGAATGACCATCAGACGGCTTGTTTTATCTGCCTCGCTCCTCTGTTCCCTCTTGTGGCAGTACGTTTGAATGCTTATTGCATTTTTTTTTCGTGTATCTGGATTTGACGTCTTGGTACGGCACTGAGCATAAGTGATGTCCTATCTTTCTAGGGTTTTGAGGTTTTGCGCTCTTTGATTACTTTCCTCCTTTCGTATAGTCCGTCTGAGAAGGCCATGATCGAATATGAATGGTTGTCTTCAGGAACCGAATGATCTGGGTATCCTCGCTCCGATGCGTTTTTCTCGGTGTAGAATTTTTTTCTCTACCCGAAGCTTGCGATGCATAATCTTTTATAATAATTTCCCTTTTTTTTGTTTTTCACTCTCTCTTTCCCATCTCCCGTCTCTGGCGCGTAGATTTTCGAACCCTGCCAATAGCGATCTCTCCTCAGAGCCCCTTTGCACTCGGCTACATATCTTCGCATCCGCCAAGTCGGATACAGACTTACCATTCCTCCTCTCCCTGACAAACTCCTCCAACTAGAACTTTCTTTCTCGAGTGGCGCGTGCGTCCCCTCGTGCTTCACCCTTTCGCCCCGCACCACCTGCCAATCGCATTAACTTCGCCAAGCGAAGGCCAGAGGGTACTCTTGTGGTATTCAAAATCTAGACTCCCCTTGTCAACGCCCACTTCACCCTCCGAGCGCGCCCCCTTCCATCTATTCACCTGACGATTAACGAGGCCTAACAACGAGCCTACAGGTCCTCGGTCTTACATCCCCGTTTCAACCTTCTTTCTCCGATTCATCCTGTTGTCGGAGTGAAGTAGATCAATCCCCCACCGGCGGCTTCCCCCTTTTGGATGTTTCCCCCAGAGGGATAAGCCTCTGCGCAGGGCCGCGGAGTTTTTCGGACCCACACGGCTCCCCTAATCGTGTCCCCCTCAAGCCCAGGACTTGGGTGGGTATCTAGTGTCGAGGCTCTTAGTCATTAACAAGGAAGACTGAACAATTTTAGGCGTCCTCTCCGCAACTTCCTTGCGAGAGCTTTATAATATATTCGACTTTTTATCCTTCTCACAGCGTCTCCGACGGCTTGTGCCCAGGTAGTTCTGTTGGCCCCTCTTTATTCTGCACGGTTAGCCCGGAGCTTCGTGTCTTCTTCGCTTATTCATTTGACCTGTCGCCGTCTCTTAAGGTTTTCGACACTCAGATTAGTCGATACTGCTCCTTTTTTTCCTAACCCCCCAATGCTCGATTTCCCCTGCTGTTCCCGGACTAGGGTTCTTTCTGCCCTCACACATCTCATATGTTCCGAAGAGGTCGGCACCTCTGTGCGTTCGCCACCATCGAATCCAGATACGGAGTTCAGGCAGAACGCTCCCCCCCGCCCGCGTTCTCGCTTTCCCCTCCGAATTATTGAGAATCGAGTGTTGAACCCAGATCCTTCCCACCCCTTCTATGCAAGTTTTCTCCCCCCTTTTAGTCGAGTATCGGCTCTTAATAGTCTTATCGGCCTCCGGGTACTAATAAACGCGGTCATGCGTCCCCCTTTTTGGGCCATCTCCCTTTTGATCTCTCCTCTTTGATGGCGCCCCATTGTAGGACTTCGCTCCGCACCTTTCAGCATCTGGTCCTTTCTCTTTCACTCCCATTTTAGTCTGATCTCGTCCCCCTACGGTCAATTCGGCTGGCTCTCACCCGACCCTCGAGGACCTTTGTCAATGCCGTCCTTCATACGAGCATTTCTGTGGGTTGCGGGTACGTCTCCGCTCAGAGCTGAACCCCCTATTTCTCCCAGACCCACCATTCTTTCGCCGAGGTCCATCGTGTGTCCCCGCCCCCACACGGACTTCGCCCCGGGGCTCCCCCCACAACCCCCCGAAGAGCCGTAACTCGCACCTATCTCTCCTCTTTCCACCCCTTGTGGAAGATTTTTCTCACAGCCCGCCGTCTGTCATGAGATGCGCCTTCCACCCCCTTCCAGTTAGCGATCACCCATCCCCCCCCGGGAGCAGAGTGCCGCTATGGAGCGTTTCTCCCCACACTTTTTTCTCCTTCCTCCTCCTTTCGTCCTCCATCCGAGAACCCTACCCCGTCAGTTCTTGATCCCTCTCTGGTCATTCGTCACCAAAGTACACTGTAAACGGTCAAACGTTCCTCTTCCCCTCCCGGTTGGGGTGTTTGTGTTTTTTTTTTTTTTTTTTTTTTGTGTGTTGTTTTTTTTTTTTTTTTGGGGGTTTTTTTTTTTTTTTTTTTTTTTTTTTTTGTTTTGTGTGGTTTTTTTTTTGGGGGGGGTGGGGGGGGGGTTTGTTTTGTTTTTTTTTTTTTTTTTTTTTTCTGCCTGCCCTACCCCTTCAATTTTTTGATTTCCGAGACCTTTCCGCTCGCCTCGAGTTTGAAACCAGCCAGCACGTTGGACGGTCAGTTCATCTCTTTTTCCTCCCTCCTTCTGCAAACCGCTCTGCACTGCCAAGAGGGGACACATCCCGTGCTGAGCTTGCCGAGTCGTTTGGAGCCAGATAAAAGGCGTCTGCTGTTGGATTAGTGCATGGGGGAGTCTCGCAAATTTATAGGTTGCCTTCGTGCGAGTTTTCAGTGCTCTATTTATCTTCTTGGCGAAACCCCCACTAGTTCTTTTTGGTCCCTTTTACGGTTTCCTTGTCTGCCCTACGCTCCAGACTCCTTTTGAGTACCTCTGGCGAGCGCTCTCTTTCGACCTTGGGGTGAGGTCTCCCTTCGATTAGAGGTTCGTGCTTCATGCTCGTCGGTCCCGCTTCCCCAATCGCTTTCCCTCGCTCCTGCTCCCTCCTCAATCCTCCCTTGCGAACACGTAATCCGTCCGCAATGGCCCGGGCTCAACGCTTGACGCTGACTTTTCCCCCGCCCCCGTCTTCCGCTGTTTGATTTCCCCCTTAGCAGGTGCATCCAGCTTTTTCTACGTTCGTCTCTCTCGTTTTTCTAGCCTTTCTCCTTTATCGTTCTTTTTTCGACAATCGCAGAGAGCGCACTCGAGCCGCGTGTCCCCCGTCCGTCCCTCCTTTTTTTCCTTCCGTGAGTTTAGCATATGTAAACCCGTTCTCGTCCGGTTCTCGGACCTTTCCTCGATTTCAGTTGACCCCCCAAGTTCTCCTGGCTGATTTTCGTTTTTCGACCAGCCTGATCCAGCAGCTCTCTTTTCGTTTCCCCCCAGTGTGTTTGTCGCTCGATGGCTTTTCTTTAGTCGAGCCCCCCGACTAAGGAACCTTTCACCATGTTTCATGTTCCCTCTCTTCTCGAGGGTGACAATCTTTTTCCCTTTTTTCCCTTCCCCGAAATCCGGTTCCCATTCCCCACGTAACAGGGATGTACCGACGGATAGTGCGTCCTTGGCTTTTCTTCCGCCCCTTTCGTTCTCTTGGCGGACGATTCAGCACCGTTTCTCTCGCCCGAGCTTGATCGCCGGTCCTCTGGTGCATTTCTTTTTTGATTCCCGTTTTTCTCCCTCCATCTACGGCGACTTTCTGCGAAGTCAGCCGTTCCGGTTGATTCACCTCCCAGCCCCTGTCAAGTCCGGTCGAGCTGGTCGAAATGAGGGCTGTGGAGGTCCGCTTTTTTCTGCGCTCCAATCTCCGAATTTTAAGCGACCGGCTGAGAGGCCCGACACCTCCAAACTCCTCTATGGTGTGAAACTTTTCCCCCTCATGGAGGCTGCCGCTGCCTCTACCTTCTAGTGGTTTCTTCTCCAATATGGACAGCTAGTTCGCCGCGGCTTTTTTTTCTTTCCTCATGCCCCTCCCACCGTTAGTCCCCCCCTCTCCACGTTTTTCCAAGCTCGAATTCCCAACTTCGGAAAAACCTTCACACTCCCCCTGCAACCGCGCATCAGGCCCTCTCATTCCAATCGCCCCTCCCTCCCTAACGGGGTTTCCTAAAAATCTTTTCTTATTACTGTTCTCCCAAATAGTTTATTCGATGCCCTCCTCCGGTGCCCCCTACGCGGTATTTTTGCATGGTAGACCCATTTGCTTTTGTTTTTTCTCACCCCCGTCTGTATGAGTTTTCCTGTACGTATGTTCCCCTTTTCGCCTGTTTTTCATATCCCTTGTGTGCCTCCGTTTTTGGTGACTGCCTTTGACCCATGTAGCATATGAAATGGCCGGGTATGGGGTTGGGTTGTCCTCCTGATGTCTGTTTTTTTCACACAGAATACTATGATTAAAGACCGTATTTCCGTTTGTTTTTCCCCCTTTCCCCCCCCGCTATATATTGCCCTTTCGTCCCGGGATGTTTTCGCGTCTCCTGGTGTCTATGTCCAGTCGCTCCAGTTCGCTTTGCGTTTGAAGATCCGTCACCCCTGTTATATCAGCCTATGAGGGGAGTGTGTCTTAGTTTCTGTTTTGTTGTTAGAAATAAGGCCTCCTTCCGTGGTTGGAGGTACTACGTCTTTGGACCCGGCTGACTATTGATCCCACCTTTCCTTTTTTTTTGTATGTTATTCCATTTACGAATCATTAGAGCTTCTTTTCTTCTTGACCTCTTGCCCCCCAACTATAGCCTCGGTTTAATGTTGCAGCGGCTGTGACGTGAGTATCCGGTAGGTTCCCTCAGCCCGGTATGCGCCAGGTTCTTCGTTAGCCCCTTTCCTCTTTGGGACCGACCCCGTTTTTTTCTCCGTCGTTCCTTTGCCGGCTCCTCCTGAAACCCCCTTTGGAGGAGTCCCATTTAACAATGACAGGCTTCGCCCTCCCCCCCCACAGGCGCGATGCTAAAGGGAGAAGCTTCCCCTCTCAGTCGGAGGAAACGTTCGACCGCCCTCTCCCCGCCCTCCACTCACGACTCCTTAACAGCTACCCGTTTCCTTCACTTAATTAAATAAGGTTCTTCATCCGACTTTGCCCACTTCCTCCCGCACCCCACCCCATGTTCGGCTTATTTTCATTCATCAAAAGTTTTCGACTCCTTTTTCCAGTCTTCTCCCGCCCTCTTCTTTTATATTGAGTTCATCCGCCTCTCTTTCGGGTTGAACTCCCTTTCCGCGGGCAATTTCGTCTGTGTTTTGATTTTTCCGGCCTCACCCCTTCCAGGCGGTCCAGCGGTCGTCCACCCGAGCAGATTCTCTGATCACCTGGTTTCTAACCCCCTTCATCTCCATTTTGCAGCCCTGCCTAGCATTGACTTTCTCTTTTTTATAACTTGCTGCAAGCCTTCTTCATAACACTTTTCCCTCCTGCATCCCCGACGTGGGTCTCCGACCCACGTTTTTCCCCCCCCACACCCCCTTTTTTTGAGTTACCGTTTTCCAAGCTCTTTCGACTCCGTCCGAACTACCTCCCGGAGCGTCATGTATTTTATGATGAGACTGTCTATCTCAGAAAAATTTTCCCCTGTTAGGCCCAGATATCAACCGACCGAAAAGCGATTTTGTTATGCTCTACCAGATGAACTTCTGTTGGTAAGCCCCAAAGCGGCCTCTACAGTTTCCGTTCGTGACCACTGTTTGATTGTTATCAGCTGGGTTTTTCAGTAGCCGACTCTTCGAGGGGGTTGGATCTTTTTTTCGGCAGTCAAGCCTGCCACCGGCTTTCGTTAGTCTGCTCCATAATCCCCGGTGACTCCGTCTTTTAGGTGGGCAGCAAGAACGGTCCGTTTTTAGCCCCTCTGTCTCGGTCTTTATCTTATTTCCTTGAGCCTTAGGTTTTGGAACTGTAACCTTTGACAATGGCTTCTTCTTCGGGGTTTCTCGAACGTCCACGCCCCTGCGACATCTTCCATTATCGTGGAGCCTAGTTGCCTGCTCTTAGACTGTTTTTCGTCGCCTTTTTTATTAAGTTTTTTTTCCGGCTTTTTTTTCTTATATCTTCTAGATTTCTCGGTTGATGCTTTTTGGTCGGCCTATGAAGATTCATTTGCCAGGAATTGCGTCTTTTGGCTTTGACAGATTTTCTTATGCTGGCCTCTTTCTTCGTTCTTCTTCCACCTAAGGTTTTTTTTTCGGGTCATCCTGCGGTTCTTCGGTTTTCCGCCTATGTTTTTCATTCTGAAGTGGACTCTTTTACATATATTTTAATGACCCCCTAAGTTTGGTTTTTTTTCTCTAAATTGTAATAGAATGCACGCGGTTCTCCCTAGATGTCGAGACCCCCCGCTTCTTTACGTGATTAAACGAACCGATAATTAGTGACTAAATAGTCAATCGTCTGATAACTCTTTTTTTTCTCTCCGCCTGTTAAGGGAAGATGACTTTCCATTTTCTAAAAACCCCCGCCCAAACGCTTCATTACCTCTCGGACCCGAGCGTAGTTTGCCGTTTCGTCGTTTCCCTCCCCTCCCAGGCTCCCCTCCACCAAGCTAATTGCATTCAACTGCCTTCCGCCACTCCTCCTTCACCAATTCTTCAGCTCTTTTTCTATTCCCGCACTCCGAGATTTGCCCATGCACATAATAGCCGATTGCTCAATCGCACGGCCTCTTCCCAACAGGTCTGCCCCCCCATAGCTCCAGGTCTTCTTCAACTACCCGAGTAGTACCCCCCCCCTAGCTTTTCCGCCCCTCCTGGTAGGTGCCGGGCGTGCCGTCGACACTCAAGCCCAAAACAGTCGGATTCCCCCCTTTGCGTAGTACCTACCAAGCTTTTTGACCTCAGAGCCCGGCATACTGTGCTTTTTTATACTTTTTCATTGCAGACCCCCAGGGATAATGTGTCGCGCAGCATGCTTCTGATTGGGTCTTACTAGGAGTTGGGAACGCAATGAAAGTAATAACTTTTACGATAGAAGGCGCAGTTCTCGATTCTCTTCGGATAGTGACCACTTGTCGACGATTCTTCTTTCATGTCCGCTCAATTTTGCCCAGTTTTTTCCCTGGCCGCTTCGCAACCTTATTCTTTGAAAGGTGTCATTGCCTCGCTTTCGGCGCCCCGGATAATATGTCGGCAGGCCCTTCAGGGGCTGTAATTGATGCTTTGTCTCACCTGTGAGCTCATCTCAAACTGCTCGCTGTACCTTTGCCCGTGTGCTCCTGTCCGCCGATTTTTTCGGGCCCCCTCAAAGACCAGCTTTTCCCCTTGAGTTTGTTTCCGGTTGAAACGCTGCTTCTTCTCCGCACAAGAATCCAGCTTTCTTCCTGAATCCCTGTTCGAAACCATTTGTGCGAGGAGCCTTCGTCTTCGAATCCTTTCTTGCGGCGATAGTCTTTTAACACTCCTCGGTTGACCCGATTTCCTTTGAAACCTGAGCCAAAGGTATTCTGTACGGAGAGACTCCCTCGGCGGTCGCCGTTCCTCCCCTCCCAGGCGGAGAACAGTTTTATATTCCCATTTGATGCATCTCTCCTGTTTTGTGCCGTGTGCTTCTTCCGACCGTTTTGGCTTCCCGTCTCCTCGCCGTCCCGAACGTATTAATTGTTTTCGGAGCCGCCCGCGAATCGCGAGATGCGCCTGGTCCACTCTCCCCTTCGGGTTCGTGAACCTCCCGTCCGCGGACCCTCTGTTTCCAAATCCGATTAGACAGTGCGATTGGGCAGAAGGTTAGTTCGAAGCTCTCTTGCTTTAGTCACAATCATGTCTACCCCCCACCCCCTGTTTTATGCAAGTCAGAGAGGGCACCCTCGTCGGTTCCCCTCCCCCCGTGGGTATCCCGTTATTTCCCTCACCCCCAACCAAGACTGAGCGGCCCTAGACAAATGTCTCGATCCCCCCCAAATGTTGACTATCCCTTACCGTCCCTCGACTGGAACTTTTGACGACGTCCCCCACCCACAGCATTCATCGCTCATTTTCCCCGGTTTAGCGCCGAGCCGCCTCATGTTGCGCCACAACGGCTCGACTGCCAGACTTTTATTGTCTTGTTTTTCCGCCCCCTCTTTGCACACAAACATCCCGGTCACGTCTGCGACGGAGCGATTTTCCTTTTCCCCTTGTCACCAACTACCGGGACCGTTTCACCTGGGGTTGACAAATCCGGCCCCGTGATTAAGACCTCCCTGTCAAATCATTCCTCCCTCTCCTTTAGCCAGACCGCCAAGGGGACGGCCGAATTCCATCCCTCCGGTATGGAAACCGCGATGCCGTCGCCTGCAATAGTGAACCTTTTTTTTAACGGAGTTCGGTCGAGATTGTCGGTGGCAACGTTCCCGTAGTCTTGGGCGTCAGCTTGATCTTGGTAAGCTCCGCAATAGTGTTTGTCAGGGCGTGTTCTTTCCTTTCCTGCTAGGTATGCGAGCTTTGGCGCAGACTGTGGAGTTTTTTACTCTTACTGTGTGCTTGACTTCTTGAATAGCAGCTCTCTGATCTTTCCCGCATTTTAGAGACATCAGAAGTTCTGCTGAAGTACTTGCGCCTAGGTGGTGAGCGTCCCCCTTTCCGGCGGGGAGTTTGCGTGCCTGCTCGCCCCGTCAGCTCCCCCCCCCCATTCGACGAGTGAGCCTCTCGTGGAAAGACCATCCCTCAGAAAATTGCTGATGTTTTTAACGTTCCGCCCTTTTGGATGAATCACGCGTCGCGATTTTCCTTCTCAGAACCTTAGCAGCTTGCTCAAGTTTCGAACTCATCCTGTTCGACCGCCGGTCGGATCCCTTCTAGAAGAGCTCCTTTCGTGTTTTTTTCTTGATCGTAGCAAGAGCGAACCTCGCGCTCAATGATCCAGATGGCCCAGTAGTAACAGCTGATAGTTGGCTTGTATCTTCCGCAGGTTCTACCGCATTCGGCGTTACTTATAGGCTCTAAAGTTTACATGATAAGTTCCCCTCAATAACACTTTCTATTTTATTGGAGGGTTGCTCTGACTACGAGAGCCG
>Ga0179593_1374818_pt1 | contig 11038 bp, 6 predicted proteins | sample CZODoug2_1_08_16_FD_185931 | JGI IMG/M metagenome (GOLD analysis project Ga0179593, IMG submission 185931) | Vadose zone soil fungal communities from Angelo Coast Range Reserve, California, USA - CZODoug2_1_08_16fungal (PacBio error correction) | ecosystem: Environmental > Terrestrial > Soil >... | reverse complement strand
TCCAGTCATTCCGTCATTATGGAGTCATGGAGGTCGAAGCCCGCACTGGACTTGGCTTGTTTTGTTTTCTAGGATGTCGGAGTTAACGTAATTCCCTCTCCCGGCGATGGCGATTTCACCTCAGTCTTCCTTTCTTGAGTTAGATTCTCTTTATCCCGCCACTGCGATGCTTCCCCCCCCGCTCAAACCAAAGTACCGGTGTTTAAAAGCCACCCTTCTTTCTTACTTTTTTCGGTCCTCTCTGCGGTCTTTCCTCTGCCCCCCCCCCCCCCCCAGCGGCACAACATCTAAATTCAACCTTCCCACACATTCAGGGATATTTCGTGCCGCTCCCGTTGTGCCTCCCACCTCTTGCTTTCTCTCCGCCGCCCCCGACCCTCAGTACTTTACTTTCCCGAGCGGGTACGTTTCAAGAACGCCTCGTTTTGCGCTGGTTTTTTCGCACTTGTCTCGTCCTCTCAACTCGAACATGCAGTTTCCGAGGCCAAACTGCGCCCGCTTACAGCATTGCTGCCCGCGGCGTGATCCGCATCTTTTGTCTTTCCTTAGGAACCAAGGTTTTGGTCATTTTTTCGATTTTCAACCCTACAATTTCCGCCCCACATTTTCTGCCTTTCTCCAGCTAGTTTCTTCCGGCACGCTGCTCCCGCTAACCCACGAAAGCACCTTTTTGGACGGGATACTGTGGTGTCTTTTTTTCTAGCGAAACATTTTCCTTGAGCTCCCCACCAGTCCATGCTCCTCGGCTATCGAACCATTGATCTGACCGAGCACCATCACGTCTGATCGATTTTTCTGATCTCTCTCTCTCGAGCTCGCCGTCCCCCATCGCCCCTTCCGGTTTCGTCTTTCGATTTACGGCCTGGCGGCGTCGCTCTTCCTCACGAAGGACTTCTACAGATTCCAACTACAACTTCTTCTGTGCCCATCCGTACCACTTCGATTTTTTTGTTTGCTCTCAACTGCAACCCAAACGTCTGACCGCGGCCCTTACGCGCTTATTCACTGTCCTCCGAACTGCGCCTGTTCTGCCGGTAGAGTTTTTTTCTCTTTTGTACCGGGCTTTTCGGGTGGCAGGGTGGAGGACAAGGTCTCTAATTCCCGATTACGTTCGTTTCCTTCACGCCGTTTCTTCATCTTCCCTCGAACTTGACTTCCCCGATTTGGTTTCTTGGCTTCGGCTGTCTTTTCACCCTGCCTAGAGTCTTTTGCTTTTTCATTCTTTGGGCGCTCGCGGACTGTTGACCTCCTTTCTTATTTTCCCTTTTCCTACCCGTATCGTCAGCTGTGGGTTCAGGTGGTTGCCTTTCCCCTGTTTCGTGAGGCCGTTAGTTGCAGCGGCGTGTCTTTATAGTATTCTTCCGCCTTCCTTGCTCTTCATTCTTTTCTTGGTCTTTTCCGTTTCGCTCTGTCGCTGGCGGTAATCCTTAACCCCGACGGGCCCGCCCACCCCGGGCACCACCCGAGTGAACAATCTTTCGCTTTCTCTACTCACATACGTCCCACTGCATGCCGCGTGTCTTCTTTGCCTGGATTTTTTTTTTGCTTACCTGGTGACTCCCCTCCCATTTTTTGAACGCAACTTGCGCTCCTTGATTCCCTTAGGAGCGAGAGTGGGCAACGCCGACGTTCTTTCCCCTCGGCTGGTCATACCGGTCTTTCTCGCGCTTTTATTTCAACGCTCTTTAATTGTACCCCATTGCCTCTGGGTACCCGTCAAGACTCTTTCTCCCCTTTAGATGGTAGTTTCTCTTTTCGGGCAGCTTTAAGTCTCAAAAGCTTCTCCGGTGGCACTCCCCTCTCCCCTTTTTGTCCGTCACAGCGAAGCAAAATGGGTGGTTCATGTGCGTTGACTTTTCCTTCCTCTTTCTTACCTGGAGGGACTTCCCCACACACCCTTCTTTCCGTGTTGCCTCTCCTGGTCCATTGGTGCCCAATTGTTTTTATGTCTGAATTCTCCCGTTATACGGAAGGGGGTGTCGGCGCTTGATGAGCCGAAACTGGTCAAAAATACGGAATGACGTTTCACCGGGATTGGTTCGTATCCCCCTTCGTTTTATTCCCCGGTCTTTTTGCATTTTTACTTTGCGGGCTTTGCTTTGCCGATTTCTCTTACCCCCAGTCTCCCCTGCTCCTCTTCTCTTAGATCCCACAAGTTTTTTTTTGTGCGTTCCTGGGCGATGGCCTCTGCGGACGTATCCTCGGGGCCGCTGTTTGCCGTATCCTTTTTCAACCTTCGTGGTTTGAACTCCCCACCGTCACGCCTCGACCTTTCCGGTTCGGGGGCCGCCACAATCCCACCGCAAGCGGACATTATCTTTGCCTTTCTAAATTGTCAATTTTCTTCTGGGCGCGGGATTTGGGACGTTTCTGGCCGCGCACCCGCGGTCTGATTCTTCACTAATGCGTGGCTTCTCCTACCCTTCTTTCCGCCCGCGATGGGTTTATGCTTCTGCAATTGTGCATTCTCTTCCTTCTTTGGAAAACTTGCTTACTTGAACAATTTGACCTCGCTCTGCCCCCCGCACTCTTCTTTGCTGGGATCCCTCAAACTGCTATCTTTATTTTTCGCGTGATGCCTTCTTGACGGTGATTCTGGACAAGTTTTTCTTCGGTCTGTTCGATTCGAGGTAAGCATCCTCGCCCCTGACCAAGAAACCTCACGGCGCTTGCTCAAGATGCGTTTCTCTCTGTTTCTCCGCGGGTTTCCCCACCTTCTTTTCCAAACCCTCTAATCTCCCGGGATGAACCAGTCTCTTCGGTCTCGCGTAGCTCGCTTTGCGTCCTTCTACCCACCTCGCGAGGTAACCTTTTTCTTGCGTGCTCCTGCCCACCTTCGAATCCGCCAGGTCCTTTTCTTGATCGTTTAAGCTTCGAAACCTTTTTCTTTCTTTCTTTTGCAGTTTGTGTTTGTAAACGGTTTTAATGTGCCGTATGTCCCGGAACGACATGGAATTTTCCCCCTGTCTTTTTTTTTTTACGAAAGCAGGGCCAGTATTCACCCCCTGTTGACACCCTCTTTTCTTTGTGTTTGAGAGATTGTTTTCTTAATTTTTTTCTTTATGGAACGGGGATGCGCCAATCCCTCTGCTCGGGAACAGCGCTTCCAATTCCCCAATTACGTGCCATCTGGACAAGGTTGAACACTTTTACCCCCAGCTCAGGTTTTCACCAAACCCGCGTCCAATCCACGACCTCTTCTTTTTTCGCCTTTCTCGATCGCCCGTTAATTTTTTAGTGATCTTTGGGCGTTTTTTTCTCGGTTTCCCTAGTTCTCTTCCGGTCTGCCTCTTCCCTGCGAGCCCCTCGCTCGTCCATCTCCGTCCTTTTCTTCTGCTTTTTTTTGTAGTAACCGATGTGGCCTGCAGGACTTTCGGTCTTTCCATCTAATCCGGGCGTTTTTAGCTCTTCTTGTTCAATTCGCCAAGCCCGTTCTTTGACCAGCCTACCGTCGGCCGGCCTCTTTCCTTTAATGGCCGCCGATAGCTTTTTCTTTCGGATCCACGCCTTTTCCAGAGCTCTCCGCTATTTCCCCCTTTAAGCCGCCGGATACTCTCGCATTTTTTCCGCTGTTCACGGTCCACTCGTTCTCGCTTGCACGTCTTTTATATCAGATGTGCATCCGTCCCGACCTAAATCGCGTCAAGAATCTTTTTTTCCCCTCCTCGCCCCCCTTTTTGCAAAAGTACTTTGAGAATGCTTTTCCAGCTCTGAATTGATTTTGCCCGTTTTCGCGTCCCCTGGTTCTATGCGGTGTCAACACCGGAAAGGGTGTCCCAATTTTTTCTCGCGTCTTGAGCACATTTGCTCGAGCGCGATTTCTCTTTCCTCCATTCGCCCCTTCGCCCCCTTAATCCCTGCGGTCCTTTTGGGAATGATCCCGCTTTCCGCTTCTCGCATGACGCGCGCTGGTATGATCGCCGTAAATTCCTCCGCCCTTTCCCCCCCCGGCCCTTTCCAAAACTCTGCATCTACGTTTGATACCGACGACAATCTGTGACCCGTGCCTCCTTTTCAGGTGTTTTCCTTCTCAATCGGTCCAACCCTCTTCCGTATACCCCTTTTGCTTCCCTCCCCTGGCCCCCCTTAACCCGGACTTGCTCACGTTTATTACCAGACTTGGTTTTAGCCCCTATCATGGCCGGCGACGCCACCGTTTCCAGGTTGCCCGATTTTTCTTTTTTCGTATTGGCGTTGGACCAACCTGGACTGTTTCGTTCCCCCCCCAGTCTTTTGCTTTTTCTTTACCTTCCCTCCCCCGGTCCCAGGGTATGCGCCCCATCAGGTTCGGCATGCCTTTTTTTCGTGGGTTTTTTTCCAAGAGAACTTGTACATCCGGTTTGGCGGTTCCATCCCCTCAGCTCTGACAATAGCTTCGGTCTGCGTTCGATTAGTGTGTTATTAATCCCCCTCCCTTTTCTATTCTATTCATTGTCCTTCTCGCGTACCTTTTTTTTCAACATGTTTTCTTAATACAGGTTCCCACCGGCCCCTCGCTCCCCATCTTTTGTTTGGTTGCTTATAGTTAGAGATGTTCTCGGTCTTCCCGATGTTCTCGGTTGTTTTGATGGTTTTTGATGTGACCCGTCTGTTTCCCCGACCCCTCCGACACCTTCAAAAAGCCTCCCCTTGACTTTTTTCGACATCCAGCTGCTTTATTACCAATTTCCGCCGCCGGAACCATCGTCTTTCCGATAAACCCCCCTCCTTAGCAACTTCGTGCCCCTATTGCGGGAAATCGGAATTCCTGTTTCACCTATATTCCGCCTTTAGCGAATGTCCACTTACGGCAAAGCTCTTTAGCGGACTTCTTCCTGATCTCAGCTTTCTCATGTTCGTTTCACTTCATTCGCGTGCCGATTTCTCGCAACTTCGTAGTGCATATGCTGAGTCTTGGTCGCCTTTCTCTGACTTCCTCCTACTTGCGTATTTCCAAACACGTTTGGCCTTCTTTTTCCCTCGCCCTGCTGATCCGAATTTCTCCTCGCTTCTCCTTTCCGTTGTTTTGGTTTCCAGTTTTTTTTCTTAGGCCCCCTAATAGCTTGTGGCGTCTCCGATTGTCAGTTGATGCTTTAGGGATGATTTAGGTATATAGTCTTGCCCCCCTCCTGGGTCCGTCGTCGTTTTGATGATTATGACCCTTCGCTCGGCTTTCTCTCAATTTAAGCCTGCCCGCGCTGGTTCCCTTCCTTGTCCGATTTTTTTTTCTCGTAGCTCGTTTGATTTTTTTTTTCGTCGGTCGGCCCCCACTTCCGCCAGTCCCCCACATCAGGCAGAACTTTCTTTTCTTCGAGTCGGCAGAGGGACTTCGGACTTTCACAGTACTGGCCCCCGATTCGCTTTTTCGGGGTTCGACCCAGACATATCGATGAGTTGGCCGTGTTCAATTTCATGCGGATAACGCGCGTCCAAGACTGCATGATGAAGCGCATCCTTTTCTCGTATACCCGCCTGAGTGTTCGCGTGCTTTTTCACTCATCTAAGCCTAGGCATGTCGCATCGCCTTCCGTACTTTCGTTTAGTGCCGATGTCCCCCTTGCGGGGTGTTGTACCCAGCCTTTCGGCCCCCGTGGGCCCTCATCACGCATGTTATGCCGTGCGTAGTCTTGATTGAACTAGACTTTCTCTTTAAGCCCGCGAGAGCTCACCTATTTGACCGCTTGGCTTTAAACCCGGTCCTTTTTTTTCTGCTCTTGTTGTGACGAGTGGTTTCTAGCCCTCCAGGTTCTCTTTACTTCCTTTTTATGACTCGCACTTTCTCCGTCTTTTCCCCGTCAGATTATCCTGAGATTGCAGCACTCCCCCAACGAGTTGGGGGGTCTTCTCTAGACATCGACATGGTTCCTTCATGCCCCCGTTTCTTGCCATGTCCCCTTTCTCGTAATCGCTCTTAGGCTACGGGATGGAGAGGGTCAGATTTTCCTTCTCTTGCCACATTTCTTGTTTTACTCGGTCCCCGGGCTGGTGTCAGGTAGGCGGTGAATCTAAGATAAGCGCATCGAGGAAGCCGCACTTTTTGCTCGGGTCCGGTTTTGCCTTTCGTGATTTTTTGTGGCGCCGCCTGATGCTCCCTTTATTTTGAAGGTCTGTCTAAGCTACCAAGAATACCTTGTCCTCCTTGGTCTTAGACCTGCTTCCCGATCAACTCCCACTTCTGGACACCAGTATGCCCCTGTCGCGACACCACCGTCGCCGACATGTTCGCGGTTGATTTTCACTCCGACGGATCTTCCGGCTTCGCGAATCCCCCGCGTCTCTCCTCATGTATTTCTCCCGGTCTAAACGGTTTGCTGTCCCCGAGAACACGTTTTTGAGTGGATTTCCCTCCTTTCGTTCCTGCGACGTCGACCACCTTGCTACGGCCTCAGTGTTGCCTTCCGCCAGCTCTAGATGCTAGTCTGCTTGACCGCTCTTGGTCACCGAGCCGGTTTTTTCCACGCATTTTCACCTTCTTTTTTCATAGGGATTGCCCCTTTCTACGTTGCAGTGGGTTCAGAGTCAGTCCCCCCTCTCTGGCTTAGTGCGCGACGTTCCCTTCCTTGTCCTACTTTAGTTGGTTTGGCTTCAGGTTTTAATTACCCCTTTTGCCAAGCCCCCCCGGTGGACGACCGTCGGGAGCTGTAATACCTCGGGACGATCTGAGAGTTTTTACGAAACTTCCTGATCTCGGCCTCGCAATTTTAGCTGGAGCCGATGAGATGGACTCTCCTTGCCGTTGTGACCGATCACTTCGAATATATTCTCACTTTTCCTTGACTTCGTTATGACAAATTTTACTGTCTTTTTGTCTTCGGCCCCCTTCCGGCGCGTGTTCCGCATTACACGACCCCATTCGTTTTTTCTTCCCCGTTGTCGTATCCTTTAACACAGCGATAGGGGTTAAGTATATGTTCTGTATCGTTCGTACCCGTTCCTCTCCCCCATTTTCCAATTTTCGTCCAGGTCCAGAAGGCGTGCCCCGGTACGATTTCCGCGGCTTTTCTTGTCCTTGATTAAGGGACCCTACCTACTTACAACGCGACCTCTGAACTAATCCTTTGATCTTTCCCTCTTTCGGTCGGTGTTTATAATCTTGTTACCTCAAGAGGTTTTTTTCTTACATACCTCGAAATATTAGCCCCCCCCGGTTTTACCGAAGTAATGAGCAGAAGATGCTTGTCCTGGGAGCGGGCGTTGAGTTGTTGACTTAGAACTGTGAGGAAGTGATTGAGATTTCCCCTTCTGTGTTGCGTTGAGGCGTCGTTGCCCCCGCATCCACACACCCTCTAGCACAGTCTTACCTTATTGTGCAAGTGGTCTATATATCTTCTAATTGGTGTGTTAGACTTCCAACTGATGCACAAGCAAGCTTCCTTTCTGTTTCTCGTTTTTGTGGACTTTGCAAACACAATCTGACCTCTCTCCCCCGCTTCTCTCCGAGCCGGCGCAACTTCAATTCAAACCCCCCAGAGCAGTCACAACATCCTCAGAGAGACACCTATTTAGGGCGGACGTCCCGTAACTCTTCTATCAACTCTGTTCAACTCGTTTTCTTTCTCTTCCTCCCCCGCCTCACCGCGCGAGGAGATGTACAGTTTAACCCAAGAGGCCCTCACGATTCTTCTTCGTTGTTTCTTTTGGATTCGTCTTGCAGTTTGTCACGCGCTACTTGCACGTTCTATGGACTTGTCTGAACTACGAGTTCACGGCTTGGGCTCTTCCCTGGTCTGCTTGCCGCGCTCCCACAAGGATTAAAGTTCCCCCCGATCGCTGAGAAGGGCGAGGGTGCTTCGCTCGGGTCCTCTCAAGCCGCCTCTGGTTTTTTCTTAGGTAAAAGCTGTTTTTTTCGTTAGGAACGGCGTCCTGTCTTTTTTCTACTTCAGGTCACAGGAGAGCAGATCTGATCGCCGCCGCGGCCCCTGCTTCAAGCTCGTCCAGTCGCTCTTCTGACGTTTTTTTTCTCATCCGCGACGATTTAATAGTTGTTCGTAACCTCTCTTTTAGAAGGCAGTTTGGGCTTCAGGAGTGGATTCCCAGCAGCGCGTCCACCCCCCCTCGGTAAACTTTCCGGTCCCCAGAGCCAGCTTCTCCTTTTTTCAGTAACTTCTACGCGCACAGTACGGTTTTCTGCCTTCGTTTGCGTACCCTGCATTCTCCGTCACCTCGTCTTTGCGCATTCGGTTGGCTGTGACCCCACCACCATTGACCCCGTCTTATGGTTAAGCGGTGATCGTAGCACATCTCGACCAAGGCTTTTCGTAATTTTTTTTTTCGATGTTTTTCCCTGGTCGGTTACGACTTCGTAATTCAAGACCTTTCCCCACCCCTTTTTCCGCTCTCTCCCCCTGCCCCCCTTTTTCCCCTCTTTCTACCGGCGTCGGCGTATTTGTAGATAAGGGAATCCAGTACCTTGTTACCCCAACAGAGAACATGTAGGAATAATTTTTCGTTGAGAGATTCTTCGTGTTAATTTTGTCCGGCTGGATGTTCTCTTTCCCTCATTCTCCGCCCTTTTTAACATGTAAGTCGCGTTCGAGCAGTGAGATTCCGTCCTTACTGTTTAATATTTTCTCCCCTGGTCGGTCGCCTCTCCTCCACCCTCACGTCGGCGGCAACCTTGGCCCGCTCTGAAGTTTTTGCTCCTTATGCGTCCTTAGGGTTGCTATCTGCTGCACCTCGCCTAACCTCTTTTTACTTCAAAGCCGTAGTTCCAACGGACGTGCAGAGTTCCCCAAGATGCTGTTCAGATCCGTTTCTTCACCGGCGATCTCCGCGCCTGTCACGCCATGTAACCCCCGGCCCCCTACAAAATGCGGTAAGTTTTTTTTAAAATCCACTCTTTGTGCCCGCATAAAGTCTTTGGTTGCTTTGCATCGCTCTTTCCCTGTACCCCGGCAGATTTTACGTAGATTGCCTTCTTTTTCAAGAGAGGTGACCGTTCTCTCGTCGCCCTCACCCTCTACAAAGTCCCAACTTCATTTTTCCAACTCACCTTCTCTTTCCTGATCGCTATAGTTTTCTTCCCGACTTCGACAACGATTTCAGTATCCCTCTGCAAACATCTTGATTTGTTCGAATTCCAGTGAAGTCATCTCTTCTCCGCTTTCCCGCGCCCCCCCCAGCTCCATTTTTTTAGTTCTCTTTGACCTCGGGTTAGAGTACCGAGATCCTCGGCCTTTGCGCTGGTTTTCCCACCTAGCTGATCCGACCGGCCAACTTACAGCTCTCATTATCCTGCGATGCAACCGTTCGCCACTGAGTCAAATGATGACTCTGTTTTAAGCGTAGTGCTAATTAGTAATAACGAGCCGTCCCCCACCGCCGAGTCTCTGCTGGTCCAGTTATTGCCCAAGCCCCCGTTAAGCGATATAAACGCCGCGTCGGCCTTGTTTCTCCGCCTTTTCTGCCGTTTTGCTCCACCAGTTCCTCCACTACAGTGATGTTTTTTTCCGAGAGTGGTGGCCGTTCTAACTGTCGCATTCCCTTTTACCCCAGTAAGTTTTGGTTTTTCGATTCAAGTCCCTTTCGGCCCACGAAGCGACTATTCCCCGCTTTCGCGTCTCTCTTTCCATTCTCTCTCTGGTAGCTGAGACTTCGCAGCACCGTTTTTGGCGCTTCCCTTGACGGCGCAGGCGGCCTCACGCGCTCCTCCAGCAGACTTCTCCCATCGGTTTAAATCCCCAAATTCTTGCGACTTTTCCAGTACCCGCAGCGTTAGGTTGGCCGATCCTGCCCTCCCATGCCCCCTCCCCCTACTGGGCCCCCTCGTAACATTAGGAAGCTGCGACGTTTCTCTTCGTGCTCGTGCAAGTGGTTGACGGTATGGCCTCCCAGTCGGTCAGTTTCGGCCCACTTCTGCCCTCTTCTTTATTCTTGGCACTAACTCGTTGCTAGAGGCTTAATTATTGCCAACCGTTTCAGTAGGCGTCTGTCTCTTCTATTTTCCGTCCTCAGCCCTTTTGCTGAGATTTTAATCTGGACTCCTAAGGTCTGTTTTCATATCTTCTTCGTCCACAGTTCCAGTTCTCCTCCCCGATTCAGTGCAGTGTGGTTCCCCGGTTGCGTTTTCCAATTTTCACGAATGTGTTCTTTAAGTGGGGCTGTTCCCTTTCTTCTTTTCGTCATGACCTTGCTTTTTTAAAGGACCTGTGGCTTTTCTTATCTGTTCGTGGGGCGGTAATCCCCCATGAATCCTTTCCCCCATTCATCACAACCCCCAGAACCCCACTTGACCCACTTTGAATTCGCTTGTTTTCCTATACCACTCTCCTTCCCCCCCATGATGCACCCCCTCTTTTTACTTGGCGGGGAGTGGTTCCTTGTTCTTCATTTTTTTCTTTCCCAAGGTTGAAGAAAAGTTCCTGGTTTTTTTTTTTGCCCCCTGAGCCATCCTCCTCCGTTTCCAGCGTTTTTTGGTCTCCGCCCTCGACGAGTTTTTCCCCGATCTTGTCCCCCCTTCCCGGTTCATTCTGGGGTGATGCGCCATTTCCACCTGGTGAGTACCTTTGCCTCTCTTTTTACCACCGTAACCCCCACGCTCCTGCCAGAATTAGGGATACGTCGGTTGATGAACGCCAGTATCAAACCCCTCCTTCTTTCCTTTTACCCGCTTCATTTTTTCTTCGCCAAATCACTACAAACCATTGTCTCCACACTTTCTTGTTGAGTTGCCCTCCCCCCATGTGTATGTCGGCTCCCCACCATTCTTCAGTTACTATAGTACAGATTTCACCCCACCTTTCCGCGAGTTTTTTTTGTTAGTTGGGCCTTGCCTCACCCTTTTTCTCCCCTTCCGTGCGGTTTCTTCTATTGAGTGTCGCCCATTTACTGTTTACCTTCAGGCACTTCTCTCATCCTTTATGTCTTTTTCTCTCACCCCGTTTGCTGTAGGCGTTGAGTTTAGTATTTCCTACGTATACTCTGGTTGGCCGATTGCGGCGATATCCAGCCCCGTTCATGTCTCCTTTATGAATCCCGGTTCTCATTTCCCCCCACCTTAGAAAGGTTTTTGATTGATTTTCCTGGAAGGAGAGAGTTCTTGCGCGATTTTTTTCCCTAG
>Ga0179593_1338467_pt1 | contig 11038 bp, 14 predicted proteins | sample CZODoug2_1_08_16_FD_185931 | JGI IMG/M metagenome (GOLD analysis project Ga0179593, IMG submission 185931) | Vadose zone soil fungal communities from Angelo Coast Range Reserve, California, USA - CZODoug2_1_08_16fungal (PacBio error correction) | ecosystem: Environmental > Terrestrial > Soil >... | reverse complement strand
CTAAGCCTTCTCTTTCTCCCTCGAACTGCCCGTTGGCGTCGGAATGCTCAAGTCCCAAGCCACCCTGCTGGCCACTTAGGTAGTCTTTTTCCGTCTGTGCGAACGAGCTGGGGTCCTTTTTTTTTTTTTTGGGGGTTTTTTTTTTTGGGTGGTTTTGACCGGTTTCGTCCCTTTTTAAGCGCTTCGCACACCGTTCAGAAGATCATTGCTACCAAACCGACCGGCTTTTTTGTCCCCAACCTGAGGATAGCTTCTATATTCCCTTGCGCGTTTCCCGTCCTTTCTCAACAAAATGTCGCCGGCTCTTGTTTCGTTCGAAGCAGCCCCCGTCTGGTCCCGCGGAGCTGTCGAGGGCTACTACGGCGTGTTTCGCTGCCCAGCAGGTGAAGGTCCCCTTCCTCCGTTTTCTTACCCAGTAGGCCCACGCGCCCTTCTCAGGAGGTCATCTCTCTCTATAGATGCGTTCTTTTGGTTGCGTCACTCCCCTCGAGACGCTTTCCCCTTTTTCATACGACGCTTTTACTTTTCGGTGAGGATTGATTTTACCCATCTGCTACGCTATCTCCGTTCCCCCTGACCTCTCGCCGTTTGGACTTTTTCCCCCCCTTACTTCCGTTCTCGACCCCACCCCCCATTCCCAGATTGATTTCCTTTTGCTCTTCTTTCGGCTTCGACTGGTCTTCCTAGTCTCCTTCTTTTCCTCCCCGGCGCTTCTCTTAACCGGGTTCACCCCAGGGTGCCGCCCAAACAGCTTTCAATGGTTTGGAGTCAACCCGAAAGAGTCCCCCTCTTTAGTTTCCTCCCCTCCCTTAGTCCTTCGACCCCCGTCCCCGCCCACCCTCGCGCCCCGCGACCTTTCAGCTTCGGTGCTAGCGTTTCTCTTTCGGTCGTTTGAGAAAGAAGTATCTTAGAGTTTATCTCCGCGCTGCTATCATACGTTCCCCTACTCGTCCTCCCGTCGTTAGGAAAGCCCCTTGTTGTAGGAACTCTTTTCTCCGGCTTTACTCTCCTTATGCCCTTACCCTTTTTTTGAAGCGCCCTTGGGCGCGCTTCCGACTATTCTTCGTAAGATCCGCCATCTATTCCATTTGTCGGCTACCGTTCTACCGCCTTATCTCGTCCGCGTAGCCCTTTCTCCCGGTTGCTGCGCTCTCACGACTTCCGGTCTAGTCTCTTCCTGACAGATCCCGCTTTATCCTCCTCCGTTTTTGTTTGAGATTCTCCTTTTCTTCGCTTGTTAATAATCTCCGTTCCTTGGTCCCCTAGGCCTGCGACGCGCCAAGGAGAGAGTTCCCCCTTTTTTGCTCTTGCGTCTGGTCCCTTCCCTAAGACTTTATCTATGGCCTGTTTCGGTCTTGTTAATAGTTCCTTGTACTCTGTGCTCGAACCCCAACGTCGGTGATCTAAATTTTTGGCCCTGCATCAGGTTATGGAGAAGCTACCAGACCGGTCTTCTCCTTTGTCTCTTATTCCGACCCGGCGGTCCTCCTTCTATCCGGGTCTTACGGTAAGATGGGCGATCGCATTTTTTTACTTTTTTTTTCATCGAGCTCTTCCCCCCCCCTAAGTCTTTCTACACAGAAAGAATTAGGAAACAGCGAGCCGCAGCAGCACCCCTGCAGACGTGTCCGTTTTCGAGTCCTGGGAGGTCCCAGGGCCTTTCTGCGTCACTTTCGGGTTCTTGCATCGTCCGGCCTTCGATGAAGCCTTTGATTACGTCCCCCATTTGACAAGTGTGGTGGCTTTCCCCAAAAAGGTTTCCCCCCGGTTCAATTCGCGCCTCCGAACCTCTTCTCCGCTCCTGAAGGGACCGTCGCCTACTTCAAATGCCTGACGCGTCGTGATACCTTTTCTTTTGGGTTTTAGCCTCCCTCCCCCCTTCGCGCTCGCCCCAAGGATAGTGAATTTCTGACCCCGAGCCTTAGCTTCATGTCACGCCCTCCGCTTAATGCGCGCGCTTACTCTAGACATTCCCACGCTCTCCCCCCCTTTCGCTTTTCCTTCTTAATGACCCCTTTCCTTTAGCATATCTTTCTCTCGATGACCTCTCGGACTTGGTTCTTTTTTAGGATGCCTCTTGTGGTTCCTGCTTCAACGGAGTTTTCCTTCACTTGAGTTCCATTCACCAGACTGAATCGGTCACCCTATGCTTCTCGGGCCGCTGACTTTTTTTTTTGAAGTCTAACTAAGCTAGCAGTGATGCCCATTTCTAAAGCGTGGGAGTTTTCCTTCTCTCTCCTCCTGATTTCTCCCTGCCTACCCTCTTTTTGTAGTGTATCTCTCGTCTTTCGGGAGTTGAGCTTCCTTTCGAGACGCTTTGTCGGAAGCGTCTTGTAACCCTGGACAACCCTGAAACAACAGAACACCCCATGCTTAACTTTCTCCCACCTACTTTGACTTTCTTTGCCCGCTGCTGGCAAGCCTGTGGATTCTTTTTGTATGAAGGCGGAGAATTCCCTGGCTTCCCTTTTTCGGTCTGAAGGTTCGGGTCCCTTTCGAGACCTTTTTTTTTATATTCCCCGCGCGGTGTCAGTGATCTTCTCGCTCCTGCGCGCTCCTGCATTCTGTTTTTTCTGGCTTCGGGTGGACTTCGGGTTTTTTCCACTCTGTCTCTTTTTTCTTTGGGGGGTTCCGAGGGCGGTTTGATTACGCCCTGCAGCATGCGGAGGATTTGTTCCTGGGTCTTTCTGATCTCCTCTGTTGCGCAGTTTAGTTTCCCCTCTCCCATACTGGAAAACTCGCACTTCCCCCCTCCGACGGCCAAGCAGTCCGGGTTTCCTTTTCAGTTCCCTCTCCCCTTAGATCGTAACTCCTTCTTTTTTTTTTTTTAGCCCCAGGCTCGTTGTTGCCTTTCCCTTCCCTTGTCGATCGCGGCCAGCCCCTTCGAAGCGGCAATCTCCGTTTGATGCGGAAACGTCCCTTTTCTTTCCCAGCTCTCTCTCTTTCACTATAATAGTTGTTTTGTGTGCTCGATCTGAAGATATAGTTCCGTCCGCCGCTTACCTTCGAATTTGCCCCCTTCTCTTTTCCCCTTTCCCCTTCTCTTCTTTCATCATTGCCTTCTTGATTTCACATTTTTCCCGGTAAGCTTAATTCCTTTTTTTTTTTAGTGTACTCATCCCCCCTTTCGGAGAAGGTTCTGCCTAAATTTTTTTCTTTTTGACGGCTGTTGTCGATGGATGGTAGGGCACTCTCTTCTCCCAACATCTCTATGCCGCTTTTTTCTTGCCATCGCCGATTCACGTGTACGACTCCAAGCATAAATCCCCCCACTCCACCCCCATTTTATCCCCTCTCTCTGCGCTTCTACTCTGCTTGCCCTCCCTCCGAGAGCTTTCCGCTCTCAATCCGCGGCCCACGCGCCTTAAGACTGGAGTCTTCGATCTGACGTGAGACATAATTTTTAGCCGCCGACTCTATTCTCCTTCCCCATCCTAAGGACCAATCCCCTTGAACCTCTCTGCCTTCTTTCCTTCTTGTGAGAAAAACCTTTCTCTTTTTTCTTGTTTACCTTTTTCGTCCATTGGTTGACTTCCCTGCAAATCGTCGATCTCCTCTAAAACTCAGCTGCGATTCCTCCAAACATTACTTTTTTGCTTCTCCGCTCTGTACTCTCGCGCATCAAGTCCAACTCTGTCGCCCCCCCCCCCAACCTATGTAGTTTGCGCGATGGAGTCCTCCTGTCTTGAACCGAAGAGGTACTTCCGGGTCCTTTGGGAGCCTCCGCGTATAGCTGCCCGGCACGGTGAGTTCTCCCGCCGTTGCTAATTTGACCCTTGTCCTCCTCCTGATCCAATCGTCCCTCGTTCTTTTAGATCTTTCTAGAGCTGTGTCTTTTTTTCTGAAAGACTTCCTTTCGAGCTTTGTTCCGGTCTCCTTTTCCGTCGGTTAGTTCGCTTTGCAAGTTTGGTGATTTTTTTTTTTAATACTCCTCCCTTGCCTTTAAATGAATTCGTCTTTTTGAGACCTCGTTTCCTTTTCGCGACCCCCAATCAAAAGGATTCTTAGCGTCGGCATGAGTTTTGCGAATTCCTTCCCGATCGTTTTTTTTTTTTAGGCGAATTTCCCCTGGTTAACCCAAATTTTGTTCCTCCCCAAACCACATCTCCATTTGTGGAATTCCTCGACGTCCTCCGATCGTTTATTTTTAGCACAAGTGACGCCAGGCGAACTTTTCCCCCGCCTTTGCTCCGCCACAGCTGGCGCCGATCGCGGTCTTTTTTTGACTCTTAGTGTTTTTCTTCAAAGGGGGAAGTTTCGGCGAGCTCTATTACCTGCTTCCTCTTCTTGATGTATCTGCGCCAACTGGTTTCAGAAGGTGTTCGGACCCTCCTTACTCGGCGGTACTTTTAGGACCTCGGCTAGCAACGAAGGTGGGCTCCCCAGCTACTGACCTTTACCCTTCCTCCCTCTCCGCCGCGATATACAGTTTTTGACCCGTTTCCCACGAAGCTCCTTCCCTCGCTCTTTTGTAAGCGTCAGATGCTCTTCTTTTCCCTTTCCGCTGTCTAGTACTCCCGCTTTCTCATTTTTTTTTCCCCTCCTTTGTTTTTTTCTCAGCGATCGTCAATACCGGATACGCCGTGCCGGCTTTTCGCTCCCGTTTCTTACAGGGCGGATTTTCCATCTGGTTTTTCTTACTTTAACCTCCGATTTGAGTTCTCTTCCTTCGCTTTTTTGCTGGAGTTTGTTCTCGAGAGCCCTTAGCCTGCTGACTCGAGTCAGGTACCTTTTTTCTTCCGTCCCTCACTACTCTCCTCAGGTGTTCTTAGCTCGTCGAAACTGCTCCGCTGCCTTCGGTTTCAGGCCTTTCAGGTCTGGATAGATCTGATTTTCTCGCTTCCCCTTGATGACCACTCCCTTCTCGCCGACTACCTTCTGTACAGTCTCAGCAGAGTTCCTTTCGCGTGGCGCGCGACTTTATTCTGGTCGGCATCGTTTTTTCGTTTTTTGGTTTTCGTGTTTCTCTTCCGGATCGAGTTCCGCCTTTTATGTTTTTTTGGAAAGTCCCCCCTTTTTCCCAAAGCTGTGTTTTTTTTTCGGCCAACCCTTTGTGTTCCCCACAAGGTACATAGATCCTTTCCCACGCCTTTTACTATATCTTGCTTTTCTGGACAGTCCCTCCGAGTAACTTCTCTTTTTTTCATCTCCATTTTTTTTCTTTCTGGTTTCTTTTGTCAACGTCATTTGCTTCGTTTTTTCCAACCGGCTCGCCCGCTGTACCCTTCCGAGCGCCTTTAGCTTTTTGCTCATGCCACCGCACTCTTTTTCAATGCGCTCGCCTCCGGTATCTCCCGGGTGCCCCTCGCTCGCGCTTTCCTTTCTTCGCACTCACAGCCCGCTCGAGATTTTCCTTTCTCGATGAACTCCTGGCTCCTTTCCCTCTTTAGTCGGTCCTACAGGTGGCCATGCTATTCACGGCGGAGCGCCAGTCAGTTGCCTGGCTTTTCTCACAGAAGCACTTCTTTCTCCCCTCTTTATGCGCGCTTTTGTTGACCCGAATAGTTTTCTCCTTCGACTACCAGCCCCTGGAGCCGGCGGACATTTTGCCCTTCCAGAGTTCATTGATGTTGCGCGCCGGATTCGGTCCCCATAGTGAGGAATCCTCCGTCTAGGGTTCTTCCTTAGGACTATTCGGCAGGACTCGGTCACCCTGGCCCCTCCAACCTCGTCCCCCATCCCCCTTCTCGTTCGCCTCCCCCCGACTGGCTTTGCATGTTGGCCAGAATTTTTTTTCCTTGTCTTTTAGAATTCCCGACTCTCATTGGTCGGCTTTTGTCCCCTTCCCCCTTAGCTATTTTCTTTATCTTCTTCCTCTCGCCGAGGTTTCTTCGCGCGCTTTATTGGCGGCTTCTTTCCGTTGTTTTTTGTGGACATCTCTGGATCGTTGTCCTTCGAATTCCCTCTCCCTGATGGTTTTTAGCTGGGTGTGGCGGTGGGGGAGGAGGGTAGGGCTGGCGGTCGCGGTGTTCCGTTCGATGGGACGGGGTGGTCTTTCGAGCTCTGTTCCAGGGCGTGTTTTTTTTCTCCGATTCCTTCCAAATCCTCGACACCATAGGCACACTAAAATTCGCCGCGCCGTCCGGGACTTTCGAGCTACCTATTGCCGTCTCTTTACTCCTTTGGAGACCAAGCCTTCTTTTTTCTTTTACGGTCGTATGCTTCCTTTCCCATTTTCCCTCGTTTTTTCCCCAATGTTAGAGGCGTAGGCACTAGATTTTCGCTCCTCTTCTTTTCCTCCTCATCTTGTGTTGTTGTCCTCTCTAGATCTTTTTCCGAAGTCGGACCAGGAATCTTGCCGTCTTCACCAGGTCCTTTCGCAGATATGACCCCTTTCCAGCTTGAAAACCTAGTCTGTGGGCTACCGCAGACTCGTAACTTACTCTCTCCGGTCCCTAGGGAGATCCTGAAAAGGCCCTCGGCGGGCTTCCGTAAATTTTTGGTGCCTTATTTTGTACTTCTTGGATGGTGCTTTTCTCGTGGCTCCCAAAACATTTTTCCCTCTTCTCCATACCATTCTCAATAGCCGTCATTTTTTACGTTCTTTTCGCCGAACTCCTCCCTCCTCCCCACCGCCCTCCCATCTACCTCGGTCCTCTCTTGTGCCGGCGCCCGAAACCAGACCCTCTCTCTCCGATGCGCGGTCTCGAGCCCGACTCCAATTTGAATTTTCCTTCCCAAGTACCTTCCTATCGAGCGAGACCTTCTTCGACCTCAGTTTTTTTCCAGCCTTTCCTGCGTCCCTGCGAAGCCCATTTCACCCATAAAACATGAGGACAAGAAGTCCTGCCGACGAGGCCCCCCGTCGTCCCCTAAGTCGTCTGTGGTTTTTTTGAACAGTTTTCTTCCCTTTTGACCTCCTCCCTTTCCGCCACTATTAAGATTCATCACCCCGCGACCTTGTGCTCCCACGAGTGTCTTCTCCGATCCTGCGCGTCTGACAAGGACAATGAGGGTCTTCTCAAACTCTGTCTCCCCTGCGCGCTGGAGTTCGCTGCCTGCACTTCGTTGTCCCTCGTGGCGAGAACCGAGTGGTCCCCCCATTGGTCCTGTTCTTTCCCTTCTTCAACGTTTCCTTGACTTACTCCGTGATCATTACCACCTTTGTCCCCCCCCAAGATCGCAACCTTCTTTAGTCCTGTCGAGCGATCGCTTCTCGGCGTTAGGAGGCAGCATCCCCTCCCTACCTCTAGCTTTTCCTTTTCTGATCACGAATAGGTCTCGCTTGATGATGATTGGTTTCCTAGAGATTTCTCTCCAGTAAAACCTTTCTTTTTGTCCTCCCCGCGTGGTTCCAATGCCCTTCGAAGTTTGAGAGAACACCCCATCCAAAAGTATTTTGTATAGGACTTCTGAGTATTCCTTTTTTATGCTAACGATACGTTGAGGTTGGATCTATTTTCCGAGGTTACACACTTTTTTGGCCGCAAACAACACCAACATTGATCCCTTTGGGAAGTCCTCGACTGTATCTATTACCTTCCGAGCTGCCTCCCCGCCGGACGTCTGCTATCACTCTGCCACCCTTCTCTTCGAGACGTCAAGACTTCCCTTTTTTTTTGACTGATGAAGGTTAGTTTGAGAAAGTCCTGGCTTTCTCTCGAGGCTCTATTCCGCGCGCCGACCTTTTTTTTTCGCCACTTGACCCCTCCTACCCGCCTAGGCTCGCCGCCCTTGTGTTTTCCGAAGGCTACCGCTACTCGTTTTTGCGGAGGGCGCATGACTGCCCTTCCTTCTTTAGTCGCACGCGATTTGGTCCGAGTCGCTCCCACTACACCCGGACCTCCTGAATTCCCATCGACACGTCTTTCTTGACACTACCTCCCCCAAAGACAGCATTCGACTCCTCTTTTTCGGCGTTGCGAGAGTCCACCCCGCCACGCAGGAATCGTATCTTCCTACGACGATCTCTTTTCCTCCTCCTTCGTTGTTGTTAGTTTCGTCGTACTTGACCTTGAAGAGCTTCCGGCGTCCTTGCCTCGTTTAGTCCTCTCACAGGCTTGAGGTCGATCTCTTTCCAGTTTTTCCGGCCGTTATCCGTCTGGCCGATCGCTGGAAGTAGCCCCCCTCTTGGCTTTGTAATTCTTAGCGCGCCCCGCCACCTTCTGCGTGCTTCGCCGAGGGTCTGCATACTTTGTCAGACGCCTTACCACCCGCCAATAAGAGCTCCCGCAGGTTTTTCGGAATCATTCCCGGTCCCTCTTCTAGGTTTATTGGATGGAGATTATCGAGTCTTTCGAGCGTCCACAGCATCATAACGACGTCGGCTCACGACTCTACTGCGCTGCGCCGCTTTTTCTCCTTTTATCCTTTTGATGATCTAATTCTCAATTTTTGACGGACGGGACTAGCCGAGTCTCCGTTGTTTTTGGCTTTGCACTTCCTTTCCCCGATTTCAGCCTTTATTGACGTCCACCATTGACCGCCTGTGGTTTCAGTTTCCTTGCCAACCTTTTTTCCCCCCGGTTCCCTTAGAGCTCGCCCACTTTTCCCTCGTTTAAGCGACGTTTTCCCAGTCAATGCGATTCTCCTGATCCACTCTTTGTGGTTGGTTGTCCTTCCGGACGCGTTCTGGCCCCCCACCGGCTTCGCCGTTATGGACTCTGACTTGTGGTTTTCTGTTTCCTGAACAGCCATCCGCCATGCCCCTTTCTTTCGACTGTCTCTCCCCCGGGTCACGTGCTTTTTTTCGCGCGGTCGTGTGCGCTCACTTCACATTCCTCTCCGCCCCTCCTTTCTGCCTGCCTGAAGGGGATATTGATTTTTTCGTGTGTGATCAATTTTTTTCGCTGATCGCCTTCAACTTTTAGGGACTCCAACGGCTCGGTGCCACAGCCGATTTTTTTTTGACCGCCGGATGGTTTGCTTCTTCAGAAATCAACACCATCTGCTATTCTACCTAGGTTTTGCCCCAGCGTTCCTTGAGGAGCTTCTTTTTTTCGACAAGCGACCTAGTTTTTCTTGGCCCGTCCGTTCGGGGTTTTAGATATTCCCCTCGATTTCTGAAGGCGAGTTAACCATGGACACACCTTTAAACACACCAAGTCCTTGGCCCTCCGTCTTTTTCCTAGGATGAAGTTCTTTTTCCTCTTTTTCTTGGTTTTTCTTTCCCTTATAAGTCGACTCTCATTTAGGAGTTCTGCGGGAGCTTATGCCTTTTCTCCTTTGGTTTCTAGACGACTTTTTTCCTCTCTCTACCTTTTGCGAAGTTTTTCGGCTTTTTCCGCGTTTCTTCGTCTGTTCATCCGGACTTTTTCCTTCTCTCGGCGTGAACTGGGTGGATGGAGGGGGGGATCTTCTGATGGATTTTCGACCGTCTCCCTTCGGTAGGGCCTGCTCTGGATAGCTCGGCCCTTCTTTTTTCTCCCGAGGCCTGTCCAACTCCAAACATCCAGTCAGGCAACTTACCCACCTTCCGACACTCGCTTTCCTTTCTCTCTTCCACTTTTCCGTAGTGGCTTACCTTTCACGAGTCTGGCTTTCCTCCTCCTCTCGGTTTTCTAATGCTTGCCCGGCGACTGCCGTTTCTTTTCCCCTTTTAGTAGCGGCAAATCTTTTTGATGTATCTTTCCAAGTCACTCATTTTTTCTTTTCCTCCCTTTTTTTGTGGAGAGCTGAGCTTTCCTCTCTCTTTCCTCCCTCCTTGTCCATCCTTCCTTGCCGCTCTCTTCAAGGTGCACTGTCAGAGTTTTGAGTGTCAAGCCGACCGCCTTTGTTTGAGGCGCCCCGCCTAATGAACGGACCTCTCTATGGCACAGTGTGTTGCTCGCCCCCAAGTTTCTTCCCCTTCTTTTTCGGAAATTGTAGTTTTCTTTTTTGTAGTGGGATGTGGAGGTTCATTCCTTTCGAACCTTTTTCGTTCTCTGCTCCCCCTCCCGTCCCTCCTCCTGGCTTTTTAGCAAGAACCCTCCTCCCCCCCCTCCATCCCCCCCCTCTCACCTTTCCCGACGCTTCATTAGATCTCAGCCCCCCCTCTATTTTTTTTTTTCCTGAGCGCTTCTTCCTTTCGCCCTGAACTGCTTCCCCCTCTTCGAAGCGATCTTTCTCTTCCCCGATTCCCTTCATCCTTCTACGCGATTTTTTTTTTAATGAGAGTTTTTTTCCGTTCCGAAGCACTCAGACAACCACCAATGCTTTCCTTAGAATCGGAAGCACTGATCCCCCTTTTGCGAACGCTCCCCCCTTTTTTGTGGTTTTTTACTTTTTAGTGACCTGTCTTACCTCTCCTCCTAACATAGTCCGTCTCCCCCTTAATCCCGAACCGAACATTTTCTATTAATCCTAGGATCGCTTTCTCCTCGCGCTCGTGTATATAAAGTCCCATTTGTGGAGCACAACCCTATTTCACATCTGCTCCGATCCTGTTAGAAGGCCCACGACCCGGAATCTTTCTCCGTCTTGAGTTATCTCTGTTCTCCTTGTCGTCTTTTTCTCTTCTTCAACTTTTCTCTTTGTTCATCAAGTAGCAATCCTTCCTCCCCCGCAGTCTTTTAATTCTCTCTCATTCTAGTTTTTTGTTCATGGAGAGCCCGCCGACCGCGCGCGCGTTTCCCTTTTTCCTAAGACGCGTGCGCGATTTCACTTTGTTGTTTGTTATCCGCTACGGCCTAAGCCCGAACTGAGCCTGGTGGTGGAAAGATCCTTTTTTCCTTCCCAACCCCTCCCCCTTATTTGTCTCTGAATCCTCCGGCCTTGTCGGCGTATCACGTTTAACTCACTATTGTGCGGCTTCGGCGCTCTATGTGACCGTTCCTTTGTGGCCGACAACCCACCCAGCTCAATTTTTGGATCCCTCCTCCTAAAGTATTCCTCTCTCGGATCTGTGTCAGCCACGCATTGACCCCCCCTGCTCGTTCTCTCCGATTACAAATTTGATGATCACGCTACCTTGAGCCGATTTCTCCCTGATATCTTGGCTATCCTTTCGTAGGGAGCCGACGGCGTTATGTCCTCTCTTCTATTAGTTCTTTTTTCCTGATCCCTCCTGTCCATTCCCTCGCCCCCTTCTATGGCTGCCTCCTGTATACGAAGCTTTAAG
>Ga0179593_1588279_pt1 | contig 11039 bp, 10 predicted proteins | sample CZODoug2_1_08_16_FD_185931 | JGI IMG/M metagenome (GOLD analysis project Ga0179593, IMG submission 185931) | Vadose zone soil fungal communities from Angelo Coast Range Reserve, California, USA - CZODoug2_1_08_16fungal (PacBio error correction) | ecosystem: Environmental > Terrestrial > Soil >... | reverse complement strand
CTCTTTGTCTCTTTAGGGGTTTGCAGGTTTTCTCTCCCTGGCTATTGAGACGCTATCTTCAAGTCAACTGGCCTCCCTTCCCTTGCGTCGTTCATGATGGTCCCAACAGCGACCTGTTCTCTCCACTGACTCGTTCCCCTGTTTCTTTCCTGGACAAGGCGATAGCACCCTCGATGAGCTTTTCCCTGGTTCTCGGGGATTCGAAGTCGTAGCTCTTTTGGACGGTCCCTTCCCTTCTTTTTGACTTTGGTTAGATCCCCCTATGCTCTTATCCGGCGGAACCCATGGCTTGCCACTCAGCTCTGCCCTCCCCCTTTTTTTTGTGAGAGCGATACCTCTCAACCCTTTGGTTTTTTCTGGACGAGGTTCCATTTTTTGGGTTCCTTCCTTTCCCTATAAGAATGAAGTGATCCCCTCTTTTGACCGGCGCCCTTCCTATTTCATGACACACGATCTGGTGGTTCCCCATTCCCCCCCCCTCTCCCGATAGGAAAGCCCATAACTTTTTTGAATTTTCTTACCCCCCTTTCTTTTTCCTCCCCCGACCCAATCTAGGGCTTGGTACGGATGCTTCCTTCTCCCCTTTTTGAATGGACTTGGCGCTTTCCTGATCACCATCTTCTTTTTTGAAAATACCCGCCCTACCCTTCTCTCCACGACCGCGATGACCTATTCATTTCCGCAAGAGGTCGATCTCTGCTGGATCGAGCTTTTCTCCCCAAGACCTCGAAGCGGACGATTCTCGGGCCCTCTTTACCCCCTTCTTTCCCTACATTACCCCTCCCTCTTTCGGAGTCCGAGGGCATGCGTTCTTCGCCGAAGCAAATGAACTTTTCTCTTGTGGTGAGGAGAGATTCATTGGCTTCTGCTTTCCCCGTCCGAATTCTATCTCCCTTTTTTTGCATCATGTCGTTTCCCTGTCCCTCATAATATAGGCCGTAGAGTCTGGACTTCGCCTAAGTTCGTCTCCCGTCCCTGTCGACATTCTTTCTTTTTCTTCATGCGGAGATGGATATCCCTTCTACTTTGCCGGTCATCTTTTTCCGCCGTCCTCCCCTTAAAGGGCCAGTGCTCGCTTTTTTCCAATCCTCTCGACGCCTTCCTTCCGAGAGTCTCCTTTCTCTCAAGATGGGGCCCCTAGGTGATGCTCTTTTCTTGCGGACATCATATTTGATTTCTTGCACGCCCATGACCAGGCCGAGTGGCTTGTAAATTTCGTGGTCTCGGAACTTGCTTCCTCCGGCATTCGGATATGTATCGCTCCTTTTCTTCCAACGTCCTTATAGCATCGCGTTTTTTCCTCCGTCCCTAGAGCAGACGAGTTTGCTCTTTTCTCAAAGTGAGTGCAACCTTCAGCATCCTTTCCTTTCTCCCCCCTTCGAGATGGAGGCGTTCCGGCCAATCCTCTTCCCGCCCCCCCGCTTCTTACTTCTGACTGCCTTTTTTTGTAAAGCATTCCCTTCCCTCTCTCCCGTGGTACCGCTTGCTTCAGGGTTTCATAATGAAAGAGCCCGGCCTTTCGTTTTCTTTTTGGATTTTCCACTTTTGGAGGATTCTCTCCGGCTCGTTTGGAAGCCCCCCCGAACCTTCCTCCCGCTGGTCGGAGGTTTGAAGGGTTTTCTTTTTCTCGAGCAACTATCTCTTGGTGGTTTCTGCTACTCATGAGGTTCATTTCGTTGAGTTCTCCGTTTTGCATGTCTTCCGCTGCGGTTTTTGCCGAGCAGGAATTGGAGCAGTCTTTTCTGAAAACCTCGGGTTTCATGCGCCTTTTCTTTAACAGGCCTTTCTTTTCTTGCTTTTTCCCAGTAGCTACCGCGATTTTTCCTCTTTCCCCCTATGGTTAGTGCCTTTTTTCACCGTTTTTTCGTTCCCTTTTGGAGGAACCTTCCGGGCGATGTTTTTTCGAGTTCTTTATTTCCGCCTTCTTTCTCGAGTTTCTCCTGTAAAACAGCAAAGTGATGAAGCGTTTCCCCCTCTCCCCCCGATGGCCTGCCCGCGCTTCTTCCTGACCTCAGCTTTACTCTTTGTGTTGGTATTAGCGTCGAATTTTTCCCCTTTTCCCATTCCTCCACCCCAGTTCCCTTTCATTTTCATGGGACACCTCTGTGTTCGTTGGTTTTTTTCTGAGAAGAGAAGAGTGAGATCTTGAGTTGAGATCGAGCCAGTTCCCCCTCTTAGAGCATTTTCTTCTGCCTATGCGAAATCGCATTCGTCTGCCCCTTCAGATACTCCGTCTCTTGCCTTCCGTGATAACGCTCCTCTCTCGAAGCTATAAATGTTTTTTTTCACTCATTTCACGACGCACTTCGCCCGGATAGTTTTTTTTTTCCTGTCCCTGGTGTTGTTAATTGGCCCTAACTACGATCCTTTCCCAAACTCCCTGTACCGCTCAACCTTGGTATATGGAGGTTCCGGCCGTCTCCCCCCGCCTTTTTAGTGAAGGGGAGCCTTCGGTCTCTTCCTTCAGAAGAAGGTTATTTAACTTTTTTGATCGTGTCCCCTTTTTTATGACCCTCATTTTTTTCCGTGTTCGATGAAATGATATTTCCCCCCACTTGTTGTGTCTTTTCAGCCCCCTTTCCCCTTTTTTTTCTTCCCTGTTTCACGTTCGCCTTTCTCTCTCTTTGCGAGTGGAGGGCCTGGTTTCAAGTTGAATTGCCCCCTCGCACTTCCCTTTTTTTCTTCAAAAAAAAGGGTGCCCCCTTTTTTCCTCTCAACTTGGATCAACTTTTTTTCTCGTCCGCCCTCCCCTACCCAGATCTCCTTCTTTACTACTCCGTTGTTGTTGTTGTTTTGCTTTTTCTGGGTGGCCCCCACCTGGTCAAGTCAAAGACCCCCATTTCCCCTCCTGGGCGTACATTTTGAAATGGGACACCCCTTTTTGTCGATAGCCCTGTTCTGTACTGTGTAGTGTTCGACTTCCCCTCCCCTCCGACGACACCTGTCCCACACCCCCCCCCTGAGCAGCGGCCTGCTCTCATATGACGGGAAGACGCGCTTCCTCTGAAGAGGTCCTTGGCGAATCTTTTTCCCTTTTTGAAGATTACGTCACCGGCCCCTCCCCCCCTATTTTTTTTCGCCTACCTGCTCCCTTCCAAGCAGACCGCCCAGGAACTTTTGCCCCATTCACCCCCCCTCCCTCTTCCCTTCCCTTCCGGAAACACCCCAGAGACCCGCTTTCGGGCTCGTATTTAGAGGCCTTTTTTTTTTTCTGTTTTCCCAATTCACACCGAGGCGAGACCTTCTTCCTTCTCCGGGCGCCCCAGGCTCTGCAGGTTTCTTTTGATTTTTCCCTTTTTCCATGGATAGCTTCGAGGCCTTTGGGGCTCTCCGTTCGCTATGTCTTCCCTTTTCCGTTGGCGTTCTCATCTTTTCGGACGAATGCGATTTCTCCCCCCCCTTTTTCGTCACCAGCGGTCTCTTGTTTTCTCTCCTCTTACTGGCTCGTATCTCCCTTCCGCTTCGTCCCCCTTTGTCGCTTGCTTCCTCCTGGTCCCCCTCTCCATGAGGTGTCACATGATGCCAGTTTTTCCCATATCCGCATACTGATAGGTCGTTTCCCGGCGACTTCTCTCCCCCCCTGAAAAAAAACAGAAAACCTTGCGGCCTGATCCCTTCTGAGCGCTTTCCTTCCTTCTCCAATGGAACGGATTAATAATTGCTTCTTGGCTGCTCCCCCCTCCTGATTTTCCTCCCTCCGCGCACCCTCCTCGTCCCCAAGACACTTTCAAATTCCCGTTACTGTTTCGCCCTCTTGACTTGGACATAAATGTTTTTCTGGAAATTCTCTTTTTAGAGTCCTGTTTGAAAACTAGCCAAACGGCTTCCTTTTTTCGACTCCCAGATTTTCTCCTTTTCTGGGGTCCAGGAAAAGCTTGAGCCCCCTGTGCGGAGGCTGCACATCTGTCCCCCCTGCAGGATTCTTCGTCTCCCCCGGCGAGCCTCAACGAATTTCACCTCAGGATTCGATGTTCCCACCCCCCCCCCCACCCCAAGGACGGCCTTTTTTTCGATTACACGGGAAAGTTGCCACCCCCCCTCCACTCTTTTTCGATGCCCTTACTCTATTGGTGGAGATTTCTTGTATCACATCTTCCTTCAGTCGATCGCCCCAAGGCTCGGGATCCGCTTCTTTTCTTGCGAAACTGGCGCTTTTTTCGATGGAACAGGTTTAAACATCGCCCTTTCCAGCAATCCGAACCTCCAAATTTCTTTCTCCGGCGTCCACTCTGTTCCCCGGCTTCCCCGAGCGCTTCGCTTCTTTTTCGGGGTTAGAAGTTCAGCTAGACGTCCGCCGCATCCTGGTTCGTCACTCCCTATTCTCTCAAGGCGAAAAAGGCGCACCGGGTGGCACTCATCCGGCCACCTCGGCCGGCTCGCTTTTTTTTTTCCATGCCGCCACCCTCGTGGTACTTTTTTTCCGACGTTGGTGCTTCCTTCCATAAATATGAAGAAGCCGTTTCCCCGCCTTCGGCTTGCCGAGGTCGCACGTCTTTTTGGTAATGGGAGTGCAACTTCCCCCTCCCCCATGATCACCCGCCCCTTCTCTGTCCCCGAACATCCCTCTCCCTCCTTGTGGCCATCGTGTTGTCCTCCCGACAATGCTCGGGTTTTTTCTAGGGATTGTTTTCGGTCGAATGGAATTTGCGTTTTTCCTTGACCTTTCGGGCCCCCCCCTCTTTCCTTTACGTGCACACTCCCGACTACTGGATATAAATCCCCTCTGATGCGATCCAGAGGGCGCAATCCTTTTCCGAAGGCTTTCCTTTTCGAATTCAGGCTCGAAGTCCCAAAGACCCGAGCTTGATTCGTTTTCCCCTTTTACCAATCTGAAAACGACCTGGTTTTAGGAGAAGCGGGCTCCTCTTTTTTTTTCCCTCACAGCAGAAGCAATGGCTCTTTTTTTTGAGAGAGATTCATTGGCTTTGATTTTTCTAGCGCTACTCTTTTCCCTCCTGTGTTCTGGGATTGTTCTTTTGGCAAGGAATAAGATCTCTTTCCGTCGAGGTCTTGTGACTCTCCCCCTCAGCTCCTTCGTGAGTTCCTAAATTCAGTTGCCGAAAGGCTGGCCTTTCTCTGTGGCGTGGATCCCACTTTTCTTTGCACTTCCCTCTAGGTTTTTCGGATCAGGCCGGCTTTTCGGGCTCACCCCAGGCCAGTCTCCCTCCGGGAAATTCCTCCTTCTCCCCTGTGATCAAACAGCAGTCTTTTCCCCCTTTCTCGATCCCGACGGCTTCCCGGGACGATTTTTTCCGTTCTTGCGGGCAATCATCCTTCGTTTTATGGTTCTCCCGATATTTCTCCCCCCCTTCTTTTTCCGGGCTCCTCGGGCAAATCCTCTTGTGGCCCCGCTACGTTTTTTTTCCATCGCATTTACTTCAGTCCAAAGTCGCGGGAATTCTTCTTACTCCTCTTTTTGCTCAGGTAGCGCTCGCAAATTTTCGGGCGTCTTTTCCCCCCCTTTTCCACATTTAGCACTTTTTGCTCCATCTTGATTTTCCCCCCCCCCTCGCGCTTGTTCTTCCCCAGCTAACGTCGAAGACCCCTTTTTGCCCTCTCTCGCGAATTTCCCAGTGTCCCCTTCTACAGAGAAGACCGTGGCCCTCTCTTTTCTGTCTCCAGGTTAGGGTTATTTAAGACGTCACCTTCCCCACTCAATGGCAACTGTGCGGCCGTGTTCTCCAGATCCCGTGGCGATTCTCATCCCCCCCACCGCTTCTGAGCCGCGCTTGTTCCCCGGTCGTTGACTGTTCTTTTTTTTCTTCACCATATGCCATCCTTATCTTTTGGCACATCGCTAATACTGAGGGTCCCTTTTCCTCGTTGCATGAGCCCGTCTGCGGTGGCCCTTTTTTTCCCGCGAGCCGGACTTTCGCAATTTCCCGCGAACTCCGCGGCCTCCTCCCTCTTTTGACTACACCCGGCCCCCTTTTTCGTGTTTCAAGGACGCACCCAGTCGCCTTGTCTCTAGGGCTCCACCTTATTTTTTCGGTCGGCGTCCCCTCCCTTTTCTGAACACTTTTGCTGTTTGCTTTCCTTCTGTTTGTTCCTCTGAGGTGTTTTTGCTCGAGGTGAGCCTCCCCATCCCCCCAGCACGTGAGAGAGGTCTTTGCCTGCCCCCCGCGTCAGCCTCGGGTCAGGTAATGACACAGGTCCCATAGCAAATCTTTTTTGATGTTGGTATTGCTCCCGTCTTATGAAGACCTGGCACATGATCTTTTCTCCTTCCTGGCTTCCGTAATGCCCTTTCGGTGTTTGGTCTGTTCTTTTCTCCTAGTGCGAGCACCTTTTTTTTTTTTAGATCCCTACCTTGTGTCAAAAGGCCTTTCCCTCGCCCTTCCCGCTGGGGGTGGTTTGTTGTGACTAAAGTGTGACCCTCTTCGTCCAAAATCCCCCCCCGACATGTTGCGAATTGCCTCGTAGAACTTTCCTCCACGTTCTGAAGGGGTTTTTTTTTTTTTTTTTTTTTTTTGTTTGTTGTAAAATGGTGCCGTTCCTTTGCAACCTCGGACCGCGCGTTTTTTTTCGTTGGCGGTCGTAGCGGCCGCCGGTTGTTAATTGGAAAAATTTTCCTTCCCTATTCCTTGTCGCCCCCCCTCTCCAAGTGATTTTTTCCCCTTTGTTTTTTCAAGCCGAGACTTCTCGTCTTTTTTTTTTCTCCGGGAGCCTTTAGCAATTTTTGCAGGATTATTTGCGTTGCCTTCTGTAGGCGAACAACTCCCCCCTTTGTGTATTAGAGTCGGTGACGATCCCTGAAGCCTTCTCCCCCCCCCCCATATTAAAGTCCGGGCTTTTTTTCGTCATCTCGGCCCTCGTTTTGCTGCCTCGATGGTTTTCTTTTCTTGGTGTAGTCTCAAACTTTGTCGATTTCAGTCGACACTCACATTCCAGGGGTCCTCTCCTCCCCCCCCCCCCCCAAAAATGGGTGCCCCCAATGGGCCCTTTGGATCAACTTTGTTTCTTCAATTCGGCCGACACGCGACCGTTTCTCTTTCGTTTACCCCCTTTTGTGAGAGAGATAATGCGTTTTTTTTTTTGCAAAGTCCCAGCCCACCTCAAAGAAATAACTTTTTCCTCCATTTTTGCAATTGGGCCCTGGTTCGATATCCCCCCTCCCCCCCTGCGAGTATGTGAGTTTCGTTTCCCCCCTATCTTTTCAGTTACTACTTTCTCCAAGCCCAGGCTTTCAGCGCCTTAATGACGAGACGACGGCGCGCCTGTCAACACTTTTTTCCTCCCCTTTCATCGAACAAGTGAAGATTTAGTCACGCCGCCCCTCCCCGGCCGAGTTTTTTGCTCATGTTCTTCCCCCCCTTTCGCTCAGCCGGGATACGAACGGCGCCCTCCCCTTAACGCGAATAGAAAGTCAGTCCTTTCAAACATCTCTTTCTTCTAGGAGGAGACCATGATAGGAGGATGTTCTTTCCCCAACCCGCTGATCCTCCCGTATACCGGGCGCCCAACACTTCTTTGATCGGAAGGTGCGCGTCAGGAGGTCGCACCATGGTATCTTCTCGTTCTCCTTTCTTATCGCAACAGTTTTTTTATATCCCGTTTTTTATTCGACTTTCACATTTGCAACCAGCGGGCACTTCGCGCCCTTGCGCTATGTGTCACTGTGTCTCTGCTCCTTTGGCTCGCACTCGTTTTTTTCAATTCCGTCCAACCCTCCTGATGGTTTTTCCCATTGACGGAAAGCCATATGCCGCATAATGCTTTCTCTGTGCCGGTCGGCTACATCTTTTCCCCCACAGACCCCCCCCCCTTCTGATGCCGATGAAGGGTTCCTTCCAATCTCTTGAGCGACTCTGCGTCAAATGTACACGTTTTTGATGGTAGGAATTGCTGGCCCTCGAGGCCTGCCGACGACTCACCCTTCCCTATTTAAGACCCCCCCCTTTCCGTCGACGGCGGTACGTTAGCCGACCTCTTGGACTTTCCACTAACCACTTCCTTCTCAACTCGCTTAGAGAATGTGCCTTCCGGGTTCGACGGCCTTTCTCTGGTCGAATGTTTCGAGACTTTCATTCATGCTTCTCCCTCCGGTCTTCCCTCTTCTTTTCCACACAGCAGGATGCCAATAGGAGGCTCGCTGCTCATGCACCTTACGTCCCGTAGCAGATGTGCCCCCAGGGACCCCCCTTTCGGGCTCTGTCTCTACACGGGAAAGTTTAACACTGTCAAACCGACCTTGCTTGCCCCCCTCGAGCCCTTTTGTCTTTTTGTTGCTCAATGAAGACGTTTTTCGCGGGATCCGCAAGGTCTTTGAATCCCGCCGAGCACTTCTTCGTCCGACTGGCTTCTTCTTTCCCCTTTCTTTTCCCCCCTTTTTTTCGACCAGGTTAGACAGCCGACGGAACTCATAGGAATTTCTTTTTGCTTGTCAAATGCTTTGTGACCTTCCGGCCTTTTTGAGCGCAGTGCCATTCGCTCGTTGATTCCTACTTTTCTTCCTTAAAGGAAAGAACCGCGCTCCTTTCGTCACCCTTTTTTTTCGACAAGGCGGACAGGCTCCTGGAACTAAGCTTGTGGCCCCCCGAAGACCCCTTAAAACCTTCGTGGTTTCTCGAGCTGAATTGCGCAACCTCCTCTCTATGGCTTGCGTAATTTTTTCCTTCCGTACACCTACCGTGATCGAAGAATTCGGCTTTCTCTTCTCACCTCTTTTCCCCCTTCCCTCCTGGTAATGGGCGGGCACACTCCCCTTGATTTCCGCCCGCCCCAATCGGTGGTCCCTCCCTCTTCAGTGATCGCGCCAACTTACATCTTCTGTTTTGTGTGCTCAACGTGATGTCGAGGTCTTCTTTGCTACGAGGCGACTGCGGCGCCTGGCTCGGGCAGGCTCTGGCCCGTTGTCCTCCCCTACACCGAATTTATATCCATCGCCGAGATTTTCTCAAGAATGTTTTCCCCCCCGCTCCTCGGGATCGAGAATTACAGTGCTCTCCCCCTCACCTCTCTTTCCCCTATTGATTTTCCCCTCCAACACTCGTAACGCGAGGTCGGAGCAGTGTTCTTGCGCTTTCTCTCACGGCACAGCAGAAGCCAATGACTTTTGTTGTGATCTATATTCTTTTGTCTCGAAAGACAGAGCAGGCCCCTTTCTGTGACGTCGGCAACCTTCTTCTGGCGGCGGCCCGGCATCATTATCTTTTCGAGGTCTTTGAATTCAGAGTCTTCCTTCTCCCGGCCTCTCCTCGTGCTCCCTGTCTTCTCTTCTTTTCCTGATATAGTCGGTGTAGGGAGGGATGGTTTCCCTCTCAGGGAGGTCGAGAGTCTTCCCCACGGTGGTCGCCCACGTCCCCCTTCGACTAGTAGCAGGACCCTTTTTCTCCTCCTTCCTCCTTCGGTGATCCCGATTGTCGTACTTTGTCTCCCCCCGATGGGCCAACCCCGTGTCAGGCTTTTTTTAGTTCGCCGCTAGGTCCTTTCTGTTGATGAGTTGCCCTCCTGACCAAGCCGATCGGGGCCTCCCCCTTCGGAAGGTTCGTTTTCTGAAGGCGTCTATTCCCTTCCTTCTTTGTATCGCTTGAGGCCAGGAAGCCCAACGTTTTTTTTTCCAATCGGCTAGTTATTCTTGTCTCCGCTAGCCAATCTCTCAGTCTGTTGCGAGGAGTAGCCCCCTTTTTATTTCCACCTTCGCCTTTCTCCCTTTCATATTTTTCCTTTCCTCCCCCCCATTTTCAGGCGTTCAGTACATCGTTAAGCCGCCTGAGCTATTTCGTGCAGCCCCGTGTCCCTCTTGAGCAGCCGTGGACCCTCCCTTTTTTTTTTTGTTCGCCTTCTTTTTAACTTTTCACGAAGCAAGGCAAATCGCCAGTTTGCTCGATGTTTTCCGGCCTTTCTTTATCACCCCTAAATGTCTCCACCCCCCTTTAGAGAGATGAGTTACTTCTCCCCCACTTTCGTTGAAGGGTTTCCCTTTTATAGAGCACCCTCGCATTCGTAAGGTGTGGGTGGTTTTTCCTTTCTCAGGCCTTCGGAGGTTTTCTGCCGAGAGGACCTCTCTCGGATGAGGGTGGCAGTCTTCCGCGCGAGAAGGGACCTTTTTCTTGCGACCCTCCCCTCCTTATCGAGGCGACGAAAAGGGCTTTTTCTTTTCGGTTTCAACCCCTGTCTCTTTCTGATCAACCTTTTTTTTTCAATGTTGGCGGCTGTTTCTCACGTTCCCGTCTCGTCGAACTCCTTTCGGGAGCTGTGTTCCCCGACTTTGAGGTTTCTTCTTCGGTGAGCCAATTTCCGTGATGACTGTTTCCATTTTTTTTTCCTTGCAAGAGATCAGATCGATGATTTTTCCTTAATGACCCCACTCCTGGGTTTTTTTTTGGTTTTTTCCGTATCCGAACTGGGTCCCATGGCTCTCCCTTTTTTTGAGGATATGGCTTTCCCCGTTTTGGCATTCATGGTTACTGGTTTGAGTCTCTACCTTAAGCAATGAAGTTGAGATCGATTGCCGCCGCTCTCCCCTTCAGGCCGACGTACCTCCCGCGGTTTCTTCCGAAATCGCATCGTCGCAACACTAGGAAGATATTCTTTCCTCGCCTCGTGCTTCCCCTTTGTCCTCTATCCATGTGCGTCAATCATGAAGCGCACTGTCCTTCGTATGGTCGTTGTCTATTGTGGTAATTGGACCCCCCTCACTATAATGGTCGCTCATAGAAACCTTTTCCCTCCCCCATTTTCGCTGTGGACGGGCTCTGGCGTTTTTTTCTTCAGGCGTTTATTTTCCGTTTTCCCCCTCTTTCATCGGCGGAGAGGTTATGTGTTCCCTTTAGGCGACTGGTGGTGTTGAATCTTCATTGTTCCTCTGCCCGCTCTTAGAAACAACTTTTTTTTCCCTCTTTCCCTCCCCCTTCCGGCGCGCGTTTTTACCTTCATTCAGCATCGCCCCTTTTCGATGTTGGAGGGATGGGGTCGTCTCCCCTATGAAGCTCCCTAACGAGCCCTGTGCACCCTCAGACAAACAAAAAACTGTCAATTTTTTTCAAAAACTTTTGGGGATCCTTTGTTTTTTTGGCACCTGCGGACCGCCTTCCTTG
>Ga0179593_1311949_pt1 | contig 11039 bp, 14 predicted proteins | sample CZODoug2_1_08_16_FD_185931 | JGI IMG/M metagenome (GOLD analysis project Ga0179593, IMG submission 185931) | Vadose zone soil fungal communities from Angelo Coast Range Reserve, California, USA - CZODoug2_1_08_16fungal (PacBio error correction) | ecosystem: Environmental > Terrestrial > Soil >... | reverse complement strand
CAACGACTTTTTTTTTACTGGCATCATTTGGTATAATGCAACAAATAGTTGCTCCCTCCCGGTTTTATCCCCCGGTCTCCGCATCGAGTTTCCTGGAGTTTTCCATCCGAGCCTTTCCCTCTTGCCGCCTCATAACAATCAACTGTGCCCCCCCGCAACTCCACTATTTTTTTCTGTAACTCTTTCTCAACGGCTATTTGACCTTCAAAACATCCTGTTCTGCCCACCCCCCCCTTTTGAAAACTTTGCATCGGTTACACGGTCTCATACAATTCGGACATGGCCTTTCCCGTAATACCTTTGTTTTTTTCAACTATTGGGGCGTCTTTTCCTTCACGGTACTCTACCCCCATGTTCCGCGAACTTGAGGTAGTATTCCTCCCTTGAACTGTTGGTTCACTTTTTTCCTCTTCGAACAGGTCCTTTCCTCCCATCCAACCCCAAGGCCACTGCGCGTGTCTCATTAAGAGTATCTGGCCCAACACTTCCCGCGGCTTTTTCTCGAACGTTAGTGAGCCACCACAAAGGTTTCCAGATGCGCCTTTCTTGATTGGTGGAGGTTCCTCCTTTCCTTCTGTTTTCATATGCCCATTCTGCTACGTAGATTTAGCTTGGACGCTCGTCCTTGTACTGGGTGTGTCACTGGGTTCACGGCAGCACCACTGCCCGGAAGCTCGCGTCTTTGATACCATTGTGTTCCTTCTCCCCATACCCTCCGTCATCTCGATTTCAGTGAACGCAAGTCCTCAGCGCTTATTTGAACCCGCTCGCCGTCTCATTACAACTGTTCCTTTCCCGCCCTTTCTTTTCCCGTAGGTGTTCCTCTGTTCAGTTGCCCCCACCCTTCTTGTTCCTTGAAACCCGAACGAGGGTCGTCTCGACTTGGTTGATTTCCTGGCCGAATCGGCAACAAAGGTCCTCTCCTCCCTCTTTTTTCCCTCCCAACCCCTTTCCAGAGAGAAACGGTTCACTCCCTCTGTACCGTACACAATGGTTCTGGCGTAATCTTTCCCCACCCCACCCTTGCAGATCGTTGACTCTGCGTTCTCTAGTACTGCACTATCCCTGCGACGTTCTGAGGAAGTTTTTATTTGTTATGACTCTTGTTTCGGCATGTCGTGCAAAAAACACGGAAATGCGGAGGGGAATTTTTCCGGTTGTTCGCTCCCCCCCTGTTAGCCCATTCCCCATGGGACCGTGTGCGCGTGAAGGACCGGTTACCCGTCCAGTTATTATATCAGATCGCTTAATCGTCACTCCCTAATAAACGATCCCAAGTTTTTGTAACCTGTCCTCTCTCTTTGGACCAACCACACTTCTTTTAACCGCCACCCGGAAATACTTAAATTTCTTATACGCTCATTAGCTCATCATGCCCCACATTGTTCGACCGTCCTGACCCCGCCCCATTTTCTGCGCACCCCCCCAGCTTTTCCCTCTCTCTCACAACCCGCCCCCTTTTAGCAGACTTGTTCCCCTAACCAAATACCGATGCACGTTATTCCACGACCCTCTTCAGTTTAGCTTCAGCCCCGAACCCTCTCTGAGAGATTTCCCATCCCCCCTTTTCCAAACGGCTAGCCCGCAAAGATCTTGTCTTTTTCCATAGGACACATCCGGCTGCTCGGTGACCTCAGCGACTCGGCACTGCATCTCCTCTCCTTTTGTCTCCCTTCCCCTTTCACACCACGCCACCCGGCCAGAATTCCCTCGAGCTCACTTCTTGATCGGACGGGAATGGACTCTTCCCCAAAACTTTTCCTATCTCCCTGCAAGTTCCAGTTTGACCTTTTAGCGACCGATCCGTGGCCCCCCGCGACAGTTTTTCTCCCTGTCAAGGGGCTTGCGTGGTTTCCCCCCCGATCGGTGTGACCAAGGCCCCGCTTGTATTATGAATTAGATTTGCCTCTTTTTCATCATTTTCCCCCCCCCCCCCTCGTCTGCCTCTCCTCCCCCTTTCTGGCATTGGTTGCCCCTGCGCCCCGCTACCCTGTGCCCGCTTGGCACTGGAGCGTGACTGGCTAAACTTACTAGAGTAGTTCCAAAGACCCTGATTTGCTTCTCCAAACGCAACTTGGATTCCACCGTAGTGGAGTTCTTTGGATTTCTTTCATAGGACCTGTGGTAGAGGATTGAGTGCGTACAGCTAATACCTCCTCTTGCCTAGTTCATCGTGCCCCTTCCTAACGCGTCTCGCCCCCCATCTTGTCATGCGTGCCATCGTTCCACCCTTTCCTTTCTTTGAATGCCAAGCAGCCTTTATTTTTGCCGACGGAGCGCTCTCAAGGCGCGTCCACGCCCAGTTCTGCCTTTTTTCATCTACTCCCTTAATGTCCGAAGGCTTTTTGCCTCCTCTTTTTTTTCCGTTGTTGTTTTGAGCTTCCCCCCAATTCCTTTCCCACAGTCTGAGATTATCTTTCATTCCCTTTTTTCTTCTCCCGATTGAGGGACGCGCCCTAGTCGCTCGCTCGTGACATACCGGCTGGCAGTTGCGATTAAGGCGATCCGACGGTTGCCTCGGCACGTCATTTCCCCCAGTTGTCGGGCCGTTTCTGGATCGTGCACGATGTCCCGCCTGGGGATTCTGTCCTGTAGCCCGTTCTTTCTCCGCACCCCTCAATTTCCCCCAGGTTAGTTACTTCAAGCCGTAACACCAATGCGTTCGAGGAATTCTTTTTTTTTTTTTCCGCTGAGTTCTTATGGTTTGACCCGCACGCTCGCGCATCGGTCTTGCCGGAGCCAAGGCGTTTTCTGGCATTTTCCCCCGTCCCCTGGTACCCATTAATGGGAGGCAATCTCCCCCCCCCGCGCAAATTCCTAATACCTTGTGGTTGTCACACGTTTGATTCACCCCGCCCTTCCCAGAACTTTTTACCTTCCCTCCAAGCCGGCGCCTTCGCGCGCTGATTCCGCCGCGACTGCAGACTTTGACAACTTGTCCTGTTGCTTTCGTCGCCTTTTGTGGCAACTACCGTCCCCGTCCGATCAACGAGGTCCCGAGGCTTTGTTCTGTCTTGTTTCCGGTTATCACATCGAATAGTGAACGGCTGATCACCCACGACCCCTTGATTTTTCCCCCCCCCATAGGCACTTCTGTTTTCCATGCGCTCGTTGTGGGCTATACGTTTTAAGTTCTTTTTGCTAACTATGGGCTCTTTCTTCTCTTCGAGCTGTAAAATGTTTTCTTTTTTACTTCTCCGGTTTGTTCACGGCCCCCCCCCCCCCCGTCGCTCCGCTAATTCTTCCCTTGGGTCTTCCTTTCTTTACTTATTGGTTCAATAGGATTTTCCCTTTCTTTTCCCAAGTTTGAGCGCATTGTTTATCTCTTTGTATGCTCCGCTTGAACATTTTACATTCCTTGTTAATTATGTTCCGACGTAGCCTCCTTTAGTTTCCTCTAGGTGTGTACCCTCTCCTTCATCGTTGTATACCTTCCCCTTCCACCTTCTTGTCTCCTACCTTAAAACCCACGGGAAAACTTTTTGCAAATTTCCCAGTCCCATTTTTTTCCCCCTTTTTGACCGCCTCCCGTCTGACTTCCCCTTTGCTATTTTCCCCCCGAAGTATTTTTTTCTCCCTGGACCTGGGAAGAACCAAGGGAACCTCCACCCACCCAAAATTCCTGGCCGTTCAGGAAGTTTTCTTTCGTTGCTACTATACACTTCTTCTTCCCTCTCCACGGTGGTTGTTGGACTCTCGTCGCGCCTCCACCTTAAAGTTCATGTACAGGTTTTCCCCCCTACCCCCCTTTCTTCAGAGTTTTCTGATCTGGGTGCACAGTGTGCTTATGCGGCAATCTGATTTACTTGAATCTCTTTCGATCCCCCTTCCTTCCATCACAACACTAGCGAACCATCGTAGGTTCCCCTTTTTTTTCTCTGCCCGGGCAAAGGAAATTGGACTCGGAATTGACCAATATTGTTACCTACCTGGAAAGTGACGGGAGGTCACTTTACCCCTTTTGTCCTTCAGAATTCTCTCTTTTTCTACGCGTTTTTTCCTTTTTTACTTGCTTCACAAAGCTGATCGTTCGCGCTGACGTCCTGTTCCACGGCCCCAATAAGGTATAAGATCGAGGCTTATTTTTAGCTTACCATGTTGGTTTCAACCCCGATAACAAGTCCGCTCTTCCTGAACACAACTTATGCCTCCCGCCCCTTTTTTTTTCCATTGCACATACCCCGTGATGAAAACCCCAATAATTTTGAGGGGCCGCTGTCCCCCTGTTTGCTCCTGTAGTCGAGACCGCCGCTACGGACAGTGTTTGCCTGTTCCCTCCCTTTCCTCTTTTTTACCGCAGAAGGTACTTTTGTTTTTGCGACAGTTTGCTGCAGATTTGCCCTCCCCTTACGTTTTACGTCTCTCCCCTTCCCCCCTCATCGCTCGTCCCAGTTGTGGGTACTGTCGCCGAGTGACGTGTTTCTTTTTCTTTCCCTTCCCTTTCCCACCCACTTTCCAAGAAGCCAGTTTCTACTTTTTCAGTGTCAAATGGCTTCTTAAAAAAGTTTTATCCCTTTGTCCCTTGCCTTTTTTCGCAGGAATTCGGGTTTGCCATTTCACTCAGGCTCGTTTATCCCTTTTTAGCGTTAGTTGTTGAAATTTGGCCTGATTCGTTACTTTGGCCCAACATGGCTCCCCGGGCAGATTCGAAATAGTACCCTTCTTTTGCCCTCTGGCTGTAAGTTTGTCTTGTCAACAAAATCTTGTCCTTCTAGTACAGCCGCACCTTCCTACCTTTTTTTTTCTGCGTTATCCCTTTTCCTCCCCCCCGGAGGGTGTGAGTCCCCCTAAGTTCCCCCTGGCATCATTTCCCTCGGACTAGCCTTGACCCCCCCACTGTGACTGCGTTTCAGTATAGTTTCCAACGTTCGTCTATTCTTTTTTTTCAAAGCCTGTTTTCTAGTTGAACGCCGGGGTAGTCCTGTTCCCCTCGAAGCCTTCCCTACACCTGTCCAACCACTAGCTTAATCCATATCTTGTTTCCTCTTCCGCCCCTTATTAAGTTGTGACTCCCCCTTTTACTTCATTAAACTGAACCTGAAATGATAAACCAAGTTGCCCCCCCCTTTGTGCCCCCCCCCCGGGACCCATTTCTTTCGCTGACATGTTTTTGGAACTATGTTTGTGCGTAGAGTAAACGGACCGACTACAGTTTTACCCCCCCCCTTCTTTTGCTTCGACCTTTTTTTTTCCTCTCTCATTTCAAACCTCTTTCGGTCAAGCATCGTTTCCCCTTCCCCCCCCCTTCTACCCCTCCACCCACACTCCTCAATTCTCTACGTTACCCAGTCAATAGGATTCCACATTCCCGGCGCGTTTCTAGTGAATCATTTTTTTCTCCCACAACCAAAGGTTACTCTTCTCCCCTCCTAAGTTGCTTTTGAGGGTCTTCAGTACGGGTCCCCCCCCTGAGTCTCCCCCCCCAGCAGGCGTTGTTTTGCACCTTTCGTTGGAAGTCTAGAATTTGTAATTTTTTTCTCCCATGGTTCCATTATCTCACTTCGCCTCTAGGTGTATACCAAGATTTTTCGTGTCTTTCAGACCCTAAGTTCGTAGTTGCTGTTTCAGCACCTTCCCTACGACTTATCCCTTGTATTGTTAAACCCCCCTCCTCCTCTCCGCAGGTCCCAACTTTTTCCCTTACCGCATTCAATTGTCAAGGATAGGAGTTCCGCATGCTTGGCCCTTGTTTTTTCTGACTTCCGCTCTGGCACAAAGTTCCTTTGTGCTCGATTTTGGTTTCTTTTTTCTTTGCTTGTCTCCGTCCCCTTTCAGGTCTCGTGTCGCAATATCCGGCCGTTCATCCTTTTTCCCGCTCTTTTCTCCTACCCTGTCGCCAAACTGTCTTTTTGGTCTCTCCTCGCTTCCAAAACCTTGAGATTGCCGGGACTGCCGCCCCTCCTTTTCTCCTGGAGCACTGCCCCTACTCTTCCAATGGCGAATGTTGGAAGTGAGTTTTTTGCTTCTCTTTATGCGGGTTTTCATTTCCAGTGAGACCAAACCATTCTTTTAGCCTCAGCAGGGTGCGACTCTTTTTTTTCTTTGTGCGCCCCACCCGATGGGCCTTTGCGTCCCGATAGTCTGATGGTTCGACTGTCCATTTTACCCCACAACTGTTTTTTCTCCTCCCGCGAGAATGACTTTGTTCCACTGCCCCTTTTCCCCCCCCAAATGACCCTTTCTCCTTTTCTCCCAACGGTGCATAGCGTTTTCCCATCTCTCCGTTTTTTTCACAGCTACATTATCTTCCTCTAGACCTCCGAGTTTTTTTCCAATCCTTCCCTCTTCCCCCCCTTGTTCGAAGTAAGGTTTTCAAAGTTCTTTCGTACCTATCTGAGCTCCCCCCCAGTTTTCGTTTTTGGGCTCCTGCTCCGAGTGCGTGTTCCTTTCAAACCCCCCCCCAATCTGAAGTTCAACCTTTTCGTCATAGACGCTCGTCTAACCTCTTCGCCCCCAGCCCCTTCAAGATAGCCGGCCCCCCCTTAGTCATTTTCCTCCCGATGGGCCTATGCCAAACAAAGGGGGAGGGTGTCGGCCCCAAGTCCCTAGTCTCCCCCCCTCTGTTTTTTCTCCTTCAGGTAACAGCCGAGCCCCGGCGAACCCAACTCCTTTCGAAGATCTTTTCTTTTCCGTGTCCCTTAGAGTGACCCCACCCCCCTTCCTAAGATATAAACAGGTCCTTCCAGTCCTTGTTGCAGGCTCGTCCCCCTGACGGGCGCGCATCCTGAGCCTTTTCACTGTCAACGGTGTTTTAGCTGTTTGGGCTTAAATAACGACTTTGTGGCAAAGGCCCTTTTTCCTTTAGGTTCTCACTTTTTTTGTAGACTCTTTTCCGAGAATGCTGTTGGCCAATTTCTCGTGGCTCCTCAATCTTGCGGTTCTCTCTTTTCCTGGATGTACCCCAGTTTCCTGCGTCCGTTCCCCCCCCCAATTCAAGCATTGCCTTCTCCCCTTTCTGGCACGTCTTTATTCTGTTATTACCTGGGATTTTCATGAGGTTCTGTTTCCGCTTCCCTCCTACAAATTCCCTAAGGCCCCAAAATAGCTGGCTCTACTCTTCCGTAACGCTTTTTAACTGCTTGTCCTTCGGTCCCCTTTCCCCCTTTCTTGATGCATCTACACTTGAATGGACGGGGTCCTGCGAGAGGCGGACTTTTGTCCCTTCATCGTTCTCGCGGCATTTTTTAAGATAATATCAATTCTTTTTCTCCTTTCCCTATATAGTCCATCATTTTTCGAGAGATTAAGCTTGAGGTGAGTTTGGGCGCTTTCCTCTTCGTTTGCCTCGCCTTTAGTCTTTGCAATCAGGTGAAGTTCTTCTTCCCCTCCTACTTGACGGTCTGACCTCCTGGACCTCAGTAGACTTCCCAGGCCGTGCCCCCCTTACCCCCGCATGTGCTGGATGTGGTAGTACCGTCTTTAATCGCCTCTTTCTAATCCCTCTCCCCCCCCTCTCCCTTTCCGTTCCCTTTTGAACATTAAATCTTTCCTAAGTGAAACCCCTTTTCTTTTTTCGAGAGCACCTCCATGTTCCTCCCTCTTTTTTCCATCAGTCACGCTCGATCCACTCTGTCGTTCTTGCCTTTAAACCGGCTTGGTCTCATTTGACACAATCACCGGAGGTCCTCTTCCCTTTCGGGCTCGTTCCAAAGCGACCCGAAATGGGTCCCCCTTTTTCCCCCCTCTTGACGCTTTTTGCAAGACCTGACACTCTATCGTCACACCTGTTCCCCCCCCCCCCCCCTTTTGCCCCCTTTTTTGGGACGTTTGGAGAGTGATGTTTGCCTTGGAGTCTTTCCCCTCAAGTTTTTTTCCCTCTATTCCCTTTTTCACGAAGTGAGGCTTCTCCTCTGTTGCAGTTATCGTTCTGTTGTTTTCTCCGTTCACATCGTACCTTTTTCCGAGAGATTACCTCCCGAACTTGATTTTCAGCCCTGTCCAATGTTGCCGTTGGCTCTCCCTTTGTTTCCTGGCTGGTGTGAGACTATGGCCGCCTCGCGATCGATGCTCTCTTCAACATTCGGGAATAATTGGGTCCCCCTTTTTGGTTCCAACCCCATTAGGCTGCGGCTCTTTTTTTGCCTTCTTCTTTCCAAGTTTCGTTGCCTACCTTTGCGTCCTTTTTTTCCCGTCTGACCCGAGAGTTTCCTTTTCCGAGACTTTATTCTGAAGTACGCTCCCCCGGTTTAACTTCTTTCCTTTTTTTTTCCCTCATTCCCCCTTTTTTAACTCTACTTTTCGTTTCTCTGCCTTTTTTTTTACCCCCCCCCCCCTCTTTTCCGCTCTCATGGGGAAACGTTCCCCTTTTTTTAAGGCCTGCATTCCCCTCACCCGTCCATGCTCACGGGGTCTCTCCCTCCTTCCCTACTTCCCCCCCTCTTCCTATTTCGGTTTTTTTGTACTTTCCCTTTCCCGCCAGCGAAAAGCTCCCAACATTCCTGGTAGACACCCGAAGTGGGGACCTGTTTAAATCTTTCCCTTCTTCCCTTGTTTGGACTTCTTTCGGAGACGCAAGGCAGTTCGCTACCTTTGTTTCCCCCCCTCCCTCTTTTTTCTGTCAAGCTTTTTCGGAGGTGGGGTCCTCCCTGAAATGACTTCCCTAGATATTCCTCCCCTTTTTCCTTCCCCCCATCTAGACGACCATGTTCGGGTGTTTCCTGAGTTCTTCCAGGACACCCTTAGAACATTACTTACCTGGAACGATGCGTCACCCCTTTCCCCCCCCCCACGTTTTCACCTCTTCGTAGCGGTCTTCGCATTCTTTTCCCCCAACTTCCTGCAATGCCGGAGACTTCGGCTCCGTACGGCACCCATCATTGGTTCACAGTTTCCGTTCCGTTTTTGTTCCCTTTCCCTGGTCTCACCCCCGTACCACGTCTTGGACCCCTAAATATCACACTGCCTGCCTCGCTATTGAACCATTCTTTCCTCCTTCTTCCCCACCACACTGCGGTGACCACCTTTTCCCTGTGTTTTAATCATCGAGAACTCTTGTGCCCGTCTTCTCCTTCTTTTTTGACCCTTACATTGGTGCTGTTGTAGGTTCTTTTTTACAGTTGTCCTAAGACAGTGGATTCGTGTTTCTTTTGATCCTGTACAACAAATTCCCTCTTCCAGGTTTTTTTTTTTCCTTTTCTCTCGTTCCCGCTTTCTCTCGCAACCCCCCCCCCTAGTTTCCCTCCGTTGATGCCTCCCTCCCCCCCTCCTTATTTTCTGATGCCAAATACCTTTTTTAATTTTCCCCTTGTTTTTTAAGGTCAAGTTTCCGTTTTGACCATTTCCACCATGGGTTTCTTTTTAGTTCCACCCTTATTTGCTGTCTTTAATGTTCGTTCAGGGAACCCCCTTCTTTCTAGCTTTCCCCCTTCTGTCACATACGAAGGCTCTCCCTTTTTTCTTGATTGCCCGTTCCAAAGTGTGTTCTAAGCTGCAGCAGCTTGATGCGTTCTCTCCCTTTTCCTTCCTCCCCCTTTTTGGAGTCGAACACTTCCTTGAAGGTTACTAGATTGCACTATTCGCCGTTGGTTAGTTCAAAGTATTGAGTTCCTTTTTAACCTCTGCTGTCTCATCTATCGGCTCTTTCACACTTGTTAGCTCACTTACTTCTTGGACAAACATCTTTAAACCCTCCGTAATCTTTTTCCTTAGCTTTCAGAAACCACGTCCTTGTTTGCAAATAACCTTTTCCCACCCCTGTTTGTTCCCATCACACTTTTTTGCCTTCCCACTTCTAATCCACTTCTGCTTTTTGAAAACTTTGGGTTTTTGAAAACGCGCGTCTCCTTACCCAACCTGGCGGAGCATTTCTTCAGTATATAAGTCCGGAGTTTTTTAGTTCGCAGGTCCACCTTTTCCCCGAAACGCCATGCTGTTGGTCACGCCCCCCCAGCAATACCCCTGAAAAATTTGTCGGACTCCTTCGTTGACTTTCCCAACCCCCCCTGGTTCCAGTCTTTTCCCTCGCATTGGTGGAGGCATCCTTCATGATAGAGCACCGCAGGCTGAGTTTTGTTTTTCTCCCCTCGCCTTTTCGTTTGCGTTCGTTAGCCCCCCCTTCCGGATCATTCTGGATAACTTGAGGTGGAGAAGTACCGCCTAGCTTTTTGTTCCGCCAGTGCGACCCTCCAAGGTCACTAGGCCACCATCGGAATTCGAGGTTTTTTTGTTTGACAAGTCCCCGTCAGGGTTTTTTCGACTTAGTTATCCAACCTGGCAACTTCCGTCCGGGTTCTCGTTAACGTCCCCCCCTCCCTATGCGTACTTCTGTGTTTTGATGGACTGCCATATCGGCAAAGGAAATCTTTCTTTCCACCTCAAGACAGCAGTCCACTTACAGCAACGTAAATTTTTCTGTACTTTAACCCATTGCCGGTGTGCGCGCTCCTCGTCAACAACAACATTGACAGGAAGAGTTTTGATCGCCCACATCATTGGAGTTCTTTGTTGCGCAAAGTCATTTTTTTCTTTCCTCTTGTCTTTTTTCCCGGGCAATGTACAGGGGCACCCCAACAAGCCGCCAGTCAGTAGGTTCTTGACAGTATGTTCCTCTAGAACCAATCTTTTTTTTGGGTCGGACCGCTCTTTTCCGCCTTTCTCTTCCCTTTTTTTCCCACATGTGTCCACTATCGAAGAATCGCACTTTCAGATTCTACAAATAAAAGTTTTTTACGGTCATAGATCTTGAAAACTCACCTTCCGTTTGGCACAACCTCTGGCCTCCCTTTTCCTTACTCCATCCCCATCGCGATCCCCAATTCATGCCCTCCACCACTTTTTCCCGGTAGACCCTTAAAAGTTATTTGACCAAACTATGAAAAGAGCCTATTCAAGCAGTTGGAGTCCTCCTCTGATGCGTGGGCTCCCCATTCGATGCCCGTTATTCCGTTCCAGATCATGGTTGCTCCCCTCACGTCCGCGCGAGAGTCCCCCTCGTTCCACAAGCCCCTGTTCCCCCCAAACTTTCTTCTTTTTACCCTGTGCGCATTGATGCCCATTTCTGGCATGCCCACATCATTGGGAGGTCTTCCCAATCTTCGGAC
>Ga0179593_1256963_pt1 | contig 11039 bp, 10 predicted proteins | sample CZODoug2_1_08_16_FD_185931 | JGI IMG/M metagenome (GOLD analysis project Ga0179593, IMG submission 185931) | Vadose zone soil fungal communities from Angelo Coast Range Reserve, California, USA - CZODoug2_1_08_16fungal (PacBio error correction) | ecosystem: Environmental > Terrestrial > Soil >... | reverse complement strand
CTCTCTTTCCTAGCTGTTATTCCCTCCAGTAATCCCCCCGACAAACATTAAATCTCCCTGCGCAAATGTCAGATTCCCCTTGAATAAGTAACCAATAGCCCCCTTGCCCTAAACATGAAATCCCCTGACTTTCCTCTTTCTGTTCGGCGCGTCGTTGGAAGTTTTTTTTTTGTTCTTTTGTGCATCGGGGTCTCCTACACCTTCACATATACGGATCTTTTTCATTGGCCAATAGTCACCCAAGCCATAAGTATTTTCGTCCTTTTTCTTTTCCTCATCGCTCTGAATTTCTGACCCGAGTTCCCGGGATCCAATCCCAACCGCTTGCACCCAATTTCCCACCAAACCCCAATTCCCCACGTCGACAAGATTGATCCTCTATCCTGATGCGACGTCGCGAGAGGTGAGAAACTTCATTGGTTCCGAGCACAGTCCCCCCTTTTTCGCACTCACCACCATCCTCAGAACGGCAATGAGCCGCTTCTGAATCCACCCCCCTCTCCGAAGGATCCATCCGATAAACTCATGCCGGCAAAGAGCACCTTGGCTCCGCCACAATTCGCAGCAATTGTCCCGCCCCGCAGGAGTTTGGCTGCATCCTATTCCCCCACAACCCCGCTTGCCCGCACCCGGAGTGGTTCCGCTTCACTGCCCGCAAGCCACCCTTTTCCCATGCCTTACTTGCCCTTCGGCACCTTTCGCCAGTCACTTTGACTCTTTGCCCCCACATATTGCGCCCTCAGGACCTCCTCCCCCCTATTCCCCCCACTTCAGTTCGCACCCCTATGCTGCCCCCAGTCCATCGCGCTTTTCATGGCCCTCTTTTCCCCCACTTGGGCAGCACTAGTGCCGTTGTCTCCGCCTTACCGCCCCCACCCCCTACCCGGTAGATGTCTTCCCCGTGTCTCACAAACCCCCCGTTACCCATCGGACCACCCCATTAGATTTCTTGTCCAACCTTTTCTTTTTCTCTAGCTAGTTTTCCTCTCCCGTCTCATCCAGCCTTGGGACAACCCTTAACCTTTATGAGGCAATCGAGAATCCCTCTGTAACCCTTGCGACTCCCCAGTTGTACCAAGCGCCCCTTTCACCTCTACCAAAGGCAGTTTGACTCCAAGGTACATAGAGACTGCGTCAGACCTTCTTCTTTAAGGTCCAGGATTTTCCCCCATTTTCTTCAGATTCAATATCGTCTCAGAAGACGTCCATCTTAAGTTTTGCCCCCGACCAACAAAGTCACCTCCCCCCTCCAACAGCATTGACCCTCCCTTTCTACCTCGAACTGTGTCCCGCCCCAAGATACTACTCGCGCGACTCCCATGAAGAGATATTGACGCTCGTTCTAGCAAGCCCCGGTTCCCGAGTCCGTCTTTCTTGGAATTGGAATATGAAGGCAGGCCCCCATTTTTCTCACAACTTCCCCCCATTATCCCTACCTCTATTGGAAGCCTTTTGCCACCTCAACGCCGTAGGGAGATTAACGTCTTCTCGGCCTCCTATGCGAGCTGTACCCTCAACAATTTACCGATTTGTAGCTATTAGTCCCATTCAGTCGCTTTGCTTACTCAACACAGTCCTTTTGGCCCCTTCCCAATCGTGATTCCTACTACCTCCCTTTGCATTGATCCTCTTGAACTCCTGCCCGACCCTGATCTATTTTGGGAGACAATCCCCAACCTTCCGCAACACTTTTTTCTTTCGGCTGGTAGTCTGCGCCGATCTGATCCCCCTCTGACTTCGCTCTTCTCATAAAATGTAAAAGCCCTGCTTCGGTCAGTAACAGATCTTATTGGCTTTTTTACCGACTAAACCCCTCCTAATCTCTTCATGGTTGATACACGTACCCTTATAGCCCCTCATTTCCCAACTTCCGCTGGTTCCTCCTTCCAATTTCCCAAGCAGATCGTCCTTGCATACTTTCTTTTAGATCCCGCGCAAAATCGTCCCCCCCATCGTTATTCATTGCCCGCCCACACGATCTTCCAAATCAGTGTCTGCCCCCTAGGAGCTATTCAACTCCCCCCACGTTGCTTGAATTTCCCCGTCTCCTTAATTTTCAAAAACCCCCGCTCCTTCAAATCTCTCGTTCACACGACCTGCCACCACACCGGGAGTTCGACTTTAAGTCTGTCGTACTTTATATATATCCCTTCTCCCCTTCCCCGTTTTGTTTGTCAGAGCCCCCTCCCGAAATTCCTTTTTAAAGTCCTCCGTCTGTTCATGAATCCCTTATGAACCCAGATATCGGAGGAATTTTTTTAAAGGTTTTTTTGCACCTTATTGGTTGCCTGTTTCGGGCCCCCTGCCCCACCACTTCGTTGACATCTCGCGTTTTAGCCCCCCACTGATTGGTTTTTCAGCTTTCTTTTCTTGTGCCCCCCCCCCCCCCCAAATCCCTCCCCCCCCCCGATATCCCAACTGTTGTCCCTCTTTCTCGAAAAAGCCTGGACCTCCTAATCTGTTGAATTTCTCGAAATAGCCTCCTTGGCTTTTTCTATCTATTTTCCTTTCTCCGTCCTCTTTTCCGGATGTATCTTTTGTTTTTAAGGATTTTAGGCCCACCCCACCACTCGGTTTACTTTCTTCCTAGGTCATCTGTAGGGACTCTACATCTTTTTTCAAAAGCACCTTCCCACAGATTTCTCTCCCTTCCCCCCCATACTCCCCCAGTTTGTCACGTTGTCAGACTTAGTCAAAAGTGTCCCTACTTAAGACCTATCCCGACTTCGGCCCAGGCCCCCTTTCTGGCATGACTCCCTCGTCTGCACTATGGACCCAAAATCTTCTGGTGTTGATTGTCCATCTTCCTCCCCCCTTTGATCCCCTCACTGATTCTCCCAATCTACTGAATTTCGCTTCCTTGCTTACCAGGAGTCTAACACCTCCGTCTGCATTTATTATTTCAAAACTTTCTTTATTTTGCGCCTGATCGATGTTCCACAATCGTACCGGGCTCCTTCCCCGCTTGTCTAACCTTTGAATGCCTAAGGTACTTCAAACTCCCAACTCCTCCACAACTTACCCTGCTGACTATACTGGCCTCAAATGCAAGTATCTCCCTATGGTCCTCTATTAAGAGTATATTTTGAGCGCTTCTATTTTTTTTCGGTTTTTTTCACTTTCCGTTTCTTTTTCCGGGTGTAGCTTTTTTGCGTTTGGTTTTTTTTTTTCTTTTTTTTGATTGTTCTTTGCCTTTTCCTTGATTAGTTTTTCCTTGGGTTTCTCTTTGCTTTGTTTCATTTAAATTTCAGTCCACTGTGGAGCGATTCTCCTGAGATTTTTTAGTCCATCAGATAGATGACTCTGTCCCCCATTAAGGATTTTTTTTTTCTATCTCTCATGGTGTCTTCTTACAGCACCTGTTATTTACGCGTCGCTGTTCCCACCTTTCTTTTCTGAAAGGGTTTTCCTTATAGCTTTGCCCAACCTTTTCTTTTCCCTTTTATTTTCGAGCCTTGGATGACACCAAGGATAGTGATGCCTGACACTTCCTTCGATGCCCTTTCACCTTTCCCCCGGCCTTCTTTGCCTCGTCGGGAATACGGGGGCGGGTCCGATTGTCTCCGAGAACTTTAACTCGGCTCATTTCTGATTCTGAAGTGTTTGGCATCGGATCTGTGCTTCGTCTGTTTTGTACAGTGCGCTTTTTAAAAGTTCCCCGGGGGATTGAAGAGATTGGTTTCTTCTACCATTCCAGCTTTGGTTGTTCGTAAACCTCTTTCTTTACATGATTCCGCGACCCACTGAATTCCAGCTTTCTGGATGGGTCCATGAATATGAATCAGTGACCCCGTCTGTCGGACAATCGTCTTTTTGACTCGTCTTTTATTTTAAACCATACTCCTCTTTTTTTCAGCGTTTTTCTGGATCTTCCTTTTCATTCTGCAATTCCTGCATCGGCCAGTTTTAGGAGAGACTGAGCTTTTCTATCTCCCTGACCCTATTTTCGAGTTTTCTGCTTTTTTTGTGATGTTGAGAACGGGTTTATTCTCCCAGATGCGTGCTTTTCACTAGAGCGCGATTCTCCTTCTCTCGCTTTTAGGAATCTCTTTTCGGCTTTGTTCTTTTTGTCTGAACTTGAATATCGTTTGTTTCTGTCTCCGATACTTTTTTTTAGTCACAGGCGGTCTTTTACGTTCCTTCTTTTTTCGACACCACCACACCCTTTTCAACACAACTAATAAAAGCGCTTTTTCCCTAACTCACTCCAACCAACACCTGCAAGCGGCTTACTATTTCGGTTTTCTTCCTCCACCGCCGAGCCCACCCCCCCCAACCCTCCCTAATTTTGTCCCTCAACTCGATCCATACTAAATTCCATCAAGTCCCTCGTCCCTGATTTTCCTTTTCTTCCCGTTTTTTTTCTATTTCGTGTCTTCTATCTTTAAATTTGTAATTTTGCAAGGAATTACCTCTTCGTAGTTGACCTTTCGTAGCTTTTACTATCCTCTCGTTACGCCTCCTCCGTTTTTTTTCTAGACTTCAAGGCTGCTTCCATCCCCCCCAGAAAACATTTTAGTGGACCTTTCTCCCCTGCACACACAGTCCTCGCGTGTAATTTTCAATCACCCCCGACCGATCCTTTCTCCCCACGCCCGCTCCAACTGAGATCCGGGGACGTTTTTCCTTAGTTTTTCTTCGGAGCGTATTTCCTTTTTTTCTCCTGTCGTTTTCTCTTCCTGTCATGAAGTCCAACGAGTCACACCCCTCCCAAATAGTTGACCGCTTCCAGTTGTTTTTCCTAACACAATAAGAAGAGATTCTCCCCCCTACTTCCGCAACGACCTACGCCTGTTCGAACACATCTCCCTTTCGACCCAAAAAACTGCCGGTTTTGCACCAAATCCTTCCCCCCCCCCCCAGAACAACGCCGAACATATGACTAATCATAGATAGCCCCCCCTAGCTAGGTCGTCCATGCCTTTCCCCCCGACTTGTCCGATCCCCTTTTCAAAACTGCAGTCCAACCCCAAGCGACCCCTCTCCCCCGTCCCCTTCTTTTGGGCCGAAACCCTTCTGGATTCCAGTTCCTTCAACTGAAAGGCCGACAATGGCAAATCACCTCCGGGACGAGGCAGCACGCCGCACCTAGTCCGATTTACACCTCGGTCCAACCCAAGCCAAGATTGCCTGGTCCGGACATAAGAGTATGCACACCCCAAGCTCTGGCAAACTCCTCTCCCTTCTGGCACGACAGTCAGACAGCCCTCAAACTCCTAGGTGCTTAAATCATGCCAACGGGCAGTTCCCCCTTTATTGTTGCGCCAACCCCCCCCCCACCCTGAGTTCCCCCAAATCGAAATCCCAAACAGGTGAACCTTCGTCCTAGCCCTGACCCCAAGTATCAGAGCTACCCCCAGGATACTCTCCTCATCTCTAACTTCGCCCCAGCATTGGTTTCCGGTATCCCCAACCCCCGTTTAACCACCTCCCCGCTTTATTGAGATCCCGTCCAGGCGGAACAATTCATCCCAGTTATTTGAAACCCGTTTTCCCTTTTTCCTAGCTTTTTTCATCTCCGTCTCCTGCAGCGGTTGCACAGGTAATTTTTAGGTTTTCCCCATCGAGTCCCCCCTGCGGATGTGCGCCCTCCCCTTGCCCTCTATTACCTTCCCTTCTGTTGGTCATCCAATCCCTAGTCGGCTCGCGCCCTCCCCGAATTTTCTCCCTGTTGAGAAATATGGTTTTTCAGCATATTTCGAGGACTTTAAGCAAACTGGCCTCCCCCCTAGTGACACCTCACACCACATCACTGACTTCCCAAGAATCACGACTACACTTAATAATCTGAACTGCCCAGACATATCTTTGATACGACATGCTTAGGCCACTTTTCGAGGTCCTCGTAGACTTCCTGCCTTCCCGAGTTTTTGATGGATGGCTTTTCCACTGATTACCGCAGCCCCTTTCCCCCCTCTATTGACAGCAATTTTCCATCATTTCTTTTTTCCCGAGTCGATTCTGCAACTAACGCCCCAGTTTTTTCCGATACTAATTCCACGGGTATTCTTTCATGGAGATCAAGAAGCAGATTTAGCGTTGCTCCTCCCCTCTATTAGTATCAGGAAGTCGGTGCCATCCACAACCCTCTTAAATTTGCCTCATTGCAACGCTTAGAGAGCAGTCTGCCTTTGACCTGCTTAACTTCCATTGAAATCGTTCCAACTTGTTGGAACAAACGAACCAATTACGAAAACTATGGTCTCTGGTCCTTCTTTGACTATTCTCGGAGTCTGAGATACAATGAGTTTCTTTTCTCAAATTGCAGTCCCCCCCCTCGTGCATTTATGTGTGAAGTTCTCCCCCAACCCCTCTGCAGCCTCGGATTATGATCCCCTCCCTAGAAGCATGAGATTCCTTTGTCAAGTTTTCGCCTTCCATCCGATATGTTTCCCTCATCCTTCTTACTAGCCTCGTCACACCTCGTGTCCCCCTCCTTGAGTTTAGTTCCCCCTGCATACCCCCCAAAACTTGTCTGCCTCCATCTTTAACCCTCAAATTGGAGGTCCCTCCAAGTTTTTCTTTTCCCCCCCGAGACTACAAAAACACGCTGCCCCCCCTTACCCCGTCCCTCTGTTAATAAAGATTAAGCAACACATGCACTCGGGTTCTCTCCCGGTTCCTTGTCGTCATTTTATCTACCCTATTCCTTTTCCTCCTCCTCTGGTTTGTTCTATACTCCAATCCGTGACCCCTTTTCGTTTCCCTTTTTGTCAAGGTAAGATGAACATCTCTATCGGGCCGCTGGGTTTTCTGTACAAGAGTGTCGCTTTCCGGCCCGCGACATGCGTTTTCCCTTTCGGCAGTGACCGTTTGTTTCCAAAACCCCCCGGTTGGGCCATCTACCTATTGGTGGTGCCTCCTTTTAGAACCTCTTTATGAATTACAGATTTCCTTCTTTCCCCTTCTTCAAACCTACAGTTTTATTAGCTTTTCCTTTCAGTTACTCTTCCCAGGTGTTTTGTTTAGTCATTTCCCCCCCAACATCCCCCCAATACCCTGTTTTACTTCCTCTGTCCTTTTTTAAGATCTTCCCCAACCAATTCTCCTCCTCCTTCCTTAAGGACAATATTCCCCCCTCTTTATTCAGGCCGTGGTTTCTTTCTAAACTTGGCCGATCGGTCTAAATGGTCGGAGGTCCACCCTTTGTCCCGCCCCGAGATCCCCCAATGCGGCCCCAAAATTACTTTGTTTTGTAAATTTCACCGGATGGATCTATAGTCTTTTTCTCAAAGCTATCTTGAATTGACGCCTTTTTTCGCACTCGCGTCACACACCTTCCCTACAACTCAGGTTAGTGTTCCCTTATCCCATCAGCCCCTCTTTCTCCCCCCTTTGCTTCACTCTTCGATATACTAAAACACGACTGTCTGGCGCAGTGTTCCAGCTCCTTTTTTGAACTGCCCCCTGTGTCGCCTGTCTGCCCATGCCAGACCTCCGTCCCCTGCCGGGACGTATTTCCTTCTCGCGTGAATACTCAATCAAGATATCTGCCTTTTTTCTCTTTTTTCCCCCCCTCTCAACCATTTGGTCGGATTTTCCTTTCCGATTCGTTTTTTTCTTCGTTGGGATTCATTTTATTGTTTCTGTTAGCAGATGGAAACACTTTGTAACAGTAACGCTCGACCATTTCCCACCCCTCAGATTATACGAGACCTTACCGGTTTCCGGCGATGTTGTTCTAACCCTTTGCTACCTTTCTCTTGTCCGATGTAGAACCCCGTTCCATAGGTTATTTCCATTGCACCCCCCCCTTTAAAAGTTATAGGTAGCGGGCTTCACCCTCCTGTTTTCCTACACACTTGGCACAAGTTTCTGACCTTGCCTATTGCCTAGTTGGAGTTTTTTGCCACTTTAACATGGTAGTCTGTTTCTAGTGTTTTTCTGACACCACTTCCTTCCTTACTGATTCTAAATCTCCCGACTCCTTGTTATTAGGTCGCTAAGTGGATCTGCGAAATACTTTTTAAGATTGCCGATTGTTCTCGGACCTCATTACTTTTTGCTTTTAATTCACCTTATTCTCCCCCTTGACCACTTTTATACTCAGGCTGGTGATGGCTTCTGCTAGTACCTAGTCAGCTTCATATTGTTCAATTAGACAAATCTGAGCTTCTTAATCGGCCCTTTTGCTGATAGTTTCATGCTGCTTACGTTGCATTTGAAAGTGTTTCCTGAGAGAACCTCTAAGTTTTGCCCAATTAGTTTTCATTCTTATAGTTTTTTTTGTTTGAGTTGAGGTTTGTCAGGTTTGATGTTTTCTTTCCCTCTGAGTGTTTCCACTCGCTCTCATTTGATGTTTTGACTTTTCTTATTGTCTTGGTGTTGTTAACCCTATAGTGTGGATCCGATACCTGTTTTTCGCCTCCGATCAGAGCATAATCTTACCCCTATTTCATTTTTGATATTCTAAGCAGGTATCCCACCCCCCTCACGTTTTCTGCACCGCTACCCCCCCCCCGGCCGGACTTTTGCGTGTCGACCACTGCTCCAACTCCTCATCCGCTAACGCGCGGGCTGCCATAAAACGCGATTCTATCTTTTCTCCCCTTGTTTCCTAGAGACAAGATTGCCACAGCCCCTCTCATTCATACAAATGCTGTGTAAAGCCTAAGACATTAAAGGCCAGTCCTTTTCCTTTTTTTTCCTGGTTGTTTTCGGCGTGTTTTTTGATTCAGATGACCCGACATTCTTTACTTTACACTTCATTTTGTGCCTTTGCCGTATATACAAGAAAATGTGATATATCTCTTAGACCCTCCCTTGGTGGGGCTCGTTATTGAGCCAGATCTTCTGCGGGAAGGAAGACCTTTTCCTTCCCCGAAAGAGTGAATGAACTTTTTTCCTTTCATCAGAGGTACGTTCTATTTTCCTGGCGCCCTCATGTGGACATCCTCACTGCACCGAACAGCATCTGACTGCGCCTTAGACGGTTCTTCCTTCTGAAAGGGGCCTTTCTTGCTCCAGGGGCTGCATCGAGATGTATCTTTTCCCCCCACCATGACTATATTACCTGGACCCTGCGTGCAGCGTACCCCCTCAACGATCCAATTCTCCGTATTTCCCCTGATGACTGATTTTTTCCTGTACTGGGTCCGTTCAGTTTTAACACTTCGGGTTAGTTAACAAACCCCCCCAAAATCAAGGCCCCAAAGTTAACACCCACACTCTCCAATCATAATACTGCTCCTTTATATCTTCTGTATCCACGAGTTTAGTCATTCCAGACCTCGGTCCCTCAGAAGGTTCCGCGTTTGTTCGCAACCTCCCCCCACCAACATACCGTCCGCCAATTATGAGGGTCTGCCAGATGACCTCAATTTTCTTGCTTTAAGAATTGTCCCACTCATAGTGCTCGTCTCTCTTTGGAGTTTTTCCTCCTTTGCCGAGAACTCCCGAGGCGCGTCCCCGCACTCTCGAAGTTCGTGAAGGATAGTTTGTGCACCCGACTTTTCATATACCCTGAGAGCGACCAGTATTCAAAAGAATTGAGGTCTTCTCTCCTTGTGGCGACCGCGTGCTCTGTCCCCAGATATTTTCAAGACAGCATATACAGTCCGCCCATTGCCGCTTGAATTCGCACACAGTTAGCATGAAACGATTGGACTTGCACATTCGGGACTTCACTAGTTCCTTGTTTCCCTCTTAACCCCCCCACGTGGTACCCCGTTAAATGCTGCCCCCTCTCCTGCCCGACCACAGAGCATCAAGAGTTCATGTTTCCTCAAAGGCGTCCCCTACGCCACCGTCTCCCGGTTAATAATCCCCCTAGAACAACCCGCACCACCTTTCTGATGTCGTTTCAAAACAACGAGTCCGACCCAAACCCAATAGCCCTTTCCAACATCCTTTGTACTTAATCAAAGTGTGTTTCAGGAGAAACTTCTCCGCGTCGCTTTTCACAAGACGTTATCCAATACGTGACCGTTAAACTGTTTTTCGCTCGTGCCCCCGCCCCCCCCCCGATGGGATGCTCAAAAAATACGCGTTTGCTACGCCGTCCTGGTCTAAGGTCGAACTCGGGTTCCTCTCCCTTTTCAAGAGCCTACCCCCCCGGTGTTCAATAGAAGTGAACTCCCCCCACACAAAGACACTCCCCAAAGCCGTTTCTTGTAGCGGTTATCCAAGAACAGAAAAGAAGAATCTATTTCCACTCCAACCCACCCTCCAATCCACCATAAATTCAGTAGTCAGTCACCCCGGAAACATCGACTTTGCCAAGAGCAACTAGGGCCTAGGGCTCTGTTCGTCTTGCGCGATTGTCACATGACCCCGCCTCAGACCCCCCCCTCGCCCACTTTGAATGTCCCCTTTTAAATCTCTTGTCGTCAGCCGTCTCCCCCTGTCCACTCACGTAGGTTTCCTCATATCATAGAAGGCCTCCTCTATTGCGATCCTTTTTGGAAAGAAGATTATTTTGATTCCCAGTCCTCTATAACCATCAACTTCGGATTTGTTTTCCCCCACCCAACCACGTACTTTTGTTCCCCATCGCCTGAGGCTAGGGCCTCGTTTGCTTTGACCCTCTCTTCCCTCCCAATGGCATGAAAGCTTATTGGTTAAGACAGCTCCCCCATCAAGCAATCTCCAATTCCTTTTGGCGATTGGAGTCAGAGATTCCCCTTGCTTTCTTCGAATCTGTTGCTCCTCAAATGAACTGTCTTCATGTTCAGTGTTTCTTCGTCACACCTCCTTAGATGGAGTGCCGCATCCCTTGAACAACCCATCTTGCCTCGGTTTTTCTCTAGACAATTACTGCGCTCTGCCCCACTGAACCGATGTTGTTCCCCTTAAGCAAGCTCTTTTCGCATCCTTCTTTCGTTTTTCAGCCTCCGTCCCAAAGCTGCAGCGCTTCCCCGAACCCTCGATTCCTAAAACCCCCTCAGTGTCTGACCTGCAAGTTCTTCTTTTCCAACCTCCACTTTCAGTTGGACGCAGCCCACCGGCGACTCTTTTTCGCCCCCTTCATACCTATCTGCTCTTTCATAAGTTAAACTTCCCCACAGGCCCCCGGCGGGCTCTTACTTCGTCGTCAGTTT
>Ga0179593_1466970_pt1 | contig 11040 bp, 11 predicted proteins | sample CZODoug2_1_08_16_FD_185931 | JGI IMG/M metagenome (GOLD analysis project Ga0179593, IMG submission 185931) | Vadose zone soil fungal communities from Angelo Coast Range Reserve, California, USA - CZODoug2_1_08_16fungal (PacBio error correction) | ecosystem: Environmental > Terrestrial > Soil >... | reverse complement strand
AGCGGTAAATAGCGCCTCCCCGCGCGATTCTCCTTGACCGTATCCGATGGAACAGTCAAATGTGACAAAAAAGTTTTTCCTCAACGTTCCTCCTCCCGCTGAGCGACCTGCTCATTCCACTCTCTCTCCTTCTGATCTGCGTACGCCGTTCGCTCCTCATGTGGGGGCCACAGAATCACCGAGCTAGCGTCACTCTCGTTTTCGACCCTTGTCTCCTCACAGAAAGGATAAAGGATTTTTTCTTTTTCCCAGGTACCCTTATCCCCTCCCGGTACTTGCTTCTCCTTTGTTCGAATGCACAGTGCTTTCTCTTTTCGCCGGACCTTCACTGCCGTCCTTCCGAAACGACTGCTCCAAAAGATCTGTTCCTGACCTGCCTGGTGATGGATCGGCTCGTTCGGGTTATTTTTGTCAAGTCCTTCCCCCTTGAGCTGAATTTTCCTTTTGATGCGCGCTCGTCTCTCTCTTTATCGCGCGCATTACAGGCCCCCCTCGCACCGCCTGGTGTGTTGTTGCATTTTGAAATGGAGCTCGATTACTCGCAACGCAATCGTACGCCGCGTCAGCCGCAGCTTAAAAGTTTTTTTTTTGCGAGCGATAACGCTTTTCGATTAGTCGCTCTCTGCCTTCCTTCCTCCGGTAGAGGTCACGGGTTTGAATTCCATCATCTACAGCTATACCTAGATGCACAAGCGATGGCCTTCGAGCAGCTGTTCTACTGCCAGTGAGAGTGGTGGTAGTTCCCCCCGGCCTTTTTTTTGCTCGGTACGTTTTAGTAAGTCTTCTTCCGGTCTTTCTCTGGATACATCGCCCCCAAGTTCACCTGATACCTAACCACACCGGCCGTGATTGTCGACTAGTCTAGTTTCTGTAACGCAATTGCCTCCTCCCTAGTCGCCGAGTTTTATTTACACTTGACCTACAAGTCATTTTTTTTTTTTTCATGCGCACTACCAGCGCACATGACTCTCATGGGGAGGTTGTGGTTAGCCCCGACGTTTACCTCGATGTGTCCCTGCGAACTTTCGAGGTATGCGTACGTATTTTTTTTTCTCACGTTGCCTACCCCCCCGGACTACGGTTCTCTACTTGCTCCTGTTCCACCCCTCTTTACTTTTATTACAGCGTCCAACATCCGCTTCCCTCTTGCCAAGGGGAAAGGGCGCTTTTAGACTTTCCAACGGTCCGAGGTGGCTTCTCCCTCACTTGAAGGCACGACGCACTGATTTCTCTCTTTCCTCCCTTATGAGCCTTTTTACTCATTTTTCCCACTTAAGTTGCCGCTTTTGCAATCCAGGACGGGGCGCACCCTCCTCAATCATCGACTCCCGCGAGCTGGAGAGCATCGATTGCCGTGCAGCTCAGTCCTTTTCCCTGCTTGAAAGTTTGCCTCCACGCTTCACTTCTCCTCCTTTAGGGGAGGTCCGATTTTCCGTTATCCTTGCGCATTTGCTGCCTCTTTTTGCGTGCTTTGCTTTGCGCCGCGCCTTTTTGCGCCCGTTTGACGTCCCCTGTCTAAATCGTTTTGCTTGTTTCCTTTTCCTCCTAGTCGCTGTGCTCAGATGCGTACTTTTCCCCGTATCGGTCTCCCCGGGTGGGGCTGACTGGACCTCTGCCTGTTCGGCGATGAACGTTTATAAGTTTTTCTTTTATCAGTCGACTCGCAGCATCCTTCATTTTGGCACTCCCTTGGTGCTTCCCACCCAAGCCTATTCTCGCCGAGTTTTGTCGTATTGCCGACGTGATGGCTTTTCGGTTCTTTTCAATAATTCGGGTTGTTTGTTTCTTCATGCTAGCATCCCCGCATTCGAGTCAGCTCCCTCCTCTGCCGAGAGCCTTTTTGATGGTCATAATAAATTTTATTTAACCAAGCCTGAGATGCTCCATTTGACCTGAGAACCCTCTTTTCTGCATTGTTTTTCATTTCTCCTCCTTTCGCAAGTCGCGCCGATTTTCCCGGACCTCCGTTTCCCCAGGGTGTACCTCCACGTTGTCGGAACTCAGCGGTCTCCACAGCCAGAGAAAGTTTTGAAGATTCCCTCCCAGATCTCTTTTATGACCGGTGCTCGTTCCCTGTCCGCGGGGCGCCTGTCAGGCTCTCCGATTCCTTTTGCCCAGAGGCGGCTCGAACCTGGCAGAGCTTCGTAAGGTGAACTCGCCAACGATTCTTTCTTGCAGGTGATCTTGTTTTCTTCTCCATTGCAAGGTCTGAGTTCTTTTATGTTCCGATGCGCGCCAGCCCGCGTTCGGCTCTGCCTTTTGTCGCTTGATTTTCTGTCCTGCTTGCTGAACCTTCCAGGCACCTTCTGGTTTCCGGGCCTAAAGGAGGTTTAGTCTTCTGTTCTTTTCCCCGGTGTAGGCCTGCATCGTTTGATAGACCGCCCTTTTTCCCGTCTCTCCTTGTGTGAGACTTTCAAAGATGCGTCCCGTCAACTTTTTCTCACTCCCGACGGGATGTGTGTCCTCTTCTGCGAAATCGAATCGGTTTGTTTGGCAATTCTATTCCCCCCACATTTTGGGAGTAGGCAGTCGACTCGCTTCCTCTACCCCTCGGTTACGTGACCCCCGAGCATTTTTGCGGGGAAGACCCTTTTCAGCTTTAGGTTTGATCCATCAGTTGCGCAGAACAAATCTCTAATTTTTTCTTTTCACCAGCGCCCCTCCCTTTAGGGACTTCCAGTCCGCCGATCCGTTCTTATAGATGCATCTGCGGGTTCGGCCCTATTCTTTCCAGACTATCCGATCCCGCGGTGTTGCTGTATATCATCCTTTTCCCTGGGTCGGTTATCTTTCTCCCCCCCGAACTTCCATTGTATACTTTTTACCCTGACCTTTTCCTATCGATGCCTCTCCCAAACTTCGAGGTCAACTTCATTTTTTGCCCCACGCGTCCTGCTCCAATTCGAACATAAGGTGACAGTTCTTTTTCTGAATATATGCTTTTCCTTTGCTCGGACCCGTCTTTCTCTCTTAACGATGTTCATTGCGCATGCTCCGCAGACGAACAGTCGTCTGTCTCCGATCCCTTTTGTCGGCGCTGCTTTCGTTTGAGCGCGGCTGGCGTCCTCCGGCGGTTACTAGTGGAGATCCGGCTCGGTTCTTTTTTTGACTCTGCCACCCCCATTTCCCCTACCCGTCCCTCTGGACGAGGGTCGTTATGGCCGCCCCAGCGGGCTCCCGAGCTGCGCTACGGAAACTTCATGTTTTTTTTTTTTTTCAACCTCCTCGTGGCGCCCGCGCTGAACGCCTCAGAAAGACCCTTCCCCTTTGAATGCTCCCCTTGATTTGCAGCATCTTTTTCATCTTTATTGAGCGCGTGTTCAGGCCGTGTTCGGCGAACATAATTTGGGCCAGTAAGAGGGTTGGCGCAGCCAGTGACTCTTCCTATTAGGTCTCCTACGCTTTCCGGATTTTTGTGAGGTTCCAGTTCTCTCTCTTTTCTTCTAGGCGTGCGCGAGCTCGTTGGTTCTCCCAATGATTCGTTTTTTGATTTCGTGCACGCCAGTTCGGCCGGTTTCCCGCGTGAGCTCCTCGCGAGGAGTTGATGGCAGAGCTGGTGGAGGCCCTTCCTTTCCATGGACTTTTTTTAGAGCGGATGGCAACCTCTCCAGTTTTTCTTCTCTAGTTTTAAAGGCTATCATACGATCTCCTCTTTCTCCATTTTTGTTTAGTTGATCGCGATTGCCTTTTAAACCTCGTCCGGACAACGTTTTGCTTTGCCTCGATCCTAACCATGTTCTCCTTTGAAACTTAAGGTGAAGCCCCCATTCTCCCACCTTTGCTTCCCTCCTAGAGCGGCTTCTACTCCCCGCCCCTCGCTCCCGGTTTCGATCTTGCGTACGTTACGAGAAGCTGCCGAGACATTGTGGCTACTACCTGCTTCTTCCCCGGGGAGGGCACGCGTTCAGATTTTTTGCCCGGTCCTCTCTCCCTCTATTCATATTCATAGCGGGCGCCCCTCTCCCTCTGATTGCTGATGGTATTTTTTTTATCGTTTTTAGCCCGGCGCTCGGCCATGCAAACGCTTCTCACCTTTTCGATGCTGCTCCGCGTCGCGAAAGTGTTTTTATGGCGCTCTTTCTTTATTCCTTGGTCTCATCTGCCGAGCTCCTCTCTTCTTTCCCTGGAGCTCTACTGCTCTCGTGAGGCGCGCGCCATCTTTGACCTTTCGCCAACGCCTTTGATCAGTTTAATTAGCTCTTATTCTCCTTACGCTACCCATCGATGCCATTTTATCGAGAGTCGCGCTTTTTCCTAGATTGCTCGCGTTGACCTCCCCTTCCATCCCCTTTCCCGCTTTTATCTGCGGCCGCTGCGCGTCCTCGGGCCGAGTCTACTTGGTTCCCCGCCCCCTCTACAGCATTACCGCAAGATGCGCCGCTGTCTTCTTCCATCTGTTAGAAGTTTTGTTTTTATCTTTTTCACTTTCTACTGCGTCCGATGATCGTACCCTTTACCTTTCTTATAGTGAGTTCGATGCGACTCTGCAACCAAGGGTAAACAATACGAATCCATCAAACACCGCCTTGAGAGTGCCGCCCGAGTAGATACAGCAGCCGATCTGCATTTTTTTTGGCGTAGCTGCCCTTTTACCCAATTGTTTTTGCTTTTTTTTTTTGCTTCCTCATATCGTCCGTTGCCGGCGCCTTTTTCAACGCCGGTACGCGGTCGGTGCTGGTCACCGAGAAATGCTCGAGGGAAGGCCTGTTTTTTTTTCGAGTCATTTCTCCTCCAGGGCTAGGTGTTCGGAAGTTTCCTGTGATTCCCCTCGCTCATTCCATAACTCGGAACCGTTCCTCCCCGGCGCCAATTTTTCAACGCGTCATCCGCTCCAAACCCGCGTCTAGCCCCCCTCGAGGTTCGAGTCAGGTCTTTTTTTTTCTTTTTTTTCGCTGACGTTTCGAGTTTGGTTTTATACCTTTCGTCCTCCACCTCTCCCCTTTTCGTATGGTTCGCAATCTTTTTGTTTCACCTTTTTCTTCTTGCGCATAGAACGCGAGAGGCGGCGTCCCTCCCCAGTCACAAATCTCTTGCAAGAGAGCTAACCCACGACCCGAATTCGATCGCTTGACTTTGAGGGAGCTCAACCAGTTCTATTGCTTCTCTCGGCGGATGTTCTAGCCCTAGGAAGTGGATATTCGAAGGCGTCCCTTGCGTCCGCCCTCGTCGTTCTTCTCAATCTTTCTTGTAGTTTTTTATGAATCACTTTGATGTCTTTGCGCTCTTCCTCGCCCCGATCCGTTTCTTCCCCTGTTTCTGATGTCACACTGCATGCTCCTTTTCGTGCCTTTTTGGCGCATGAACGCGAACCCAGTCTATCCCGTTATAAAGGTTCAATGTGAGAGTTTTTTTCTTTCTGGGTCCACCACTGTCTTTATCCCTTTCCTAGCCTATGCCGCGCTTTATTCTTTCTTTTTGAACGTCCGGTTGGCGCTCGTATCCTACCCTCTCCGTTGTTTTGTTTTTTAGTCTCTAGACAGCGTTTTCCGTTCCGTTACTTCAGCCTAGCGTGTGAGCCCTCGGCCTTATTATTCGCTACTTTAGTGCCCGACAGGTGTGCGCTCCCCGGTACCGTGAGCACGCGTCGTTCCGATGCCGGCATAGTTCTGCCCCCAGTAGACTTGTTTCTTTTTTTCTGCAATGTTCCCCAGGGTGACATAAACGTTTCTCCAGCGGACCGCATATGAAATTAATGCGCGCCAGTTTTTGTCGGCAGATCGCCAGCCTTCGCATTAGAAGGGCGGCGTTGCTTTTTTCAGCTTGACTTGGAGATTCGACTAACCCCATCTTCTTCAAACCGCTCGAACAGCCGTGATTTCCGTAACGGGACCCCCTCCAGACCTGATGCAGGTGATTTTTTTTTTTCCGAGCTCCGATTTTTGACGATTTGGACGCACGTCCTATTTCTGCTTCCCTCGTTCGGCTCTTTTAACATTTTTTTTTTTTTTGGTCGTTTGCCCCCGTCGCTTGCCGGAAACCAGCGCCTCCCCCCTTGCGCTTCAATAGGTAGCACATTTTCTTTTCAATCTCCCCGACTTCGTTTTCGTGCTCCGTTGTTGAACGCCCAACTCTCTTTCCGAGCGCTGTGGTGAGCGGGCCACCTGATGAGTGAACTTTAACATTCTTTTCCTGCCCTGCAGGTTGTCTCGGGGTGTCGCGCTGTAGGTAACTCGAGCGTGTGGTGCTCCGGAGAGCACTTCGATCAGACCTTTGCTTTGAGCCTCTCATAGTTCATTCCAGATCGGTACTCCTCCTACAGGTCGCCCCCCGTGTCAGATGGCGCAGACTCCCACTTTTCTGTGGGTCAGTACCCTTCGATATTGCCGGTCGATCTATTTTCCCTCTGTCGTTTCTTTTGCGCACTCCTGCTCTCCTGCGGGCATCTGCGGTTTTTGCCCCATAGAGGCGCTTACGCGGCACGATCCCCTTGTGTCTGATGAGGTAGACCCCTTTGACACTGGGTGTTCCTTCTTTTCATAGAACTCCCCTTCCCCCTGAGACAGTGTTTGGTCCCGATACCTCAGCGCCGTAGCACTCTTTCCCCGACTTTTGACAACTCGCCCGGCTGCGCCGTCGAACAGTGCTAGACAGAATTTGTGTTTCTTGCCGATTCTATCGTGCTTTACGGAACGCTGTATTAACCTTGCCACTTCTCTCTCCTGTCTTTCTCGACGGCTCGCTCCGGTATAGCTTTTAGTTTTCCGCGTCGTTGCTTTCCCTGTAGTTAGCGCCTTGGGGCTTAATTTCCGGTATGTGAAGTCTCTACCTCGTCTTCACCCCTTTCAATTTCCCCCTCCCCCTGGCTTGGCGAGGGGCTTTATTGATGGCGAGCGAGCGCGCTCCTCTCGCGCTCCGGGACCGTCGCTCCAGTCCCGGTACCAATTTACATCTGAGCCTCCTCCACGGCGCGTTTCCCTCTTCCCCGCGAGAAGAATCTTGTAAGTGTTTTTGCCTGAAGCGTTTCCTACGAGCGCCTGAGGACAGTAAAGGTGCTCCGAGGGTTCCAGTGCCTCCTCCAGTTTCGCTTTAGCTCGTTTCGCTTTTTCCTGATGCCGTAAGGTATTTTTGAGGGCTCAGTGACTGATCTTGGTTTCTCAGCTCTATTGCGTTCCTCCCCTCGATAGTGTTCGTCAGGCGCCCCATGATCTCGGTCATATCTTCGGTTGCGTCGTTTACTGTAGTCTCCCCTCTCGTTGCGTGCGGCTTTTTTCCTCTGATCTCGGGGTTCCAGTGACGGTTTCCACGTTCTTCCAGGTCTTGTCTCCTGGAGCTGGTGCCTTCAAAAAAAGCTCACTATCCTCCTCTTTTTTACGATGATCTATCCCATCCGTTTTGGTTTTTCTTTATAGTACTTGCCAATCCTTTCTTTTCCGTCCCACGCTGTGAGTTTTCCGCTGTCAAGCACCGTTATAAGGGTTTTGAAAAGTTCCAATTTACCCAGATAAGCGATTTCCATAAGACCGCACGCTCCGTTGTTAGATCGAGATAATCTCCAATCTTTTTTTCTTTTAGTAGACTTGAGATGACTCCTCTTTCCTCCCCCTACCCTCCCTATCTCCCTCTCCCTGAGCCATCCTATCAGCCCCCCCCCTCCACGAGCTGGGTACAGCCTTATTATTTATGTTTTTCCGGCATTTGTCGTTTCAAATTGAGAGTCATCTGACGCGGCCCTTCTCCCCTTGACAACCTCTGGACTCCCTTTACTGTTTTTAGAAGGTCGCTCCCCCTGGTCAGGCCGAAACGTTCGTTCGCGTCGTTCCATCTTCCAAATTTTTTGCTTTTTTTTTGGTCTCTCCCCCCCTATGTCTCTTTATTTTTTCTGCACTCGAAGGCTTGCTGCACGGTAGTGTTCGCTTTTGATGCGCGCCCATCTACTTATCCAACCGCTGGGGTTTGGCAGTTGAATGGGCCGAGGATATAGCTTCAAGTTCCACTGTGACAAGACTCGTAGCAGCGTACCATTTCCTCCGCCTCCGCGTCTCTACATCCCCGAGTTAGTGAGACGGAGCGCTTGATTGCCTGCGCGCCTCCTTGCCTATTTATACGATTCTACTCATATCAATCTCGTCCTTCTCCTCCCGCTTTCTGGCCTTTTTGATTTTTTGCGTTGAAGCGCTTTGTGGTTCGCCTTTCCCCTCTTCTCAGATTATCGTCCACTTTTCCTTTTTGCCGTTAAAGGTGAGTCCCCTTTAAGACCGCACAAGGGCAAGGCTAACGCCTCTATACTTATAGGGCTCGGGGCGAAGACTCGAGAGTGCTCTTTTTTATTCTCCCCCTAGAATTTTAGTAGAGAACTGTTCCCTACAAGGACTTTTTTCTCTGACTGCTCACTACCCTCTCAATCGCTTTTGGTTGTGAATGTACCCTCCCCCCCGGTCACTCTCGCCGAGGCCCGCGCCCTTCTAGAGTCGCTCCTTTTTGCGGAAGCTTCGACTTTTCCCTCAAAAATTTCGTGGATATACGGGCCCGCTCTCCTTACCCGCTTCCTGCGTCCCAACTAACTTTTGCAACTTTTACGTTTTGCCAAGGTGAACGGTCGCACCCGTGACACTCTCTCCCACGTAGGTGGTCGAGATCATAAACGCAGTTACTTTCTCTTTTTTCTGATGTTACGGGTTCCTCATTCGCCCCTCCCCCCCCCCACCCCCCGAGTTTTTTCGACTTTTCCGCAGAGGACGGGGCGACAACCCCAGCGCTCCTTTCGCAGTAGCGAGATTAGTCTTTCGTTTTTTTTTTCCATCGCCCCTATCTCTTCAGTCTCCCTGGTTGCTCCTTCCCCCCTGAAACATTCCATAACCTTATTCGCTGCGGGGGTCTGTGAGTAGCAAGCTTTTTAAATTCCCGTCTTTTTTCTTGCTCGTCTTTTTTTTATTGACGTTCAGCTCCCGTCTCATCGGCGCCGGTACTCACAGTTCCCTTCCACAAGTTCGGGCGTTGTGACCTTGCCCGACCCCCGATTGGACGTTTTTTCCGCCTTGTTTCCTCCCAGCCCCCCCGGTTATTCCCTCAGGTTCGTCCCTGTCCTTCTCCCCAGACTGTGTTTATTTTTCGGCGCATGACACCTTTTCCCAATTGCAGCCGCGACGGCTAAACCCACATTGAGTATCCATCACTCCATTTTTCCGGGCTGCTTCTTTCCCCGATGTTTTTTTCGCTCTGAGCAGATCTATCGTTTTCTCCTAATAAGTTTTTGTGAAGACTCTTCGTTTGTAAGAACCTTACGTCAGTTCCCTCCCTCCTCCCTCCCGATGCTCTTATTTTCTTTCCTTTGCTTTGCATTAACTTCCTTTATAAATTCAGACAGTGCTCGGTACGCGGGTTCCTTTCTCCCCTGACGAGCAAAGTTTTCTTCCGTCGATTTTTTCCACTGAGTTCATCCCCCCTGTTGTTTGCGGGTCAACTCCTCGTCTAAAGCCCATTGCCCCTTGGTAGGTGCCTCATCCCCTCTTTTCGTCCCGTCGAGTACGGCGCTTTTTGCCTTTTGGAAGAGTTTGCATCACCGGACTATTCTCTACCACCCTCATTCATTTATCTTTACCACGGTGACATCGCACTTCCCGAACTTTGGCTCCCGGGTTGGCCAAGATACCCTTTTTTGATGACTGTTTTTTTTTCAATAATTGCGCAGGCCTCCTTTTCTCTTCTTCCTCCTTCCAGCTGTTTGTTTCCCCCGTCCTCCCTTTGAAAAAGGCGACCTTGGTTTTTTTTTTGGGATCCCTTGCTCTTGAGAGAGACATTAGCGACTCGGTTTTTTTTTGCCTGCCCCCTTTTTTGATATTCAACGTGGCTAGCTCTTTTTAGGCACGATGCCCCCGTTCACACTTGGCGAAGAGCAGGTGCCGTGGTTGGTGCGATTTTCCGAGAAAATCAGCGGTCTTTCTGTTTTCATTGATCACTCGACCATTGGGCTTTTCAAGTAGACTCGGTCCTCTAACCATAGCCCGTTACGAATCCTCGATCCGGGTACGCTGTGTCCGGTACCGTTTGTGCTCTTGCCTCCTGCCGCACACTTGATGCTTGTCAGCATCACGGCAAAACGGTCTATTTTTTTTCCCTCACCCCCTCCCGTTCTCGGTCTTTGATTCCTGCTTCTGTGGCTCTTCCCCTCGCTGTGTTCTCCCGCGGCCGACTGGCTTTCGTGTATGGCTACCCCCTTTTCTCCTTGCCCATTGGTGGTGTCCGACTTTCCCATCACCTTTTAATCCTTCATGACTTTAGCTCCCCCTCTCTCGCCTCGTAGCCACTCGGTAACGAGTCCCACAAAGATGCACCCTTTCCTGGCAAGTTATCAAAGTTTTCTGCAGCGCTTTTTTCTGCATCTCTTTCCTTATAGAAGGATTTTCGAGATCTCTTCCCTAGGCCCCTATCTGCCTTCTTCTCAAGGTCTCTCGAGATCTTCCTTAGCAAAATTCCTGATCGCTAGAGCAGTCCTTTTTTTTTTTCCTTTACGGTTTCTCGATTGTTTACTTCGTTGCGGCCGAGGTAGAGGACCGGAAATTTGCTCCCATTCCCTAAACCAAAGTAAGCGGTTTTCGTTGGAGAGTAGATGGAGGTACCTCCCTCCTCTCCCCGCCCTTAGACTTCTGGGTCCGGCATCCCCTCTTCGTTCATCGCACCATAAGAGGAGACCCTCCGTCCTCCCAGACCCTAGGGTCCCGCTATCATCAAATTTAGAAGTCTCTTGTTCCGCGTTTTTGATCTGACCAGGCCCTTTGCAATAGTTTTTTTTTCAAAAGTTTTTTCGCATGCCAGTGACGCGGACCACACCCCCCTGTAGTAGGCGAAGAACCCTTTACCTAGGGATTTTTTTTTAAAGTGGAGCAGTCCCCCCTGTTTGAGAGCGGCTCCTTTCTCGATCTCTTGCCTAAGGGTCTCGCCCATTCCTCGCATTTTCTCGACTTCAAGACTTTTGTCCCTCTTTCGAGTGTTCTCTTCCGCGCTTCTTCTTTTGCCTCGTATTGTTGGGCCTTCACAGTGTTCTCTTTTCAGTACATCTTATGCTGAGTGACAACCTCGTTTTTTTTCGTCCAGAGGTTCCTG
>Ga0179593_1466662_pt1 | contig 11040 bp, 19 predicted proteins | sample CZODoug2_1_08_16_FD_185931 | JGI IMG/M metagenome (GOLD analysis project Ga0179593, IMG submission 185931) | Vadose zone soil fungal communities from Angelo Coast Range Reserve, California, USA - CZODoug2_1_08_16fungal (PacBio error correction) | ecosystem: Environmental > Terrestrial > Soil >... | reverse complement strand
TTTCATTAGCCTTATGTCTTTCGTGGTCCCTCTTTGTTCAGCTTGTATCCGGACCTATCCCCCTTTTTCGTCCCTTTCCTTTCGTTAAGTTCAACTTGTGGATTCTTAAGCCCGATGGAGTTTGATTGATCTCCCTTCCCTTCCCACCGCACGAGTTAATTGAGCATACTTTTGCGTGAGATTGAGCCATTTTTGGTTTGTGAACATTGTCTTTTTCAATTCGTCGCCATTCCACAGGAACCTTTATCCCCACCCTCTACTTCCCTCCTCTTTGGGCGTTGGCGAATAGTTCGCAATCCTTCCTTTGGATCTGAGTTTTCTCGATAGTACCCATCCTTGTCGAGTCTGTTCCCTTTTTTTGGGACGGGCCCTAGCTGGCGAGGGACACCTTTTTTGATTGAACTCTGTTCAACATTCCCTCCTTTTTTTATCATCTCCCCGGTGTTTTTTATGGCGCATAAGTTCATTCCTCTTTCCTCTTTTCTGGATTGAACTGTCCCCTTCTTTTGTAATTTTTCCGTCCCTTTTTTTTTCTTGTGCGAGAACAAGTTGTTCTTTCCACCATGTTTGACTTACTTGAGGACCTTCTTTTACGTCTTCTTTGCAATCCTCCCCTTCTTTATTCCAGGTTTCCTTTAGTCCCTTTGTCTATGTTACGGTTTCTTCTTCTGTCCCTTCCTTCTCTCATATTTTTTTATAGATTTTGACCTATTTTTCCCACACAGAACTGGCTCCTCAAAAGAAGTAATAACATCCCCACCGCCAGTGACGTTTGATCTCGACCAGGCCAATGTTTCCCGCTCTGTCCTTACTTTATTTCCTCTCTTTTATCCTCCCTTGTCTGTCTTTTTCCTATTTCCAGGCTCTTTTTTTTCCCTCGCCATTACTGTACACAACGACACTTTCTCATTAATTATATGTTCCTTCTTGTCTTGGTATAAGTTACTAGCGACTCCCCTTTCCGGCGACCCAGCAACAAACCGGTTCCCTGTTACAACCCTTGTCTTCTCTTTAATCGGTCTTTTCTTTTTTCCCTTTCGATTTAAATTCCCATATTTCTTTAGTTCTTTTTTTCTTACTTCGGCTTCCTAACTTTACCTTCTTCCTTTCTTTGATCCCGACCTTTCCCGTTCCCCCTCCCCCTCTCCCTAGTCCCTTTGGAAGCCCCCATTCCTTTTCTTCTACGTTGTAAGGAGTTTTTTCCCTTTGCCCACTTTTTTCTTTCCTCTCCTCTTTTCCCGACTCTTTTTTCCCCTCCCTGCCCTTCCAAGAAAGCATATTTCTTGATTTTCCCCTACATTACCCCGCCTGTGCCTTTTGATTTCTCTCCCTCTCCGGAGTGAATTCGGTTGCGTTTTCCAAAGGATATAGTACCGCCCGATTCTGTCTTTTTTGACGGGCCACCAAACCAACCTCTCTTCCTTTTTCTCAATGTATTTTTGACCCCCTCTTTCGACCAACTTGTTTTGACCTGGACTGACGAGCCGATTTATTGGTAATTTGATTTATTTTTTCCTTTCCCTTTGATCCTTTGCAGCTTATTTTGTCTCACCACTTTTAATTTTTCTTCCCTGGAATCTGTTTCTGATTTTCTCTTTCCCACCCGTTTTTTATTCCCTTTCTGTGCTCTCTCGTTAAGTCTTACCCCTCCGTTGTCCTTTCTATTATCTGCCTTACAATTTGTTTATTCTTTTTTTTTCCCGCGCTATTTTCCCTTATCTTCTAGTTTGAGTCATATTGTCCCTCATTCACACCTCCCCTCCCCCATTTTCCCTTTATTTCTGCAGTCTCCCGAGAAAGACCTTTCAGGGCCTGATTTCCCATTTGCGCGATTTTTTGGTCAGATGCGTACTCCTCGTTCTTCCCTTATGGTTTCGTGACGCTCTATTTTGGCCCGGTTGCCCACTAATAGGTCGGCTCACTCCTTTCCTTTGCCTGTCCCATAATTTACACCCCTTTATAGTTTTCGTAGCCTCATTTGCCCTCCTTGGTCCCTTAAGCCCTTTCAGCCCGCCCAAGTTAACAAGGCCCACTAAAGCTGTTTTTTCTTCTTTCGGACCTGTTTATATTCCCCCCTTCGCTGTATTCGCGCGTGTGCCCAGTAATCTCAATGGTTTACTTTCTTCCTTTCTTCCCCCCTCCTCCGTTGGTTTGTTGATTCGATTTTTGATCACCTTCGATGTTCCGTGGCCCTCTCTTTCCCGGCTCCCCATTAGAAAACGCCCAGGCTCAATTGCTGGCCAGTCACTGGCTTTTTTTCCTTTGTCTCTGCCCTTCTTAGACACATGTTTTTTGTTCCCCTTTCGTCTTCAGATCATTGCGTTTACTTCGGGCGAAACCCCCTTTCAATCATGATCAGCAAACTTGTTTGCTTCTGGCTCATCCTCGTGCATAGTTCTTTTTCCCTCCCCCCTACTGAGAGTGATCGGGCTTTCTTTTCTTTCTCGCCCCCTAACTCCCAGATGTGCGCGGAGCATTCAATTTATTGACTTCTCTTACCTATTGTTCTCGCGCTAGTTTTCCCTTTTTCAAGTTTGGTCTTTCCCCTCCTGTTGTGGATAGGAGCTTCTTTCTCTTTTTTCTCCTTTTTGTATTTCCCGACAAAATGCCCCTCCTCTTGTGCTTTATTTCTCTCGCTCTTTACCCGTTATATGACGACGGCATTTTGGATTTTTTTGTCCATTCTGTAAACTCTTCCCCATGTCGAAATCCCCCCGCTAATACTCCTAACTTTTTTTTTCCTACCCCCCTCCCCCTTCCCTTGTAGATGTTTAATATCGGTTCGTCTTCCCCCTCCTTAGTCCTCAATTTTTCACCTCTTTCCTACCCTCATATCTCCCGATTTTTTGACGGGTTCCCCCCTTGTTATCGGAATTTATCCCACTGATTAGTTCTCCTTTGGTTGTCTTCTCCTAACCAGAGGATGGTCATCCCCCTTCAGGGTCTGTTTCATCTTAATTTCCGAACCATTATTTTTCGGCATGTAGTCTACGTATTATTGTATTTCTTTTCCTTTTCTGCCTCTCCTTGCACCGGTCGGGTTAGAGAGTAGTCGGTCGGGTTTTCCTTCTTCCCTTGCCCGTTCGTCATTCTTATTTCTTAGTCCAGGTGTATCCTATAAGTCCTTCCTTCTACCCTGCTATCTTTTTGGACTTGGAAAATTTGCTAGACATTTTCTCTCTTTTTATCTATCATCCTGTTTGGGCATTTTAATAATTACTTTACCACTATCTTTGTTCTTTTTATAAAGGGAATTGTGTCGTGTCATCTTGAGGCATCTTTTCTCCCCTCTGTTTGTCCCTACCGGGCATTCGCCTTCCTCATATTTTCAAGTCACGAAATGTTCTTCTCGTTCCGGTGGGTTCGGTTCCCCTCCCCAGTTGCAGCCTGTTCCATTATGTTGTATCCCCGCTGTCTCTTGCCGGTCCCGGTCTGTCTCTTTATTTCCCCGATTACCTTCATGTGTAGACACGACTGGCCGAAGGTTGCTCCTCTCAACCGGCACTAGCTTTGCGGCGTTATTTCCGATCTTATGGATTTTTTTTCCCCTTTTTCCGGGTTCATTTCTTTTCCTTTATCCCATCTCTTTACTCTTTCGCAAAAGTTAACCGTCCTATAGATTAATTTGACTTGCCTTGAGAATAATCGGTGAGAGCTGCTCACTGGTCCTCCTAAGTGGTCCTCATGTTGAGCTATGGCCCGTCCCCTTTTCCCTCCTCCCCCCCTTTTTTAGCCCCGCACCTTCAGTCAGACTCTGATAAGATTTCCTTTAATCATTAAGTCAGCCCTTTTCATGGAGCCCCCCTCTCTCTTCAACCGTTATATTTATTCCTCTTTGTTTCCGATTTGCGGTAGTCCACCCATCGTACCTTCCTGTTTTTGGTATAAGTAGACCCTTTGGATTGCACTGTTCTCCTTTTATCTTCTTTTTGTCCTTTTTTCTTTCTTTTTCTTTTTAAGTAGGAACGTTCCTTTTCAATCTCCCTTTTTCCCCTCCCTACCTCCGGTGTCTCCCGTAGTACTCCCCCCTCACTTACGCTTCTCTTTCTTTGGTTTCTTTTTCCTTTTCATTTGTGTCCGAGATTTTTTTCTCCCTCTTGTCTTCTTTCCCCCAATTTTTTCCCTTTCCCCTTTTCTTTCCGTCCCACTGCTTCCTTCTCCTCTTTCTCTTTGTCTGTAAGATCTACGATTTTTTCTATTTTCCCCCTTTGACTTCGCCTCCACGCGTGGCCTCGTTTTTACTCTCTTCTCTGATCCACCTTTTCTTCGGACCATGAGTAATTCTTCTTGATCACTCGTGCTGCCTCTAAGGAAGTATTTCTCTCTTTGTTCCCCTCTTCTATCTTCATCCCCGGCCCTTTCTATTTTCTTCCCTCCATTTCTCCTCGTCCCATCGTCTCAACCTTGAGATTCTGTTTTCTTCCCTTTCTTGAAATTCTATTTTATTTCTGTTTCTTAACTTTTTTTATTATCTTCTATGATTTTGCCGCACAGCTCCCTCTCATTTCGAGCTGCTCGCAGTTGCCTTCCCTGCTCTTTATATCTTTTCCTACGGAGAGAATCGCCCTGCGAGGATTGTTCGGCGACCTTTTTTTTCTTAACTCAACACCATTGTGCCATCCCTTTAGTCTTTTTTTTGCCCCCCCCCCGAATCATTGGTTTGGTATTCCTTTAGATTTCCCTCTAATTCTCTCCCCCATCTCTCCCCTTCTCACTTTATTTGTTATGTTTAATTTCTTTTTTCCTTTCCCCCCGTTTTTTCTTTTATCGAGCTTTTTTATTACTTTATCATTCTCAACCTTTCACCCCAACCAATTTGTTTTTGTTGGCACCCGACTTGTGGTAAGGCGATTTTGCTTTTGACCATTCAGCTTTCGCGCCCCCGTTTCTGTCTATGTTTTTCCCCTCATTTTAATTTCTTCGTTCTCTCCTTCCTCCTGATTTGCCGCGAACTCCCCCTTTTTGATGTACCGGTTTGTTTATTTTCATCCCGGTCTTCCCCCTCCCTTCTTCTTTTTTGAGCTCCTTGCAGGTTTTTTTACCCGTGCTCATTATTAACGACCCCTGTACTGCCCTTTTTTGAATGCTGTGCCCCGTCTCCCCACCGACTTTCTCTTCTCTACCCATCTTTCCCTTTCTTTTTTTGTTTTTTTTTTTTCTTGGACCCCCTTTTCAAAACGTCTTCGATCCTCTCTTCGATTAAATTACCGCATTGTTCATCGTTGGTTGGCTCTTTTCGTACCCTGGTGTATTATTAGTCCTCCGATCCTATGGAGTTGGGATGGTTTTCTCCCTTTTTTGATCCCCTCTTACTTCCTCCGTTTCCCCCCCCTTTTTTTTGTTTTCCACCCTTGTCCTGCCGAAGGTATACCTTTTGTTTTTCCCCCCCCTTATTGGTATGCAAGCTCCTGCGGGGTCCTTTCAAATTCGATCCCCAACTTTTCCCTCTGTCTTTTTTTCACACCATTCCCTCTCCTCCTATGACTTTTTTTTTTCCCCTGATTCTCTCGTTTATCTTCTGTTCTCATTAACCCGCAACCGTCTTTTCCCCCCTCCCACAACTTTGGTTGTCTCCCCTTCTTTTTTTTGATATCCCATTTTATGAGAGCCTAAATCCCAGCTTGATCCACCCCGCCCCCTTTCCCCCAAATCCTTCTATTTTTTAATTCTTGTTGCTCTTTTCTTTCTGACTCTTTTCCCTTTCTCGCGATAAGCTAACTGGCTTCCTTTGTTTCCCTACTCTTTTCTCCCCCTTTTTGCTGATTTTTTCTTTTTTAGCGAAAATTTTTTTTTTTTCCGTTAAAATCTTAGTATTTCTTCCTTTTTTCTTCCCGTGACTATGTCCCTTGCTATTCATCCCGCTTCTTTACTCGCCTCCTTGGTTTTGATTGACATTTGTTCTCCTTGTTGTATTAAGTTATTATACGTGGTGTTTTTCTTCCCTGTGACTTTTCCTTATGTCTAAATATGGGCTGGAGTTTTTTTTTCTCTCTCAATTGCGGACGAGCGCTTATTACTACATTTCTATTTCTAGACGTGATCTTCCCTTTTTTTTTTTTTTTTCCCTCTTTCTTATCCTCCTCCTCTTTCCGTCCCTTTTTCTCTCCCCTGGTAAGTTTACTCCAGTTTTTCCCTTCCTCTTCCCTCCTCTCTTGATGGTTAGTCATCTTGAGCTGCATCCCCCCCTGCACTCTTTCTTCCTCGTCCTCATTATTTTTCTTCTACTTCTTTCTCTGTTACGTTATAGTCTGATATGACGATCTTTCTTAAAGAGCGCCGAGTAATACTTTCCCCTTTTCCGATTTTTGCGCCCCCCATTGGTTTTTAAATCTTTGTCATTATCTGCCTTCTCCCCCCCTTCCCTTTTCATATTGTTGTTTTTTTAAGTTCGCCTCACATTTTTTTACCCGTTGTGTGGTATGGCTCCATTGGGTCCTTTTCGTGTTATTCTTTCCGGGTTTAGAGGCGTCTCTATGAGTACTTTACAACCCCGGCTGAAGGCAATAAGAATAGTTCCAAACAAGAGGCAACCAGTCTTTTCCTCCCTTGTCATTTTTTCCTAATTTTTATACTTATATTACCGGCTGGACCTTTGACTTCCAGTGGTCTGTAACAGATTGCGATCCCTTTGCCCTTTTCTCCCGCTGAGTGTGAGATTCTTTTTCTTTTCCCCTCCCTTGTTCGGATCCCGCTTTCCCCCTTCCATTTCCCATCGCGGTTTTTTTTTCCCCTTCATTCTTGTTTGCCTTATCTTTCCTCACTTTTTCCCATTGGCTCTTCACCATGTGATTTGATAGCTCCTTTTGTTTTTCACTGTGCCGACTTTCCTATATTGCTTTAACTTTCCTTCTTGTCCCACCTGATTTTTTAACTCTCTTACCTGGTGAATCAAATGTATTCCCCCGGATAATCCACCCTTGTTTTTGACATGTCCCTTGTACTGGTTTGCTTTTTTTGCGCCCCTTCAAAGTCTTGGAGAAATGATTTTTGTTTTGTTATCGCGCGAGTCCTTTTTCAGTTAGAGGACCCATTTCTTACTCTAAATCTCTGCTGGGTTCTGTCCCCGTGTTACTCTCTCCTTTTGTTCGAGAACAGAAAAAATTCCCTTGACGAATCCCCCTTTACCCACGTTTGTTTAATTTCCTTCCCTTTCATCTTGAGTGCCCCTCCCTTCATTCTTTGTTTCGTTTGGACTATATACCCTTTTAACGAATCTTTTGCCCCACTGTCTTGCTCTTTTTTCCCCTCCTTTGTCGCAATATTGTTCCATATTTTCATATTCCTGACCAACTTCCATAGTTTTGAGAGACTTATTGATGCCCTCCCAGTACGAGACGGCCCCTTTTGATTCCTTTCTTTCTTTTTCCTTCTTGACTTTTTTTTTTTTTCTCCCCTCCCTTTATTGGAGTAAGATGTCCCACGAAAGCCCATCCCCAATATCCTTTCCCCCCCCCTCAATGCACCCTCTTCATTGTTGAGCCTTCCTTCAATCCCTTCGCTTCATTCGGTGAATGGTCAAAGAATCAACTTATTCGGACAGCCCTTTCTTTTTTTGGTTTTTTCCCCCCTTTACCCCCAGTACCATTATTCCCTAAGATTTCCTTTTTTCCCGTCCATGTTCCTAGAAAGATTTGATGATGATTTTCTCGGGACTTTGGATCCTTCCCTACAGTCTCTTTTCTATTTTACCCACTTCACTTTCTGAAGGCCTATTTGCTTTTCTACGGCTCTCTCTTCCCTTTTTAATAGGCAATTTTTCGGTCCTCCGGTAAATGCGCTCCCCCCCTCTCTTTTTCCGCCGCGCGTGTCATCTTTTACGTTCCTTATTCAAGTTTATATCAGAAATTTCCTCTGAATTTCCACCTTTCTTCCCCTTTCCCTTTGGTCTGTCCTTTCATATTTGTCCCTTTGCCTTTTCTTCCTATGCCCCGAGCCCTTGGTCATGTTTCATGCGAAGAAGAGCTAGAAGGGCTGTTCCTCCTTCCGTATGCGCTTTCGTATTCCTTTTTTCCTGAAAGGCTTCCCTCTGATTCTTTCTTTACTCTTTTCCCAGACCTGTTAATCACCTCCACTTCATCTTCCAATACAGGAGATTTTGAGAATCAGCATTGTTTGCACAGCCTTTTTTCTAAAGATGGTGTTACGCATATGTTTTTTTTTTTTTCTTTTTTCCTACTTCGTCTATCGCTCTGCTTTTCGCATTTTACACTTTCCTCTTTCTAGTTTGAATACTTATTATTTACGTTGGTGCCTGTTGTGAGAGATGATAATCAGATTGTGTCTTTTACCCCTTAGATAGACTCTTCTTCCTCACTCCTTACACACATGTTTTTTTGGCCTATTTTTCCTTCTCAAATCTCATGGACAGTTGAGGATGATAAGATAGTAGTTTCAATATCCCCCCCCTCCCACCTAGCCGCCCGTTCTGTTCACTTCTCGCGTCCAGTCACGCCAGAAGGCGATGCTCGGTCTTATCTCTTTTAACCTTGAGCGGATAAGGACACTGACCTCTTTGATCTTCAATTTTCTTTGGCACTAAGGGTTCGCGCTTCCGTATAGAACATTGCGGATGCTCCCTACTTTTTTTGGCCCTTCTTTGTCACCCACGCCTTTTGCAGCTCCTTTCTACGCTTATTTTTAGTCCTGCCTTTCCTTTTTTGTATCTCTTTTTTTTTCTTCTATTAGCCCCCCTCTTCTGGTCATTCCAGCTTCCCTGCCCCTCCTGCCCCCCTTGTGGCCTTCCAGCCCTGCTCTCAGGAAGCACGCAATTTTTAGTTTCCCTTCCCCTCATCTCGCTCTGGCCTCCCGTTACTTTTTTCTTGTCAGCTTGACTTCTTCAACGCTGATCATTTTGCTTCGCCCGTTTCGTGTTCTTTCGCCCCTGAATCTTATTTTTTATTTTATCTCCTACGATCCTTCTTGCTGAGTTTTTTCTTCCCATTTTGCCAAAACCTCTTTTTTTGGCTCCCCTTTGTTCCCGCAGCGAGGTTCGTCGTTCTTAGGCCCAAGGCCCTGTACGGTATGTTTGTAGCTATCTTAGGCTTCTTTCCTTTGTCCCTTTCTTGAGAGCTCGTCCAACTCTGGCGGAGACCTTACCGCCTGCCTCAACTGTTCTCATTCCTACTCAATGGTTCAACAGAGTTCTTTCGTCCATTTCTGGCAGGGACCCTCCATCGGCTCAGACCCCAAAGGAAGGTTTTCTCTTATGCATTTTTTCTTAAAGTGGTGACCTTTACCTCGAATATTTGTGTGTACTCCCGGTGGATATCGGCACATAACCAGGTCTTTTAGTCCGGGTGTTCTCGTCCCTCTTCTAGCTTTCCCCACCGAGACGAGCTATGGCATGGTTAAGGTCCCTGATCTCTCCCTTATGAGCATTTTTTCTGAAGATTTTCCCAAGCATGGACATCCCCTTCTGACTGTCACCATCCTTTGTTTTTTTTCCCCCTCAGAATTTATTCTTATAAACTTTTTGCCGTCTTTCGGCCCTTCCGTCTTTCCCCGCCGCAGTGTTTAAATGGAGAAGTGGCAGCTATCTGAAACCATCTCTCTTTTCAGCCCCACTTCAGAACAGCTCCCTTTACCTCATGGTGCGTCCGAGAAGCCTGGCGTTTCGTTATTTTTCCCCTTTTCCTTCTTCTCTCTTTTATTTTCCCACGGCTTTAGAACCGCTAACTCGATTCCTCTAAAGTTGTTGCGCCGCAACTTTCTTTTGACCTTTACCATTTCCGTCCCCTCTCAGATGTTTCTAACCTGAACGCCCCTTTTTCCGACTATTCTTTTCCTAGTATCCCTCCCTGTTCCTTCCTTCCACTTTCTGTAATCACTCCGTGCTGTCTGGGTGTTTTCTAAGACTTGTTTTCTTCTGGTCAGATTCCCCGTTTCAGCACTTTTTTCCTCGTCGACACTTCGCCGTCAAAAGTAGTAATATCCCCACTATTCATGTAGCCTTGCCTTCTCCGTCTCCTCCTCTTCTTTTCAAAATTGTGATTCTGATGAAAAAACCCTTGAGTCCTTTGTCCCTTCCTGCTCCTTCGTTCGCATTTTTTTTGGCAAGATAGTGATTTTACGTTCCCGGATTACATGAGATGCCCTTTTCTGGACCTGTACTTCCCTGACAGTGTTTATAATGTCTTTCCTTTTCATTCGCTACAAGCGTGAGTCGGCCGACCAATTTTCGCCCGCCTCTCACCCTATAGACACGCGACACGCTAGCAGTTCACGGGATCTGGGCCCCATCTCTCTCCCCTTTTTGTGATCTTTTTTTATCGCGAGTAATCCGCAAGAATTTGCGACAGCCCGATCCCACATGGCATTTAAATTATATCCTTCGTGTTTGCTATTCCTCCCCCTTTCATTTAGTTTACATTTTCCCTCAAAATTTTCCATCTTTCTCCGAAATTTTTTCCCTGACGTTTTTCCCTTTCCGGTTTTCCTTTTCGATTGCGTTTGACCTTTGGGCTGTTTTAGTCGATTCTGACCTTTTCCGCCGTACAAACTTTCAAAACGTTCGCCCCCTGTTCAGGTAAAAACCCGCAGCCATGATGTTGTCCTCCAGTATTTTCTTATCACTTGGCCTTCTCTAATCATGATAGGATTCCCAGCGTTGGTACCCCCCGAATCTTTTTCCCTACTGTCTTTTAAGGGTCTTTGCGGGCATGCTCGTCCGCTCTTATTATTCACTAGAACCTTTTCCCCCACTCATCAGGGGTTTTTCTCTTTTTCTTCCCCCTTCCCCCCCCTCCCCTTTTTCCCCCCCCGGCACCGGGGTTCGTCGTCAGGAGACAAGAGTGCCAATCACGCGAGCTCCCCGTTCTTTTTAATTTTGAGAGGTTTTCCCCTTTCCTGTGCCTTAGTTAGGTTTCTCTGATCTTCCGCTCAAAGATTTTTTTTTTTTTGGCCGAGATATCTTTATTCGAACGCAGGTCTCTAACCTTTCCACCCTCCTGACCATTCCTATTGCGGCCCATTACCATTACGCCAGACAACTTCGCCTGATCTCATATGTTCATTTCTTTGCCACACACACCCCTCTCTCCC
>Ga0179593_1465905_pt1 | contig 11040 bp, 14 predicted proteins | sample CZODoug2_1_08_16_FD_185931 | JGI IMG/M metagenome (GOLD analysis project Ga0179593, IMG submission 185931) | Vadose zone soil fungal communities from Angelo Coast Range Reserve, California, USA - CZODoug2_1_08_16fungal (PacBio error correction) | ecosystem: Environmental > Terrestrial > Soil >... | reverse complement strand
TCGAGGGTCCCAGTTACCTTAGTACTCATTTCGTGTTTCCGTTGGGGTTTACTCCTTTTCTTGTGTCCTTTGGTTTTCTACCTATTTCACCCGCTTGGGTTCTCCCCATTTTTCGGTTGTCTGATCCCAACCCTTCTGAAAGTCCATATCCCTCTGGTCCTCCTAACCTTTTCCAGCTAGGCCCTTTGTTGGGCCCACCCTTTTCCCTTTGACTGTTTTCTGTTTCCCTCCCCTCCTTTTATGTCGTGGATTAGGTTTCTGTGGTACCCCAGTTTGCCTCCACAGTGCTTGTGTGTTCTTTACCTTATCCTTTCTTCTTTTCGTTTCGTTCGTTTCTCTTTTAAGTATTTCTTCTCACCGCTATTTCTCCTTGTGTTCCCGTTTGGGTTGTTGAGTCTTTTTCCAAACTTTGCCGTTGCCGTAAGACCTTTTCACTTCTTGTTTTTTCGCATCTGGAAAGACGGTTGTGGTGTTTTCTGGTCCTGTTTTCCCCCCCCTTTTCCTTAACGACACAGTTTCCCTTTAAGACTTAATCTTCTTTGTATGTACTTGCACGGTCTCCGTCTTGTGTGATCGTATTTTTTCGCTGTTCCGGATTTTCCACATTCCCTACAGGTCTGCTGACTCACCCCCTTCCTGACGCGGTTTAAAGTGCGTCTTTCTTTTCCCTTTTTTTCCTTCTCCCTTTTTGGTTTTGATTTTCCCCCGACGCCAGGAGGGAACGAACGGTCCTCCCTTCCCTTGGACCCCCCACAATTAAATGAACTTTCTTCCGCATTCCACCTTTTGTTGTTTTCCCTTTCACCCCACCCTCCTTCGGCTCAAGTAACCAGTCCCGTTGTCCTCATTCTTTGCTCCTGCCGCAGGCGTCCCCTGGCATCATTTTTTTTGTGTTTATTCCCACTCCCTCCGCTAAACTTTCCGGAAACCCAAGTCGCATTTCCCTGTTTTGATTTCTCTTGCCCGTTTCAACCCGCGACTTCTCTTTTCTGATTAGGATCCTACGTCACTCAAAACACTTTCCCCCCTTGCCACTGGTTCAATTTCCCCCCCTCCGTTCTTTTTGACCCCTCCACCGGCGATATAGTCTTTTAGTTCAAAGGTTCGTTTTACCTCTCGTCCCCCATTAGCTTTGGTTCTTCCAGTCCATTTTAGTTATTTCGCTCACAATTCCAAAGATTCGCAGTCCCTCTAAGATGACCCCTTTTTCTTTTGGCCCTCAAAGTTTGATTCTTTGAAAACATGACCCTGGTTAACGCTTTTGCCCTGTGCTCTCTTTCTTTTCCGTCGTACTTCCCCCCTACGCCCCCCCCATGCCTCTCCGGATTTGATTTGTTCTTTGATTTCGTTTTTTTTTTCCGTTCCAATAGGACCAGATCGAGGAAGGTCAGTAGCTCCCCTCTTTTAGCTAGTTTTACCGTCCTTCCCACCCGTTAGACAACCTCCCTTTACGAGTAGTTAACACCCCCGCCACCCAACCAATCCGGTAACTTTCCGCGCGATCTTTTTTTTTTTTTTTTCGCTGGTCGTTATGCCGTTTGCCTTTTTCCCTCCCTCTTTCGTCCCCTTCCTTAACCCTATTTGAAGCTACCAGGTTTTCCTGGTCCCGTAGCCCCTTGGCTCGCGGTCCCCGTGATGTTTCTTTTTTGAAAGCTTGCGTGTTTCTTCACCTCCTCCCCCGGTGACGTCAGCCAGAGGCTGTGCCGCTTGAATTACGTCCGACTCAGCTACCCCGATTTTCCCCTAAGTCAAAGGTTGGTTGCTTCAAACCTTGTCCTTTTGCCGCAGTTGCTTTCTACCTTTAACAGTCAAGTGGCGGCCCCACTCCCCGCGCTTTCATTTGCCGCCATGTTCCTCCCATTTTGCGGTTTGGCGGGCTTTTCGTCCCCCTCTTTCTCGATCTAGCGCAGTTGCTTGAAAGAAGCCAACACGACCCCAAACTGTTCCCACCCCCGTCTCGTTTTGACTCGAATTTTTTTTTCCCCCCCACCGATTGTGCCACTATATTTTCTTCCCCCCCTCCGTACAAATTCGGGGAATTTTCCTGCTTTCTCAGCTTGGGGCTCCGAGAGGCCTCGTCTTCATTCCCTGTTTGATTTCTTTTGCTCTCTTACTTTTTGTTGGTTAGTCTCGATCGCCCTTTCTAGGTTTTTGTTGACGACCCCTGCTTCACTCTTCTGGAGAAGATGATGCTTTTTTCCCTCCCCCCCTCCCCCCCCCTCTGTGCCCATGTTCCACTCCTTTTGCCCGGTGAGTTCATTTTAATACCTTTACCAGTGTCGTCCAACCGTTCTTGTATTTCGTTTGTTATCCTTTTTTAGACGTCATGGCGTTTTTAGATTTTGACTAGGTGTTACTTTTGTTCTTCTTCTCTTGCAACCCCGTCTTTGACAGGATCGCGCTTTTCTTGTTGGGACGTTGGCCGATGTTCCCAGCCGAGTTTTGTGGTTTGTTTTTTTTATTTGGTTGGGTGCCAAATTCTCGCCTTTTCTGTTTGACACGTGGGTTGGGAAACGGGTTTGCTTTCGATCACTGCTGCCCTAGTTATGTTTTACTTTTTACCCCAAAGATCTTTTTCCCCGTTTGTTGGCCGTTTTTTTCAGGAGGGGTTTCTGTTTGCTTTCGGTTTTAGTCTGCGCTTTTTCACCCGGCGCTGGCTCCTATGGATGGGACTTTTTTCCTTTTGGTCTTTGCATCTGAACTCTCCCTCTCTTTCTAATGTCATTTTCGGCTTTTTCCGATCCTGGTTCCTTTCTTACCCCCCGTCTTCGTCATGTTGGAAGTGTGAAGTTACATTTTCTTGACTGTACCTCAGTCTTGCGATCTTTTCCCCCTGACCCGCCTTCCCCGAAGTTCGTGGACCCCCTTCCCACCTTTCATGAGGGATTTTCTCCTGTCCTGGGGTTAGGAACGTTCGGACGTTCTGGTACTGTTTAGGTCGATTCGGGGTCCTCCGTTGCTCCCCCCTCTCCTCTATTAGGTTCGGGCGTTATTCTGCCGTGACCATCTCTTTTTTTTTTTTTTTTTTGAAGTTCTGCCGTGCATTGGATGGTTGTTCTTTTTTCGTTTTTTTTTTCATGATACAGCGGGACTTTCTGTCTACGTCTTTTCTTGGTCCCCACCAGAGATGGAAGTCCCATTTTTCCCCCCAGTATCTTGCCCAAAAGCCCCCTTCACCGCTGGTTTTTTTGAGGGAGTTTGCTCTTTCCGGGGAGGTAATTTCACTTTTTTCTTTCCCCGCCCTTGCTCACTTTTTTGCTGCTTAGAAGATTGCCCGTCCTTTTTTTCCTCCTATCCTCCGGGTTTGTTTGTATGTTTTTTGTGGTCTGCAGAAGGCAGTTGCACTTGCGCGTGTCGGCGGACGGAATTGGCGCTTTGTCACTGAGGCTTTTCCTTGCCTTCTTTTCTCTTTGTTCACCGCGGTTAACTTTGTTGAGATTGCGTGACACCCTCCCCCCGTGGATACCCTGGTTTTTCTTTTTGCCGTAACCATGGTTTTTGCGCGGCGGTTGTTTTTTTGGTTTCCCTCCCTTCTGCGCGCTTTTGCGTTGCTCGATCTCGTGCCTGCCACAATGAGTTGGCTTGTCGGCGATTTCGGTTGGTTTTGTTGCCACCGATTGTTTTTGTTGCACCTTTTGCGGCGCAGTGACTTTCCTGATTGGGGACTGGAGGTTCTTTTTCCCAGATCCCGTGGTTTTGGATCGTTGCCAAGCACTTGTTCGGCCATTCGGCGTCCCCCTTTTCCCAGTTTCCCTTGACCAAAAACCAACTCGACACAGGACATTCGGTTTTTTTTTTTGGACTCTTCGTGTTTTGGTTGTTGGGCTTGTTTCAAAATTCCCGGCAATTTCTGACCCCTTTCATTTTCTCCCCCCCCCCCAAAGTTTTTTATTTTGGTTGATAAGCCACTTCTCTTTTAGGTCCCATTCATTGCTATTTTTTTCCCTTTTCCGTTCGAAAGTGACCGCACTCGTTTAAGGCAGGGGCAACAGGCCGAGATAGGAGTGCTCTATAGGGGCTACTCCGTCCAGGTGTTCTTTTCCCTTTGTTGACGAACCCTTTACAGTTTTTTTTCCTTTCGCACGACCCTGAGGTTTTTTGTTTTTCCCTTCAGATGTTGCACTCGCGCCTCCCTGGTACAGACTTCCTTTTTTCGTTTCTTCTGCCTTGTTTTTTTCCCCTGGGTCCGAACCACTGGTTTATCTTTCTGTGTTACTCCCATTCAAAGAATCCGCCAGACCCCACCTTTGGACCCGCCTCCCCACGCAGCTCTTTACCTGGTTTCCGTTTGCTCCACTGCCCTGCAGGCCGATTACCACCTACTGGGTCTCCTTGTAAAATGTTCGTCGTCTCTTTTCCTTCCTAGGGGGTTTGCCCCCGGGAGGCATCTTTTCTGCTTTCTTTCCCTGCCTTAGATTTTCTTTTTAGTTTTTATAAGATTCCATTCTCCCCATCGGTTCTTGCCCACCCCTTCTAACTGGTTACACCTTTTTTCCACGTTTCTCTCTTACTAACTTTTCGGGACTACCTCCCCTACGACACCCCCTTCCCTACAGACTTCGGCGTGTGCCCAACTGTAGCACGTACGTTTTACCCAGGCGATCCTTTCCCATTGGTTTGCAGACCTTCCCCCCCCCTTTGTACTGACCTTTTTCCTGACCCCTTGATGACGTGATTCTACGGCCCATCGTCTTTTTGTGCTTCCCCCCCCCCCACAACCTGTCGTATGTGACTCATTGTGCATTTTTAGGGTGGGCCTGTTATTCCCTTGACTTCCTTTTTTCGTTAGCGATTGATGCCCTTCCCTACAGACAACACTTCCCTTGACCCCTATTTCCCTTGTTTTCTTTTCCCCACTTTCTCGGACCGTCTTTGTCTTTTCAGTCAGCCTTTTTTCCTTTACTCTTTTTGGTGGTTTCCCCACATCCCCTCTTGAGGTCCACCTCCTCTCTACTCCCATACTTTGGGAAGGCGCTTTCCCTTTTTTCCCCCACTCCCCACCAGCCCTTCTGTCCCTGTCCCGTCTTACCTTTGGTCCTCGTTTTTTACGCCCCAGACTCCCAACCTTTTGTTATTTTTCCGTTGTCTCCACTCTGTGGCTAGCGCCTCTTTTCCTGCCTCCCACACTACACCTTTTTCTAGTTGTTACCCTTCCCCGTTTCAGATTAACAAGGGTTACGTTCTTTTAGTTTTTTTTATGGCGGTTTAAAATGTGCCATCTTCACTCTTTTTCCATTTTCTTGTCTGATTCTCTCCCCACGGTGGGGACAGCACTATTTCCCGTTAACCCCCTGCCCGTCATTTTTCGCCCAGGACCGTTATATTCCCGGAACGCTATTTCCCGGTGGCCTTCGCCATCGACTTTCTTCCCTTTTTCCCCTCCCCTCCTTTTGTTCTTGTGATTTATGAGCCGTTGACCGCCAGGTAAGCGTACCCTCTGGTTGTCTTTTTTTTTTTTTTTTTCTTTTTTTTTTTTTTTTTTTTTTTTTTTTGTTTCTTTTTTCTTTTTTTTTTTTCTTTTTTTTCGTCCATTCCTTTTCTGTGTTCGACCGCACGCCATGGCAAGCTTCCCCCGCCCTGTCCGTGCAGGGACTCAGCGACCAACCTGTACTGCTGTGTTTAACGATGGTCCTTTTTTTCACACCCCTTGAAATTTCCTACTCTTTCACTTTCCTTTTCACCTTTGACCCTCTGTGTTCGTACAGGTGTGTGTTTTTTTTTGCTTGAAAGCATGGGCGTCTGCTCAGGTGGTCAAGGTCCCACCCGTGAACACTACCCCCCTTTTTCTCCTTTTTTCCAAACCGTCGTCCCGTGATTGACGTTTTGACAGGCTAGGGTGTGGAGTTTTTCCTTGGGCTGGTTCGCTCCCCCCACAAATTAAGATTGCTCGAGTTTTTTCACCGTGCTTGTCTTTGCCCCCGGCTGTTCTGCTGCCCTCACAATGCTGTTGTTTCTTTTTGCCACGACTTTCCTTCTTTTGCAGTGTTGTTCCCACCCAGGTCATTTCTCCTTGTTTGTTCTTATTTCCTTGGTCCTCGTCCCAAACGCAGATTTAAACCTTTTTTTTTGGTACACAGTATTCACGCTGAGTTTTTCAACCTCTACGGCGTGGTTTGGCCCCGCGATGTTGGCCTATCCCTTGTTCTTTTGGAGCTTCCAAGTGTTTTTTTTTTCTGTTCCCTTTTTTTCCCCCATGCGGTACCGATCTGGGTTCAAACGCTTTGTCCTTTTTGGTCCCTCTCTTCTGTGCCGCCCTCTAGAGAGTTCTTTCGATTGTTTTCCCCCGCCTTTTAACTTTGTTTTTTTTTTTTAGGCGTTTTGATTGACCCCTTTTTGTACCATTTGTTCACGTCATTCAGATTGGTTGTAGCTTTTCCTGGACTTTGATACATCTTGCAATCTTTTTTCCTAAGGTTTTTTTTTTTCCCCCTCCAAGGAACTATTGCCGTTTTTGGGATACATCCTTCCAATGCGCTCCTAACCGTGCAGAAGTGAGCTTTACCTGTTTCTATTTGTAAGTTTTGCTTGCTTTTTCAAAGTTTTGAACGCGTACTAAATGCTTCTTTGCTTCTTGTCATGTTCTTCTCTCTTTATTTGTCTCCATCACTGAATCGATAGCCAGGGCGGAGTCTTTTTACCCCCAGTTTCCCCTACCCTTTCCGCTTGCCCTGTAATCCTGACCCACCTGAGTTTTTTTCCTTTTTGTCTAATCTTTGGGGGTGTTCTTTTTTCCCCCCCCCGATCCCGTACCCTGAGTAACGTCCTTGTAGGTCCCTTTTCATCTTTTGTCTCCGTTGTTGGGGATGATGGGTTTGACTTCCCGGAAATTTTCCCCCTGACGCACCCCGTCCGGCCCAACCGTGGAGTTGGGGCAGTCTGCTCTTTTTTCCGGAACCCCTGTTAGTTGGCTCCTCTCCTTCCGTTGGGGGATCGAAAACGGTCCTCAGGTGCCCCACCTCACTTCCCACCTGTCTTGACTGCCAGTGTTCATTTGTTTTTTTTTCTTCAACGTCACACCTACTGCTCTTTCGCCAACCCCATTCCATTCCGGAGGACTCGCGCCAGCCCTTTTTTTTTTTGGTTTTACCACCCCCGCCGCTCAACTTGTTCGAAAAAGTTTCCTCTTCCGTTTTTTTTTTGATTCGCATCCTTTTTTCCCCTGTACAATTACCGCGTTTTTGACCGATTCCCTTCTCTGGTCCGATCCGTCATCATTTCCCCGCCTTTCCTCTCCCAGTTCCTGCCCCTTTTTGCTTGCCGGAATACACACTGGATGAATGGAGGTGCTCCTCCACTTAGGAACTTGTAATTTTATAAGGCGGGTGATTCTTTATTCTTTCTTTTCGAGGCAAATATCTCGTTTTTTTTTCGATTTACTTTTTGCGATAAAGTCTTCTTCCATGACCTCCCAATCGGTTTCAAATTCTTGAGAGCAATTACCTCTTTTTCTTTCCGCGTGATATTCACCCCCCGCCGCCCCCCCCCCCAGCGGCGATGCAGGCGTTCTTTGTTCTTTCTGGTTCTTGCAATGACCCCCTGAACAGATTCCCTCTTATTGGGTCCTTTCCCCAGAGTTCTTTACCCGCTTTTCTCGTGCATTCTTTTTCACCGTCGACCACCACCACGTCCCGGATTTCTCCCTTGTTCTGCGAGCGATTTTCCCCTTCTTTCCGGTGCGTTCTAGTTAGGACTGCTGTTCGTAAGGAACCTTCGTCCCGTTTTTTGGGGGCGTTTTTTTTCTCAGTCCCCTGAGCCCACCTGGGATTACGAACCAGGCGTGGATGGCTGTTTTCAGGGTCCCTCGGTCTGATTTTTACGACCATTTGCATTCCGCCAGAGCGGTTTAGGAATTTTTTGCCGGCCATACTGAACCTGTCGGCAGAGAAGCCACCCTGCTTTATTCTGGGTGTGGAGTTTTCTCGTTCCCTTTCCCCGGCTGTTAGCCCCCTTTCCCACGCCCCCCCGGTCTTTTTTTTCCCAACGAAGTCTTATTCTTGTATGCATTTTGCCCCCCTCCACTGCTTTCTTTCGTTTTTTTTTTTGGTTGACGTTCCCCTCTTGCTCGCTCAAGCGTCCCCATAGTTTTTTTTCGTGAATGCACTCAAAGACCCTTCAAACACGTCCCCTGCTCCTTTCACTACGTTTTTCACACGCTCCCCCCCGCTCCGCTCTGCCACGGCGTGGTATTTGGACCAACCCCCCCCCCCTGTCCCCTCCCAAAACAGTCTTTTTTTCCCCTCGATCCAGCTAGTTGAACGTAGCCGGCAGGGCGCGCCCCAAGCGTAGTGTGTCGCGAGTTTTCTATGTTGTCCCGCCTCGTGTGTTGTGCTGGTTATCATTTATGCAGATTCGTCGGGATTAAGTCCAAAGTTGCCGCCCTGTTTTCGTCTGCCCTTTTCTTTTCTCTGTTGCGCTTCGGAGTTAAACGTTCTCTACTTTTGATAGCCCAGACATGGGCCCTTTTTTTGCGCGTGGGTTACTCCTTAACAACGTTGGCCTGCCGGCTGTTTGATTGAGGGTTTCTGCTGGGAGTGCTTTCCGCCGCTTCTAGGAGCCTTTGTTCCTTGTTTCGTCGTTCTTCTTTTGACCTTCCACAGGTGCGCTTTTTGCATTTTCTTCGCGCCTACTGTGTCTTGTTCTCCGCCTCGCCCTTCCCGTGTGAGAGTTTCCATTGTCGAGGTGGCTGTGCTTGGAACCAACCTTTTTTTTCCCTCTTTTAGTTCGCCGCCTGTTGCTCGGTCTGTGCCACCCTTGGTGTGATCTTCAACTGCGGTCCCCCCCAAATTTTTTACGGTCCTCCTCCAACAGCTCTCCTGTGACGTTTGAGGCTTGCTTTGTTGTTTCCAGGATTTTTTTTTGCGCTTACAATGGCCCCGCTTTTTCATTGGCTTTGGTTCGGTAGTTTCTTTAGAATGACTCCTCTACTTTACTTCCCAGCTTTCACATTTGTTCCTTTTCTACTACACGTTTTTTTTTTCCTTTGGCCCGTTCGCGTAGGGAAGCTTCTCTTGATTTTCTTAAGGTTCCAATCATCGTTTATTGACCCGCGCCACCCAACGCGTTTTTCCGAATTCGGAATGAGATTCTATGCAACCTGCTCCCCCCGTTGCTTGTAACCCCAAAAGTTTTTTCTTTTTTTTCGGTGACATCCCCTCGCTCCCGATCTTTTCCAATTAGTTTACGTCACCCTCTCCTCCCTATGGAGGTTTTCGCACCTACAATCTCGCTTCTAGACCACGCACTTTTCTTTTTTTCACCTGGCTTTTTTGGTTTCGGGTTTGCTGACTCCACGGGTTTTGGTCACAGCGATTACCCGCTTCTTCGCCGTCCCCCAGTATCTCCACGTTGGCCGTTCCTTTCCCCTTTTCGCTTTTGTCCCCTTCATGTTTTCGCTGTGTTTTGAAGGAAAGGCTTTGGCGCGAGGGGTGTTGTTCGTACGGTAACTCTGCTCGCGCTACTGCTGCTAAAGTGTTTTTCCCCCTATTTCGCGCTTTTCGGATTTTTTTTTTTTGACATTTGGTCGTTCCCGTCAGAGGCAGGCCTTGCGCGTACGGGCGAGCAGGGGTTTGTTTATTTTTGACGGTTTTTTTTAGGAGTCATCCGCGCCGTCCTTTTGTCCTTCTGGTGAAACATATGGTTTTGGTGTTTTTCCTGCTTGACTACACACCCCCCGGGGGGGACTTCCTGACTTGTCCGGTGAACCCTTTGCGAGTTCGGGCTTGTTCCCACGCTGCCCCGCCGTCTTTCAGTCATTTTTAGATTCATTTTTCCCGGGCAACGATTTTTTTTTTTTGGGGTCGTGTGAGCGTGGATTTTTGTTGTTTCCCCGACTTTTTTTTGTTCCCGACCGGTTTTCTTTTTTTCCATATTTTTTCGTTGATCCCTCCGTGTCGATCTTTTTTCAGCAGGAGGGAGCCACCGGGATCGGTTTCCAACCCTCCCCATCTTGTTTTCCCGCGGTCCCCCCTCGTTAGTTTGTATTTTTCGCCGTTTTCGTTTTTTTTTTTTTTCTCTCAGGGGGCACTTGGTCAGATCCCTCTCCCCACGGGATGACAATTTCCCTTCCCAATACGTTTTTTCTGTGAGGTTTCTCCTTTTTCTTCCCCCTTCCGTGTTTTTTCGGGCTTGAAAACGTTTTTGGTCAAGAATTGTAGCCACCTTTGAAAACTCGTTGTCTATTTTTCGCCCCTGATTTTTTTTTTCATTGTCCCCTCAAGTGTCTTTCGTTCTCTCTGTTTTTCTTCTTGCTGTACCCCCTGGTCTTATCGTTCGTGTGATGGTTTAGAGTGCCCAAGAGTCGTGTTTTTTTGAAACGCCCACCCTGGCCGTGCAAACACGATCTCTTTTTGTTTTTTACCTTTTGTTTTTCCTTTCCCCCCCACTGGCTTTTCCAGCGCTTACCCCCCCTCGGCCAGTCTTTCTACTGTTTCTTATTGTTTTTTTTGCTACCTGGGGAGTTTTTTGCATAGTATTGAGTGCTTAACCCGATTTTTTCTTTCAGCGTTTTTATCAGACGTTGGATACCACAGACGTTGCACTGGCGGTTAAGTTTAAACCTTTCGGTTTTTCGTCCAAACCCTGTCCTTCTCCCGTCCCCCCCAATTTTTCGGGGGAATTAGCATTTCTCCCTACCTGGGCCCCACAGCAGAACTTTTTTTTTTTGTTATCACACACGACGCGTTTTCTTTTTTTTGAAACCAAAGGATTTCTTCACGCTTCAATTTTGGGGCCCCAACTCCCCCCCTTTACCCTTTGATACCTGGATGGCAGTTGAACTCCCGACATCTAGGTGCCCCCCCCCAACGTGCGTCTTGTTTTCCCTCTTGGGCGTTTTGACTCCTTGTGCCTCTTTTTTGATCCCCCGTACACGTTTGGTTCCCATTTACGTTTTCTTTCGCATGGCGCCCTTCCATACCGACCCCCCCAGTGCTTACCTATGGACCCCTTTTCACCTGCTCGATTCTTTGCGTTTCGCAATTTCAAGGCTCCCTTGTGGCCATGTCCACTCGCACGGTTTATGTTCCCCTCAGCCCACTGAGG
>Ga0179593_1397101_pt1 | contig 11040 bp, 14 predicted proteins | sample CZODoug2_1_08_16_FD_185931 | JGI IMG/M metagenome (GOLD analysis project Ga0179593, IMG submission 185931) | Vadose zone soil fungal communities from Angelo Coast Range Reserve, California, USA - CZODoug2_1_08_16fungal (PacBio error correction) | ecosystem: Environmental > Terrestrial > Soil >... | reverse complement strand
ACCTCTTTTTTTTTCAAGACGGTTTTTTTTCTGTCCTTAACTTTCCTCCCTTCCAAGCTACTCCCTCGGGCTTGTCCTAACCTTATTCCTCTTCCCCTCTGCATCTCCGCCCAACCTCTTTGACGACTCCTGGGAAAAACTAGTCTTCCGATGCGAATATTTTTTTTTCCTCCTTCTAGGAATGACCTCACACTTCTCCCCATGGAGACTATGCTTTTTCGCGGGTAGGTGGGTTTCTCGGCCGCGACCATCCCCCTAGAGGCTGTGCTTTAAGTTCTGGCAGAAAAATTCGGGTTTCCCCTTTGACCCTCGAGTCTCTCTCCTTCTTTCTTTCCTACCCTGTGCGTCCGGGATTTGTAAGTCTGCTACCTCTCGAATTTTATCTCGAGATTCATTCATCTGACGGGTGTGCGCCTATGCCCTTCTGACCGACTGTACTAATTAGATCGTGTCCCCCCAAAGCCTGAACAGTCCTTTTCTCCAATCTCTTTTTATGCCCCATGGACTTTGATGCCATCGCTTATGCAGGTCCCCCCTTTTCAACTTAACTTCTTCGTTTTCTGGTCTTGGAGCCCAGTTTTGGCACCTCCCCTTTAGTGAAACCAGAAGATAATTCTATGTTTTCCATGGCGAAAAAAACTTTTCTTCCGCCCCTTTACCCCTTCCCTTTATTTTGATTCCCGCTTGCGCAATTGCCCTTTTCCTGTCTCCTTCGTTTGACATCTGCAGTTAGTTGCTATTTGGATTCAAACTTAGACTTTTTTTCCTTGTCCGTCTCTCTTTCGCCAGCCCTTCTCCCCACGGGGTTTTCTTTTATGTCGTTACATTAGTTCTAGTTGTTCAAGTTATCCAGTTAAGCAGTTTCGGTTTATTTTTTTTTTGCCTTTCCTTCTGCCCCAGGACCTCCTTTTTACGCTGTCCGTCTATCCTGTTTGTTTTTGGCATCGGAATCGAATCCTGTTATGACCCAATAGCCTTCCCCTTGACCCTCGGTACCTCCCGGTACGCCCTTTTTCCCTGAGCTAACTTTCCTTAATACTTCCTTCGGTTCCTGGCATAGTTTGCGGAGGGGGATCCGAATTCTTCTCCCCCAACACATTTCACTCTATTCAGGACCCCGTCTTTGCAAGAAAGCATGGAAAGGCTAACTTCCCCCCAAGATAGAGAGGACGTGTTAGTTTTTGTGCGAGATCCCCTTGCCCTCTACCTCTCCTTGCTTTCGTTATCCCATTGGCCCGGATCCCTTCCCCGCCCCTGCCCTTTTTCCCGCCGTCTTTTCGAGAGCCGGTTTTCTGGCACCCAATGTACATGATCTCACTGCAGGTTTCTTTTTTTCCTTGAGAAAGTGGTTCTGAACCAGTTTCCCCATCACTCGGGATACTGCGCCCTGTTATATGCGATTTTTGGAGTGACCAATACCTTTCTTTCCTCCCCCTAAGGTTTGTTTGTGGTTTTTGTTTTTTTTTTGGTTTGGCTTTTGTGTGTGTTTGGTTTGGTTGGGTGGGGCCTCAGTGACTCTGCCGCGCACCCTTTTTTTTGTCCCTCTCTGCCCCTTCTCTTTCCCCAATTTTTTTGCTGTCCCTGGCTCCGAGGACTTGGATTCTCAACTTCCAAGGTAAAATAGTTACCGGTTTTACGTTTTTCCAGACTTCAACACTTCTGGCCAATTGTACCTTTGTGAAGCATTTAGTTGACGAAAGATTGGTCTATGAGTAGGGACTGGTAAAGATGTTCCTTTGGTGACCCAGTTTCACCTGTTCTTTTCTTCCCACACATAGCAAACGGCACTTTTTTCCGGTTTATTTGGGCCTTCCATTCCGCCATCTCTATTCCAATATTTGGTTCGCGATGGAGTCCGAATTCCCACACTCCCCGCACACCTTGATGGGTGATCTGGGCTGTATCCCCAATGAGTAAAGGGCCCAAATGCAGATTTACCTTTTAAACCTGACAGGTCCTCCCCCCCCCCCACTTTTTCAGGCCCTCCCCCGCCTGCTTGCTTTTAAACTTATACTTCCCTTGAGATTCAACGGTACAAGACTTGTGGGATGGCCTCCCTTTTAAGGACCGTGTTCTGAGTATGAGGTGCAGTGAGACCCCAAAACAACGCATTCCCCCCATTGGACCCCTCTTCGCCTCGATGGGTCCACCCCCCCCCCACGATGAGTGAAAACGATACCCTTAGCCCCTCTTTCCCCGTCCGGCTCCGCTTTTCCTTATGATGCTTCACAAGGAAGACGATTACAGAGCAGGAAATCATTCCCAGAAATTATTCCCTCCTTCTGTTTTTCTTTCTACCATCGTTCAGCGCCTCTGAAAATTATGAATTTGAGATTGCAGGACTGAGAAACTTTTTAGACTCATCAAGTTCTCCTCCAACTCACGGGCGGGAATGGCTTTCCTCTTTTTTCGCCCAAGGTGACGATGTGGTTTTTCTGTCCCTTTTCATGCTTCCTCCACTCTGTATAGGCGAGAATTTTGCTTACGGCATCAATAGTCTCCCTCCCCCCTTATTTCTTTTCTTTGCTTTTTCGACTTTCCATGAGGGAACCCGTTCTCGATTGTCCCTTTTATGTCACGAAGGTCGGTTTTTTTTTGCCCAAAGTCCCCCCAAAACATAGCAAGGGGTACCACCCCCCCCTTAAATACGCCAACAGGAGTAAGTCGTTTAGCTCCCCAGTGCTGTACACTTGAGCGAACTGAGTTTTCCAGTCCTCCTAGTCCTCCCCTTTTGGGACAATTAGACTTCCGCCACCAAATTGAAGCGGCCTTCACATAGTGTCCTTGTCCCCTTCTCCAGAGTTCCCACCCGGCCTTTTCTTTACCACAATACTTATCGTTAACGGGGTGATGTACGGACCATCTCGTTTTGTGGAATAAGCCCCTTTCATGTCTACCCATCCTTCTCACACGCATGCCCACCCACTACGGTTGAAAAGGGACACCATTTTTTGATTTTAATGAGTAGATCTTCATGCCTCACATTGTTTAGCGAACCTTTTTTTTCCTCCGCTTTTTTCTGGGATGAAGTTTGTGACCCTTTCGGCTATTCTCTTCCCGGCTTCTCTTCAGTCTCGGTTTTCTCTGTTAATAACACTTTTTCTTGACGGTACGGGGCCATTTTTCCTCCCAGGTCCCCGACGCCGCAATATTTCATCATTTCATTTGATCCCTCTCAGGAGTTTTTTCCCCTTTAGCATTCCCCTTCCCTGACTCTCTCAATTTTTCAACGATTTTTCCTTCCTTGAGCCCGAATAACCTTCTAGTTAGAGTACCCCCCTTCCTATTGACCTATCCCCCTTCGCCGTCATACCCTCCTCCTTTTTCCCCTCCTCCCTAAAACGGTCTCCCGTAACCGTAAAGAGTTTCTTACCGGCGATCTTCTGCTTTGCCTCCCACCCGCATATCAGACATCCGGCTCTTTCGCACATTCCTCTTTTCTAATTACGAATAACGTTATTCCTTAGGATCCTGTTTTTTTTTTTTTTTGAGACCCTCTTCTTCTTCTCTTTTAATTTTGTCCACGGTAGGCCTTCTCCGCTGTTTTTAGGATAGGACAGGTAGACCTACGAACCCCCCCAGTTCCCAGGTTTCAATCGCGAACTCCCTTTCCCTTTCCCGATCTCTTTTTTCTTTACCTCTTCCTTTTTTTGTGGTGGACTTCTTAGCTCGGGGTTTTTGGATACCTTCTTTATAAGCGCCAGCGTCTTTTTTAACGACCTTCTTTTCTTTTTCCATCCCCCGTACTTGATCCTCCCTCTTGGTCTTACTCCCTTTTTGAACAACCTAGATCCTGCTTTTGGGACTCTTCATGCGGAAGTTGTTTGTGACATGTCTAATGGCGAATATCCTGTGGAGGTTTCAGGGCGTTGGACTTCTTGTTTTCTTTCCCCCCTTCTTCTCTCCGAGTGCTTTTTTACCTGTTTTCTTTACTTTTTTAGGGAGTGTGACCTGCCCCTCCCTCTTTTTTTTTTCATTGACGGTGTCCTTTTCGGTTTCTTACTCCTTAGAAGGATTTCCCCTTTCTACAGCATTCTCCTGCATTTTTCTCTTGATATTCCGCTTTGTCTTTGACGGTTGTGTCTCTTTTGCTTACCTGCGGTAATTCTCCTTTTTCCCCCCCCTTCCTGTTTCCCAAGTTGATCAATTCGGGATTTCCAACGCTTTGAGCTCCCCCCCTCGAGCTTATGCTAGGCACTGCCCGTCCCCGTCTTCTTTTATGATTCTCCTTCTGCCCCTTTGTACTTTCGCTGCCCGTTAGTTCCGAAATTCTCTTGCATCAACTTGTTCGAAAACCTTATCCATGTCAAGACGCTCGTCAAACCTCCCCCCCTACCAGCCCTTTCCCTTGTCTCCGGACCTCCCCCCCTGCAGTTCGTCTTTTATACTGATGGTCGTCACTCCCTTCGCCATGATGAGTATTTACGCTGGTTTCCGAAGTTTTCTTCTTCCCTTTGTTGACACCCGATTTCCCTTTTATACCCCCTCCCTAATTGAACAGTTTTTTTTTTATTTCAACGGCATCACTTTCCCCCCTTTTCTTTTTTCCCTACCCTTCCCCTTTTATTTTCTGATGCTACTGTCAAGCCTCCCTTTAATGTTCCGACGATTCAGGGTGGGGCACTGATCATTGTTCCATGCATACCCCCCCGCTGCGTCCCAACTTCCAGGGTAACATTTTTGGCATTAACGAATGATCTATAATCATTCTTTTTCAGGTATTTGATTCCCTTTTCCTTTCATCCCTTCAGTTCGAGGTTTTGGGTTTGTTTACAGCGCTTTGCCCATTCCCACTATTTAGCCCCTTTCTTCATGCTGGTCGAAACATGATCACAACGTTACAGGCGGCCATCCTTCTTTTTTTTTGCTATTTGTGCCGCTGCTGCTTCTAGACATAGTATTGGCTCCACTGACTTCCACCACTTCCCCGGTCGCTCGCACCAGGCAGAGATTTCTTTGCGCGTCTTTCAACTGCTGCTTTTCACCCTTTCGGAGCTGCCAGTCCCATTGATCCGAAGCAGGTGATCCTTTCGCTGTCCTCCGACGTGTGTTCGCATTTCACAATATGGATTCCTGAGTCTCTGATCTTAACGGCTATTCTCCTCCGGGACTTTTGCACCATAGAACAGGTGTCCCAGAAGTTTTCACGTCTTGCCCTCGACCCTCTTTTTTGTGTTGTTCCCATCGAGTTCTTTCACAAGGAGTGATGCTCATCGAAGCGCTTAATCGTTCCCCCCCTCCCAGTCCCTCCTGTCTTTTGCCTGTGTCCGCGGCCTTTTTCCTTTCCTTGTTACCATTTCAGTGTTTCCCCCGCAGTCGTGTGCCCGTAACCGCTTTTCTCTCTTTGACCTTGGAACTGATTCTTTGGGGCCCGTTACCAGGTGCCAACAAAGGAGCCACCCCGTCTTTTTTCATTTTTTGTGCCTGCGAAGAGATCTTTTCACTCCTCCCAGCCCCTGTTTTTTTTTCGCGAGCGTGCCTAGCCTTACATTTCCCTCCCCCCGGGTTTTTGCTACTTTTTCTCCCTTGGGCCCACTGGAACCACCCTGAGACCCTTTACATACTATAAAAAATTTTTTAGTTACGGCACTCACTACCTCTACCCTTATTCAAAAGGCGCTTTCTTGCCGTTTCAAGGCTGTGCAAATAAAAGCCCCTTTTTTGGAGATCTTTAGTACCTGATTCCTCGCGTCTCCTCCCCTATATCCCCCTTCCCCCCCTTGGTCACTTCAGTCCCCGATTGGTTCACACCTACCGGTTATAGGACCATACCCCCCAGTGTAACCCCTCTTCCCTTTTACCCCCTTTTTTCTGTGCGCGCACGAATTCTGTCTGCAAGTCATGAGTCTCACTGACCCGGCCCCATCGAATTGCAATAGTATAAATCCTTTTCTGGGTTAGTTCTCATCCCCTTAGTCCTTTTTCCAGCATCCTATAAATAGATACTTGTAGTGCGCCATGCCACTTTTACCTCAAAGTTCTTTTAGCCATACTTTATTCTTCCCAAGACCGGCTTCCCGGACACTCTTCGAGCTACCCTGGGTCTGGGCAATTTTCCATTTTCCGACAAGCCCCCTTCCGCTTTCTCTCCCTTTCCCGCCGCTGGACACTAGACCCTCCACTCCTGTTTCTCTGTTTTGACTTGTCCATGTTCTTGTTTCCTCCTTCCCCTCCCCTGCTCTCGGTTTTGAAAAAGATGCGAGCACGCACCCCCCCCCTCCGCCCCCCCCGCCCCGAAATATTTCAACCATTATTAGTCTGCTAGTCTCGGTAACATCAACTTGAGGTGCCCCTAGTTTCTGAGTCCTTAAAATATTCCCTGGCACCCCCACCAGTGCCGCTTGTTCCCGCTTCAACGCTGGAAAGAGTATGAATTCAAATCAAACGAACTTTTTTGAGTGAAAACTAATGGATGTCTCTTCCCTCCCCCCACCCCCACCCTTCGGATCCGATCTTTTTTCCCCCTGTTGGACATTTGCCCCTTTATCCTTCGCATGCACCAAAGTTCTGAAGGTACTCTCCCCACTCCCCCTTCTCTTCAACTCGCCTCAAGATGTCGCTCCCACTTCACTGACCTTGTTAGAGACTCAGATTACTTCTGAGTTTTTCCCTTCTCCTTAGGTTTTAGTTCCCATTGGTCATCAATCTGAAGGTTCCTCTTCCAGTTTCCCCCTAGGTGTTATTGGTCCCCCTTACCCACCCCCCTAAGACCTTTACTTGGAACTGTTCCCCCCTTCTACTACCGATGACTCAAATCACGATCAAAGTTCCACTTTCTGATTTTGAGCACCTCTTCTTTTTTTTCTGCGAATGCCCCTTCTTCCCTGTGAGGAGACCCCCTGATTTTCATTCTTCCAGAGGCATCTATCGATACCTTGCATCTACTTTTCTTGATAAATATATATCCTTATCCAAAGCGTTCCTCAGTCCTCTGTCTCCCTCCCTCCGCAGACCCCCTTTCTCCTTCCCAGGTTCCAGTTTCCCGGCGATCCGGTCCCCCCCCCCATATAGTACATTCCCTATATTTTTTTTAATGTCCCCCCCCAGGTTTCTACATCATGACCTGCGGTTCACTTTTTTTGATCCCTCTTTTTTTTCTCCTCTTCTTCTCAAGCTTTCTGCTTTTCTTAACTGGGCCCCGGCTGTGTCGACTTGGCGCGTCTTTAGTCAATGTCACGAACCCGACAATTTTCCCCCCTCGCTAATTCAAGTCTTTCCCTCTATATTTTTTCCCCCTTTTGTTGTTGTCTGAGATTCACGGCCGTTTTTCGGGTCCTTTTGGTATTTTATGTAGGCCTCTACTTCCCCCCCAGCTTTTTTCTCTGTACCGACCCTTTTCCTTTTCCCTACCTTTTCCTCTCCCCGACAACCAAAAGCTCGAAAGTCTTCAAAACCATGAGAATCCTGTCCCCGCCCAGGATCGGACTTCTCACCCTGTCTTTTCCCCTTTAGAAAACCCCCTTTGCTTAGGTTTCTGTTTTGATACTTCTGGGTGGATTCACTGCGGTACCGATAGCACTTGGCCTTACCCGCTTTTCCTTTTTGCTTGGCCTTTCTTATTAACCATTTGACGACAGTTTTTATGCTGTTTTGGTTTCACCTTCGGATTTAAGCGCTTTTTCCCTCCTTCTATTGCAAGGTATCTCGATCTCGGCTCTCTTGACGACCTCCCCTTTTTTTGGCGAACTTTTCCCGGCAGGGAGAACTGCCAGATTGATTGTCTTCAAAAATATGAAAAGTGAACCAGGTGTCTGCCCCCTGTCCGACTGATTTTTCTGGCAGAGTATTGACTACTTCCCCTTTCACAGTAACATCAGGTCTGGTTTGTGTTGGAGTCCGGTCTCGTGCCTCACCGTCTCCCGCGGTTCGGGGCGGGGCTCCCACAGAGCGATGGTTCTGCCACAGCGACTCCCGGGCGCCCCCAAGGACCCTGGACCAAACAAAAGCTACACCCGGGTACCCAGAATTCTAACTATGAGTAGACAATTGCAGAATTTAGGCCCCCTTATATTACAATAGTAGTGCTACATTGAGCCCGGTCCCCTTTCCTTACCAGACTTGTTCATTAGAATTCTCCTGTTTTTTCTCCTATCCACCGCGGAAGCAACACTTACCCTTTTTCCTGAATTGTCCATGTAGGGGCCACAATATAAGAATGGGTGGCGCGTCATCTGTTCACTCCTTTTCACCCACAGGTCGATTTTTTCCCCTAAGTGCTTTTTAGGTTCCTGGAACGGCCTATAAGGAGTTCCTGATGGGTGGTCGACCTTCTTGTGGTTTTGTTTGGAATTTTCCCATTGTTATCCCCTCTTCGGCCCCGCTTCATTCTACGTTTGACCCTCAATGGACCCCCCTTTTTTTCGATAGATCCAGCCGCCTTACACATCCTGTTGTTCCCGGTATCCTCTTTTTCATTATACGTCCTTGGATCTTTTTGGGTTCGTTGTGCCCGACCTTCTTTTCCCCAAATCTGAGATTTTTCGTGCCTGAGGGTGACTCCAACACTCCGGAAGGCTTTTAACTCCATGATATGGATTTTCTTCTTGTGCCGCGTTGAACCGCTCCTCCCCCTGATTCTTGGATTTCGTGCCATGGCACACTCCCACTGCGGCATCGTGTCTACGGACTGCCTGGGTCTTTGTGATGACTTTGCTGGACCCCCCCTTCCTTTCTTTCCACTTTACCAGCAATTTTCTACATTGAGTTCTTCTGGTGAGCTCCCTTCTTTGGTATCCCCCTCAAACTCCCATTTCATAAGAGGGTCGTCCCTCTTCGTTCCCGACTATCGGGTCCGTTTGCCTACTAGTGCCTGTCCTATTGGGTAAAGCCCTTTTGACGGTAGTGTCCCTCCACGCTTTTTCCATCGAGAGGGCAATTTTTTATATGAGTTCATAGAGAATTCCCCCTCAAGGTATTGTCCCGCATCAGTCATCCGCCCTTTCCCTCTTTCACTTTGTACTCCGAGAAAGGTTCCAGTGGACACGCTCTAGGGTCTCATGTTTGGTATTCTCTTTGGGAAAGGGTAAACGATATCAGTGTTCTCTCGGGTTTCAGGCTTCCGCCCCACAAGTTATCACCAAGGACGGTGTCCCCCTACGTTAACCGTCCTATCCCTCCTTATATCTCTTTTCATCCCTGTTGTGTTGAGCAGTTTTATTCACCCTCGGTTCGGACAGTTCAGGCCCCCCCCGTGACGTGGGTGATTTTTTTTCTGAACCCCTTTCCCCGGTCCCCCTTCTCTTTTCCCCCTTTCCCGAACTTCATCCCCCCCGTTAAGGCAACTTGCTTTCCTGATTCCCAACTCCTCCGCAATTCCAAGATGGGAAAACTGGACTGGACAACGCCCTTTTCCTGATCTTTCCTTCCTTTTTTTAGATCGAGTGTTCTGAGATAAATTGGCACAGACCAGCTCGTCATTTTTCCCCAACAATGAGTTGTTCGCTTTCCCCGTTCCCTCCCCTTCGCACTACCAACACTTTTATTTTTTTATCTGCTGCATTACTGAAGTTACTTTTAAAGATCCGGTACCCTTTTAGACCTCCCCCGCAGGAAGACCCCAGCGTTGTTGATTTGAACCATTGTATTTTCCCTTGAGACCCTCCTCAATGACTGATGTATTATTGATGATCCATGGACCCTCCTGTTTTTTACTCCTCCTTGTTCTCTAACCACCGTTCCCCGGCTGCTTTCTCCCCTCTCCCCGAATGTTGTATACGTCAAAGCCAGGTCGCCTTTTTTCAGGATCCATTCCCGATAAAGCCCATCCCTCTTGCAAGATTTGAGAGTTTCCCGGTGCCCCTTCCTTCCCTTATCGCATTACCTTGCCTTTTCCCCTGTCCTCGTTAGGAACTTTTCCCCCCACACAACCGTGTTCCGTATTTCTCTAAAAGACCCCCCATACCTGTTGAACAACCCTTTTTTCCCTTTCCTTTTTCCCCTCTGGGCGGCAAACGGTCACGTCTAGGGACCCTATTGTTTCCTTCAGTCTCTTCACAACATGTTTAAACCCCTTTGTCATTTAGTCCGTCCTCAACCACCACCGGTTTTGAATCGGATTCCCTGATTCCCGCGTTCATTTGAACTTTCTCAGCAATTCCCTCCACCTTCACATGTTTTGAATGTGAAAAATTGAGAGTTTTTGCGTAAGTCCCCCACCCCCCCCCCCCCCCACCAACCTTTGCCTGCCCCCCCGCACTAGCGCGTTTTGGGAATCAGCTGGCCCCCTCAACCTTTCCCTGAATGCCCCCCCCCCCCCCTTTTCGCATTTTATCTTCAAAGGCCCCTTTTTTGCTAAAATCTTGCACTCTCAAATGACGGATTGCCCAGTGACCCCAATTTTTTTCCCAGCGTACTCCTCTTCCCCTCTCTTATGGAATGTTAACGTTTCGCCATGCCATGGCGTCCTTTTATAATGTTACTTATCGATTATCGATCCAATTCAGCTGGTTCCTTCCCCCCAGGAAGACGTTTCCTTTTCCCCAGGGCATTTCGCTTATACTCCCTTTTTTTCAAAAAATAGTAATTTTTCCTCCCCTCTTCCTTTCACCCCCTCCCTTTCAGGATTTGATTTCCCCCTCATATAGTCAGCATGTCGGGAAGAGTCCCAAGATTTGCATATTCCCATACTCCTTCCTCGACCCGATCTGATATACCCCCCTTTGGCACTCTGATGTATCGTTGCCCCCCTCTTTCTCTTCCGTCTTACCCCCCGCCGAAAAAAGCCTCCTGGGCCTCCGAGTTTCTCCTTCCACTTGTAGAACTGGGGCCAGTCCGGCGATCTTCTTCGTTGGCCTTTTTCCACCCCCACCCACTACCAGAACCTAAGCATATATTTACAATGTATTAAATTTTCCCTTCCTCCTGGTCCCTCGTTCAGATTCGCGGATCTTTGAAGCTGGCTAGACCCCCCCCCTTTTTCTCTATGCAGCTTATTTCAATCTTTTTTGTTTTGTGTTTCGTGCCATCTTATCGGGTTTTCTATGGAACTTTCTAATTGACCCTTTTTTCAACATCAAAACCCTTTTTCTTTCAACTGAAGTG
>Ga0179593_1392360_pt1 | contig 11040 bp, 12 predicted proteins | sample CZODoug2_1_08_16_FD_185931 | JGI IMG/M metagenome (GOLD analysis project Ga0179593, IMG submission 185931) | Vadose zone soil fungal communities from Angelo Coast Range Reserve, California, USA - CZODoug2_1_08_16fungal (PacBio error correction) | ecosystem: Environmental > Terrestrial > Soil >... | reverse complement strand
ACTCCCCACCATCATTTTGACTATCCGTGAATATTGGCTGAAGCGCAATCCAGACCCTCTAATATCAACCCCAACCACTCCTTATTTGTATTAGGCCAAGATTCAAGATGATTTACAGGGTTTTTCAACATTTTTTTCCAATTTTTTCCCTCCTTTACACCCATAATGCAAGTATAAAATCATCCAATTTTTTTTAGTTGAATGAAACCCGTCCCACTTAACTGATCTGTAATCGCTCAATGTCGTTGGGCTTCGGCCGTGGTTAGAATTACCCTCGATCCATTTCTATTGCTTTTCATCGATTGGAGTGAATCTTCTCCAGGATTTTATTGCAATTTCATGCACCTTTTTTCGATATTGTGAACTTACCGGACCCTGGTATACAGCCGTGCATGAAGAGATCTGTTACGTCGCTTGAGGTGTCAGAATCCATCTTGTGTTTTACATTTTGGCAACCCCCCTATAGTTAGGCCCTTTACGGATTCCCTTTGGTTAAGTATATACCGCTTATCCCAATTTGACCTTAATCGCCCTTGCGGCGTTTTTCTTACGTGCTTACAATTCAGGTCGCGGCGGGGAAATTTCTTAACGTTTTACTGCCATCAGAACCTAAATATACAAGAGCAATTTTGACCAACCTCGGTATGGTTCTTTTTAATGGTCGTCGGGAAAACAACCCCGGTTGGCACAAGCTCCGCACCGAATTATTGATCTCTCTCTCTCTATTATTTTTCCCCGCTTGAGTTTGGGAACCTTCCTTTTGTTGTTTTCCCCCCACTTTTTTTTCCCCAGAGGTGCTTCAGATTTCGGGTGTCAAGCTTCGACATTTCCCTCCTAGTGTCTGGCCGTGAAGGACGTCCCCTACTTACTTGTTGCCCTCCTCTTTCCCAAAAGCCACTTGACCCATTTGAGTTCTTCCAGTGGTCAGGATATTTTTTTCTCCTTTAGGTGAGGGGCGATTATTTGTGGCCTGTTTTGGCCATGCTTTTTAAATTCCTCTGGAAGTCTCCGGCCGCACCCCCTCAATAATGCGTTTCAACTTCGTCTTTTGTGCGAGTCTTTGAGCACATCACTGTTCTCGTGTTGCAGTGGAAAACCGTCCCCCATATCCCCCTGTTTCCTCCATACAACAGTCTTCCGGTTGAACCATGTTAATCTGTAATGATCCAGCAGGGATTTCTTCGTCTCTTTTCCCACAGGTGCTGAGCATCCTCCTTCAGACCGATAATTGCTTAACCAAATGTTTTAATTGCTTCTCGTCCTCCCCTCTTAGGCCTTTCCCCGCCGATTTTAAGTTATTTCGAATTCCTGGGAGTTAATTGAGGCAAGTTGCGTCGGTACAGTTGAGGGAGTTCTGCCAAAGCGGGCCGCGCCTTTTTATAGTTTATGTACCCCAGGTTCAATCGGGACATCTCATGCCCTAACCTAAATCTGTTCGCCCACATCCTCATCCTCGTATATTTGTTTCATCATTTTGGACCTCTTCTAACGCTCTCCTTGTATCACTTCGGGTCTAAGGCGGCGTACGATTATTCATTCGATCGGGGACTAAGGCGTCGCTCCCCTCTTTGGAAGTCCACGGTAATCCCACGTGTATCGATCTTTTGAGTTCCCTGACATCGATTGGAACATTTTACTTTCTCCTACGTTTTTCAGATACCTTTGACAATCTAGCTTTCGTTCTCCCCCTTAGAGGTCACACCGTTCCCGTCTCTTTCCAAGATCTGAGACGCCAGATCGACGTTCACCTGCCCCCCTTGCTCCAAACGGATCGCATCTCCAACCATCTCTTCTCTGCCTGCCTTAGGTTGGCTCCATACTATCTGCCTGCGTCACTCGTCTTTCCGCTTTCTAGGTCCCCCCGCTGAGCCGTTCCTACTAGATTACCCCATATCGCGGAGTTTGGTGTAAGATCGATGATTGATTGAGGTCCCCTTGCCTGGTTGACTCTCTAGCCCACAGCTCCCTGCGCTTCTTTCGTCTGTTTCCTCCCGACTAAAGCTGGATTTGAGAACTTTTCCCTGCATCGGGGAAGTAGTCCTGGTTGGCAACCCTTTTCTGGCGACCCCCCTCGTCGCTGTACACCCAAACTTTGGTTGACAAGAATTCTCTTTAGGTGACGCTGAGAGATCCTGACCGGCTTTTCTTTTCACCCCCCAGATGCAAAGGCCTGGATGATGACCATTCTATATGAACTTTCAACATTGAATTTTCTTTTTAAGCCCTTCGTACTCTTTATGAGAGTTTGTCCCGTGCAAGACCGTGATGATGCTTTTTCAACCTATCCCAAAAATGCAGCGACACGTCTTCTTGATTTGTATAAATTCCGCTTTGCATTTTCAACCCGCTGCGCCCACATTTCGTGATTTTTGTCACCCTCTGAGTTCTAGCCGTTCCTTAACTTTACTATCCTAATTCCCCCTTATCTACTTCATCAAGTAACGGCTTGGTAACTCCCCGTCCTCAACTTAGTTTTTCTCTTACCGATTCGTCCACGAATGTGTAGGCCGCGTTCCCTCTGGGAAGTCTTTTGACCCCATTTTTATCTCGTACCCTCCTTGACGTCAACCCCCCGCGCTTGCCCCTGTTGCCAAAACACCCTCTCCCTGCCACTAAAACGTTGCCGCGCTTCCCCCTCGGGAGTATTCTACCTTGAAGATCGGCTTCTCTTTTTTGTGTTCTAACGTCGAGAACTCTTAAACCCCCCCCCGCACTATTTACGATGTCTCAGGTCGCCGAGTTATATATGTGCTTTAATTTTCAACGTTTGAAGCACCATTTTCCTTCCACAGCTACCCCCGATAGCTCTCAGCACAGCTCGCTTCCCCCCCTCCAAGCCATGCGAAGTGACAATTGGAATTCGCGCCGAAATCCCCAATGACAAAAGGGACTATAGGGGAATCCCGTTTGTTGTGCCACAATGTTCCCCCCAATACTCCCGGATTCGAAACATCAAGTATTGGACCTGCTGCCCGATAAGCAGTTTGAAGGTTTACCCATAAGTCCAAACACGTATTCTTTCCTCTTTAAGTTCCATTTTCCACACTTGTCTCCGAACCTGTTTGTACGAGCCAAACTTAGCCTTTAAGAACGTGTTTTCACCTCATTCTCACCCTCTTTACGCAGCGCTCTTTCCATATCCGGCAGGTGTACCAGATTCCACCGTTTTCCACAAACTCTTGTTTTTTCGCTGCTTGGGAGGGTTCCCATTTTGACAATATTTCTCCCAATCAATGCTTGGGGTTTTCTCTATCTCCGAAATATATTGAATCGGCTCTTTTGTTGTTTGGATGCGGTTCATTAGGGATGTCCTGAGGGAGGCCTTGCGGATAAGGCGGCAACTCACTTTTGATTTTTCCCCCAGTATCGTTACTCCCCGAAGTTGTTTTTTTTTCCGGAGTATGGGTCCACCATTGTTTGACCTACTAAGCATCCGTCCACGACACTGATTTTGGAAAGCAACCTACCTTAACACAACATCCGCCATGCCCAACCATTTTCACCTTTATCACGAATCGCCCCCGTTCGAAGCCCCCTTCTTGCAGGGTTATCATTCAGCCTCCTTCACACCTTCCCCTCACGCTACGCGTCTAACAAAAGTCATTGATCATGGATGGGTTGCCCCCACCCTCCTTCCCCAACTTCTGACATGAAGCTGCCCTCCCAATGACCCCCCGAGGTTGTTACCAACCACCAGAACGTGTGCCTCCACACCTTCTGCCATTGAACCACCCCTCGCTGTCCAACGCTCTTTGGATGCCCCCTAAGGGTCTCATTGGCTTGCTAACGCTGCTGTTTTCACGCAGAGAGGCTTACTTGCTCTCCTTTCTCGGGTGCTTGTAAAGTTAACCCTTGATTAGGACTCGTCTTGCCCCCCCCCAAGGACTTGGATTTTTCTCCCCATGTTTGCCTGCAATCTTCGCCTAGGTGTTTTTTACTTGGCTGACCCACCCCTGAACAATGATGCTGCTCGTCTCCCCCCGATTTTCTCAACTCAATTCGAGCACTGGTTATGCTACTTCTCGCCTTTTTTCTCACGGCTGGTTTCAACCCCTCCGGTGTCCCTTTTCCCCTTACGTGCTCATCGGTACCTTGAGTAAGTCCGCTCCCCACTGACCGATGGGCCTCGCCCGAGTTGATGTTCCAATTCCCCTCGGGTTGTCCGTCCCGGGGAAGGATTGCTTATTTGGACGTCCCTTTCCTCAACTCACCCCAGACGAACTTATCCAGTCTTGTGCTTTCGTGCTTAGACTTTCCCCCACACATGCGTTTTCCCCCGAGAGTTATCTCATTCGCCCTTGTGTCCGATGAAGTCGATTCCGTTCAAATGCTGATATAGAAGTGTGTTGGTTGCCCTTTGCCAGCTCTTTCAAAGCTGCTTTGATATAACCACCTTTTTGCACAGGAACGGCTCGTTTGCCGATATTCATCGGCCTGCAGTGCTTCGTCTGGTTCCCCTTTTCATTGTTCCGTTCCCCGAAGGCGATTGAGTTACAAACTTCTGGCCCCCCCTTTTTCGACTTTACGTTACTTTTGAGGAGGCAGGATGATGCTCGGGGTATCATGGACGAGTGTTACTTGCTGCCAGCGAGTTCCGGGCCCCCCCCTCACAGTCATTTTGGGTGCAGAACTTCACTTTTCGGATTTTGTCACATCCCTAAATCAGCGTTGTCGAATCATTCCAACTTTTGAGCCAATTTTTCAAAGGCTAAGTTTTTTCCCCCAACCAAGGTTCGTGGCGGTGTTATCAAGAACTTTTCTTTCTGTCTTTCTTTGGTCCCTGATACAAGTCTTCCAAGATTTCTTTTTGCAACCACTTTTTTTTGTTAAGGGATAAATTCATCCTCGGACGTCCCCTACAGTTCTTCTTCCCCTAGTCCCAGTAGGTAGACCCCCTCCCATGGGATTGCGCTTCCCTTTTTCTTTCCCATTATTTCCTTTCCCCGGTCAACAAGCAGACGGCGGACTGGCATAGCTTTTCCCCCACAATTAGTCGGGACACATTTTAGTAAACCCCAGATAGCACCTACTATATTCTATTGTCAGTCATCAATCCCTCTTTTCAGGAACACCGACACCCCGGCACACGTGGTCCTCTAGGCGCTCCGATCGATTGTTGGACTCCATTCGACCTCTATGATTCGGCCGAATGCTTTGGAACTTCACTTTCCTTACCTCGTAGATCTCCATGGTTGGGACCTGGCGTCCCCTCCCCATGTATTGCTGAAATTCCCTCTTGTCATTAATCCTCCCTTTTTTTTGAGATCTCATACTTTTATTTTCAGAGGGCTGGTTTTCTATGACCCGACTTCCACGATATATGACGTCGACGAAGGAGAGATTTGAACCCAATCGATCTTGTCTTTTCTCCTTTCCCAACGATTTATTCCGTTCCCCCCTTTTTCCGAGCGATTTTTCAACGATTGATGAGCCACCATCTGATCCTTGACTTTAGAAGGTTCCAAACCCAGTTGAAAGAGGTTTCCCCCCCCCTCATCGTCTTCAGGAGGATGAAAAGATGCTTGCCAAGGCCTACCCCCTAAGAGTGACCACTACTGGCTAGTGCGCCTTTGTCGTTTTTCCTCCAGATTCCCTCCTTTCCCGAACTTCATACCTCCGACCCTCGCCCATTGTCCTTTTTTCACTCTATACCCAATTTATTTTTTGGAATCTACTGATGGACGCTAGCCTTTTTTTCAATTTACACCACAACTGTTTGGCCGCCCCGTAGCCCAGTAGGCCGCAGGATGCGAGTGGACCTCACCTTCTAAAATCGGGGTTTTTTCGGATTCATTTGTTTCCTCATCTATACCGGAATTACCGGGGGCGTTGGTTCTTGTTGCGGTCGGAAACCCGGCCTCATTTTGATCTAGGTTTTTAGGTCAACCTGCCCCCAACTTTGAATACGCTGTCTGCCGTCCACCCCGTTGGGGTTTTTGGGTGGTGTGTTTTTTTTTTTTTTTTTCTTTGTGGTTCCTTTTTTTTCTTTTTGTTTTTGTGGTTGTGATGTGCACCCCCCCCCTTGCGAAAAACCATCGTCCCAAATAGTGACTCCTCGTACAATACACTTATATTTTTTTCCCCGTCTTCCCCCCCCCATTCCTTAACAGGAATGTCTGGGTAAACGCCACTCGTCCCGAAGATTTTGTACTTGTTTGATGAACGGACCCATCTCACTCCTCCTCCATTCACACGACCCCACACTCCTCCATCTTATCGGATTCTCGATCGGCATTAACGTAGCCCTTGATTTGAACAAGGTGGTTCAAAATTGTCACCAACTCCTCCTTGCTTGTGGTAAATTCTGAACCCATAAGCCTTTGCACCACTTCATCACCCTGTCCCCCCGAGTCTTTTCCTAAATACCAGCCGATGGATCGCCCGACGCCTTTCCCAGCGTACCCCTAGTACTCCCCTACAGAGGCCCATGGTAGTCAATATCCCGGGTTTTGAGACGTTGGTTTTTATCTACCCCGGAAAGTACCCCGCGGCAATCCCCTGTTTTTAGTGATCCTGTCGTCCCCCTATTCGGCTCCTTGGCTCCCCCCCTTTTTTTTAGCCCCCAACCTTTAGCACACTTCTTGAGCTCGTGCAGAAAAGCTTGTTAGACCCCCACGCAACTCCTCTTGGGCGTTCGCTCAAACCTTATGCTTGTCGGGTTCTCCCAACGGTTAAGCCCCAAGTTCGTGTACAGAAGGCTTTTCCTGGCTAACCTTGAGGAACTGGCGTGTGAAAGAATGTACCTCTAGATCCCCCTATACAGTCTCTACCCAACCGCGTCCAGTAGGGCTTGGGCCAGTTTTCGGCTCCGTTCCGGAGGGGACTCACAGGTGTTGTTTATCATGCTGGACACCCGGTGTTGGAGAGACTCTTCCTCTTTCCCCCGACAATCGCATTTTAGACACCGCCGGGTCTGTGCAAGCCCACTATTGAAGAAGCCGTTCCGAGCTCAGTCTGTCACTCATAGCCAAGTAGGACTTCTTGTCTGCGCCGCCCTCGACATTTGGAAGAGCTTGATCGTTCTATATTCCTTGTCGGGCAAACCGTGTCAACATAGGGAAGTTGGTTATCTACCGTAATATGGGGGTTCAAGATGACACCCCCCACCCCTTTCTCTTTAAAGGTAGTCTCAAACCAGCCCACCCTTTAACAATTAGTTCGTGGATACCCGCCGACCCCACATACATTGACTACGCTCTTGAGGTTGAGGTTTGTTCCCCTTTCTTCTGTATGGATTTCTTCCTCCGATTGCACGGATAAGGTCCCCCCTAATTTTAAGCCTCTTTTTTCTAGTTGATTGTTTTTTTCTATATTTCTTCCCCCCCTCTCCCCCCCCCTTCTTTTCATTTGCATAGGTAGCCCCATGTCCTCCAGACCCTCTCTCCAACACCCCTCAGATTTAGTGCCTTCCCCCAACGGACCTCCTTTTCTTTTGCATACCTTTTCCCCCTCCCCAAGCTTAACGTCTTTATAAAAACACCATGCTTAAATTTGTGAAATCACAATGCCGTGATACTGCCCCCCCCTGAGCTTTACCCCGTATTTTACCATAGCTTTCTTTTTCCATTTCTTTTCTGTCTCCTTTCTTCATATAACCAAATGCGTTCGACTGCTTGAAGGACTTTGTAGTTTAACTTTCATGAAATCTTCGATCCATCTGAATTCTTTCTGACCACACTGGCAGTCCCTATGATTTCTCCTGTCTCTCTCGGCAACCCAGCCCTGAGGCGGTAGATCAGTTATTTTGGTTTTAATGTCTTGACCATGTGTAAGTTGTTCCTTCTTCCAAGTTTTGGCCTTTTTTTTCTTTAGCTTCCACAAATTTGACTAACCGCCACTTTCGTTTTTGAGTTTCAGACCAGATGCTGAAAATACAACCTGGGTTTTTTTCTCATTTTTCCCTCCTTGATTTAAAGTTCCCCCTGAACCTCAAGAACCCGCCCTCTCCTCAAATGAAACTATAGTCGAATGGACAGTTATGGTGTTTTTTGATTTCTACTTCTTCCCCCAACCCCCCCCATTTTCCCCCCCCCCCGTCTCGGACTTGACGTTGAGATTTTTCTTTCTGATGACTACCTCCCATGTTTTTTTCCTTGATACTGAAGGTTGTTGGTTTTTAATTTGTATTTTTAGTGACTTACCAAGTTATATTCTTTTTTTTCCCCCCAGTTGTGCACGTTGTGGGACTTTTTTCCCCCCCAGTTCTTCAGTGCTTTCTGGATCCCTGGACGTCCCCGAAGTACGTTCGCTTTGCACCAACTGGACTTAATTCGCATTTCAGTTATGTCCTCCTTCCTTATTTCATGAGCCGACTCTTTTTCTTCTTCCGTCTGTTGTTTGCAATGCCGTTCAGCGTGGAAGCCCCAACAACCTCAACTCCCTCCTTCCGGTGTCTCCCTCAGCTTTCTATTTGAACTCGCCCATTTTTTTGGCTCGTGGTTTTTTCCACACGTTTTTCCTGAGACTACCCTTTTGTTGAAACCTTCCTTTTTCCTCATTTCCCCTCCCCTTTCTTCCGGTATTTTCGCGGGCCTGCGCTCTTTGCTTTTCCTGATCTCCTTGCGGGGTCACCATTTGGTCACAAGTTTAGACATCAGTAGTTCAGTTCCCCCCCCCCCCTAGATTCAATTCGCCCATGAATTTCCAGTTGGTCTGCGTCGTATGTTTCAAAGTTTGATTGGTCCCTAGTGTGAATTTATTAACAGTGCCCCCTTACCTCTCTCCCGGGTACTTAGAAAGAGTTTCACCCGTTTCCCCATTTCTCCCTCGCCGGCCTAAATCCAGCGATTCCCTATCGCTTTACCCCCTTCCGCTTTCAGTTCTTCCCCTTTTTTTGACCCTATTTGATTGCGGCATTTTTCCCTTTTTTGGTCCCTTCTCGTGCTCCCCTACATCGCTTGTGGAAGTAATTTCTTCGTGGGAAAGGTTATTTGGCATCTCTTAGGTACCCCTCTTCTTTTTTTGCCCTCCCAGATTGAGGAAAGTCGGGTTCCAACGCCCTTTCTGTTTCAGATCCTCATATTTTTCCCCCCTCTTTTTTTTGTTGGGTTTTTTGAGACTGTCCCAAGTGCGACCCCTCTTTGTCGGGTCCCTAGATTTCCCCTATACGTCCGTTAGATAGCCTGGTTTTCAAAAGATATCTTTCCCCATTTTCGACTTGTTGCAAGAACTCTTTTCCCCCCACGATACCCTATTTCCTTTTCCCCCCAATACGGCCGCAGTGAGGTACCCCACCGCTCTTTATCCTGTGATCAACCCTCGCTTCAAGTAGATAATCCTGCGTTAGCCCCCTCCCCGAGAAATATAGGGAGGCTTCTACGATCTAGGTTTAAGACCATAGAAAGATCTTTCCTTTTGTCCCGTCTCTCTTCCTAAAAGTCCTGCTGTCGGTGTTACCCCCCCTCTTAAATGTACTGCCCCCGAAAACCCCCCTTCTCATATCCAAACTAATACTAGGGGCTGGTAATGTATCCGATTGTCTCCTGCTCCTGTTCCAGCCCCCGGAGTTTTTTTTTGTCATCGATGAGCGATAGCAGTTCCACGTTTTTCCCCCTCAAACCTGTCTTTTTCCAATGTTTGAGTTTGAGCTTCATTCCTATGATTCCAAAGAGAGACAAGCGTTTGTCACGGACGTCCTTGACGACCCCACCGGGTCACCCCTGTATATGCGTTCGTCCGCCCCAAGGTTGATATTTTCTCTCTTCGTCAGTTTTCAGGACCCGCGCCCCAGACGTGATTCTCGATTAAAAATCTCAAAGCTCCCTTTCCCCTTCTCCTTTTCCTTGCTTCTGAGACTTCCCCCTTCTGCTTTTCCTGTCCACTGTGCCACAGTCGTTCTCCAGCGATTCCCTATCCATACTTCAATCCCCCTTTCCCCTTTCCCCCTCCGAAACTTAGGTGTTACCTCCTTCCGCGCCCCCCCCTCACCTTAGTCGGACCGAAATCAATACAGTTTTCCATTTCCCCTTTCTTATATTCACATTTGTATCCCCTGCCTTTCCACACCAGGTTTGCCTTGCTACGCTCTTTTTGTGTCCCTCCTCGACCCCCTTTTCCCCCCCCCCCAACCTCACTGCCCTCAATACTTTACCTGTCAGCGGTTAGCACACACACAGAGCAACGCCTCCCCACTCTCCCCACGAAGAGAGATATTCACTGATTGTCTCTTTTGTACACGAGGTGGGTCGGCCCAGCAAAGGACAGCTCACCCTTACCGACTTACAACTAGGTCTTCTTCCCAAAAGGCCCGACTGAGTCGCTGGAAGCCCTGATAGAGGACCGGCTTCTTTTCCCCGTCCGGCTTGCTCGATAATGGCAGTTTGGACAACAGCCAACATCCCGCGCAGCAACATTACCCCGTGGTCATCCATGTCTGCCCAATGCTTTGAGAGTGACACCAACTGCCCTCTCGTAAAATACCCTAACCCAATGAGCTCTCTTCCTTTTCGGAAATGGTTCGGCCTTGATCCGATAGCCTCGTCTACTAACAACAGGCAAATCATTTCACATAGTATGCAGGATTTTCCTTGAACCCCGAATTCACCTTGTGGTTTTCCCCCGTCCCCTTTCCCAACGTCCCCAGGATTCTCAAAATCCAGGAGAGAGTTTTGACTTGGACTTTTAGAGTTTAACGGATTTACTTCCCTGTGTGTCCTTATATTTCCCCCATTCTCTCTCTCTTTGCCCCCTCTTACTTTCTTAAACTTATGTTTTCTCTCTCCACCCGCACTCATGGTGCCCCCATTCCCGCAAAAATTAGCTTGTTAACATTCCCACAGCCTCTCCTGGTTGTTTCTTGCGAAAAGTCTCCCTTGACCCTGCTTTAAATTATCCGGTCCGTTAGACCCCTCACAAACCCAATTTTTTTTATTATACCTGTTGTTTCTTGGGCAAACCTTTCCCAGGGACTGACCCTAACTGAAATCCTTTGTTGTATCTACCGAACTTAAGTTACTCTTCTCTTTTTTTCCTTCTTGTCCTCTGGCGGTTTCTGGTGTTCGCCTTCCACGATAATTTTTTTTTCCCTCAATTTTTTTTCCC
>Ga0179593_1260626_pt1 | contig 11040 bp, 11 predicted proteins | sample CZODoug2_1_08_16_FD_185931 | JGI IMG/M metagenome (GOLD analysis project Ga0179593, IMG submission 185931) | Vadose zone soil fungal communities from Angelo Coast Range Reserve, California, USA - CZODoug2_1_08_16fungal (PacBio error correction) | ecosystem: Environmental > Terrestrial > Soil >... | reverse complement strand
AATTGGATGAGAAATCTCCTAATCCTTACTCTCGGCCCTACCATTTCTTCTCTCGATCTCCCCAATGCTTGAACCTCTGATTCCCTCGTGACCTCTTTCCCTTGCCAACATTCCTGACGGATGGAAGACATTAGGTCAAATAGTACCGTTTACGGACTGATTCACCAATAACCTTCGGGCCTGTTTTTCATTGGGATCCTGGAACCATTGCGGTTTTTTACTTGATGACCATACAAGTCGTACTTCGGAGATGCCAAATTACAACTCCCTTGCTAACCTAATTTAGAGTCCTAAGGATGTTATTTTTCTTTACTTTCCGGGGTCCGTCAGTTCAAACATTCCATTGGAGCGCCCAATCCGAACTTTTCCAACCAAAGACCCTCCCCCCAGGACTGCCTATAGATTCCTTACGGCTTGACACCTGCCCTGATGGAAAACTGGACTTCTTCGATGTGCCCTCCACCAATGTCGTTTCCTGAACCCACTGTCCCTCTTTTTACAAGAGGGCGCTCCGTCTCCGCCGCAATTCACTTCGTCTCCCCCCTCGGCCCCTCACTTTCATGTAATCGGACATCCCGAACTACCACTCGACCACTGAATTGTTTCTTAAAGTCATTCGGAAAAATCTTCCTTCCCAGCACACTTTTTTTCCAACCCGCGATGTCGCTGTCTTACCTTGTTTTTTCCTCTCTTCCCACTACAAAAACTCAAACAGAGCCGAGTTTATGAATCATCGTTCCTTCCCTGCCCTTCCATCCCATCTACCGCCGTCACTTCCCCCCCCGGCGTCTAATTTCTCAGCAGATAGATGTCCTTCGAACAAGATCGTTATAAAAGGATCTAGAGTTCTCTTTTCCCCGAAGAATGCAACTGCTCGATTTCCAGACCTCGGACTGCTCGTCGACCTCCTTTCCCGACCTGGTCATCGCCCCCTCGCCCCCCCCCCTCCCCATTTTTTTTCGCGCTTTGCACCCCGGCGGCAAGTAATCTATGTAAAAACCATTCCAACTGCTCCGGACTTCTTTTGCCCTTTGTCGATTCGCCCAACCTTCTCCAGACGGCAGTCCATTGCTTCCCCTTTTCCCATTGTCGAAGACCCCTTTCTCCTCACTTCGCTCTCGTTCTGTCTAAGGACAAGTTTCCCCCGCTCTTCCACCCCCTTTTCCACATGGAGCATGTGGCAACGCCCCATCGCCTTTTCCTGCCCTGCCCATTCCCGAGGGATACTGTATACCAACGCGCTGATCTCCCTCTCCGCTTCCCCCTTGCCTCTTTGTCTTGAAAGCTTGGCCCCCGGCGTCTGCTGCTCCTTGATGTTCACCATTGCCTTTTATGAGCTTATCTAGGATGAGCCTCCTACTTTCCCCTCTCTCTCGGCGGCCATTCGTTATGGAAAGTCTCCTCACCCCTTCCACTCACTCCGTTATTTAGATCCCCCCCCCCGTATCCGGGAATAGGCACTGCAACCCCCGCCTGAGATGAGGGTCTTCCCGTTCCCAAGGCATACGCTACTTTCCCTTTAGAAAGTCTCACTCTACCTCTCGTCCTCCCCATCTCCTACTCCGGTGTCTTCCCCTCGCCACTCGAGGCCCCTTACATGGCTCCGTTTCCGCCCTCCACAAAGCCCGCCGCGACCACATCAGGTCCCTTGGCGCCGTTTTTTCCTTTTCTCCGACGATTTCCCAGACGTATTCAAAGTGGGTGAATAAACCCAACCCGTCAACGGACTTACGCCCGTCGTCGTTCTTTCACACGCTTACATGCATGTCCCATTGTCCCACGATTTTCCTATTTCCGCCCACGCCCACCTGGACCGCCGCCTCAAAGGCTAGTGAGTAAACGTATTTAATCTTCCCTAATCTCAATGTAGGCAGTTTTTCTTCTCCAACTTTAATTCTTCTCTGTAAAAGGACCCTCGTCGTCGACCCCCCCCCCCAGGTTTATTAACCCAGCCTTTTAACTTCCGAAAAATCAATTCCACTCTCTTTCCGCATGTTCCCCCCCCCCTGCTTCTCGGTTTCCCCTTGAAAGCCCCCACCCAACCCCCCTTTCGATGAGTAGGGCACCCTATACTTGTTCTTACTGCCATCGCACCTTTCGCAGCCAACCCCCCCCCCCCACATGTCTCCCCCCGTTTGTATTCTCCCGCGGCGACCAAGACAGCATCTTTGCTCCACCACCGTTTTGCAATTCCGGTAATCCTTCCGGCTCTGACCCCCTCAGGAGGCCTTGTAGTGAGCACCCTCCAATCTTCGTCCCTTTCCTTACCCAGTCATTGCGTGTTGCCTCACCGTCGCGTTCTGACTATGCCTGCCAGAGACCCGCTCCCCCCACCGTCGCCGTTTTCAGCTTCCCCTCAAATCTTTCGCATTTTTCCGCCCATCTCCGACATCTAGGATTCAAACCAAAGGTCCCTTCCCCTTTTGGCTCCCACCACTTCAGAGTGCTCATTTTTCAGTTTTTACTTTCACTTCTGTTTCCCCTCCCGGCACTGCCAATGCCCTAGCCGGGCGCTCCCCCCCACCATCGCCGCCCAATTCTCATCCTGGCCCGCACCTCTCCATGGTTCCTCCATTGAACGATAGACGCAGTCTTTTGAGATTTTCGCATTTATTTCACCTTTTTCCTCGCCGCGACGCTTTATGCTCCCGTACCATACCTGAGCATCTTCTTTTTTCAGCCCTCCTTTTTGTTTTTGTTCCTCTCTTAGAGTAGACATTTTGGATACGTTTTTTTTACAAGCTTGGTCTCTTTGAGGCTTTCGATTATTAAAGTTGTTCCCAATCACTTTCCCTCGATGGACGTTGGTGATCGATTAGGTGACTTTCTTGCGGTTGCTTAGTCTTTCGAGTTTGCGGATCTGTGGGAGATTTTTTTGAAATTCGATTGGCCTTTTTGGATGTTTGAGGTTCCCCCCTCTTCCCCCCTTTGAAAATTCGGAAACTTTCCCCCTTGAACGCACTTCCTTACGGGTTGAGCCTTTCACGCGACCTTTTTGAACTGGATCCAATCGAGCCTGTGGCTGATTTTGAGCAGCTGCATCATGCTCGGCCATTCTCAGCGGTTCGGCTGAGTCCGTTTTTTTCTCGGGTAGAGGTGTATTCCTCAGACCGATGATAAATTTGCACGCAATGATTTCATGCGTATATGCGAGTGCTTTTCCATCCGCGACTCGATGAATTTCGGATTCCCGGCGTGATCGCAAACCGCTTCATTTTTTTTCAACCCTTTTTGCCCTATGTTCGTCTTGGATTCGCCGCCGCGCATTCCCCTTTTAGAGGTGTTGTGTCGTCCGGGTTGCTCTTTCGTCTTCAGAACAATCGTATTGGCCCTCTTTTAATCGTCCAAATTTGTGTACTTAAGTTGGTACGTTTTTGATTGCCCACGGCGCTCCGAGTTTCCTGATCGGTTTTATGGAGAACAACTGCGTTTTTTTTTGAATGCCTCAAAATGCTCTTCCACTAGCCTGAGAAGTTCGCGGTTGCGGTCGCGGATTTTTCTTTTTCTTTACCCACGATCATTAGATGCTTCTTTCAGTCCCTCCCCGATAGCGTTACCCGATATTCTTTGAGGCGGTTTACCTTGTTTTCCCTTTTACTTGCCCATACTTCCTTCCTGTTGGCCCCGCGATGGTCGCGTGGTTTTTTTCTTTTCAGGACGGGTCTCTTCCTTTGGGGGTTTTTGATTTTAAACCTCTGAAGAGTTCAGCATTTTAGGGTGGGAAGTCGGCTCCTGTTAGCTCTACCGTGCTCCATTATTTCTCTCGTTTTTTTTTCTTGGCTCCCCTAGCAAGGGGATTGTCTTTCCGGTCGCTTTCAGCGCGTTTTATCTAGTCCCTTTGGTCTTTCGTTCGCTGCGTCGGAGACCTTTCTTTCCCGTCCCCTTCCTTGTGGCCTTGGCCCCATTCTCCTCGACCGTGCCGGCGTTTTTTCTTGCCGAGTCTCCCCTCTACGGGGATTGACCGTTTTCCTCGAAATCACTTTGTGAATGTCCGTCCTTTCCGTCTCCGCGTTGACCCTTGAAGACTAGAGTGGACGCAGGAATTGCGCTCATTCCTCCTACTTACCCCTCCGCTGCAGGTTTGCACCCATCTTTCCGACGTCCGTTTTGTTGGACCCGAATAAGAAAGACCCGGACGCTGCTTCCTTCTGCTCGGTTCTTTTTTGGATTGGCTATTCGTTGCGTGTGTATAGCCCCTTGTATCCAATCGTGATATTATTGATTTTAGGGGAGACGGTCGATTTTTTTGTTTGTTGTTTGTTTTCTTCCCCCAGGCTCCTGTGGTACTGTTGATCGAGCGTGCTCTTTCTTTAGTACACTATTCTGATTTCATGCTTTTCTTCGTTTAGCCCTTTTGGAACTGAGAGCTGGATTCCGATATGGACGTATTGCCTTGTGTTTTTTTCCCGTTGGCGACCAGTTACACCGCATAGAGAGGAATTTAATGTTTTTTTCCCTTTTACCTTCCGGCGTTGCCCCAGTCTTCCCAACGACTTTCCCCGATCAGTTGTCGGGGGGGATTTTACGTCCTATGATTCTCTTTTTTCTTTACGTTTCTCCCCCTCCTGATCTTTTTTTGATCTTTATGACGGCTCTCGCTGCGGTGATTCTCGGGAGGCGGGTGTGCTTTTCCGTCAGAGAGGGAGGCTCGGGCTCCTCTTTCCTCCTGCCGTGGGACCGCGGTAGGAGCGACGAAAGAGACGTAGGGTAAGTTTGGAAAGATTCTTTCCGAACCGCGCGCCTTCCGATGGTTTGCTGGTTTATTGTCCTGGGACAATTAAGCGAGCTGAGTGAGGTGGTTTTGCAGCTTTTCCAACTGAGGTCTGGTTTGGTTGTTCAATTCTTTTCCGTTCCTTTTTTCTGAAGCTACCCCCTGCGCCAAACACAGCCCCCCCTTCGGTTTTCGCCAGTGATTTTTTTAGACGCTGTGGCTTGGCTCTTGGTTCTCGACCCCTTTTTTTTTTCAATTCTGAGGAATTCCCGGGAGTTCCAATCTTTTTCAACCTCCCAGCCGTTCTGAGAACCCGTCTTTTTTTCATCCCTGTTCTACCATTGGTGGTCAGGCCGGTTCTTTCCTCGCGTAGCCAAGAGGGCTCTATCTGAGGTCTTGGTCCTTTTTTCGCATGCCTGTTGACGTTTGTGCGTTAGGCCCCCGGTTTCTCCTCTTCGTATGATCTGTAGTTGGTTATTTTCCTTACTGGACGGGACCCATTACCTCTGGCCTTTTTCCTTGCTTAGGGATGACAGGACTCCTTCCTTCTCATCGCACGGAGACCGCCGGTCTTAGAGAAATTCGACAGTCCGGTTCCCCTAACGCAGCCATGCTCTTCTTTTCCTCAGTCTTGACTTCGTCTCTCGTTCACCGGCTCCGAGTTGTTCCAGCCTTCTCTCCTTTTTGAGTTAAAGCTTAGCCAATTTCGACGGTGCCCAAGCTTTTGGCGGAGATCGTGAGGATCCCGAATTCTACTGGTAGGTTTCAATTCGCCGTCAAAGAGGCAGAGTGTCCTCGTTGGAGGGTCTGTCCGTTCTCGTTTCTGCATTTCCAGTGGGATTTCTCTTTCATCCCTTTCTTGATTTACCCCTCATTTCTTCTGAACTCCTGATCCTCACAACGCTGTCCTTCTCCTGCTATTTCCTACAATACCCTGATGCCTTGCCTCCGCTCTTTTCCCAATGCGGGAAAGGCTCATCGTTCATCGTCTTTCCCGGACCCATATCGACTTTTTCCCGCACCTCCCTTAAACTTCCCGGGGACAGGGGCGCCTGTTCTGCTCCACTCTCGACATTCGGGATGGAGGGACCCCATTGCGACTTGGGCCCCCCCGGGAGTCTCCTCCCATGCCCGCTATTACAACCAAAATCCCTTGCGTAGTCCTAGCACCCTAGTCCGCGGTTCCATGCCAGTCCACTACCTTGTTCCGTCAGTCCCAATCGAAAACCCCATCAGAGTAGTCACCGGAACGATTTACGACCAACCCAAGGAATTCTTTTTTATCTCCTCCCCCCCCCCTGTTCTCGCCCTCCTTCTTTACACACCCGTGCCATGAGTGTGACCCCCCCTTTTCCCAACGCGATGGCGCAACTTGTCTTTTATTTTCTGCACCTAGCCTTCCTGTCCTAGATGACCAAACGCTTTTTTGCTCCGTCTCCTCTGGTTGGCCGTAGTACCAAGCGCCCAAACGCCCCATCCTGCTACCCCCTTCTCCAGGAATCCACTCCGGACCCCCCTGTTTCTTCCCTTCATTTTCTTTCAACCCAAAGGTAACCCCAAACAGACACCAAGCCCGCCAGTTTTCCAAACCCACAGCGAAAGGCTGCCTCTCTTTTTTGTCAGGTCTGTCCTCATGACATGCAACTCAAAAAGCGACCACCCCGTAAGTCTGCATACTTCGACTTTTCATTCCCCCCCTCTTCTCTATGCTGCCCTTTTCCTTACACAGAATCTAACGCCCACTCTCTCACGGACCGCCCCCCACCACCCCCCCTTCTCGAGAAATAAACTTCAGCGGCCTCTGTCAAGATCTCTATCGGAAATGCTCTCCCCCTTAACACAAGACAGAACTTAGTCCACCGTTCCCCGCCCCGTCCCCCTTTCTTTTGCCCAGTCTTTTTGGTCTTCCCGCCTGCAACAGGGTCCGTACCCTTCTCCCCAAACCATGTCTGCCCCCCATGCCTCAGGGGCCCATGTCTCCCCTCCAGAAACTCCACCCCCTCTCGAGAGCGGAAGCCATAAGTTCAGTTTCCCCTGTATAAGAGTTATCAATAGGAGATATAGGTTTCATGTACTGATCACTCTCACTCCCTTGCCGCAACTTTCCCAACCGGGTCTGTACCATACCCACCCCCATTCCATTAGTCGACCGAATCCTCTCTTTATCCCTTTTATTCAACCCTGCCGAAGATTAAAAATCGTGCCCGTTTGGCTCTTTGAAGTTTTCACTTACCCGTCTTCCCCTTCGGGACCTGTTTCCCATATAGAGGATTTGATGTTAAATTTGGGCTGGGAATTGGCCTGCCTCCTCCTTTCCCCCCCCCCCCCCGATTTGACATAGGGCGTCATCGTTCGCTGAAATCCCGTCCCCTCCCCTTTTTTGGACCTTCCCCGCCGTTTATTTTCGTAAGGGGCGTGTAACGGCGCCTCTCATATTCCCCTCCCCGCTTTCAATTTGGGGTAATTGCCCCAATTGGTGCATCCTCTCTGTGTCCGTTTCCCCCCTCCTTTCGCCACCCTTCCCCTCCGCTTCGGACTCGACAGCCCCCCGTTACTTCCTCTTCTTCCTCTGCAAAAGGCGCTCCCCATTCTTGGGACAATCTGCGCGCCGCACCCCCACTCACAACAAACGGAGGACGCATCATGGCGTCCACGTCCTCCCGTCTCCGATTCCTAGACGCCCCCTCGCTTTCTAAAATCTGAAATTCAGATGTTATTTAACGAAACTTTTACGGTACACTCCGTCCGGCAATCTTTCATCTCCTCCATGGCAAACCCCCTTTTCAGCACAAGGCCCCGGACCTGGCCCTCGCCTCAAAGAATCGCTAACGCTAGTCACGTCCGCATCTCCCCCTCTCCACCTTTTCGGCCTCTTTTCCCATTTGATCCCGACATCCGATTTCTCAAAAAGGGACTCCGTAATAGATGCCTTTCTTCCCCTCCCCCCTTTTCACTTAAACAAACACCTGCCCCGCGATCGCCGTTCCCCCCCACGTTTGTGATCTTTTGCCTTTTGGGAAGGAATCGTTAAACCCACCCTTTCCCTCGAGGCACTTCGAATGCCTGTCACCCCCGTTCTTTCCTAACAAACCACCCAACCCCTTGTAATACAACCTTGTTAGGTTTTCCATCCGTGAAGATTCACGCTCCCCCCGGCTCAACCACTTTTTGACCCCCCGGGAGATCCTAGAATTCCCGCAAGTTCATTATTTTAGCTTTCTTGCTCATGACACTCATATTCCTCTTCAGTCTTCAGACGTTGTTTGCCGAGTTGGATTTCCAGCTCGCGGTTTATGATATGACATGCGGGTCGAAAACCACCTTCTCGAACGTCACGCCCCCATCCTTTCCTCTGGTCGACTGCTCTCCTGAAATATACACCCGCCATAGATCCGTGATCAGTCATGACCTTTTTCCTTCCCTATACACTTTTCCATTTTCCACCCCGGTCAGATAATTTTGGGCATCGATTTTTTTTTTTCCTCTAACACGCTTGCTCTTGCCCCCATCGCAGATCTTTCCTTCCCACAAATACGCCACCACTAGAAAAATACCTTGGCAAACTCCCCCCAGGCGTCCCCCTTGGGCTTCTTTCCATCGTCTCCCAGCAAGCGACCTACGTTAGGGTCTATACTTTTAATCCTCGCGATTAAGAACCTTCCTCTTCTTTACAGTATACCTTCCCCTTCTCCCTATCATCGTTGTTTTTGAGTATGCCCTCCTTTTGATGGCTTACGGTCTTCCCCCCCTCCCGCGAGAGGTTTGCTGATAGAGATGTAGTCAGTATCCGCCCGACGTCTTTTGTGAGGGTGCTGGGAATTCAGGCCCCTTTTGGTCGCCGGGGAGTTGCCAGTCTTCGTTTTTTTTCCGCGATTTTTGGTTTGAGCCCCTCCCTTACTATTTTTTTTCCTCTTGGCGGATTTGGTTCCCCACGAGACTTGCACCACATTGCCCTCGACCTTTTCAAATAGCCACTTTTGGTGTGTGCAGCATTGTGTTTCCGTCCCTCCCTTCCTTAGCTGAATACGGCCGTTCGCAGATTTTCGCGGCTTCTTGCATTTTCGGATATGGTCGAGGCTCTTTTCCGCGAGGTGGGGAGCGGGGGGTTTACCTTACGTCAGTCCTTTACCTTTTTAATCTTCACTCCCGCACATTTCCTCTTTTTTTATTACGATGAGTGGAATTCCTCACTAAGAGCTCCTGTGATTCTTTCCGTAGGATCTAACCTTTCAAATGGTTTGTAATCACCTCTCTCTTGTCTTGGCTTCCTCTCTTATCGCCTCCACGTGAGAGTGGTGTGTTTTCGAAAAAGGGTTCTCGTGGTGATGCTCAGTTAAGGATTGGTCTTCCTTTTACGCTGCAAATTTGTTGGGTTTTTCAGGTTTGTCCGATACGTTTTGGTTACACACTTTCCTGTGTGCTTGAGTTTCGGCCTGATTTCGTGACACCTGCTCTTTCCCGGAGTTCATTTTAGATGCGCGGCTTTTTTGGTCTTTTTTCCCAATCCTCATTTGGAGTCCAGCTTCGGACCTTGAGATGCCAGCGACTCTGTCTTTTTGAGGTGGCGGGACTTACGGGGTCCCTTTGTTAATAGGGACTGTGTGGAAGTTCAGTCGATTGGCCTCTTGTTCTCATACTGCTTCTTCCCAGGGTTTTTAGTTCTTAACATTTTCGAAATCAGCACTGTGCGGCTTTTGGTGTCTCTTCCCTTCTTTGGGTAGACCGTCATAAATTGAGGGAGTAGCGTCTTTGGTTTTTTTTCTCTCAAGCCCCTGTATTGGGATAGCATTGCTGGGCGCGCCGTCCTATTTAATGGGGCGGTCGTTCTCTTTCCTGCGAGGCGAACTTCTTGACTTTCCCATTTATCATTTGGCACTAGCGTTCCGGGGGTTCGGCGTTGTCCTAGTGCTCCGTAGAGAAGCCGTCTTGTCATACGAAATCACTGCTTCCTGTCTTCCTTTTCGGCCTTCGTCAGTTCACCTCTTGAGAATCGCTGCTCGGTGGTTTCTTAATCCATCCGCATAACCCCTTTCGCTGATCATTTACCCCCCTCACTTAGCCGCGAGCTTGAAGTCCACTATTCCGCAGGGGCGCCCCATTTAGTTTTTCCGGGTTTATCCTGATGTTGTTATCCCTTCTCTGGATTCTGCGAGATTTCTGGGGGCGTTTCTTCCTTCTCCTGTGGGTGTAATGTGCTTGAAGGTGACACATCCATCACTCTTCTCTCCAATGGCAATTTTCCCTTGTCAGTATTGACTGACGCGAGGGTGCGTTTCTGTCCCCTCTTCTTTTGTTTTTTCGCGCGGCTTCTCCCATTTTAAATTAGCAATTGTTTTTACCTTTTTTTTGCAATAGATTCCGCGGTTGCAGGCGACCAGCATTGGCTCCCGTTTTTTTTTCCTTCCGTCGACTCTGCAGTACCCATTCTCAGGTAGACTTTTCTGCTCTTCAGCGCCTACCGAATTCTTTTGGATGGCGGTCTTTGTGTGTCTCCTCCTCTTGTCGCGGGCGACAGCACTTTCGTGCTGCCCTGAGCGATCGTAGCTTGCATTTTCTTTGTACCGAGCCTGAGGTTTTGGTGGGGTTGTTTTTGGTTGTGGGTTTGGGGGGTTGGCTTGGTGGGCACTTTTTTGGAAGCGGAGATGGGCGTTGGTCTGTGACCTAAGTTACTCTCTGACGTTCTAGGTGGTTGGAAATTCGGCGGGTGTTTCATCATTTGACTTCCTGATGTTTTGATAAAGCCAACTCTTCCTACCCCGCTGTTTTGTCCTGTGGGAGTCTATTCGCCGTGATCCGTTGGTTCTTGGGATTAGAACGTTCCTTGTGTGAGGAAGGAGCCCCTCCGGTGTTTTAAGGTTGACCCCTTCCCTTTTTTCAACTTGCATTTTGAGGTTTTCATAGACCGTTTCGTCCATGGTTTCCCTCTGGCCGGGTTCCATCCTTAGAGATCTGCCTTTGATCGATTGTCATTCCTGTGTGCTTGGTTTTGGGTGGCTGGATGATTTCGCTTGTTGATCTTCCCCGTTTTACCTTTATCCATTCCTTGATGATTTGACTGGATGCGGATTTTCCGGGGCCGGAGTTTCTTCCCTTTTTGATCACTCGAGGATGCGAATGTTTTACTTTTGTCCCCTACAGATTCCCTTCCGAAGTTTTAGTTTAATGTTTTCCACTTCTTCATATTTCCGTTTTCCGCGTTTCCCTTTGCAAGTCCGTGCGTCACGTTCTGCTGCTTCTTTCCAGCCTTGGCGCTCGGAGGAAGGCGCTTTTTTAGGAGGAAGCCGCGAGGTTCAAGAGAGTGCTTGTCAAGCGGATAACCTTGGATTTTT
>Ga0179593_1647273_pt1 | contig 11041 bp, 13 predicted proteins | sample CZODoug2_1_08_16_FD_185931 | JGI IMG/M metagenome (GOLD analysis project Ga0179593, IMG submission 185931) | Vadose zone soil fungal communities from Angelo Coast Range Reserve, California, USA - CZODoug2_1_08_16fungal (PacBio error correction) | ecosystem: Environmental > Terrestrial > Soil >... | reverse complement strand
ACTTTTCTGATCTTTTTTTTTTGACAAATTAACTCTTTTCACTTTCCCCTTACCCGGTCCTTTACCCGAAATCTGCTGGTCGTGTGATGGGGCGAATTTTGCTAGCTGACTGGGAATCTTGGGTTCCCCCCCTTTCAGGATAGAGTCATTGTTGACTTATTTGCTCCCTCCCCGCGACATCTTTTGTGTGGACGAGTTTTTTTCCACCCCCTGACCCCCCTTCGCCCGGAAAACCTAACCAGCGCCCTTCCGGCATTAAAGTTTGTTCGTTTTTTTTTTTTCTCTCCTTGGAATTCGGCAAGTTTGATCCCACGATTCACAACGAGCTTCTGTATAAGTTTCTTTGGTCTCAACTTGGGTGCCCAGACTTCCCCCGTTTTGTAGATCAGGCTTTTCTGGTCTCTTTTTTTTTCCTCGGAATGCTGAGTGCTGCCAATTCCCGGCTTCGTTCCTTCACTTTGTGCTCCATTTTTCTTCCCCCCCCCCTCAGCTAGTTGGGGACTGTTTTTTCCAACCCATCGGCACTTTTATTTTTGGATACGTCGGCAGGACCAGGGCCCAGGTTTTTTGTTCGCTGGGATTCTTTTTGTTGACGCCCCCTGTCCACTTTCATCCCATCGTGGCCCCAACCTCGGTTGGCGGTGGTTTTTATTTTTTTACCCCATACAAGCAACCCTTGTTGCCTTTTCCGTTAAACCAACTCCACTCTCGAAGTTTGTGTGGATTCAGTACTTTACCTTTTTTTTTTGGTTTGCTACCTTTTTTTCTAGTTCCTTTTCCCCCCCCCCCTTCCCACTCTGCCCTCCCTTGTTACCTTGCTTTAATCCGCAATGTTCCCTGAGTACATTGTTTGGGAATCATGGGCCAGTTTCTAAATCATGGTTGCTCTTTGTCCCAATCTTTTCGTCCACCATTTTTCCCTCCGACCACCGCGCATGTTGAGCTTACTGAATACGCGTTTGTTTCGTAGGCCCTCCCAGCTTTTTCGAGCCATTTTCTTGACACTTTCCACAAGCCACTAATTGAAAGCCTGAGTACTGTCGGGGCCCCCCAACCCCCTTTTTGAGTGAGGCTTAGTTTTTCGTCCTTTGAGGCTCCCGTTGTCCGATGCGAGCGTATTCCTTCCATTGTTTCGGTCCCAACTTTTGATCTTAATTTTCCCCCCGAAGTCATTTCTGTTCCCACTTTTTTTTCTATGTCGTTTCACTTCTTCCTCGCGTGTCTGATTCTTTTTCCCGCGGGAGTTTGAGTGAATTGTCTTTGCCCCCGAACCAGGAAAAAAAACTCTTCTGAGCTTCCTCCCTTTTTTTTCCTTTGGTCCCGGACGAATTCCGCTCCTTTACTCCTTACCCTCCATTCCAAATTTGCCGTTTCCTACGCACAACTCTCTTCCCCCCAGTTTTTTTTCCCCCAGATATTTCTTTTCCTTCCACTGCCCTTTTTTTTTTTTTCCCCCATTTTTGGTGCCGGCAAGCGGTCCTCTGTCCCCCCCTGAATTCGGAAACAGGCAACCTTTTGGTTCCCGACTAGTAGTTGAGATGAAGCTATTTTCAATGGCCCCCCTTTTGACGCCCCCGATCACTACATTCATTGCGCACTTTGTTTTTTAAACTTTTTCCCTTATCAAGTGGCCCTCGTTCCCTTTTCCTCCCTTAACGTTCCCACAGCCTTTTCTCGTCAATTGTATTTTAACGAATCAGGCGAGCTGATGGTTGAGGGCTATTGCGCGGCTCTCCTTTAAATACAAAATTAGTTTGCCCGTCCTTTTTTTATTTATCTTTTCCCCCCCCCAGTGAACCCAACAGTAGGCGCCGGCCCGTTTGTCTCCAATGTGTTTTGTTCTATCTTGTCCTAAAAAGTGGGGACCCTCTGGGAGGATTCCTCCCCCATCGTTTCCTTTTTTGATGATACCCGCTGAGTTTCTTCCAAGAACTTCGTCCCCTTTTTTCCCCTTTTTCGCCCCCGACCGGGCACTCCCCCTGCCCTAGTTTCATTCAATTTCCCCCTCAACGAAGATTGCAGATCCGCTGGGCCTCTATGTTCCTAGCTATGCCCTTTTCTTTTTTTGCGTTTCCCCGGCGTCCCCCGATAGGCGCTTTTATTTTTTTTGGTAAGTCCCTTCGTCTTCTTCACCAGCTTGAGTGTTTATCTTCTTGAATTCCGCTTTTCATGTTTCCTCAAGACCCAGGCCACCATCTCTCTTTTGAGGGCTTCTTTCCATATCCTCTCTCTTTTTTTCCTACTTCCCCCCCTCCGTTTGTGGTGCCCGTCCCCTTTTTACGACTTCGCCGTGCCTATGTTTCGTTCCATTTCCTTTCCGCTTTTAATCCATCTTTTCAACTTCTTCACAGCTGTTGAACAAGGTTTTTGATTTCTTTTCGTCCGTGTTACGCCCTTCCCCTGCCCTAGGTGCCCAGTTTTTCCGGGGAGCTTTTTTCTCACCTGCTTTATGGATCTGTGGCCAGCTGGGGCCTTTCCCGCTCTTTTCTTCCGGTTTCTGTACCGATAGGGGCAGTCCTTTTTTTTTTTTATTTTCTTTTTACCGGCGTCTTCTGTCGCCTTTTCCCTGTGGTTCCGCAATCCGGGGAATTTGCTCCTCCCCTCGGACGGCACCAACCCCATTGTGCCTTCCGTTGCGGAAGCTCCACCATTTGATACACTGCATTTTCTTACGTGGGGTTTCTTGTGTTTTTCACCGTTTTTTTCCTAACGTTTTGTCCCCAGGGGGGGTTTGAACCGCGGCCGAGCAAATCATTCAGAGATCCTCGCATCCCGCCCATCGCTAGCTCGGGTCGTTTTTTGCTGCTCTTTTTAAAACCCTCCCCCCGCGACACGGAGGATTGAGTAGCAACCTTCCAAATCCCTGTTTTTCTCATCTGGTTCAAAAACCTTCCTTTTTTTTGGTTTTCCCCTCCCCTCTTTTTCCATTCCAATTTTCCCACAGCCGAGGTTCGGTCTCTGGTGCTTTTTTTTGGTAGGGTCCTTCAACCAAAGTGCGCCCTTTTCCCTTTTTTGCCTACTGGTCATTGATCGTCCCCCCCTTGTTTTTTTTCTTTGTCCTTTCTTTTTCTAATTGGACGCGGGGCGCATGCACAACTTTTGGTTGCGAAACTGGCGGTGCCGTTCGCTTATTTCCTTTAGAAGCTTTGTCGGACAGGTTTTCCCCCTTGTTTTGTTTCTTCTGGGGATGGGGCATCTTTGTTGGAAAAAATGGGGCGCGTTTTTTGAATTTAATTAGCGGAGCGGAATCTTCCCCCCTGCATTTCTTTGATTCATGGCAAGTCAGGTTTTTTTTTTTTTTTTTTGTTTTTTGTCCCTTTTTGGATGGACCCCCCCCCACCTCGTGCGGTTTTTCTTCCTCGGCCTTCCCAGGCGAAGTCGTCAGATTCAATTCGTCTTGGTCTGATTTCAATGACCGGTCTCCATTTGCCGATTTTTTCCCCCCCCGGTCTATTCTCGCTCGCATTTGGCTTGGTGGCGTCTGCCCTGTCGTCCTCAACTCCTGTTTTTCCTTACAGACACGTTCTTCCCCCCGGTCCCTTGTTGAAGTTTGGTTTTTTCCAAGTGGAAATTCACTTTATCCCCGGGGACTTTGTTCTGTGGGGTAAACCCCCCTTCCCCGGCTATTCAGTTGGAAGCTCCTGGGGTTTGGTGTCCTAATGGGGTGTTCCCCCCTTAAACCCTTCCCCCCTTTGCATCTTGAATTTTTTCCCCCATGTGGATTAGAACTTTTTTTCCTCTTCTTCGCCTTCACAATGCTCATTTTTTGTTTATTTAGTTTTTTCCCACCCTTTTTTTGTTAACCGAAGGGTTGCTTGCAGCCCGTTTCGCCAACCTTATTTTTCATTTTAAATGTTCAAAAAAACATTTTCTTTCCTAATTTTTTTCCAAAACATCGGGCATCCCGCCACAAAACTGTCTTTTTTTCTTTTTCTTGGTGAAAACCACCCCTGCACACACCCTTGTCTTTTGTATTTGCACTAGTGCGGTTGCGCTCAAGTGCCCCTGTTTTGACCTCCGAGGACCCCCCTTGAGCCCTTCGGAGGGGGTCCGCCCAGTCCCCCCCCAATAAGTCCTTGCTTCATATGGACTTTTTACCTCTTTTCGCGTGTGACTTTAATCTTGCCGGGGATTCCTTGCACGGTTTTTTCAGACCGCGGTTCCCGGCAAAACAAATCGCCAGCCTGAGCTTTTCAACCTTTTTCGTACAAACCCCCCCTTGATGGTCCCCACCCCTTCCTACACAACGCGTTTACGTTTTTTTTCAACCCGTTGGCATCGTCAATATCTCCCACACTTGCCCCTTCCTTGTTATAACCCTGCCCGTTCCGTCGTCTTTTGTTCAGTTTCCGTTGCGGTTTAGTTGGTTAGACTCCCTTCCACTGCATCACTCCCTCTTTTTTTTTTTTTGTGTTTCAGTCCAGCCCCTGCGTGAATTTCGTTTACATGAACCCTCCCCTGTTTTCTTTGAATTTCCCCGCCATGATTTTGATCCCCCCCCTTTCTGTCCCCCTCAGTTTTACCACACCATCTCCCTGCAGATTCAGATCGTCCCTTTGGGTTGGACATATTCCATTTTTGTGTGAAACAGCTCCCCTGCAAAACCCCCTCTTTCTCCCTCCTCCTTTGTTTGTTGGAGAGGGTCTTGTCTGTTTTCGACCCCCTTTTCCAAACCTTTCACATTCAACATTTCTGTATGGTTGATCTGACTCTGCTGTTTTCGCTGTGAAAAATTTCTTTTTTTTTTGGACTTGTCTCGATTGCCTTTTCGCTTTTCAGCCGCCAGGTCTCTGTCATTCGAATTCCGTGGTCCGTTGGGTTGAACCCCCGCGCCCCTTTGTTGGCGTGACCTTTTTTTTTTTTTGTTTCCCCCAACTCCCTTTTCCCTTTCTGGACCAGGAGCACGGGGGACCGTCTTCGGATAGTACTTGAAATTCCCCCCCCCCCCCCCGTTTTGTGGTGAGCTTTTGATCACTTGGTGGAAAAACCTCGCGGTTTTCCGTGGTCTCAACTGTGGGTTTTCCGGTTCTTTGTTCTTTTCAGTCTTGCTCGGTTTTTTTTTTTCTGACTTTGACTGCTGGAGTGCGCAATTCGGCCATTTTCTTCCACCCGGGCGAATTTTCCTTTTAAACCCGCCCGATCGCATGCCCATCCCGGTTACAATTATTTTTTCCGAGGGCGCGACGCTCCTTGCATAAAATTTTCCCTGAAGGGGGAATTTGGTTTTTTGGATGAGCGCCCCCCGCCCCTCCACCAGTTTTTTGCACAAAGACACCTTATGTTTGCTTTCCCCCCCTACTGACCCTACGCCTTGTTTTGAGTGCGGGGGCCTGGATTTTCCCACCCTTCGTTTTGGGCCCAATTGTTTTTCCTTAACCTGAAACAACCTGATTGTTGGCCTTGGCTCGCCACTAAGTTCAACCCAAACCCCTTCGGTTAACCATTTACCTATTGCTTAAGACACCTCTTTTTTGGAATTTTTCAGCAAAGTGGTCTTCCATCAAAATGGTGTCATCCCCCCTCTTTTTCACTGCTCGTTCCCCTTTTCCCCCATGACTTTCTACAATTTCCCCCCACTTCTTTTTCATGTTGGCAGCCTTCAACTGACTAGCGTGGTTGTTTTTAAGCCTGAAGTCCCAAGGCTTTCCTCTCCAGTTTTCTTGGTTCCCCACCCCCCTCCTCAAGTTACTTAGTCCCGTTTGTGGTTCCTTCCGGTTTTCCACCACGGCTTTTCTTCAGAATTCTTTTTCCAGTTCCCCGTGATGCCTGCGCAAATAGGAACCCCCCCATGTAAGATCTTTTCACTTGATCCTTCCGTCTCTGTTTGACCCCGAGGCCTGTCGTCAACTTTCTTGCATCTTGCTGGGATTTTCTTATCCCCGCCGATTTAGTGATTGTGTAAACGAACCATCACACCCACTACTCTCTTCCTCCCTTTTTTACTTCAGTTGGTGGGGGGCACTACGAATTCCTCGAGCACTCCTGCCCAGAGGCAATTCACACCATTTTCCGTTTTCCCTCGAACAACTCTTGCAGCTCTCTATCCTTGCCTCCTGCACAGCTTTTTTGCCCCCCCAAATTAGGTTTTGGCCGGTTTTAGTGCTCCCGCGCTTTCACATCCCCTTTAAAAGTCAACACGATTGGTTCTTCCCCCCCCTTCCCCGATAGGCGAGTGCTTTCTTAGCCCCAGCCGAGTTCCCCGTCTATCTTGACCGCCTTTCCCCTTCTTGCACGGCTCCCTTGCTTCTGTCCCAAATGGAATTATCCCATAGTTAGTTAAACGCTGTCCCTTCCACTTTTTTTCTTGCTACTCACAGCCTCCGTTCTTTTTCATTTTTCCCCCTTTGCCGGGCCCCCGAAGCTAGGCGATGTTGTTTTTCCTTTGTTTTCTACTCTTTTTTCCTTCTTTCTCCGCGTGCACCCCTTTCCCCCCCCTTTCCCTTCACGGTAAGTATGCCGCGGCGACCCACAGTCAAGCCACCGCCTTAATTAGCGTGTTTCAGCCCTTTGTCTGTTTTGGCGAATGTCTACGGCCCCCCCCACCCCCCCTTTGAATGATTCACGGTTTTAATTCTTTTGTCCATGGCAGAATTACCTTTGTAATATTCCTTGGAGCTCAGGCACCATTCCCCGTTATCCCCCTCCCCTGGGTTAAAGGGGGGTCTCCTTCATTTCCCGAAATCAGAAACTTTCTCGGCCGGCTCCCCCCCCTTGTTGGACCACTCCATTGCCCCCTATCCGCCTTTTCTAGTCCCTCGTCCCTCTAAGTCGTTCCGCTAGGCCGCGGCAGGGAGTACACTTTTTTTTCCGATTTCCCCTCACCTGAACTTTGCTCCCCCTTCTTATTATAGATTGCAATGTATGTCCTTTGACCCATCCCGACGAAGTGCTGACCAGTTTTTTATTCTTTCCCCCATCTTGTTGTTCAGAGAGATACTTTTGTCCTAGTCTTTTCGATCTTGTATCAATCACAGGCCTGTTCTTCCCTTTTTCTTCCCTGACGCAATTTCACCCCCCCTGAGACTGGATTGGGCTCGTTTACCGCCCTTTTTTTCCCCTCTTATGCCCCTCTTTAGGCTTTTTTCCTTCCTCTCTGTCCTTTTCTAGTAATTGACTTTTTCGGCCTCTTGCCGTCTTCTTTCTTGCCTAAAAATCCCAATCGAATATGGGTTCTTGTTTCTTGGGCTGGATTACCCCTTCCTCTGTAGGTCCCTTTTTTTTCTCTGCTCTAGCCATTTTTTTCCCCCCCCCCATTGTTCTTTTTCTCAAGATTCCTAATGGGCACTTTTGGCTTACCTACCATCCACCATTTGCCCTTTTTTTCTCATTCGCCCTCCACAGTTGGTCCAACTCCCCCCAATTTTTTCTCCCCCCTTTCTGCTTGGAACGCCCTATTTTTGTTTTTCTTGTGGTTGATCAACGCTCTCGTTCTGGTCTTTTTCTTCCTGTTTCACCCAAGTGTCCCGGCCCTGTCTTTTTAGTCATAATAATGGCGTTCCTCCCCCTTCCGTCCTCATGCCTAGCTCGGGGTCGCTGTTAAACCCCCTTTCCTGAGACTTCAACGGTCCCTTTTTTCCTGGTTCTTTTTTTTTTTTCAGCAATGCCCCTAAGGGGCCCCTGCCCTTTCTATCGAGTGATCCCCTTTTGCCCTTTCCCGACCACTTTTGGGCAGTGCGATTTCCTTCTTTCTCCTTCGCGACTTCGTTATTGCCAACCCTTTCCAGATTTGCAATAAATCTCTAATTGTCCTTTTCTCCTCCCCATCGGTTTCTGTTCAGCTTTTCGTGTTTCCTGTTTTTGCCCCCCCCCCACCCTTCTTTTTCTGGACCCCCCTGGCGGTCGTTATTCTTTCCCCTTCTATCGATCTTTTTTTTTTTCTTTTGTGGAAGACTTTTTTCCCCCCTTCCGCTTCAGGTTTCATCCCTTGTTTGAGTTCCCCTGGGACGTCTTGTTTACCATGGACCAGCGTGTTTAGCTGGTTCCCCCCATTCCTTTCTCCCCAATTCTTACGGGCCGATCTCGATTTTTTTGTTTTTTTTTTTTTTTTTTTTGTGCCCCCCCTTTCTCGATCATCTTTTCACTCCTCTCTAGACCCTTTTTTTTCCTTTTCCCCAGAATCCCATCGCTTGGGTGGTTCAGTCGTCTCCCGGTCAGTGGATCCTCCCTTTCCCGACCCCCCCTTTCACTATTTGATTTTTTACTGGTCCCGGGATGAGGACCCTTCTTTTTTTATCCCCTTTCCCCCTCTGGTTCCACCGTATTCCCCCCCCTTTGCTCCACTTTCCGGGAAGTCCTTTGTTTCCTTTTTTTCTGTGACCTCCGGCGGCCTGTTTTTCCGCCCTCTTGTTTTGTTGCCCGTTCCAAACCCGCTTTCAGTTTTTTGACGCTGCAAACATGCCGGTTCGTTGTCTGTAGGGTCATTTTCCGGTGAAAAATGGCAAATTGACTTTCCTGTTTAATCTTTGTTCCAATTTGATTAGTTAAGCCGATTTTTCCGGCTCCGGCACCCTGCTCTTTTTCCCTTACTCTTGGTTACAAGGCCAAACCGAGGGCTCTTTCGCCCCTTGAGCCTTTTTTTGGAGTCGTTAGTTTATCTTGAATGCGATAGCATACCTTGTTTTTGCCATCTGTACGTGTTTTTATTTTGTTTTTTGTGTTTGTTATATTCGGTACTGAGTATATTTATCTATTCACTCTGTGTATTACTGGGTTGCCTAATTTTTTTTTTTTCCATCCGAACTTTGTCTGTTTGTGTTTATTTTGCTGTTTTTGTGGAGATGTCAGCTTTGTTTTATTTTCCACAGCCGGCTGCTTTTTTCATTACGTCGTTTTTTTGGGCCTTGAAACGACCTACCAAGTCCCACACATAATTTCCGTTCTGGCGAGATCTGTTTACTTTTTTTTTTTTTTTCTCCCCAATTGTGGAATTTCCCCCCGCTGCCGGTTTTTTTCCCGGCGTTCCCCACGATCCCGGCAAACCCTTATCCGAGCAGCAATGTTTTTTTCAACCCCCCCATTCCTCAATTTCAAAAAACCCCCCTTTTTTTGTTTTGCCCCCCAATGTTTTTTTTTTTCCCCCAAGATTCTTTTCAACCCCCTGTTTTTTTCCTCAAACCTGTAATCCCTTGCCGCCCCTTCGGTATACCCCACCCCCCTGGCCTGTCCGTCGTTTTAGGTTTCCCTTTTTTGGACCTTTTTCAGTTGGTTATTTTTTTATCAAATCCATGCGTTCTTGCCGAGGTATTGGCGGGTTTTAAAGTCCCGTTCCCTGCTCATAGTCCCCTTGACATCTCTCTGCCCGCTTAATCCCGCGCTTTGGGCTTCGCAAATTCAGGCTTTCTTTTTTTCACACTCGCCCCCCGCCAGAGTCCGTCTCGTTTTTTTTTCCCTTGATTTCCCATGATAGACATTTTTTTTCTTGTCAAGAGGTTTTCCACCCCTTCGGACCCCCCCTCCTCTTTTCCCTCCTCCGTTTTTTTTCTTTTCTTCGTATTTTTCTCCCCAATTGAACTCTTTCCCCCCTTAAAAGGTTCTCTGTCCATTCCCCCCCTTGGTCCCGATTCTGACCCCACTTGTTTGCTCCCTCTTTGTGTCCTGAGGGTTTCTAATTTTTTGTCTTAGATTGGCCTCCGGGCGGCCCCAGGATCTCTTTTTTTTTCATGTTTCGCTCTCTGTGCGCAGTCTTTGACAACCCCCTCCGACTCTTTTTCGTTGTCCTTCCCGTAGGTCCCCTGACACCGCCCCAGCTCACCTGCCCCCTCTGTGACTTCCTGTGACAGATGTTTTTTCTTCTTTCTTCACAAGGACGTCGGCAAGTGTGGCCTTCTCCGTCCTTCCAATTGGCCCCACGCTTTCTTTTAAAGTGCAGGATTGTGGGTCAACTGTGGTCCCTTCTTGACAGTTGGAGTTTCCTTGTCTTTCGGATTTTTTTTGAGTCTCGAAACTCGTGCGCCAATTCCCGGCACTGGTGGGGGGTTGGGTTTTCGTTTTCCCCATTCACCCGTGCGAATTTTTCCTTCCCCCCAAACTCCTCTTGACCCCCCAGTCTTAACTTGTTCTTGAGTCGTTCTCGACTGGGAGGGCGCAAGCTTGGGTCCTCCGATTTACGCTCCGGTTGCTTGATCTCCCCTCCCCCTTTTAAAATACTTTGCCCCTCCCCCCTTCGGAATTTTTTAGGGGTGACCAATTGACTCCCTACCACTATGTTTTAGTGAGGGGTACCCCTACTCCCCCCTGCCCATTCGGTATGTTACCTTTTTTTGCCTCCCAAGTCAAAACCGGAAAAATTTGGCTTTTTCTAGACCTCGACACTAGCAACTTCGTTTTAACAGTGGCCTTTCGTCCTCCCTCTTTGACGGTTCTCCCGATAACTTTTTTCCCCCATCCCGTTCTATCAAATGGGCCCTCCCCCTTTCCACCTTCTTTTTAAGTGGTAAAAACATTCGCCATTCACACAACCATTTCTCCTTTTTTTTTCGACTTCCCTTTTTCTTCTTTTCCTCCCCCTCTCCCCCCGCAATTCGGGATCGATTTGGTTAGTCTCACCCACAAGGCCTCCCAGGGACTAGTCCTTGTTTCTTTTAAGGTTTCCCCCCACCTTTTTGTTTTTTTCTGCTACTTCTTCTCCAGCTTTTCCTCTCGTGAGCGCTGGAATAGTGACAGTTTCGGCAATCGTACTTTGGCGATCAGTTCCCGACCCCCTTCCCCCTTTCATTTTCCTTCTGTCACTTTTGTTTTTCTTTTTTTTTTTTTTTTTTTTTTTTTTTTTTTTTTTTTTTTTTTTTTTTTTTTTTTTTTTTTTTTTTTTTTTTTTTGTCTTTTTTTTTTTTTTTTTTTTTTTATTTTTTTTTTTTTTTTTTTTTTTTTTTTTTTTTCTTTTTTTTTTTTTTTTTTGTCTTTTTTTTTTTTTTTTTGTTTTTTTTTTTTTTTTTTTTTTTTTTTTTTTTCGAGGACGCCCTTTGTCAGCAACCCCAACCCCTGAACAGAACCCCCTGCTCTTTCTGCCCCCCATGACGTTTCTTTCCCTTTCCCTCCCTGTGTT
>Ga0179593_1604003_pt1 | contig 11041 bp, 15 predicted proteins | sample CZODoug2_1_08_16_FD_185931 | JGI IMG/M metagenome (GOLD analysis project Ga0179593, IMG submission 185931) | Vadose zone soil fungal communities from Angelo Coast Range Reserve, California, USA - CZODoug2_1_08_16fungal (PacBio error correction) | ecosystem: Environmental > Terrestrial > Soil >... | reverse complement strand
AGAGTTCTTAATAGTAGAAGAACGGACTTCCCTTTACAGAGGCCCTTCCTCCGTAGGAGTCTCCTTTTCCTCCCTCCAGTCCTTAGACTTTCAAATGGTCGGCTTTTCCTTTTTCCTTAAAGAAAGTTAAAAGAATAGAATTTGACACAGACCTTTTAAACATTAAGGTTTTACTTCTCCTTCCTCCCCCCCCCTGTCCACTTTTCACAATGGACATCCCCATCTTGATCCCCACCTTTTCTCCCTTCTTTTATTTCCCCTATTTTTATCCTTTTTCAATGAATCCCATAGAGAGAGAAATGATTTTTTAACTAGAAGAAGGAAAGGACCCCCCCCCCAATTTTAGTCCAAGTGAAGTTTCTCTCTTTTTCCCTTCCTCAAGCGCCCATTAAGAAATTCTCCTCGAAATTTTTAATCCTGCATGAACTGGAGAGAGAATTTTGATGAAAAAGTTTTTTTTTGGGGGGTGTTTTTGTCTCTTTTGTTTGGGGTTTTTTTTTTTTCTTTTTTCTTTTTTTTTTCCGGTTGGTTTTGTGTTTGTGTTTGGGGTGGGGTGTCGGGTTGGGGGGTTTTTTTTGCTTTGTCCCGTATTTTGAGCTGGTTCTTTCCCCTTTTAAGATTCTGAATTTCCCCTCCCGCGGGAATGCTGTAATTTTTTTCCCTTTCATCTGAGTGGTGAATTTTTAGGAGCGTTTTCCTTTTTTCTCCCTATCTAGTCTTTCCGTTCCCCCTCTTTTCTCCTTAACTCCCCCCCCTTTTCCTTATTTAATCCGATCCATCTTGCCATACTAGTCGGGAACCTCTGACCGGCGAACGGTGACCTCTTTTTTTTTTGTTAACCCTTCCCTTTTGAATCATCCTTCCTTTTTCTATGTTTCCGATTCCACCGTCTCTCCCCCTCTTTCGGTCAGGACAATTTCTAGCGTCCGATTATTGAATTTTCCCGAATGGTGGAGCGGATGTTCCCTCGATTTTTTTTATCAGGCTGGTCCCCACTTTCCCCTTTGCACTCCGTCTTCCCCCGAAACCGTTTCGTTTCTCTTGCCGTGCCATTCACAAAGCATCCCACAATTCCCGCGACAGGTGTCTTTCCCCTCGTCCCGTAGCATCTGAAACCCTCCCCTTTTCCTTTCCATCCTTCCCCGCCGCCAAATTCTTTGAAAAAGATCACCTTTCCCTCTCTCTCGCCCCGGCATGCAGGATTCTTTCGCATGGCCTTCATGAGCCTCCCCGTTCCTGTTGGGTCCTCCTGGCGCCCTTTTTTTTTTTCTCTCCTTTTTCCCCATTGCGGTTTTGGCGGCGAGGGGCCCTCTTTTCCTGGCTCATCCTTCGCGGTTCTTGAGAAAATCCCTTTTGGCATCCTCCCAATCCGATTTTTTTGGTCCGTCCCATTTTTGGCCTCCCCGTCTTGCCAAGGGGGCAAAGTTCTTCCCTCATGAGAAGAAAACGTTTGGATTGGTTTCCTCTTTTCTTTTCCTTGCACAAGGCTTCTCTTTTTCTTCTCGCTCGTCAATTCCTTCCCTTGGGCTGAAACCCTTGTCGTTCCCTTTTACTGATTCCACCTACTTAGCGCTTCTCAGAAAGGATGGAGAGGGAGAACCTTCCCGATCCCGTCAGCTCCCTTTCTTCCTCCTGTTTTTTTTCTTCGAAAGATTCATCTTTCCTTTTTTTCCCTATGCTTTGAGACGATCGAGCAGATCTGTTTCCTTTACGTGGCGGATTCGCTCCACTTTTTTTCCCCGAAGTCATGCCCGAATTTCTTCTTCCCCATATGTGACATAGAGCCTTTCCGGTTTGCGCCGACGCTCTTCTTGAACCCGCGTAAGACCTTTTTGACTTTCTTCGCTTTTTACCCCCTCTTTTTTCAAGTGGAATTTTTACCTAGCTGCCCTCCAACAGCGCTTTTATCTTCCCCGCGCACATGATTCCCTTTTCCGGAAGCTCCCCCCTTTTTCGTTTCCCCGTTTTCTTCGAAAATTCTAGAATTTCCATTTCTTTTCTGACTCTCCCCCTGCTTTGTATCGCTCCTGATTTCGGGGAACAGTGGACCGCAAGCAGTTCTCTTTTTCTCTTCGTTGGTCTCGGTTTGCGCAGCGTTCTTCTTTGGGTCCGCCAAAGACGGCAAAGGAAGATCTTTTCTAAGAGATGGGGGGTGGTTGGTGTTCGTTTTCCTCCTGAAGCCCACTCCTCCTGACTGCAATTCTGCCCTTTTTCCTCGCGTAAGTCAAATACGAGGAAGTTTGCTGAAGATTGGGGAGGACCCCCCCCTTTTACCGCGTCTGCGAATCCTCTTTCCCCCTTTCCCTCTGCGACCTATCTTTTTCCCCCAACACCCCCCCCCTTTTTTAGGTTTCCAGGGATTTATAAAGTGATGTCCCCCCTTTCCTTCCTCCAGTTCCTTCTCATTCCCGATAGAGGCAGAGCCCTTTTTCCCCACAAGATCTTTCGAACCCTCTTTTTCCCACGGCCGGAGACTGACAATATCTGAAGGATATCGGTCTTTTCGCTTTTTTTTTTTCCGCCATCGTGAAAGAATGTTTTAGGTTCTTTGGCGTCTATTTTTCCCCCTGCATTTCTGCGCTCTTACGTTCCTCCATGACCTTTTGATGCAGAGTTCTTCTGAGATGTGGTCCAGAAACACTTCCCCCTCTTTTTGAGAATCCGCCTCTTCTACTTTCCCCCATCACTCGCTTTTTCCTCAGCTTCTACGGCAAGTCGTTGTTCCTTCTTCTCTCCCATTCGAACTCTATTGAGAAGCATTCTTCATATGAAGGAAGGATGGTTTTTTTTTTCTTTCCCTACAGGAGATCCTTTTCTTTCCACCCCTTTGGTTTAATTCCTGTGTAGAAAAGTTTCCCTTTGTCTTCTGTCTTTTTGCCAAAACTTGCATGCGGGATCTATCGTTTTTTGAGAGAGATACCTCATTCTTTCTCCCCCTTCCCGACATTTCTTCCCTTTCAAATCCCCCTTTGAGATTAAGCCCCCTCTTGATGTTTTTTTTTTCCCCCTATTGTTCTGACGACTGATTAGCCGTCCTCATCAGAAAACACAGCCTTTCCGAATCCTCCCTTCCTCCTCTGATCAATCAGCCTTCTCCTTCTTTTCTTCCTGTTCCGCGTAGACTTTTTCTGCTGTAGGTGCTTTTCCTCACCCTTGCGGATTAGAACCCTCTCGTGATTAGGACCACTCTCCAACTTCCCTTCTTTCTTTTTCTGCAGCCCCCCCCCTTTTTCCCTCTCTCTGTGAAAGAATATACCCCTTTCCTGTCCTGAGGAGCCAAAATATCCCCGTTTTTCCCCTCCGCCCTGTCCACGCAAGAGATCCTCAGTAGGGGAGCAGAAGTGGTCTGCGCTTTTTAGACTCTTTTTTTTCTTTTTCATCTCGTTTGTTCCCCTTTCTTCCCACGGTACGGCCTGATGAGGTACATCGTTAGGCAAGCCCTTGATGTTGGTGACGAGAGCCTTTGCAATTCCTTCGCGTTTCGGCTTGTTCCAGGTCCCCCCTATTTCAGCCAGCCAACAAATCTCCTTTTTGCGCGGATGGCGTACGAGGATCCTCCAAGTGCGTGGCTCCCCCCCCCTCCCCTGCCTACAGCCAAAATCCGTCCCCCCAGCTGATTCTCCCTTTTCTTTTCGCATCTTCCTTTTCCGTCTTTTTCCGGACTGCCAAGACCGAATGCGCCGAAGGTCTCCCGTGAGGGAATAAGATAGGAGTCCTTTTTCTCTTACCCCCTTCGCGGTCCACTTTCCAGGTTTAGCCTCTATTTTGCCTACTTAGCCAGAACGGGTTTCCTCCCCTCCCCCCTCCCCTTCCCCCAAATGCTTCCGGATTGGGGGGAGGACGAGGTTCTTTTCCCTCTGAATTTAAAATCTTTTTCTTTTTTTTTTCACCCTTCCCCGTGCTTTTTTTTTTTTCTTTAACGCATCTCCCTGCATTCTGTTGTGCAAGCTACGCCACAAAGGCCCAAAATAACTCCTTTTTTCCCCCCCCCGCTATTCAAGGCGCTTTTTTTTGGAATAAATTGGGTCTCCTTAAAGGCTGGGTTTGCCGGGTGCCCAAGAGTTACAGCAAAGTAAAGTTCCCCCTTTTCTCGCTTCGGACCTTTCTCCTTTTCTGAATCTTCTGCCCTCCAAAACCCAAATTCTTCCAGAGCATATGTACTTCCGTCTCCCTTTTGTTCTCCCATCGCCAGTTTTTTTTCGCATTTTTTCCGGACCCACTACTTTTTCCTCCTCCGGCGTCAGGCAGTTCTCTCCTTTTTCTCCACCGCAGTCAGCGCCTTGTTTCTCCCCAAAATTCAAGGGGACCCCCCCTCGCTTCCCGTTCCCCGCACAAGAAAAAACTTTCCCTTCCTCCTCCTCCGCGCCCTCATTCTTTCCCGCGAAATCATTGCGCACCCTCTTTCTCGCTCGTTCCAGTACACTTTTTACACGAATTTCTCAAGTCAGAATTTCCCTGTTCCCCCTTTTTCGCCGAAATGACTTCGCCCCTTTTACCGGCGCTCCCCTTCTTTGTTCAGACATCGCCTCCTTCTTAGTTCTTTACCCTCCTCAGTCAGGAAATCTCCTGCTCAGCGAAAATCGCAGGTTGAACCTTTTTCCTTCCTCTCGCAATGACGTACCTCCTTTTTTGCCTCTTGTGCGTATCAGCTTTCCCCTTTCTGCAACGCGTGTTTTCCATGCTCGACTCTTCCAAGACGCTTCGTCCTTGGAAGCCCGTACATTCTTTTTTTCCCGGCCTGACCGGATCTTCTGTTTGACTTCGCCCCTTTTCATGCCACGCGAAGGCAGAGGTTGCCCCCTTTAAGAGATCTCACCCATTCTGCCCCTTCCCTCGTCGGGCCAAAGGTTTTTTTCCCCGCCCCCCCCTTTTCTAGCCATTAACTTTTCCTGTTTTTGGTCCTGACTCTCCGTTGTTGTTTTTTCTTAGATTCACCATTTGAAGAGTTCCAAGTGCTCTTTCCTCACAAGTTCGAGCGCGACCTTGGTTCCTTCTTCGGGTCAGAATGGTGTCTTTTTTTTTCCCTCCCCTTCATTTGCCCCCCTCCTCCTTTTTGGAACTAGAGATCTTTCCGAGGTCGCAAGTTACTTTTGGGAAAGAAACATAGATGACGTGATCGCCTTTCCGCGTTCACGATGTCGAGCATCTTCCCCTGCGAAGTGTATTCGAAGATTAGCCCCCCCCTTCCCTCTTCAATCCAGAAAGATCATTCCCTTCCTGCAGTTGCGTGAGGGACCCTCCCTCCGCTTATGTTTGACGTTCCTTGTCTACGCCGTCGAGAGGAAATTCCACGTTTCCCTTTTTTTCTCCCGGTTGACGAATTTTCACGGAAAATCATTTTTGTCCTCTCCCTTTTTTTGCATTATGACGTTAGAAAATCGTGGGAACCTCCCTTGGGGGTACGCATTATCCTTCTTTTGCCTTTCTGGTGTTTTCTCGTTTTTTTTCTGTTGGTGCGAACCTTCCCCCCCAGTTTTTGATTTGTTTCCCCCTTTTTTTTGTTCCTGGGCAACGGCATTCATGTGAACGGTATTGTTTTCCCCTGATAGACGCGATGTCAAAGGCGCGGTGACTTGTTCTCCCCAATGCTAGACCTTTCTTTTCCTCGGGGTTTCGTTTTCTCCCTCTCCCTAATGGCGGTTCCCTTTTTTCTCCCTCTTTCTAGAAAGAAGACGGCTTAATGGTTGTGTTTGAGATTTCTTCTCTTCCGAGTCATAACCCTTTTTTTTCCTTTTTTAGTCCTCCCCCGAGACGTCGGGCTTGGAGCGGAAGTTTTTCCGACCCGTTGAAGACCCTTCTCCCTCTCTTTCCCCCTCTCATTTTCTAAGCGCGACCTTGAAGAGCTTTTTTTCTTTCCTTTTATTTTGGCTTGAAGCAGCGAACTTCCCTGCACGCACCATGTCACTTCCCTCTCTTTTCGCTTCCCGAGGTCCTTTCTGTGGCGGCTTTCCCCTCCCCTTTCTTTTCCTCTTTTGGCCCCCCACACCAAAAAGACTGTTAAGGAAGAATTTTTTTGTTTTCTTCTGCCTGCGGAGCCCTTTCTCCCCCTTTTTCAGAATACTGTCCCCTCTCTGGAAATATCCAGTTTTTTTCCCTCCTCCTTTTCAATATGCATTTAAAATCACAGAAGAATTTTCTCCCTTCTCTTCCTCCTCGCTTATTCTCCCTCCTTTTATTTTTTTTTTTTTCCCCAGAAGGCCCAAGGAAGATTCTTCATGCCCTCAAAAGTTTTCTCTCCGAGCTTGGTGTTCTTTGCTTTCAGGTCTCTCTCCTCACTTTGCTTGCAATCTGACAACTTTTTTTCCGCCCCTTTTGACCCGCTGTCAGATTTTGTTCGTCCCCTCTTACCCGCGTCTGCCGAATCGGAAACGACGTATTAGAATTTCCTCCTCTTTTCTCTCCCCCACGCTGGGAGGTTCCTTTCCTTTCCTTGGACCTTTTTCTCGACCCCCTTCTTTTGCATGAGCCAGCGGAAGTCTCGTTACACCCCCTCTTCGTTCTGCCAACCGAGAGTCTTTTTGAGGGGGATTCAGAATCCCTCTTACTTCTCGGCGTGACGTCTTTTTTTTTATTCCTTTTCCGCCAGGATACTTTCCTTGGTCTTCGGACTTATGCCTTGCCCCCCCTCGTCTGCTACTGAAGAATATAAGGTTCGGAATGAAAGATTTCTGACGATTTTTTTTCCATCTATCTTCCCTGAAACATCCCTTTTTTTTCCCGGGTTTCTTGAACGAATAATCCTCTAGAAGATGACAGTCCGCTTACCCTTTTTTCCGTTGGTCCTTCGGTCGAGGAAGATACCCACTTCCCCGAGCGCATGAAGCAAATATTAAGTCTTTTTTCTTATTTTCTTCCGTACACTAACACTTTTCCCTCCTTTTGTTTTCCCCCTTTTGCCCCCTTTTGTTTGGAAAGCGTTCCTTTCCTTTCTCATCGAAACGTTTACCTAGTGTCCCCCAACAGGAATGAGGGATCTATCTCTTTCCTTTTTTTTTTTTTTTCTCTAGATACAGTCTCCTTTCTTCCTTTCCTGCGTCCACCCCATCCTTCCTCTACACAAGATGATGTTTTGGTCCCATCTTCTTCTTCTTTTTTCGTTTTAGGGTAAGGAAGAATCTTCTGCGCGGGAAGCATGGACTTAATCACCCTTCTAATTTCTTCTTTTCGTCTGCCTGAACACAGGGCCTCTCTCCCTTTTTTCTCCTAGGTGTGCGTCTCCTTCGGCAACTGTCTGACCTCCCCGGTTTTCGTTTGCCGATATGATTCGGCCTCTTCAGTTCTTGCTTTTTTCGTCCCACACCAGGTGCTGATATTCCTTCTTTCCTTCTTCACTCACGGCCCTACCGTTTCTCTTTTTTTTTCCCCCTCCGATGGGCGTCCGCCACGTTTTCACCCCGAGATCTTAGATATGGAATGTGTTTCAGGTCGCGACGTGTAAGCGCGCTTCCCCACCTCTTGTGTGTCCCCCCTTTTTTTCGTGTCCTTAGACCTCGTCCTTCCCCTCCGGTACCTTCTAGAAAGCAATTGACAGGTGAGAGAGCCTTTTCGTTCACAATTAGCCTCTTTTTGTTCTCATTTGACCACCTTTCTTTTCCCTCCCCCCCCAATCTTAAGAAAGACCCCCTTCCCTGCCTGTCCTCGTGATGCGTAAGACTCTTGGGAAGTGAAAGTTGCCCCTTTCTTTTTTCCGTCACTCTCTTCCCCCCCGTTTATCCCCCAACAAAGCCCGGTCCCTTCAGGAGAATCTTCCTTGTGGCCCTCTTTGCTTACCCGAAAGACACCTTCAGGAGAATGCAACTTCCCCCTTCCTCATCCGCCTCGGGTTTTTTTTCCCCCTTCCGATTGAATCCCCACCTTCAGGAGCTATACCAGCCTTCTCCTGTCACATTCTGACTAATCCTTCCCCAAATCCACAATGCTTACTGCCCTTACCTTAAGGTGACTCTTCCCCAATAACAGTGTTCAGCTCCCTCCCCCCTTAAAAAATTCCAATTCCAGGAACATTCAGGCATTTAAGGGCAGGGAAAGCTCCCCCTTTCTTCCGGCTCACCCCTCACTTTTCGCTACATCTCTATCAAGGAATCCATTCGGGCTGTTTCCTCTTATAACTGCGGGTAGGAATGAGATCCTCCCTTTTCCTTTCCCCCTCGGCTTCTTCTATCTTGGTCCACGGTGTCTTCCTCTATGCTGCGCAATAGCCCAAAATTAGGAGTCCTTTTTCCTCTGTCCTCCCCTGTCTCTATTTCGTTCCCTCCTTTTTCTTTTTTACGGTTACTCCGGAGGGAATCCGTCGGCTATTTTCTTCGAGCCTTTTGTGCAGAGGAAATAGCGTCGAGCTTTCTTTTTTCACCTTCCCTCCCTGTTCAAAGACTCTTCCTTTTTTTCCCAATTTTTCCCCACAACGTTTATTGCCCCTCTTTCCCCCTTCGAAAATTTGCCCCTGGCCAGCCCTCCCCTTCACCAGCAATTCCCTCATCGCCTATTCTCGGATTGGTGAGACGTTACACTATTTTTCTCCCTAACTTCCCTTTGCTCCAGGCTCCTGTCGCGAAATTCTCTTCCCTTTCTTGCAGAAACTCGCCCCCCCTTCCCCCTGTAGCAAGGGAAGTCTGCATTCGCCGTCCCGTGTAGAAAGGATGACACTCTTCCCTTCCCCTACTCTTCTAAATGAAGCCCTTTTTCTTTTCCTTCCCCCGAAGTTTCCCCCCTTCCTCCAAGGGGATCGTTCTGGTTCTTTTTCCCTTTGCGGCGGGATTATATCCTTTTTCACTTCGAAAGAGTTGTTCATATTGCTTTTTCCCCCTCCCTCCTTCGAGGGAATGTTTTCCTTTCTCTTTAATTTTTCACTGATTTTCCCGGAAGGGAGTTCTTCTACTTTCTGACAGACCGAAGCGCGATTTCGTATAGATATTTCAGACTCTCTCCACCATTTCTGCCATTCCGAGTCGTTCCCCGTTCTTTCTCCCCCCCCTTTTCCGTCTGAGTTTCGTTCTTTTTTTTGAAAATCTCTCTCTCCCCTGTTTTCGAGTAGGAGGGATTCCACTTTTCCGCAGGTAACAGGTTTTCGCCGTTCCCCTTTTCTATTTTACCTTTTGGCCCGACGTGTCCTTGCTTTTTGCCGGTCAATGATTTTTATTTTGGGAAAATCGCGCCTTTGTTTTTCACAACACCTTCGAAGGAAGCAGACCATTTTTCTCCTCCTCTTTCCTTGCCATCAACATCCCTTTCTCCCCTTTTCACGCATCCCTTTTTTCAATGGCCTCTTCCCCTCCTTCCTTGCCACCCGCCGTTTGAGAACCTCCTTCACGCCGGCAACCTCTTTTCCCTCCCGCATCAAGAACTCCTCTTCTTGCATTTTCCCCATTTCTTTCGCATGGATGCATTGATACGGCCCATTTTTCTCTTGGTTTCTCACTGGCTCCAGAGGCGGAACTTCCCCCCCCCCTTTTTTTCCCCGTGTTTTTTCTTTTTAATCGAGCCCCCATTTCTACGCGTCTGTGGTTCCCTCTTTCTGACTTTAGGGAAAATCTCCCGGGGTACTGCGCGTACGGTCCTTTCCTTTTCTGCCCATGAGTCGCTGGCCTTTTTTTTCCCTTTGTGGACTTCCTCCCCTCGAAGGAAAAACGTTTGATTGGTTTTCCCTCTTTTTCGTTACTGAGGCACGGCTCCCTGAGAGTCTCCCCCTCCTTCTCTTGAATGCCTTTTTTTCCCCCTTTGACTTATTCGCCTTCTTTGGTGACGTTACGTGCTTCACGATTTGCCCGTCTTCGAGGGTCTCCTGCGGATCAGAAATTCTTCCCTTCCGCCTTGCTCTGGACTATTCCTTTTCTTTCTGCGCCATTGTACTTTCCCCCCGATGAGGAGAAGATTTTCCCTCTAGCGATCTTTTGAAGATTTTCTTTTCCCTACCCTTTCTCCTCCCCGCAGGGTCTCCTTTCCCTCCCTTCTTTTTACCGATTGGGGGAGAAGCGCCTATTCTCTTTTTTTTTCGCCGACGCGTGCTTTTAAGAAGGGTGGCGTCTCCCCTTTTTTTCCTCCCTCTTTTCTTCTTTTTCCCGCACTTTGACAAGTGAACTTTTTACCGTTTTTTTCCTCTTCCCCGAACCGCGTTGAGAAAACCCCCGTTTTTCCCCTCTTCCCCTGATTTCCCTTTTTCCTTCTTTCCCCCCCCTTCTTTTATTTCGTATTAGAAGAATTTTCCCTTCTCACCAGAAGGTGGTCTTTTTTCTTTAAACGTGCCTTCTCCCCCTACAGTTCGCGTCCCCCTCCTCCCTTTCCTTACGAACGCCTTTTTTCTTTTTGAGGGGTCCTCCCATACTGGAAGATTCCCTCATGCGGTTTCCTGAGATGGGGGTGGGCACTCTTTCCCCTCTTTTTTGCTTCAGGGTCTTCCTTTCCTCTTTTCAACGCGGTCTCATTTTTGGGGGGAAATATCTTTTTTTTTTCCTTCCTCTTGCCGTTGGCGCAGGACACAGAATTCTTGAGATACACCGCTCCTCCTTTCTACGTCTTTCTCCTTTCCCCCCCCCGCTTGGATCTTGCTTTCTAACGATGACGTGACTTCCCTTTCCTTCCCTTTTTGAGAATTCCGAATGATGAGAAAGCGGAAGCTCCTTTCCCTCTTCGTTAGAACTTTCTCCGTTTTCTTCAGCCTCAAATATCGGTCCGTGACACCGCTTCCCCCCCCCCCCTCTCTATGGGGCTAAGTCCTTATAAGGGTAAGGGGCCCTCCCCTTTCCGAATTTCCTTTCCCTCCTCCCCCCTTTTTTACCTCAAGGATGACCTCTTTCTTCCCGTGGTTTACGAAAATCCATGGGTTGCGCCTCGCCCTTTTCCTTGTTCACGGAACACTTTCCTTCCTCTCTGACCTTATTTCCGGTGGTCCTGCGTCCCTCTCCCCATTCGTGAATTTCGCTGATTGAGCAGCCTCTCAAATATAGGAAGGCTGGGTTTTCGGGTCTTTTTTTTCTCCTTTCCCTCGGAGTTTCCCCCCCCTTCCCCCTTTGTAAGTCCCAAGGTTTCTCCTTTCCTATGTCGGCGT
>Ga0179593_1465457_pt1 | contig 11041 bp, 19 predicted proteins | sample CZODoug2_1_08_16_FD_185931 | JGI IMG/M metagenome (GOLD analysis project Ga0179593, IMG submission 185931) | Vadose zone soil fungal communities from Angelo Coast Range Reserve, California, USA - CZODoug2_1_08_16fungal (PacBio error correction) | ecosystem: Environmental > Terrestrial > Soil >... | reverse complement strand
TGTCCAGCAAATTTTTTTTTTTCTCCGGAACGTGGTCCTGTGTCAGTTCGGGCTCACTGCGTCCTTTCTCATTCCCCCCACCCCCCTAAGCAGCAGATTCCTCCGCCCCATTTTTCAAAACACTCCCCAACCCCCTGTGCCCCGTTGCACTGTTGTCCTCCCTCCTTTAAGGATGCTCTCTTCAGTCGTGGCCACCCACCTTGAGCGTGGTCCAGTAAATCTGCAATTTGGTACTTTTTCCCCCCATTGCAAGCCTGAATTCCTGTGCTTTTTTTTTCTGGCCTAAGAACTCCCTTCCCTCCGTGTCCCCCTCCGACGGGAACCCCCTAATCCACCAACCGACCCCTTGTTTGTCTGCGTCAGTGGGGCCCCTGTAAGGGACTCTCCTCTTTTTTTTACGAATGCCGTGCCCAGGCTTCCCTCCATAGCTCGTTTTTCAACTGTACGTTTTTTTCTCCTAGCTGCAACATCTCTTTTCCACCCTGAAGCAGGTGTTTCCCTGTGCCCCCCACTGTCAGATTCGGAATCGCCTTGTTTTGACTCCTGCAAGCCAGTCACCGCGTTGTCCTCTCTGTGTGGAATGGTCCCCCCCCCTTTCCCTCCCTCAGGGACCAAGCACTTTTCCTTGGCTTTCCCCTTACAAAAAAGCGGGTTTTTGGTTTTTTGGGGGTTGTAATTTTTTCCCCCCTGGAAAAATGGGCTTCTATTTTCTGCGGCACATTTTTTCTATCCAACTACCCGGCTTGGGTTTTGCGTTTGGTCATTAAATGGACGCTACCTGCCCTCCCTTTTTCCACCCCCCAATTTTAAAAGCCTCCGGTAGAAAAACTCCCCCAGCCAGTCCAGTTGGCCATATTATGTCCCCATCCCCCCCTGACTTTCCTTGTTAGTCGGGTCAGTCTTTCCTGGGAAAACCCAATGGTCCCCCCCCATTTTTTTTTTTTCTTGGCCTCTCTACACTGTAGTTTTTATTTTCCAATGATTCTTCCCCCCTCTTGTTTTCAGTAAAAGACCCAAGTCCCCCCCCCGGTACCCCCCCGCCCCTTTCCCCTGGGCTCCCATTTCTGCCAATTTTTTTTTTGTTTCTCTGGTTGCTCCCTTTTTATTTCATAATGAACACACTTTTTGTTCCCCTCCCAAGAGCTGTTTTCAACTCACGCGCGTTCTTCCCGCCCCCCGTCGAGTCTCGTTTTTATGAGAAACCCTATCCCTCTTTCCCCCTTTATCAGGAAGGGCAGGCACCCCAAAGGACCCCCACCTTTTTTCCCACAAGGAGCTAGTGTTCCGCTATCACCCTTTTCACTTACCCATTTCCGAAGCCCAATTAATGTCCCCCTTTTTCTGTGCAGGATGGGCGCCCTTCTTCTTCCTTCCCCCCTCTCACATGAAACCGACATCACCCTCCCCCTTCCCCCGTGCGGAGAGGGTGGTTTTCCCCTTTCTGGAACAGTTTTCATCCCTGGCCGGACTTCGCCTTTTTTTTTTCATCTGAACAGTTTTTTAGACCTTTTGTTCTTTCCTTGCCAAGATTCCTCTTCCGGAGGCTCCCCCCCCCCCTCACCCTCACAGGCTGTAATCGCGCAGCCGTTCCCCATGCCCCAAATTTTGATCGCTTTGGACTCTCTTGCCTCCTTTTGTCCCCCCAAAGTCCCCTGAAGAAGCTTCCATGGGAGAGCTCCCCCCTCCATACCATCTTTTCCCTTCCAGTCCAGGTTGATTTTTTTTTTTTCCGTGGACTGGCGTTGAATCCAACTTTTGGTTCTGCCTCTCCCCCCCCCCCTTTATTGCGCGTGGAGCGCAAACAATCCTTGCTTGCAGGCACCCCCACACCCAGATCCATTTGGGCCCGTCCTCATTTTGTTCAATCTGGAGCCGCCCATTTCTTTTTTTCTTTTCACCCCTCATCAAATCGTGGATAACCCCACGCATTGTTTCCCCCTTTTTTTCGAAACACCATTTTTTGCCGGCTTTCTTGTACACACACACAGCCCGCCCTTCTTTTGTACCCTCGTCCCCACCTTCCCCCCCCCCACTTTGATTGATATTGGGTAGCCGTCTGTCCTCCCTTTTTCACGTTCCTGGCAACGTTCGCCTGATTATTTCAGACGCTCTCCTCGATCATGGTAAACCCGCCCTTTTGTTTTTTTTCCCCCTTACTCTTTCTTTAACCAGGAGTGTTTTCACCCCATTGTCCCTTTGCCAAATTGGGCACACCCCTGATTTTTTTTTCTTCGGATTTCCTGAATTGTGACCCAAAAACTCCTCTTCCCCCTGCGTTAAAGCTGACACCTTCCCCCCCGGTTAGAGCGTCAATCATCGTTCCCCCCCCATCACCAATGTGCAAGCGGTCCAAGTTCTTTTTTTTCGTATTTAGGAGTTCTGAACTCAATATTTCCACCCCCCGGGTGAAATCTCCTCCCCCCCGGAATTTTTTTTGTTTTAGTTTGGGCGCGCACGTTTTTTGGGGTTTTTTTTCGCTACAGATTTTCTGCCTTTTTCATTCCGCCATAAGGTAATGATTCAAAGTTGCACCCCCCCCCTGCTTGCACCCAGGCTGGCAAGTAGTTTTCTTCCTCCCCTTTTTGGGTTTAAGCCGAGTTGTTTTTTGTTCTTCTCTCTCTTTTTTTTTGTATTTTTTTTTTTTTTTTTTTTTTTTTTTTATTTGTCAAAAGATTGAATTTTTTTGCATTCTTTCCCCCCCCCCCCCCCCCCCCTTCATCTGGGCAAGGGTGTGTCTCTATTGCCTCGGATTCGGATTTCAGCTCGTTTTCCATTTCTGGCCCTTTCCTTTGGCAATTGCCCAACTCAAACCCCCCCTTCCCCGTTTTTGAAGATTTTTAAGACTTTCAACCCCACCTTTGGGGTTCCTTTTTCTTTTTTTCCCCTCTGCTTCCCACAAAAAAAAAAAACTCACCCGACAACCCCCAACAAACCTTTTTTTTCCCCTCAGGTTTGAGGCTCGTCTTTTTTTTATTTTTTGACAGCATGGGCGACCGTCCCTGTCCTTTGCCTTTTGGTGACGCAGGCCCCCCCCCCTTTTTTTTTTTAACACTGTCGGCCGGTTGGGAAAACTTCGGACCCTTCACCCCCCCCCCCCTTGCATGTGTACCCCCGTTTTTCCCATCCCCCTTGCCTGCCTCCGCCGGCCCCCGCCTATATACCCCGCTTTTCCCCACCGCGCATTACAAAGTGATCGTCTTTTTCCCCCCTTCTTTTTCTAATCCCGTTTCGACTTGTCCCAGTTTCCCCTTTTACCCCCTCCAAACCCTTTCCTTCTCCCCGACCTGCATAATCCCCAGAGTCCCCCCGCGTTTGGGAGGTTCTTTTCTCACGAAATCGGCTGTTCGGACCCCTTTCCCTTTTTTGTCCAAGAACGAGCCTTCAACCCCCACAAAAACACACCCTTTGCTTCCAAAAAGGTTTTTCCAACAATTCTTCACTTGGATTTTACGGAGTTTTTCTTCGGTTTCCCACGGTGCAACCTTTCGTCGTACCCCCTCCCTCTTTTTCCACCAAATTTCGGGGGCAACTTTTCCTCGCTTCTGGGTTGGCTGAAAAGGAGCTTGCTCATTCGTCGAGAACGGTACAGGGGGCTTCCTTTTTTTCTCCCCATTCTCGGTTTTTTTTTCCATCACTTTTCTCGCCCCCCCCCAAAGGAATGGTTTTTTTGTGTGCGCTTTTTTTCTCCTCTGGGCTCGGAACTTGTGGGCGCCATTTCCCACTGGGACTGAGGGTTCCTTTTGTCTCCCTGTACAGCTCAATCACCCCATTTACCCCTTTTGAGCTGGGACTTTTTGGGCTGTCCCAATTGGTTTTTCGCTGGTCTTTTTCATCTGGTGGGTTTAAGCGAAGCTGTTCTACGGAAAGAAATCTCTTGATTTTTCCTGTACCAAAACTACCCATGAACTTGGTGAAGATGTAAAAACTGTTTTCCTTCCTTTCCAGGGATGAAGTAAAGTTCTATTTATTTTCCCCTTCCTCTCCCTTTGATGAGTTGCTTTTTGCCCCCCCCAGCTTGGCTCGTCCCCCAGTCTGTTACTCTTTTCCACGCCCTAAACACCTTTTTCCCCCCCCAGTAGTGCCAAATACCTTTTTTTCTTTCCCCGCCTTCCTTCAAAGGCCCTTCCTCTCAATTTTTTTTGTTTGGCCACAAAGTGTTTTCTTCCCCTTTTTCCTTGGCAGCTGGGCGAATTTCCCATTTTTTCCAATTCCTCCAGCTTGTGGTTTCCGGGTTCCCCCCCACAACCCCCTCTCCCCCCCCTTTCTTTTTTTTTTTTTTTTTCTGGGAATCACACGTCCCCACTGTGGATTTTTCCGTTTTCCTTTCTTTCCCTGTGTTCAGTGAAACCTCATTTTTTCCCCGTTTTCCCCCCCCACAGATCACACACCACATTTTTGCCTCCCTTGCCCCTTTCGTGAGTTTCGGTGCTCTGTTGCTGGGAGGCTCTGCCCTCTCCCCTTCTCTGGAAGAATGAGGCTCCCCCCTTTGCGTTTTTTCCATGGGTTAGTGGTGACTCCCGACTGTTTGCAGTTCCCGACTCCACTTGGAACCATCCTTTTTCTGTTTGCTGCAATGCCGCAACCTTTTTTGGTCAAGGTAATTTTGGGTTGACTTTTATTTTTCCCCTTTGGAAAATTTCCTGGCTAATTTACCTTTTCCTCTCCCCCCTGAACCGCTTCCTGTTGATTGTCTATACCACCCCCCCTCATATGTTAGACCACTTCCCTCCCTTTCCGGACTTTTTTTCAAAGTCTTCGCCATGCTTGGTCAACCCCCAGCTGGTTCGGCGACTCTGAAGATTACCTGCCACGATTGTCTAATTTTTGCTGGGATATGACCCCCCTTTCCGCGTCACAACCCTGCTTTTTCTTCTGGGTGACTTTCCCCCAAACTTATTCACAAGCTCGGACCCCCCTTCATTGAATCCTCTTTTCCTGGGGTGTTTAGTTTCTGTATTTGCTTAGTGATCGGAGTACTTTGGCTCCCCCCCTTTCTTCTGCAGCCTGGCACAGACGTCTTCCTCTCCTTCCTTACCTGCGGGACACACCGCACCAAGTCTTTTTTTTTTTTCTTCATTTGGTTGGACCATTTTCCTCGTAATTTCCCCCCCCATCTATGATATCACTTTCCAACCCATTTTTTCGTATAATCTCTTCTCCGACACCCCCCACCCTTCCCCCTCCCCTTGTCAATTTTTTCCCCCAAGGACCTTCCTTCAGAAGCACTGTGAGCGTCCACAGACCCCGGACTCGTCCCCCGATTTTTTTTTCACTTCCTCCACCCCGTTTTTTTTTTTGTTTAAACCCGCAGCGTTTTGCCTCTCACTCGCAGATTTTGGTTTCTTCCGTTTCCCGTGAGTAACGGTCACCCCCGGCCGTTTTTTGTTTTTTCTTTACCCCCCCACGGTTCGTGGAGGGACTTACTTCTTTGTCTGATCTCTTCTCCTTCGTGTTTTTGTGATGCCTTCCACTCCTCTTCCTTTCCCTCCTTGAACCTGTGGTTAAACCCAACGGGCCGTTGTTTCCCTTTTTCCCCGGTGGGCTCACTTTTCTTACCCCCCCCGAACATCAACCCTCTTTCAGATTGTATTTCCTCTGCGTCCCCACGGAAAATCTGTTGCGCTTTTCCCCCCCCCCCGATTTTTTGACGCCCCTTTTCTTTTATACTCTCATGTCTCTTTAATGATTCCACAATGATTCTTTTCCCCGACCTGATGCCCCCTTTCATTTCCCACTTCGCAGACGTTCTCTTTTCCAGGGATGGAGACTTTAGATCACTCGGGTCTGTCATTTCTTTTGAACATCCTTCCCCGTTTTAACCATTCCATCCCCCCCCCCCCCCCCTGTGAATTTTTTGAAAATTTCGTCTTTCCCCCCATGCAGGTATCTACCCCTTCCGTTCCTTGCTTAAGTCCGCTACCCCAGTACCTCTCCTAGCATAAACCCCCCAGAACTCCCCTTTTGCTAAACCCCTCTGCCCCCGTCGTCCCTGATCACTATTTAAACTTCGCCCCCTTTTCCCCTTGTCCCCCAGTTTGCCAGTCCTCTCCAAAGGGCGGATTACGTTAGTTTGCCCCTGCCTCTGTTGATTTCCAGGCCCCTCAGTTGCCCCCTTTTTTTTTCCAGGGTTTACTTGTCGCCCCCCGGCACACCTTTTTCACAGGGGTTGGCCCCAGTGATTGGACTATTACCTTTTTTGAATCGTGGCTTTTCATGTCTCTTTGGCGCCATATATTTTTGCTAGGACCCTCCCATGTCTGCGTGGTGTCGATTGCTCTTTCCGGCCCCCCCTTATCACAGGTCCCCTATTCCCCCCCTTTTTAAATAAGTATTCTTTCAAATTCAACTCTTCAGTGGTGCAACATTATTCGGCCACCTTGACTTTTTTTCGTTCTTTTTTTTTTTTTTTTTGGTCCCGTGTTTTTTAGTGGAACCCCTTCCCCCCCCGGAAAAAAAATTCCCCCGGGCGCCCCTTTTCCCTGTCTTTTTTTACTATGGGGGCTCCTCTTCACCCCCCTCAGACCCCGGTCCCCGGTGGCCCCCCTTACAATTCTTTCAATTTTTTCTGAACTTTTGTTGTGAGATGTTCCTTAGGTTCTCCCCCCTTGACCACACCCTTCTTTTTCCTACCAGGAGTTTTTCCCCAACGTGCGTTCCCTTCCCCCCCCGACACAACAGTTCCGGTTTCCCCCCCCTCGTTTTTTGACTCCCTTCCGTCCACTTATTTCACTCTCCCGGCCCCGGGACCCCCTTAAATTTTACCCTGCGTCTTTTTTTCTCCAGAGAATACCTTGTCAACATGCGAAGACAATTTCTTTTCTCCCTTGCCCGTGCCTCCTCGGCTTTTTTTCGAGTGACTTATGCGTCATTCCCCCCCCCCCCCCTTTCCTTTTTTTAAACACCTTTCGACCCTTTTTTTCCCCTCCATCCCCCGCGGCCGAGTGCAGGTGGCACGTTTGGCTTTCCACTGACCGGCTGTCCGATTCCCCTTTTCCATTCTTTTTGAAACCCTCCATTTCACCAGTTTACTTCCCACTCCCCTGGATTTCTCTTTTCCCCTCTATTCCTTACTCGACCTTGCTGCCCAGATTCAATCAGCTTTTCATAATCCCTGCAGTTCCCTTCCGCCCCAATTTTTTTGATTTGTGTTTTTGTCCCCACTGCCTTTTTTTCCATTCCCCACCTTTTTTTGAGCCAAAATAAGCCCTCCTCCCCATTCCCTTGGGTTTGCGCCCACACCTCCCATACTTTTTCCCGGCGTTCCTTTTTTCCTTTTTTTCTGGTTCGATTTGGGCGCATTTCCCCCCCCCCCCCCACCAAGGATAAGCCCATTTACTCGCATGTGGATTAGGCCGCTTTTTGGCGCACCATTCCAACCATTTTCCCCCCTTCCCTTTTTCCCCTTAGTTTTTTCTCATTCGGCGCGTTGCCCGTTAAAAACCTCATGCACTCTTTGATCGTTACGCATTGTTTCCCTGTCTCCCCCCCCTTGAATTTGCTATCTTCCTTGTCCCCCAAACAGCTTTCAATTTTCCGCCCTTCATGGTCTAGGTCCCAACTTTCCCCTTTCACGGGGTTGCTCTGTGTTTTTCCCTTGTGGATGCGTCCCCCGTTTTCTTCCCTCCAAATGCTTCGCCTGTTCCCCCTCTTTCCGTTTCCCCCTTTTGCTCTTGTTGGTAAATGCGGTAGTTTTTTTTCCCTCTTTCTAGTAAGCGCCTCGGTCTCATGAAAATTTTTGTGCATTTGCTCGAAGTTTTTTTTGTTCCCCCTCTCTCTCCTTTTTTGCCCCATTTTCTGCCCCCTTGTGAAACCTCGCTTAATCCCTTTCGCCAGTCAAATTTTTTCCCTTTCTTTCCCCTTCCCCTTCTTCCCCCCAACAATTTCCCAAAAGACCCCGTCTTTTTCCCGGGGACAACAATTTGATTTTTTTGTATTGTCACTTTTCGGTCATGCACGCTCCAATTTCCCCTGAACCCCCCCAGTTACCAGTTTTTGGCACTTCGCACCAATTGGGGTGAGGGGGACTTCACGCGTCCCCTTTTGGATTGCTTCTTTGAACTTCTTGATCGCCACCCAATTCTTCATATTCCCAAACCCCCCCCCCCTTTGATGCCAAGCTTGATGTGGACCCCCTTCTCTCTGTTTTCCCCCTCTTCTTTTCGCATTTCCTCCGGGTTTTTTTTTTTTGAGTCGACTCTTTCTCTTCTGAAACCATTTCTACTCCCTCTTCCAATGGTTTCCCCATGTTCAGGTGTTGATCTTTTCTTTTACTTTCTTTTCGCCACTGCTTCCCCAGTTTGTCCTCGCACTAACGTGGGAAGAGTTCCCACATATAAAATTTACCATTTGCGCCCTTTTTTCCATTTTAGGTAACGTTTTGGTTTGATTTGATGTTTCCTTTATCTTGGTTTACAAAAACCCCCCCTTTCCTTTTCAGGCCCCCACTTTTTTCCAGCCTTGGTCCCCGTCACTTTTTCGTTGATGTTATGTCTTTTTTTGAACGCTGATTTGGTCCCTTTCCCCCCTTACCTGGTTCTTCTCTGTTTAAAAATTTTTTTGGAGGCTCGTCTCTTTTTCCCCACATTGGCCGGGGCAACCCTTTTCTCCAAGGTTCCCCCCCCCCCGTTCCGGTTTCTTCAAATGAAAAGTACCCCCTCATGTCGCAGAACGGCACCTACCCCTCTAACTATGGCAACCCTCCCTGTTGCCTGTTTTCCAGTACCCCCCCGTTTTTCTCTCGTCCTTGCTTTCTTCCTAAAGGGGATCCCAGGCTACCTTTTTCCCCCCAACTTTCAACTGGCTTTTTAAGGAAGTGAAAATTCCCATAGCAAGCTGTTGTTACTGTAGCCTCCTCCCACTTCTTTTCTCCCCTTGATAGTGTTCCACCCTTCAGAGAAGGGGAATTGCCCCCCCCAAAATCCAGTGGCTACAACCCCCCCCTTTTCTTTTTTTCTTCCTCCCCTGAGTCCGTGTTCATTCTTGTTTTTTGCCCCCGGCCCAAAGCGCACGTTGTCACCCCTTTCCTTCCCACCCTTCTCTTTTTTTTTGGAACAAGTGCCTCTGTATGGTGCCTTCAACTTGATCGTAACCAATTTTTTCCACCCCTCTACCTTTCCCCTTTGTTGCCGTGAGTAGCCCACCACTTTCTGCCCCAAGGGCCCACAAACTTCGGCAGCCATCACTTTTTCCTTCCTCAGAATCTGTTCTGGTCTTCTTTTTGTCTTTCCAATGATGGCTGATTCCGTGCCAAGTTTTGTGGCGGCAAACGTGCCCCAATCTCTTTTTCCGTCCCCCGCTCCCCCCTTCAAAAACTTTTGCCGATCTTTTTTGGAACTGGCCTCCCCTTGGATTATTTTACCCTTGAGGATTGACTTTTTTCTCTAGGAAGACTTGTTTGACTCTGGACACTGGGCTTTTAAATCCGGATGAAGTTCAACGAAGAACCCCAACTGTCCCCCTGTCTTTTCCACTTGCTTCTTAGGGGACTTTCCTCATTCAATCTTGGATTCTTCCCTCGGCGGGGGCCCTGCTCCCCCTCCCCCGTGCTTGATCTGTTGCGGGAAAGGGCCCCTCTCCTGTTCGGCCTTCCCTCAGGGCCTGGACGCGTAATCTGCTGGCATAACCGGGTTTTCCCCCAGCTTTCAACTCCTTTCTTCCCTCCTTTTTTCCAACTGGTTTCTGCTTTATCTGCTAACAACGAATCGTTTCGGTTGTCCCCCCCACTTTTTGTAGGTTTTTGGACGGTGGCCTTTTTTTGTGCAGAACATTGTTCCTTCCCCTCTTCCGGTGTCTCTCCCCACCCAAACCTTTTTTCTTGACTGACCCCTTACCCTGTTTTCTGGTGGCCGTTCCCGAAGCGTGGATTTTCCCCTCGCTTTTCTTCCAGTGGTTTTTTTCTGGAAACTTACATTGCCTTCAAGCTCACACCAACTTTGGAAAAGGAAACGGAACGAACTTCCCATTCCTTCCCCTTTCCCGGACCTGACCGGCCGCGTTTCTGTAGGTTTTATTTGTGGTTCCCTTCAGCCTCCGGTTTTTATCTCTCCCTTCTGGTTGGCAGGAGTTTTGGCAATTGGGGGTCTTTGGATTCTCTCGCCATTTTCTCCCCCCATTCCCACCACATGTGAGGGAATCGCTGTTTGCAGCCAGTGGTCCCTTATTCCTTTTGAATTTTTTCCTTTCTCCCAACCTTGTGAATGATTTTGTTTTCTTTGCTCAGGTACTCTGTATAAGCCGACCCCCCCACTTTCCCAGACCTTTCTTCTAAAACCCTAAATTAGGGCCCCTCCCTCCCCGCCATTGAATCTCTCAATTTTCCTTCCCTTCACCCCCCACCTCTGTGGGAAGGTGCTGTTACCCCGACACTCACTGTATTGTTTCCTTTTCAATATGAGGACGGCATATGACCCGCCGCTAGCCCCGGCTTGAGTCTGTTGTTGTTTTTTTCCCCCCTTGACTGACCTTTTGCAGTCTTCTCGAAAAATCTTTTTCCGGCCTCCCCCTCCAGGGGTTTTTTTCTTCGCTTATTTTCATCTAGAGTCTTTTCGTGTCGCAACCCTCGATCTTTTTATTTGCCCCCAGGGCCCAGCTGGCAATGTATTTTGTTGCTCCTTACATATGTCCTCCTCAAAACGGCAACATTGGGTTCGGATTTTCTTTTTTTTTTTTTTCTGGTGTTTGTCCAGTCCGGATTGTTTCCCCCCCGCTAACCCTGTCCAGTTGTCTCCATTTCCAACCTTCCAGCCCGACCAATCGAATTGATTCCCCCCATATACCACCCTTTGCAGATTTTTTGGGCCCCCGCTCCCCTTCGGTGACTCCTGCGTTCCCCTCCTTTGCGGATAAACCCTAGTAAACGGATCCGCCCGTGCCTGCTGCCACCGCCTTGTTTTTTTTTTTCATTGGTTTACCTCTCTCCCTTTCCTTTTTGAAATATCCCCCCCTTGCGCGGGAAGAGTTTGAATACGTCCCCCTCAGGTGTGACGGTGGCCCCCCCCCTTCCCCGTTTTTTTAGACTAAAACCTTAGGAGCCAGTAAGAGT
>Ga0179593_1437167_pt1 | contig 11041 bp, 13 predicted proteins | sample CZODoug2_1_08_16_FD_185931 | JGI IMG/M metagenome (GOLD analysis project Ga0179593, IMG submission 185931) | Vadose zone soil fungal communities from Angelo Coast Range Reserve, California, USA - CZODoug2_1_08_16fungal (PacBio error correction) | ecosystem: Environmental > Terrestrial > Soil >... | reverse complement strand
TGGGGAAAAAGGCGCTTTCGACGCCCACTTTGAGAATCCCTCACGGCCGTGAACCCAACTGTCCCCTCCTTCAGAACATAAAGAAATTACTCCTTTTTTGGTTACCGTTGTGGCCCTAGGATGCCCCTTGAGTTTGAAAGCCTCCCAGAACTTTTTCTTCCTTTTCCCACCACCCTTCAGAAGTTAGCTTTTCGCGCCTGGAAATCAGAAGTTACTTTTTGCCTGGCTGATCCGATATGCCAGGACCTTTTCGACGACGTTCTTCCCGATTTTCACATGAAATTGTTGGCGTCACTACTTTTTCTTGCAAAGCCAAGCATTCAACCAGGATGACCCTTGATGTGCCCCTGCCTTCCCTCTTCTCCTTTGCACCTCCCAGGTCCCTGGCTGTCCGTTCACGTTGGTCAGAAGAATGCGCCGATTTTGGCTCTCCCTCTTCGTCTCTTGAGGTAAGGGGTTTTTGCCTGTTTTTTGTTTGAGTTCCGTTTCCCCCACAGTTTGCTGTTCCACCCGTCAATTGAGCAACTTAACAGCCTTTTGATCTCGGCCTAGGTTCATGCAGGTTCGTCGTTAGTTTGACACTGCCATGCTGTTGCCCCCCCCACAAAAGCACGCTGTGTTAGACATGTAAGCTGGAGGAACCATCTCCTTTTCTGAAATTCCATGAAATCGAGGTAACCCCTCTTTGCTGGTTTAGAAAGAGCGGGACCCCAGTGGGTTAGCAGATTTTTCGGCTTAGTTCCTGTTTGTTTAAAGGTCCCACTTTCCAATTAGGAGGTGTAAGCTCCATCCGCTCCGGTAGCCTTTTGGACCTCCTGGTCCCTCAGCACCGAGCCCTTTATGCCTCTCTTGGCGTAAATTCTAGCCCCTTTCTTGATTTGGCGCCCTTTATCCGCCCGTGTTTCTCTTTGCGGCTTTCCAACTTCTTTGGACCGGCAAACCCCACATTCCTTGCAGTAACGGCTTTTTCACAATTGACTTGACCCCTCCTAGTTTTTGATTTGAAGGTGCTTTTCCCCCAACTTAAAAATTGTACCTCCCCGCATGCATCAAGACATACCTTGTTCCCGAACTGGCCCGTGTCCCGTGGTTTTTTCAGTCGCGGCCGAAGAGTAGTCTGTAATAACGGGTGTGTTCCTCAATAGAAGTCGTTTCCCTTTGGCATAGAGCTTTCTGGCAAATCTTTAGACATTTTCAGCGACCACGTCGTCCTCGACCTACGTGAACTCACCCGGTGCCAAACCCTGAGAAATGGTTAGGATTCCGGTGTGTTGTTTTAGCATGCCTCTTTACTCGTTGAACATGAGTCCGAACAGATTTAGAACTCCCCCCCAGTTGAATTCCAGGTTTATTTTTTCATATGTCTGATTCTTCATTTTCCCTTTCCGATGGAGGTCGCAGCTTGTGTTTTTTTTAATAGAAGGTTCCCACCTGTTTCCTTTGTTTTTTCGTCTTCGTGGAAGAGTTCACGCACCCCCCTCCCCCCCTAATACTGACCCTGATTTTGCCGTTGTCGGTCCAGGTTTTCCCCTTCTCCCCCCTTAGTCAGTTTTTCTTGCTTTCGGGCGTGGATATTTTTCAATTCAGGATTGACTGCAGCGGACCCCCTCTATGAATATTTTTCTATTCTCACTAGTTTAGTTCGCTTGGATGAGTGAGTGCGATTTTTCCATCCTAGTCTATTTTCGTTACTGCAGCCTCCACCCCCCGCGTTTTTTTGATCGGTAACCTTATTCTCCGTCAGTTAGGAAATAAACCACGGCTTTTTCTGCAAAAGATTCCTTTTCAGAGGGTTCAGACAGTAGGAAGGATTTCCAGTCTTTTTTTTTTTCCCCATGAGAAATTGAAACACTACTTTTCTGCGCCCCCATTCCGTAAGTACCCCCGATCCGATGAACTCGTCGGCCCGAAGAGAGGCTAGGGTTCCCGGCCTTCTTGGGGGATTGAGCGTCGGTGAGATAGTTGAAAACTTTTGGCCTATGTGTTCCCCACTAGTGTAGAAAGTGGGCAACATCTAGTCGAACATAGTTTTTTCAAGTAACCTTTAATTTGGTCCTTGGCTCTGGGTACCTGGGCCCGTTCCATAGGTTATTTTTAGTAATATTTGACCGTCGCCCCTTTCTAGCTTTTTTTTTTGTAGTACCCTCCCCCCCATTCCATTTGACGGGGCTGGCCATGAAACTATTCTCCCCTCCAGTTGGTGCAATGTCTGCCCCCCTCGATCTTTTGCGACTTACCACCTCAGTCGCAAAGTTACGAAGGCTGCCCGACTTGCTAACTCCCGGATCCGTCCCCCCCAGCCAGACATGAAGCCGCGGGTCGAGCTCCGAGCTTTCCGCCATTTCTAGTTGCCCCCATCGCTTGTACAGTAGTCTCCTATAGTATCTTATACCTTTTTTTTCCTCAAGTTAAGATCTTGAATTTTTTTTTAGGTAGCTCTTGAATTGTAGCTGAGTGGGTCCCTATGGCATGGTTATTGTCTCTCGTCAGTATTGGCCTTTCTTCACTCTTCTCAGCCCTGGACCGCCCGGCGTCTTTTTTACCTTTCGTATCTATGGTTTCGTCCTTTTTCTTTTCCTTCCCATGGTGTTGCAGTTCAGCTCGGAACTGCTCCCCTGTACCTCTTCCCCCAGTCTTTTTTTTTCGAGTTAAACACGCAACTCGTACTCTTGGAGCCCGCTGCGCCACGTTTCCTGTAGGTTCAGTATTGACCTCGATCGCCCCCCAGTTTTCTTCGTATGGCGTTCTCATTTCCCCTTTCTGAGTCCTCCCAGGCCCTAGTTTGAGCCGAAAACTATAATCGTAACTTTCTCCCCTTTCCCTTCTTAATTAGACCCCCCCTTTTCTTTTTCGCCCGGTAGTCGAGTTAGGGTGCGTTGTCCTAAAAGCCTATTGACCTGGTTAACTCTCTGAAGACTACCTGACACCCCCTCCCCCTCCCCCTTGCCTGTCTCCTCCCCCTTTCCATTTACATTGAAAGCGCTCTTTCGTACGACACGTATGGCGGCTGAGTTTAGGAGGAATCAGACTTTTTTAAGGTGCGGGCACCCCTACGGCCACCGCTAAACCCCCCCCACCCCCCCCCGCCTTTCCTGTGGCGTGGCGGCATCAATTTAGGTGGTCTTAAGATTGGTTATTATATAGCGAAAGAGTCCCGGAAAAACCTCCTCCTCTCCTTACCCCCCCCTTGATCCTTCTTCGCCCACACCGTCTGACCTCCTGTATGCAGCGACCCGGCTAAACCTGTGACCCCTCGTGACGAAATTGCCTTGATAGGCATGGCGTTGATGTACCAATGGCAGCTCCCTTTATTAACTCTCCTCCCACTTTTTTACAAAGTTATTGCCCCTATTGGTCTCTCAGAGGCTGACACGCTGAGATTTGGAGAGGAAGATTGGAAAGGTGACGAACCCCACACCCACACACAAACGATCAAGAAGGCGAAGAAATCGCCCCCATTCCTCAACTCTCCTGTTAATTCCCTATTCTTCATTTTCAAGGGCGGGGGGTGTTTTTTTTTTTTTTTTTTGTTCGTTTTTTTTTTGGTTGTTTTTTTGTTTTTTGGGGGGGTGGGATGGAGAATTTCCAGTTCCAGGCCTTTCTGATTAGACCCCTTCCCGACGGTCTGGTCCCTTGATACAGGACTGAAGCCTGCCAGCGTTCTTCCTTTTTAAACACCCTGGGCCCTCTCTTTTCTTTTCACAAGAATATCTGGGTGGCCCTACTCATTCTGGTGAAGAGAGAATGCCCTTCAGCACACTTGATCCCCCCCGGTGAACCCCCTCTTTGATGTTGTTTGAAATCATTAGTTCCCCCCCACCTATGTTTCCCCTACTACGCTTCTTCCAGCGCTAGGTAGCCCATTCTCTCAGGCGTTTTAATGCCGTAGAGGGATGTTTTTTCCCATTGAGAAACTGTGTGCTCCCCAACTTCCCAACCAATCCCCTCTCCCCGGCCCCTGCCTTTTTTCCTCGACGAATCGATATGACAGCCTTTTTTTTCTTCGAACCTTATTCTCATGTTCCTATGATTGGACTCTTCAACCCCCCCCCCCCCCCCCTTTTCCCCCACCCACCTTTCCCCCCACATACCCACCCCCAAGTCCTCTGACCTCCATTTGCGGCGGGCGCGCATCTTTTACGACTTCCCCCACCTTCTTAGGACAGCTTTTTTTCCTGTGCCGGCGTGGTGGAGACAAAAAAGGACACAACTGAAAGCGCTTCACACGACTTAGGCTGAAGGCGGGCCCCTTTTCTCCTCCCCCCCCCATTCCCCCCTCCAGGAGTTTCATCGGCGACTTTATTAGGGAAACCTTTTGGGTTTAGTGACGTTTCTCTTTTCCCCCCTTGACTCATTTTCTTTTTTCCCCAGGTGAACAGAGGAGGAGGGAATGTCTCTTCTTATCTGCTGGTCCGGAGCGTTTTTACAAAATTTGCGCCCCTTTTTGCTTTCCCCGAATAATCGGTCCCTCCTCTCCCCAGGCGGCTGGCCTTGTTTCCTTCCTCAGGTAATTCTCTTTCTCTCCTACTATATCCCTCGTACCATGACTAATCAAAAGAAAATGGGCGACCACCACGACTTTCTGCGGCGTCGATTTGAACCTGACCTCATCCTCTATTCCTCCCCCCCCTCTCCCTTTTTTTTTTTGAGGAGCTCGCCGATTTTAACATATCCCCCTCCTGAAGTCTTGGCATCGTTTCAGCCACGACTTGCTATTTTCTTCCCGCGTGTTGAAGGAATAGCCTTCTCGGACCCTTGCGGGCTTTTTTTTCCCTTAAACGATCTCCTCCCCTTCCCGAGCATTTTTGGCCTCTTTTGAAGGATCCCGATTGCGGCGTTGAAACGAGCCGTTGCAGGATGCCGCAAACGTGGGAAGCGTTCCCCTACGATTCCCCCCCCCTGTAGACATCAGCCTTCTCTAAGCCCTCATCGCTGTGGTTCCAACTGGTTTAAGGAGGCTAGCAGGCTTTCCTGACCAAGATGCACTTCCCCGTTCTTCTCGATCCCACCCCCCCCCTGTTCCTCGTTCCGAAATGGTCTACCAGCCGCTTTTTACCCTTTTTTTTCCCTTTTTCGGGTTTTTTTTTGTCTTCTTCCTCTAACACTCCTACCGCTGTTCCCTCATAATTGCTGGAATTTTGTAGCGCCTCCTCCGACCGCCCTAATCCCCTTTCACAAGTTGTTTACTTTTCTTGCATCCTTTCCCTCTTTCTTTCCCCTCAACGGGAATCCTTTTGGCTGTTCAGAATTCCCTTTTCCCTGTCCCCCCCTGAAATGCCGCGAATGGAGGGTCCTGATTTTCCTTTCTTTCAGGCTTCCGTTCATACTCTGGCTGGTTATTTATTGCCACCACCTTATAAGTTTGGAGATTTACAGAACAGACTTCCCCCGGACTTTCTCGGCGGACCCTGAGTGATATGGCTCCTTTAGTAGGGATTTTTTGAGATCTTCATTACAATACCCCCCCCTCGTTTTTCTCAGTTTTCCCTTTAGTACGTTCCATCCTGAGCGGGGGGGGGTTTGGGTGGGGTGGGGTCCCCCCCCCTACCAGTGCCCCCTCTCGGCGCACCTTCTAGGGGTTTTCTTTTTTTTTTTTAAACATTTGTTTAGCTCAGTGCCGGGTGGAAGGACTGCAGCGCCTTGTCCCTTGCCCTTCTTCTCCACGCCTCGACTCATGATGTTATTGACCCCTCCCTGTCAACTTCATCGGCCCTTTTCTGCAGTGGCTTTGATCCCCCCCTCCCTGGATGAGAGTGTTCTCTGCTGGAAAAAGTTGGGCCCCAAAATTCGGCCGCTGAAAAATCCCAGCTCCCTCTTTTTTCATTCACTGTACGCTTTCTTCGTCACTCAGGATGCCCTCCTTTTTTTGAATCGGATTCTCATCCACAGAAGGTTCCCCCTTTCTGAACGAAAACCCCCTCCAGACGGCGTCTTAAGACGTGCTCACGTCGGCCTTCCTGGCCATTTGACTCCTTCTTTTCCTCAGGGTTTTGGTCCCGTTCATCTAGTTTTTGCAGGCATTTGCGTTATTTCGTCTTTCCTGGTCACTATTCCGAGTGAACTGAAGAATCGATTCGTCACCTTACCCTTCGTGAAGCTCTTGCTGCTCCCGGCTAGGCAACAGGTGGTGTGGCGGTTTTTTTGGTTTTTTTTTTTCTCGAGGAACCCCCACTTTCCTAAGAAAATAGTCCAGAACGCCTGAACGCGTTGTATTATGCTGATGTCTTAGTCATTACCCCGAGGGATTTGATTCCCCTGGCTTTCCCCATTGTTTGTTTGTGCCTTCTCTTCTTAAAGATAGTAAAACGTTGTCCTTTTCTGATGATTTCGTTCTGTTCCCCCCGAAACGCAGTCTCTTTTGAATATTCTTCTCTCCTCCGTCATTTTGTTGTTGACTTTTCCAGCCCCTTCCCCTTTTCGCCGTTCCGTGGAGAGTCTATAGGCGTCGTCCATCAATTCCGGTCCCGCATGCGTCAACGTCCCCTTCTACACCACGTTTCTGATTACGGGGTTTCCCTTCGCCAGGTCTTTCTCCTCCCTAGGGTATCCTCTAAGAGAGGTTTCGTTTCTCCTCGGTTTTAGCTGTCCCTTATCGCGCCTCCCTTCTTAACACTCCCCCTTTCTCCTTTAGGGCCGCCAGATTCAGTTCGGATTTCTCTTTTTGAAAATTTGAATCTCTTTCCTGAAGATAAGCCTGAAAGTAACCCTCGCTCCCCCCCTCCCGTAACCCCATCTCCCCCTATTCTCTTAAGTCTCCTGATTTCTTTTCTCCTGTGCTCCCTTCGCCGGTTTTGTTTTTTGAAGGACGGGTGCTCCCCTGGACGATGAGAGGTCAGCATTGTGCAACACGTATCTGCTTCCCCTCCCTCGCCAGGGTTCTTTCTCGCCTTGTAAAACGTTTCAGTTGGAGATTGGTGTCCTTCCTTTTCCCGCTATTTAGGGGGGCGGTAACTTTGACTTGGCTGAGGTTTGTTAGTCTACACTGTCTTTGCTCTTCCCCCTCCCCCTTGCTCCCATCTTATTTTGTGTTCTTTCCTTTCCTTATGGCCGGCATTTACAGTTCCATTGAGACTGAAGCCTTTCGCAGTCTATGCAGACCCCCTCACTTTCTCCCTTTCCCCCTTTCCTAGTTACTTCAACCCTCCCCCAGATGGGCTTTGCGCCACAGGTTTTTTTTTTTTCTTATATCCGCTTAATGATGTTTGACCGACATCGCCTTCTTGTTTCACCTCCTCCATTCCCCCCATCCCCCCCCTCCCAGGAGATTTCAAACGGTCTTATATGAGAAAGGGGTTGTGTGATGGGGTGTCTTCATTGCCGGTTCCTCTTACGCTCCCTTCCCTCTTTCCCCCTCTCTTCACCTGGCACTTTTTCTTTTTCGGCCTAACGTCTAGGTCTCGGACAGCGGCCCGATCTACCCCCCCCTCTTTTTCGTATGCTGACGTTCCTGGAGACGTCTTTCCCCCAGTTGTCACCCCACTCTCTTCCTCGAACGTTTCGGCCACAAGCTTAATTTTGTTCATGGCAGTCTTTTCGAGCGCGGGTACCACTTAGCCGACATTTCCCGCGTACCTCTACTTCCTCATCCAATTTTCCCTTTTCCCCCTTCGCCCACTTGGCGAGCCGTTTGATTCCCATTTCATTTTGACATGTAACCGACTTTCCCCACTTTTTCCACTCCTGCCACTGCCACCCCCCCCTCCCCAGTATCATGCGCAGTTCAAGCTCCTAGGCTGACTTCTCCCCCTCCGCATGGTAATTTTTTTTTTTTTTTTTTGGCTTTTGACGCAGATTCATTGCGTCACCTCCTCCCTTCCCCCCCTCCCCCAACAAAAGCTTTTTTTAGAAGGGGTTCAAGGGCGGGATAGTTTCTCCCCCTACGATTTTCCATGTACGGCCAGCGCAATCTTACCTTCCCCCAAAGCCGTCGCTTACTTCTTTAGACCCCCCTTTCCCTACGCTTTTCCTTCCTCGAAGTCGCCCCCTTTAAAGGCCTTTCTACGTAAATTCTTTTTCGGCGTGCACATTAGGCCTGTATCCGAAAATCCCAAAACGTCTTTTGCATCATGATTCCCCTCCACATTGATGGTCCCCCTTCCCCTTGGAGCTTTTTACTGAAAAGGCTGTTCAAGAAGAGAACACGACAACTAGAACAAATAGTAAGAATCTCGTTCTCCCTTGCTCCTGGTCTGGGTTTTTTCCCGCATTGCGGTTCAATTTTGATTGATTAGTGTTTTTTTATCTCTTCTGACCCATCGCTAAGTGGTTACTACATTCCAGAGAGCGCTGAGAACAACTGGGTCAATCCTCTTCGTCACCTTTTTGTCAGGTGCCTTCCGCAGCTGATCATTTGGTTTTAGACGCTGGATTACGCTACTAAACAGGTGTTTTTCACTTCAGTTCCAACAAGTTGATGTCTTCCCCGACTGCTTACTAGTTACCTCCCGTTTTGCATTCGTTGCAAGACTGTTTGTTGACAATCGCCCCTCGTTTTTTGAACTTTTACACCCCTTATCCTGCAGTTTTTCTCTTCCCCCGATTCCGCTTTTTTTCGACTACCAACTTTGACCCTCCTTCTCCCCTCTTTTTTTTTTCTTGCTTGTCTTTTTGAATCTTCCTAGCTTCTAAGTGAGTGTTTTAGCGTTGCCCCCCGTTTCCCTTTCTTGGCCCCGTCCCACCAAGGTTTCAGCACTCTGCCCCCCATCGCCCCCGTCGCCTTTCTTGCAGACTTCTCACTTCCTCGGTTCCCTCTGAGCTGAGGGCCTTTTCCGCTTCCTTTTTTTTCTATCTGAACGTCTGCTCTGTTTCCTCTGACTAGGCTTCAAACCTCCTTCTTGGGTTCTCTTTTGAATGGGAGTCTAAGTTTTTCCCCCTTTGCGTTTCTCTCCCACTGTTTTCAGAAGTTCTCCAAATTTCGAGGTCCCTTCAAACCGTGGCGGTCTGGATGACCTTTCCTTCTGCCTCCCTCCCCTCAATTCTCTCTCCTTTTTCCAATATTCCTCCGCAGACCCCTCCCCCCATTCTTGTCTCCAACACCCTCCCCCTTGTAGCCTTGCTAATTGCCTCTCTCCTTTTTTCCCCCATCCTCCCTTTTCGAGAGAGCTTTTTAAAATAACCCTCCCTCCCCCCTACTCAGATTGCCCTTTCTAGTGTAGGATTTTGTGTGATTAGGTGAATTCCTAGGCATGTTTGATCATGGTATAGACTCACGCTCCCTTCAGAAGAAACCTTTTTTTCCTGCTTCTCCAAGTCGGAGACAAGGTCCTCTGCGGATTCTCAACTTGTCGACTTCCCCGACAGGAAACACATTTTCCCTTCCAGAAGATCCCCTCTCCTTCAGCCCCCCTCTCCGGTGTTTGGGGGCAATGAAGAAGTATGCAACCTATCCCCACCCCCCCGGTTCCCTTCCAGATTTTTTTCCCAGTTTTTTCTTTTCCTACCGAAGTATCTTGGCTGCTCCTCTAAATCATACTTCAAGTGCTACTAATGTTCACTTTTTGCGACTCTCAGAAGATCCACGCCTACCCTCACCCTTCTTCCTCACTTTTCCCTGTTCGATATCCTCCCTACTCCAGTTCGCCCCTTAACCGTACGATTTTCCACTGCCAGCCTCACATTGAGGTCCTTGGATGTTTAAGCATATGAGGGCTTGATTAAGGTTCACACGTTTCTGGCGATTTCAAGACGACCTGGAAACCTTCAACCGATTGTTCTCTTCCGAGCGTTTCCTCGAGTGTACCACCCTGTTCTTTATTGAATTGCCCCCAAACATGAACCTATGCCCTGGAGCGCTTCCAAGCTTGTTTTTTTCCAAAAGTAGCCCCGCCCTGATCCCTCCAGGCCTCTCTTCTCCACCCATTATCGTCGGTGGGCCGGACAGCGGTCTGAAAGGGTGCATAAGCATACTTTCGTCAGTCTTTTTTCTCAATGGTCCCGTTTTTTTTAATGCTCCCACGCCGAAGCCTCTGCCTTGACGCCTTTTTACCCTCCCAGCCTTTATGTTCGGAAATGATCATTGGAGGTTTTTCTCCCTCCTTTTTTTTCCTTTATGTCCCCCCTTTTTTCCCTCTTTTTCGCCCCCCCCGCGCCTGGCCGAGTTTATGAATCCCCGGGATGGACCTGATCCCTCCTCGTTTTGATTTGGCCGGCTACCGTACCCTTTGAACTCCCCCTCCTTCCCCTCTGTCCCCCAATGGAGTCACTCCTTCCGTGCACTGTCGGGAGGCCTTTCCGTCTGCTGCGGTTTAGAAGTGGTGGTTTATCTAGAAGTTTTTGCAGCGCGTCGCTATTCTTTTCAGTGAGTCATTTCTTTCTCTTTTTTTCTACCTACCCCGGAACTAGTCTTTCTGAACCATGACAAGGCTTTTCCTCCACGGTCTACCCTTTTTGTTCCCGGCGTTTGGGGGTTTGTCTCTTCCCTGCTCTCCTCCAGGGACCCTAGGAGTCATCACATAAAATCTCCCAGAAAACCGTGTGTATTCTTCGGACTTTATCCTAAGGCATTCTTCTTTTCGTGACAAGGACTGTTTCGTCTTTGCACTCCTATTCAGATCCCTCCCCGGTTGTCAAGTTGCGGAGTAGTTACACTGAAACGACTTCCTCTAGATATCTTCTCGTCCAAGCCGTTTGGTACGCTGGGTTCGGACGACCGTAGAGGTCGGTCTATGTTTCCCCTTCTTTTCTCCTGGAGCGGCCATCCGTCTCGCTAGATCTCGGTGATGCACATATTTCCAACGAATGAATATGGGGCGATTTCTCTGGTCGCGGTTCTCTTCTCTCTCAATTCTGTTCAGCTTCGCAGCGTCCTCAGCGTTTTGCGCTTTTGTGCGCTCCCTTCGTCCCCACTGGTTGTTTTCAATTAAATGGTTTCTCTCCTTACTAGGAACTGCCCCTGTGAGAAGGTAGCAGAAAGAAGGGGAGTTGCAGTTTTGCGCTCTGCCCCTTCTTTTCAGGAGTGAAGACGATGAGCCTTCAAGGCCTCCCCGATTCGCTCCCCCCCTTAGTCACCAACGAAGCTATTATGGAAGTTTCCTCCTGCTAG
>Ga0179593_1355647_pt1 | contig 11041 bp, 10 predicted proteins | sample CZODoug2_1_08_16_FD_185931 | JGI IMG/M metagenome (GOLD analysis project Ga0179593, IMG submission 185931) | Vadose zone soil fungal communities from Angelo Coast Range Reserve, California, USA - CZODoug2_1_08_16fungal (PacBio error correction) | ecosystem: Environmental > Terrestrial > Soil >... | reverse complement strand
TCTTAGATATGTAGGCGCTGTTAGAAGCCACCATTCACTTGATTTTTCTCTTGTCTGCTTCACGGAGAAGCGGTATCGCAGACGGGTAGGCTTTTTACCTTCCCCTCTCGGCTTTGCGACAGGACTCTTGCCTGTAAAGCTCATCAGATGGGCTTTTTCGTCAGCCTTCCCCCCTGATTTTGCTTCCCTTCCGGCAACCCCCACAACAGCTCTCTTGTTTAGGACTTTCCCCCCTGTCTGAAAGCCATGCCTTTTTGAATCCTCCAGATTCAGTTTGTCGTTACCGGTGCGCCCTTGCGGGCCGTGTAGCTACTAGTGTCTTTTCTTGTCCCGGCACGCCTTGCCTTACCACTCCGACCAAAATTCTGTGGATCAGTCCAATCCGGCGATATTGGCTTCGTCTTGTGCTATATGCCCCCTTTCTAGTTTCCTTCTCCAAGTGCAAATCCCACCTCGCGCTTTTTTACCCAGCAGCTAGATTTGGACGCCAGCCCTAGGCTGTTCCATTTGCTTTTTCAACGCGTTTGCTTGCCAACCGCTCCCCACTGTCAATCCTAGGGATCCGTTTCTGCCGCTCACGTTTTTCTCCATCTCTTCATCTCGTTACAGTGGAGGATTTGTATGCGCATACCTTCGTTTTTGTTCCATGACTTCTTGAATTCGTCTCCTCTTTCCTGCGGCGAACCTCCACCTGTTCACCGTATATTCCCAGACAGCAGTTCGTTTTTTCGAGGCTCACTCCCTTGCTAATTGTCTCATTCCTTCCGATGAGTTCCCCCTTCAAAAATAGCCGGTTCGATACCGGTTGTATGAGCTGGCCTTTTTCACCCCTTCTCTATCCGGCTCTCTTTTCACTCCATCTCCACCCTCCGCAGCTCCTCGTAACTGTCCTCCGGCCCTCTTTCCCCCGCCGTGGAGGTTTTCCAGGTTCCTTTTGAATAAAGATGCTGATGATCCTAATGTATGCTCCTCCTGCCCAGGTCGGTTCTGCTCTATCTCCGGCCTTTTCTCGGTTTCTTTTACCCGGACCCATCGCCCCGTCCGTCCAGTTCTCCTCCTGTTCCATTCATCGGAAGCTCAGACCCTAGACATTTTCATAGTGCGAGTTCTATGCAACTTCCTTTGCACTACCGTTCCCTGGGCCCCGTGCTGATTGCAGTATATCTCCTACATTGGGTATCGCCGGAGAACTACGTCTTATACCACACTGTAGCCTGCTACCCTGTCCGTTCTTTTTTCACTGACACTCCGTAGGCCTCCCTTTCTAGGCGGCTTTTTCTTGTTCGCTTTGTGGATTGAAATAGCATTTGTCTGCAGCTTATGCGGTCTTCGACCCCCCCGACACCCCTCTCGGCATTCCTGTTACCTTTGAGGGTAGCAATAGGTCCCCCCTTCAGAGGCGAAACCCCCTCCTCGTCCATTCCTAGCACATACATTTCACCATTTTTCTCTCATTTCTACCCCCTCGACACCGCCGGGTTGGTTACAAAAGCCCAGACTGCTCGTCCGTCTATCTTTCGCCATGGGTCCCTCTCTCCCTGTCGGTACCAACTCTCTGATATTTCCATCGTCCAAAGTTAGAAGATCCCTATCCATTTAATAGCACGGAACGCCCTGCATTTTTTGCTTTTTCTATGATCAAGGATCTCCGCCCCCCTTTTCGCCCGCATATTAGCTCCCTTAGAGACATAGACCAGTTTCCTCCTCGTGTGTCTCTTTTACTGAAACTGGAATCTGTGGCTTGAGGTCGCCTGTTACGATCCGGTCTCCCCCACATCGGTCATCTAAGTTTCTTAGGGTGTCCCGCAACGGATCGGCGGATCTGGACCTTCGCGGACCGCCGGTAGGATTCCCGCATCATTCAGCATTTTTTGTCCTTCCAATTTTTCCCCCTTCATCCCTTTTCCCTCCCAATTATTGGTCCCCTGTTCCTTTCTTCGCCTGTTCATTTTGAAACCTCGTCCTGAAATTTTAAGTCAGCCCGATCCTCTCTCCAGAGCAAGGTATCTAGTTATATTCTCCAGCACGTTTCTCTGAAGGACTCGAGGGGTGCGTTTCCTGATTGAGAAAGATGAGTTGCCCTTTCTCATGTGCTTTGCCGCCTCCACATTAATCCTCCTTAGCCCTTGTCCCCAGATGAAATGCTTCTCCACTATGTACACTCCTTTACTGGCCGCGCCCATGTGTCTTTTTTCCCCCCTCCTTCTCCCCAAGGCCCCTAACGATTATTCGCACCAACTTTCCTGACCGTACGCAAACAGATTACAAAAGAACCTTCCCACTACTTGATCCCTCTCCCATTTTTGCTGCGTCAAATTAGTCTTCTCCGCCCTTCCCCCGCCTGCTGAGCCGGTCAGGCTGACTCTGCGTATCCATTTGTAAAGGAGAGGTAATCGCCGCTGAGCGGTCTCCGCAATCCCCAGTCCACCTCATGGCCAGGCGCGGTCAGGGCAGAGGCTGTGACGTCTCGCCTAGAGTTTAGGCCTTGTCCCTTCCCTCCAAGGATAGTTGCTTAGATAGCAACGCTCCCCCGTCCTCGCTCCCCCTATTTCATCGTTCCGTCCCATAGAACCGGCTACTAGGAGAGCTTTGTCGAACCTGTTGAGTTGATGGGTTAGCTTTCCCTAAGGCTCCCTCCCCTCCCCATTTTGAAAAATGACTCCGTCTTTAATTGGTTGCTTCCCGATCCTGGTCTCTTTACCATGCACTTTAATTCTTCATTGCGCGACGTCTAGAAGCCAATTCGGTGCTCCTCGTACAAAATGTTTTCGGACCTCCTCGGCCCCCAGTGGTCTTTGCCTTATTCCTTCGGCTGCACACCCTCTTGCGACACCCTGTGTTTCTTTTGCGCTGGAGTCCCCCTGCATCCATCCCGTCCAGCTCATCTCACCTGGCCTATCTCTCTCTCTCTCTTCTTTGATTTTTTCCGGCCCTCCGTCTCGGGTAGGAACGTGCAGGTTGATAACCCAGACTGCATTTTCTATCCTGGATGCAACCCCCCTCCCCTTATGTTGAATTGACATGTCTTAGGCGGCTGCTTCCTCCCCCCCCCCACTTCTAGACGTAGTTTTGCAGTTTTTTCTCTCAATAGACAATCCTCCCCGCTCGCGCTTGGCGCCGTAATCAAGATGCGAGCACTTTTCTGATGTACCCTCAATAATTCCTCTCGTTCCTGTCGCTAACCTTCACCTCCTGCCCTAGGGTGGGAGACCATGCCTCCCCTCTCGCGCGGCTTGGACAACTCGTCCCCGAGTAAATGACTTGGGCCCTTCTCTTTAGGAGGTCTGCCTTGCGCTGGAGAGGAAACTTTCTATACTGATCCCCTAAACTGCACATGGTCCGTCAGAGCCCTGAAGTAGTTCCAACGACTCCCCGTAAGGTTTCCCCACCCATTTCCACCGTCAACTCCTGATCAAATTTTCCCCTCTAAAGTTTTTTTTTTAGAGATCTTCTCAGGATTTCCTCGGTAAATTCATACAGCTCTTGGGGCTTACCCTTCCCAGCCATCCTTAAGACTTGTAAGTGAGCTGAGTCTCTTCAAGGTTCTCACCGCCTCTGACACTTTCCCCCTCACTTGGAGACCCGAAAAGAAAGTCCCGACCTAGAATGGATCCCTTTTACAGATTTCCCAATCCGCGGATCCAGCCGATTACACTGAACTTCTCTCTTTAAAGGTCTGAGAGCCCATTATCTATCGGCTATTTCATTTGAAGGTTGTGCTCGCACGCACCTCTTCTCCATAGTCTTACGTTTTTAGTAGCTCGAGTTCTACGTAGGGAGAAGACGGGCCTCCAGCCGAGGCATTCTTTTGGTTTCCTCGCCTCGCACTCCTCGTCAACATTCCCTTGCACTCAGTCATGTTGCTTTTCATCTGGATGATTGATTCAGTAGGGTGGGTGATTTCCCCCCCTAAACCAAAAAACGTCAAGCAGAATTCTCCCAGCGTCGACCCCGTTGCCATTTCCATTTTCTAGCTCTCCCTCTACTCTCCGTGTTCCTGCGCTGGCTCATTTATTTCTCCCATCCCTGCCTCCCCCCCCCTGACAAGTCTCCCCCCTTTCCTCGGCTCCTTAGTTCCCAAGCCCCCCTTTCATCAATTTCCCTTCCCAGAGTTCCACGCTGCCCCTACAATTTTCCGCTCTTCTTCCCCCCTTTTCGCGTTTCTTCTCTCTTCTCTCGCAGTAACTTCCCCTATGGTCGCCGACCATCGCTCAAATTCAAAGGTCGCCGTTGGAGGGGCGCCCTGGACTTTTCCTTTTTCTTCCCCCTTCTATGTACGGTGCGCTCAATCACCCCTCTCCACTAGCCTATAACCCTTCTTCCCCTCTCGGGTCTACTCTTCCCCAGCGCATGCTATTCCCTCTCCTTTTTTCCTCTCTTCGTTCCGCACTCTCAGTTGGGGGACATGTCACTCCTCCCAGTCTTTCCTCTCCTTCCCTTTTCTTGATATACCCTGACTCTTCTGCCTGTGGCCTTACTATGCGGCATTGCCTCCTCATCAATCATGATTCTCCTCCCAATTCTTTCCCGTAAGTATTAGATGCCTGATGACGGTTCTTCCTTCCGGTCCTCTTTCCTGAAACGATGGAGTACTCTGCGCTGTATGTTTTTTGTCCCCCTTTGGAGTCTAACTTCTCTTCCCCCTTTATGCCTCCAAACTTGGCTGATATCTGTGATTTTGTATAGTGATTAGGGGTTCTTTCAACCCTTTCCCCCTGGCGGCGGCTGGCGGCCTGTCCAAGCCTTGAATCTTCATCGCCCCGGGTCCTTCACTCTTCTGAAATTATGTCGACTTCAATGCACATCCACGTAGTTTCCCAAAGCTAAATCTTGAGACTGTTCCTACAAATCCCCTTCTAATTACTTCACTCTCTTTGAATAGAGATTACCCCCCCCCACGACCTTTTTCCGCTGGCCGCGATTTGCTGACTTGAACTTCACGATATATTTGAGTCAAATCAATAAAATACAGGACCATGAGGATCCGGCAGTCCCGGAACAGACTTGCCGCCCCCACCATTTTCCTTGACTCCCTACCCCAGGCTAGGTCAGGAGTGAACTCCCTTCCGAGAATCCCCCCGTAAGGTTACCCCCTGATGTTTCTCCAATACTTCCGAAGCGCTACGACCTTTGATGACCCCTCACGAACTCCTCCTCCCCCAAGTTCTCCACTCTTTTCTAGACTCTCCACTGCACACGATTTCCCCCGACCTAGAGTAGATTATCCGAAATCGGGAGATATGCCTATGCGGTGTCCTCTGCTTAAATTATCCCACCTCCCCAAGCGACTGTAGATTTCCTGATCCTCGTTTGTCTCCCTTTGTACGACTGGACGAAGTTCCAGTCAATGGCCCCTGTGTTTAACGCGCCCTTCACCCGGCTTGCGGCAAGTGCACCTGGACCCGCGTTTCTATAGTCTTGAGTGCTGCACAAACTGGCGATGTGTAGCTCAGCACCTTCCGCGTGACCTTTCCTTTTGTCGGTCCCCCCTCGCGCGATGTCCCTCGTTTTGGGGTTTTTGCCGCGATTCCCGTTGAGCGATTTCCCTGGACTCACGCGGTTTTTCTTCACGCCCCGTTCCATTTCCAGTCTCCACCCCCCCTCCTGAACGTCCCTCTCTCACAATGCCGAACGAATGGCCTACCCCCTGCCGATATGCCGCTCCTAAGGAGTCGATTTTTCCACCTGACGCGGGCCCGTTCAGCCGGTCTATATACCGTTTTTTTTGTTAGCAGAAGACTTCTTTTTTTTAGGATTCACCCCGTTGCCATCCCGGCCCTCATCAAAGTTTCCATCCTATCGATTGACCATTGGCTTTTCTTTTCTGCTTGAACGCTCCCCTTTTAATCTCTTCGAGCGTCCTATCATTTGGTCTGGGTCAGTAACTCCCTCCTGGTTGGTAGACTTACTCTTCCGCAAACGCAGCCCCGCGCCTTGAACGCTTCCCCCTGTTATTGATTTTCGTACCCTTCCCTTTGGCCGTAGGACTAAATAGGTCATTCCGAATCCTTGTGCTCCTGGTAGGAAATAGAGAGGCCGGTGTCGACACTGTTTCATCGCCTTTTTTGATGATTTTTTCCGCGCGGGTGGTTTCACTTCTCCTTCCTTAGTCCCATCACATTCAGACGTCCTCTTCCTTTGTTTTATCCTTCTCTTAAGTCCACCGGTCAATAGACAGCTTTTTTTGGGAACTCTCCCGTTTCGCTATTTCTTTTTCTGCCCCCCTGTCCAGACGTCCCTCCTCCAATCTGGGCGCCCCGTAGATTTTCGGTCCCTTACATTCTCGCCTCCATTCCCCCTCTGAGAGTCCCTAGGCGTTCTTTTTTGATTGTCCGCCTTGTCCATCAGCTTCAGTGTTTCCGCATCAATTCTCCATGTTCCCCGATTACCTATTCAGGTGTCGAACTTCTTCCGGGCCCCGTCTCCTTTCTTTAATTGAGTCTGGGATCGTACTCGCTATGGCCGCCCTCGACACTGGTATTTCCAGAACACCTAGGCTTTCTTGGCTGCCTTTTCTGAAACAGCGTTTTTTTTTCCTTCGACGTGCGAGTTGGAGCCAGCGGACTCTTTTCTTCCCTACCCGAACAAACCTCTTCCCATCTCAGTAGTCTTAATCAGTGGAAAGGTCGGGCCATTTTTCCAGCATCGGGTTTGTAAGGATTTCTGACAGAGAAACCCACTCTATCTATTTCCTCCCTTACTGCGTCGCCCAAGTTTCCCCACAACCTGATCTCTTTTTTCGGCCATTCTCTTATTCCGGTTTCAGTCCATCCCATCCGGTTATTTTTTTTTTTCTCGCCGTCCGCTTTTTAAGCCATCGGGGAATTCCAACAGTCCCCGTAGGCATTGTGCGCTCCCTCTCGTCTTGCTTTCTTTTTGCAGCAGCCCCTTCGTATTCGATCTTTTGCTAGGAAGCCGACCTCCTCCGACCAAGGGCAATCTTTACCATCCTACTTTTACGTAATATCCCTAACTATCTCACAACGTCCCAAGCGGTTCCTTTCCTTCAGGGTATCTCGCGTAGTGACCCGGCTGACTTCCCCCCCATCGATCCGTGAATCCTTGTCTTTCCATCCCCCTCTTCCAAGTTTAGTTACCCTTAATCTTGCCATTTTTCTCGCAAGCCCTTCTCTTGTGCGTGGTTTTTGGCGATTTGGTGAGACACTCTTCCCCGCCAGAGCCGCTGGACATCAGTCCTAGGGTGCGCCTTTCACATTCTCCATCCGTTTTTTTTTTTTCAATATGCCTTGTTGACGCTCACTCTGAGATGAGCTCAAGATATTTTTCCGGTCTGTCAGGCCCTTTTTCCCAGTTTTGTGCCCAACGCGCCCCTGTCCGACACCGCATTGGTAGCTTTCCTGTTTGGGAAGAGAAGAGACCATTTTTGAATGGTCAGTGGCCCTCGCCCAGATGAACCCTGGTATTCTCTCGAGTTCATTTCCCTCTCCTCAACCGGTAAAATGCCAGATCGGCTGCCAGGGATATGCATGACTGCCCTACCTTTCTTTCCTCCTCCTTTTCGAGAGATAGTGGTCGCTCCTCCTTTCCAGCGATTTTGCATTTTTGATGAGATTCTGCCTTGGGTGATGGGTAGAGAATCGCAGTGACTATCCCCATTCCCGCGCTTGAATTTCACTTGCTTTTAAAAGGATGCCTTTCTTTGGACCTATCTCACGCGGGTCGTAGATAGTTGTCGTTATTTCCGGAATACTTTTTTTCCACCTAATACTCCCCCCCGTGCCTCGCCGTCGTACTCTCTCTTATAGAACCTTGAGCTCTAAATCCTACCTGGCAGGGAGGACCCGCCGCTCCGGGTGAAGATGAATTCCACTCGACGTACTTTTTCCAGCGACTTCGATCTTTTTCTTTTGCCCCAAAAACCCCCGGACAGTCGAGGGTTCTTGATGCCTCGCGGCAGTGATGTCCCTTTCATTCTGTAGACGGTGGATATTTCTCATCTCGAGTTCTCTTCTCGATGGTTCCCCCCCCCTCTTTTTCCATATAGAGACCCCGACTTAACCTGAGGGATTTTGGTGTTCGTCGATATATTTCTACAGGTCTCCCTCCCTTGCCCCGGTGAACTTTTCGTTAGGATTCACGAGATTTTATATCCTCAGACTCTTGTTTTCCTTCCGCTCTCCCCTGACTCTCGGTCCATTATGACGATCGTCGTGCCCCCCTCTTACCGGATATGGGAAACCTTACCTCACCTCATGATCGGACCTATTGGCGATCTGATGCAAAGCACTGTTCCGTTCAATCGAGCCCCGTCTTACTTTTCTCCCCTGGCGAATCTTGCGTTTTAGGAGTCCCTATAGGTTTTCCGCTGGTCCTCCCGCTTTCCTCTCACTCAAATTTACGTCCTGCCTTTCAATACCCCTTCTTCTATCAGAGTGTGTATGTTTCCCCTCCTTTGTCTCGCGCCCTCGCCCTTCGCGACCTCTCCCCCGAGATGTCGATCCTGGCCCACTATGAATCCTTCTTGTCTTAAGGTTATAACTCTCTTTTGGCGATGTCTTCAAGAATGCTCCCGGAAATACATTTTTTTCTGATTCAGTTTGCCCCCTTTGCGCGGTCATCGGGTCCTCTTTTCCTCATTGTCCCCTCGGTTCTTGAAACCCAGGCGTAACAATCTCCTCGTCCTTCCCTTTTCTAAATATCTGTCTCTTCTCATTTTACCACCCCCTCCCCCTAGACAGAGATAGTTAGGTGACAACTTCTTTTGTCCATTGCGCCCTTCTGCTTACTCATTTCCTCCCGAACCATCCCTATTACCGTTTTCCTCCTGCTCCGCATTCCCCCAGGAATATCCGTCTTATGTGGAGGTCCTTAATGGCCCCCCTTTAAATCTTTTCCCTGTCATTCCCGTCCGACAGCGTGTCCTCCATTCACAGGAAGGTTGGGTACCTTAGTACCTCTTCTTCATGCAAGCAACCCTTCTCAACGGTCCGGTAGAGAGATTTCCTAGCAAGCCCGTACTCTTTCCTTCGTCTATTACAAGTTGAAACACGTTTTTGTCGCCCCTCCCTGTCCCTTGAGATCCCGTCTCTTATGCCCGAGGTTATGATTTGGACGCTCCATAATTTCCTTCCCCCCCCTTTCCCCAGCCTTTTCCCTGTTTGCGCTGGGACGGGTTATCGCCTCCGCCTCCGTCGCTGTCCTTTCTTTTTTTTTTCACCCCACCCCGAACTAAACATCCCGAGATATGTCCTCGCTCCTTCGTCTCCTTCCTAGAGGGCCCTCTCTTCGGTTGTTCTCGAGATTTGTCTATCTTCCTTCTTCTCCTTCTAAGTCTCTCCGTTCCTGGGACTTATGAGCGCCCTCTTCTCGTTCAAACTAGACGGCGAACACCCGAAATCCCTACTGATTAGATCTCTTCCTCCCCTCCTCGTTTGAGATAGCACTAGATTTTTTTTCCCCTGAACTCTCCTGGCCTTCTCCAGGCCATCTTTTTTCCGTAGAACGACTTGGAGTATTGTACCTCTGTATTCCACCTCCCCTCGTAAACGTTCTGTCTGTCCCCTTTCCTCCCTTTAATCATAGTTCATAGAAGGGATTGTCTTTGCTCCTTTTCCTTAGTCCCTTTCTTCTCTCTTTTTCTCCTCATTTCCTATACCTTCGACTAGTGATCTCTTGTCCTCTTCGGCTCTTCTCCACTCGCACTTTCCGTAGATTTAAATCATTATTAAGTCGGGACGTCTTGCCCCCGTTTAATCCTTACAGGATAAGGATTCTCTTCAGCCGAGAAGAACCTATCCTTTTATTTCCCTTCACTTCCTCTGCTTGAGTCTCTCTTTCCCCACTTTCATCTTCCCTCTAGAACTTTGCTGGCATCCTTGCGCATGTTGAACTCCTCTTCCCTTTGAGTCCTCATTAAGATCTAATATATCTCCTCCTCCCCTTCGATTTTTTTCTACAGTTGAATCTTCCCTCTTATCTTTTGAAGTCTTCTAGGGTCCTGTCGCCGATTGCGTCAGATGAGCTTTGCCCTCCTTTATGGTCTTCCGTCTCCCCAGAATAACTACGCCTCTTGACACTTAAATTCCCGTCCTTTTCCCCGACGGCCACAAGCCTAAGTGGTCAGACTGACGCACATGCCCGTCCCATCTAGCCGATCTTTCTGTAGTTAATTCCGTCTTTCCTCATAGTACAACCCTCCCATCTTCCACTTTCTCTCAAAGTGATCCCTCTCTAGTAAACCAATTGCTCCTCTGAATTTCCGGTCCCCCTTTTCTCTGACGCTCAATTCGCCTTAGAGGTAATGGAGCTGGAAGCCGCAATCTAGTTTCTTTGCCAGCTCGATCGTGTCTGACAGTAACGAGCCCCGTTTTTTATTGTCATTCTACCTCTCTTTGCCCCTCATTCCTAGAATGTAATTTAGTGGGTTTTAATAGTGAATAGTGACTAACTGAAACGCGCTGCCGCCAGTCTTTTCGTCGCGCTGCCCGTTGACTAAGTTTACGGTTTTCCTAGACGTCACCTCCCTCATGCCACGGCAACGTCCCTTTTTGTTTTCTTTCTCCCTTTTCCTGGGTATGAAAAATTTACTTAATTTCCGTCGAGAGCTCCCTCGAACATGTTTTTTCGACGTGCCCTGTTAGCTTCGGTCGGCACCTTTGGCTTGCCCGACTGAGCCTCCCCGACTACATTGTCGGTGTTCGGCCCTATGATAAAGACTAACCCGCTTTCCCCTCTTCCGTCGACTAGAGCTGAGGTGGCAGTTTCATTTCGGAATTTCTTTTTCTTTATAACCTCTCCACTCACCACGCCAGTATCTGATTCACCGCTTTACCCATTCCCCGGAGGCGGTTAGTGACCACTCTAGGCGGTCACACAACAATTCTCTTTTTCTTACCCTTCTATCCACTCCTTTTCCAAGAGAAATACTCCACCTTTAGGCGCCCCAGGCACTTCGTGCCTCTATTCCCCGCGGACCGTTCACAGACCCACCCATATCGCAGTATTTCCCTTTCTCATATCCCAGAATCAATATTCGGGTTTTTCAACGACCCTCATGATACTTCCTTTGCATGACAATCAA
>Ga0179593_1542199_pt1 | contig 11042 bp, 15 predicted proteins | sample CZODoug2_1_08_16_FD_185931 | JGI IMG/M metagenome (GOLD analysis project Ga0179593, IMG submission 185931) | Vadose zone soil fungal communities from Angelo Coast Range Reserve, California, USA - CZODoug2_1_08_16fungal (PacBio error correction) | ecosystem: Environmental > Terrestrial > Soil >... | reverse complement strand
CCCCTCTGCGAATTAGAGGACAACTTCCTCTTAATCGTCGTTTTCGCGACGGTGGTGATTCCTCAAAACGGCGTTAAACGATGCGATACCCCTCCCCAAATCCATTTGTTCTTTTTCCACCCCCTTGTTTTACCCAAGAGAATGGAGTCCCGATCTCCCTGCCTCGTTTCATTACTTATTTTTTTTTTCCTTTCCTAGACTGGGGCAGGCTTCCTCCAGCCCGTAGTTTTTAGTTTTCCTCCCCGAACTGAAAGAATCTTCGCCCTTTCCTGTCTGCGGAGTTCAGTCTTTTTTCCGCCCCTTCGGCGTATTTTCTAACTTCTTTATTCCGGATTGACCTGTGGATCGCCCCGAAAAGCCCGCTTTTTCTTCCGCAGCGTACACGATCCCAGTGCAATTTTCAGTTGCGTTGTCGGCCTACTGATGTTGGTGCCACTGGTCCCCATGCCTGCGCAAGTCCTTTCTTCCCCTGGCGTTTGTTGAAGGTTTACATTTTTTCTTTACCTGAGGGCCGGCCGCCCCACGGGTGGTCCGTAACAGACTCGGGGTTAACCCCGCCCTCCCACTTGCCCCTGGTGGCACGCCGGTTGGCCGTGAGGGCCGCTCACAACAGCGGCGCCGACATTCACGCCTTGTGAAATCGTGCTCCCTGTCGGGACTTTTTCTGAGGCTTAGAGATTCCCGGTTCGGATTTTTTCAATTCTCAATTCCAACCGACTTAGGTCGAATTTTTCTGTTTTTACTACATACCCTCTCCGCTTTAGTCCTCTGGAGGCGACGTCCAGCGCTTTGTGCGTTCCCCCCTCACCTCCGCTAAGTTCCCCCTCTACGAATCGGGCAGTAAATGGGTTTACTCGATGAATAGATACGAAGTAATTTATCCACCCTCAGACCCAAAGGGTGATGTTGACCTTTCTCGTTATGAGTACGCCCTCCGGTGCTATGAAGGGCTCGTTAGTGTGTACTTCCCGCCGGCTTTGTTGTTCCCTTCTCAAGATTTCCAAGGGTTTCTAAGTTGGGAGAACCATTTTCACTCAATACACCGGATTCCCTTCTTCAGCGAGGACGCCATGAAACATTAACAGACCCTGATGGTCTGATTTTTCCTAATATAGAGGGTAGATTCTTCCAGAAAGTCCGTCTGGCCAAGTCTTCTATGTTTGGGTGGAGCCCTTTGAAGATTTCAGCAATTTTCGAATCGGGTGGTGGTGACCACTTTCGTCACCTTGCTCAGAACCGTTCGTCCCACAAGTTTTTTCGATTCCCTTCCTTTTCCTGCCGGTTCTTTCAGGGAAATTTAATGTTTTTTAGTTCCTCCGAGGCAGCACTCGCCGAGTGATCACCCTCCGCCCGAGTGAATTTTAGGTGTTACATTAGTTCAATCCATGTCGACGGGCGAAGGTCTTGTGCCTTGGCAGGCCGGAACCCTCTAGCTCATTGACTTCCCCCCCTTTTGGATAATGACCCCGTTGGATATTCTCAGAGATACCCCTTTGGTTCTTCAGATTTGCCGGACCTCCGCGATTTTGCATTGCGAGTGGTCCCCGATCTTGAGTAACGACACGCCTTCCCTTCATCACTGGTCCGGGTGGTCCTAAAAAGTAGACTGACGTCTTCATTTCAAGTTCCTATGAAGACCCCCCGGTTGAGCTCCACCTGGAAGGACGCCGTCTTTTCGTCCGCGGGCAACGTTATGACCCTACCTGGACGAATTGTCCCTTCGCCTTCTCGTGGTATCTATTGTCCGGGTTTTCCCATGCGATCCCCCGGACAAGGTTCCCGACTACTGACTTCCTGGAAAACCTTCACCGCGACATCTCGCCTTTAGAGACGACATCGTTTTTTTTTGGGGAGGTGCCCGCTGGTCTTATTCCCCCCCCCCCCTCTCTCAAACCCCGTGCCTCTATTTTGAAAACCCGCGCCCTTTCTTCCTGCAGCATTCCTATCTCGACCGCCACGAGACGATTTTTTTACTTTCGCTTTTTCCCACTGGACGTGTTTACGCCGGGCATATCTCTCCCCTTTTTTTTTTTTCTCCTGATGTTCCTGTGCGTTTGCGAGAAACCTCCTTTTTTCCAGAGACCCCGTTCGTCTACGTGTTGTCGGTTTCCCCTCGCTAATCAGAAGTAATGTCCCACCTCCCATTCGGATGTCGTTGACCACCCATTCTCTTTTTTTCCTATTTTGGCAGAAACCTACGCGGGAACCCACCAGTTTTCGTCTCCCTGAAAATGACGCGTGAGGTGCTGTCCCTCCCCCGTGGTCGAAAGCCGTGTCGGAACACCAAGGGACCTCTGTAGGGTCCTAATCCCCCATATACCCCTGTCTTCATTTGCACAACGGCGGGAGATCCCTCGCCTTTTCGCGGCCCCCCCCTTCTTCGGGCACATTCGAGCGCGTCCCCCCTTTTTGTTTTTGGTGCTTGAATTCTCTTGAATGACAATGCCCTATCCCCCATCGACTTCGAGTTTTGTAAAAAAGGAAAAGTTTCGCAGGCTGTTCGTTTTACTCGAACTTTCTCTTCTTATTTCTCATATAACTTTCGAGTTTTCCTCTGAAGTCCGCCCCCCCCCCTCTTCGGTCAGAAGCCGTCTTATTTGTTAGGAACAGCTGTTGCAGTATTCTCCACCGTCTGAGGTCATGAGCCGTATTAGGAACTTACGTAAGATCCATTCCCTGCTTACCTTCGCCCCCCGTCGACTGGCCGCCCCAGATCTTCCTCGGCGTTACGTTCCCTTTTTTTTCTTTCAAATCGGCGCGTTGTCCCTTTCTGCCTCCCTACGACGAGTAACTTTCCCTGAACTTGTCCTTGCACGGCGGTTCATTGTTTTTCCCGGTCAGCACGTTGGAGTTCCCATTCCAGTCGTTCCCCCTTTCTGAAACCCGTTGACAGCCCCCCCCGCCCTATTTAGAAAGAGTTTTGGCTGTACGTCTGTCGGTCCCTACCCCCGCCCTCAAATACGGACCATTTCCCATTACCCCATCGGATTTATGTTTTCTTTTTGCATTCTCCGTGCGCTCATGTTTCCCTCCGTTGGATTTTCGGTTCTGACCCTTTATCCCCTTTTCCTCATTTTAGAAAAAAACGCGTTCGGCAAGCCCTTTTTCAGGAGATTCACCTCCTGTTAGCGAGCGTTCTTCCCTTTCAGCTCTCCCTCCCTTAGGCTCTAACCTCCCCCCTTGGACTTTTTGAAAAAGTTTGTATTCGTAGGAGAGAGTCCTCCATCCCCCCCTTTTCTCTCTGCACGTATAGAACTCTCTCTCTTCCTCGTTGGACCCTTGTCTCGCTCTAGTCCCGATTGCGTCGCCGACATATTTGCGCCTCACCCGTGACCACCAAGGATTGCCTCCTAGTTTCCCCCTTTCTTGCGTTTCGGTTTGGAGTTCCCTCTGACATCTCCCTCGCGAGAGACTCCGACATCCCCACCCGAACTCAGATATTTCAGTGAATCGGTTCCCGGTGTGAGACCCTCGAGTAATGAAAGACACCCTGACCCCCCTAGTATTCGAGGTGTTTTTGCCCCCCCCCCCCGAGTAATTAGTCAATTATCCTCCGATCCGTCCCTCTTAGTACGTCGCAGGGTCACCCCTCTCAAAACCCCCCAGACCTTTCGAGACCAGGTTGGATTTGAGACACTTCCCCCCTTTTTGGAGGACCGTTGTCAACCAGAATGGTCTGGCCGTACCATCCCCGCTTAAAACCTTTTGCCGAGCCTTGGCGCGAGGTTCCGAGGGTCTCGTTTTCACCCCCCTACGATTGCATTTATCGTGTCTCCCCCCCTTCTAACGAACTCCCAGGTGATGAAATCCCAACAGGTGAGCGACCCCGCTGCACTGACTCCTTTCTATTCGGAAACGTAAACCGGTCCCCTTCTTCTTCAACGCCCAACTGACTCTCCTTTTCGGCCCAATATAGAGTCCAATAACCCCGTCCTTTCTTCCAACCCCCCCCCCCCCCCGAGTGGGTCCCCGTCACCGGTCCGCCTGGAGTTTCCAACCATGGTGCCCCATTCCCTGGATGGGTTGCGATCTCCCGTCAGGAAGGAAGTTGGGCCAAAGAGGACTGGATATGAAGCTTTGCTTTTGAATAACCCGTAGAAAAGATCTCTTTTTTTTAATATTTTCCCCCACTTTTTTTAGAGGCATAGCCGATTCTTTCTTCGGAAAGGAGAGCTGCAGCCATTCCGGCGCATGAGGGTCCGGGTGTCAGCGGGTTGGTTTGTTATGAACAGGAGTATTTTGTGTTAGTAATCCCTTCCGCTGACTACGCAACCCCTTTTCTTCAACCCTCGCTTTAGCCAACCAAGGCCCTTATTACCGAGTGATGTCTCCTACTTTCCATCCTCGGAGTGGTTTGGTGAGACAAGCCTAGTAGTCTTTTCCTTCCCTTCCATTTATATTATAAAGAGTCTTTCTCCCCTCATCAGGACGAACGTTTTCTTCGAGGACCGTCCGGCAGGAGAAGCCTCCTATGCCGCACATGTTCTTCGGATTTCCCCTCTATGATAGAGGACCATGGTGACAGTCCGACAATCAACCATCTCGGACCGCCCCCCCTGTCAGCTAACTCCCCCAAGATGCTTCCTCGGTCCTCCTTTCTTGAGGTATTCGTGCTTTTTTTTCCCGTACAGCCCTGGCCCAGCTCCCCCCGGGCGGGCCGTTTGGCTGCGATAGCACCCCTCGGAGCGCGTTGTCCTTATTTCGCCGCTCGCATCGCAGGGCCCCCGGCAACTCTCTGCACTTTGACCTTCCCCCCCTTCCGTGTTTTCACCAACAGCGCAGCCACCTTTTGGGGTGGCCAAAGGTTTCTCTGTTTGGACAGAGAGGCCTATACCGTTGTTCCAAAATTGGAGTTCCACTTTCTCCGGAATCGCTTCTGGTAGCTCTGTCTTATCTGTACTGAGAGAGGTATACTCATGTTTTTCTCCTCAAGTCCCAAGAACCGGACCCCCTGAGCCCTCGTCCATCACACTTTAAATGTCCCCCCACCCCATCCCTTCCCGGTAGGAGGGGCTGTAGAGGAGAGACACTTTTTCCCCTACTCCTTTCGAGTCAGTTGGGCGCTTTTTTCCTGAGCTTGTCCCCGTGCTTCCTACGAGCCACCCTTTCACAGCCCCTTTAACCGGTTGGCTTTTTTCCTTTTTTTTCTCCGGATTCTACTGCGAAGGTGTTTGCTTTTTAACTTCCTTTGCTAGCTTTCCCTCTTCTCTCGTGCGGCGGAGTGTCGTACTGCCGCCCCGCTGTTTTAGACTGAGCACGATAAAGCGGGTGGCCTTCAGCCCACCTTCCCCCCCCCCCCTGGGTTCCCCCCAACTGAAGACACGGAGCTTTCTCAGAACACGACCCAAGTCCCCCTCTTTGGCGCTCTGAAGCTTTCTCTTTTTTTTCCTTTTCTGTCCTCCACGAGCGACAAGCGCTTCTAAGAGAGGTTTTTGTTTTTGGCTCCTTTATGCCATCTCCCCTGCAATTGACTGACGAGCGGGTGGGAGGTTCCCCCACTCCCGGTCCCCCCGGGTCTTTCTTTTCCTTCCCGGGAATTCACTCTTTTCCCAGTTCAGGGAAATTGCCTCGTCGTTAACTCGTCCGTTCCGACCAGAGAAGCACGTTCACCCCCCCAACTTTCTGACCGAGTGACATTTCCGGGCGTCCCCCTCCATGTCGACGGGACGATTCCTTCTGGTGTCCCCCCGGCTTTTCTCCGAACTATGGACTCATTCATTCCAGGCCCACTTTTTGCTCCAGGCATCAAGGCCTCTTAGGAAATGGAATATTATCCTGAACTCTACATCTTACTCCTCCTCTACCAGTCGAATAGGCTTTCTCTTTTTCCCCTCCTAAGGACATGGTCGTAGTACAAACCCTCCACTGCTCCGTTAATTTTCAGGTTGGCGCCCCCTTAGTTTTTTCTCTAGATTCCTGCAGGGCATTTTTTCCGACCCTTGAACCCAAATTCTGACCCGGAATTTGCCACGACAGATGATTTCTCCCTCCCCTCGGTATCCCCCTTTTTCCTTTGATTGCGTAACTCCCTACTTTTGTTTAGCTCGCATGCACCGCCCGTTCCCGTAGCAGTGTTTTCACCCGATAAGATCTTATTCCCCCCGCGGAAAGAAACCCTCGTCTATCTTTTTTTTCGACCCCTGTGGGTGCTTTACCGAGTGTGCTGTCCCCAAAGTCAAGTTCGGACACACGACCGCGATTTTTCCCCCCTACCCCTCCCCCTTTCCTCTGGAGTTTTAATGAAGTTTTTCCCCCTCCCTCTTCAGCCTCCCCACCCCGACATAGCCCTCCTCATGGTTCTTTTTTTTCCACGGGGGAGCTGGCGTGGCCACAGACGTTTTCAGAGAAGAAGGGCCCCTATATTTTTTTTTCCCCCCCCTTCTCATTTGTTTGTTCCGAGATCGAGTTTTCTAGGAGCACTTTAGTGGGCGCCGCCAGCGAGAACTCCCCTGAGCCCCTTGGGTCATGTACACTAATCACACCCCCCCCTCCTTCTACGGGGGATTTGCAAAGCTTATTTGGTGCCTCCTTTTCTTCAAAAATCTGTAAGCCCCCACCCACAAGTTCGTTCCCTGCAACTGCCCGACGATTTGTTCGCGGTGGTAAGGTTTTCTTTCTTAAACCCCCTTTCAGGAAAGATGTCGTCCCCCTTCCCCTCTACCCCCTGAGCTATCGGTCTCCCAGTTTATAGTTTCCTCTGTGAGAGAGTTCCCTACTTTTTTTTTTTTTCCCCTTCCCCTTTGAGCGAGGCCCCATTGGGGACACATCTTCTTCGTTCTCCTTAACCCTTCCTCTCCCCCTTTGAATGGTAGTGATTCCTCCAACCTACACCGTGATTCTTCTGAGCAGCCCGGTTATTAATCGTCCAATGTCCCTTCTTTTATATTAGAAGATCGGTCCTCGTTTCCCAGTCCCATGCAATATAGTCGGGAGGCCGTATTTTAAGACAACCAGGTGACTGTACATGATTTTTGTCATTGATGTAGGAGCCCTCCTTCGAAGCCAAGGAACTTTTCCCATCGTTCCGTATGACATTGCGGTGGCATCGAAATTGCCTACTCCGAGGAGACCAGTTCGTGTTTTCATCAAAACTACCCCATTGCCTTTCCTTTCTATGTCATAGCTGAGATTAAAGTTCCCCCTGGTTCCCGTGCTTCCCTGTCGTTTTCTTCCGGCAGAACCTCCTTTAGCACGTGAGCAGTTTTTGATTTTTTTCAAGTGCACCAAAGCCATTCGCAACCTGTGCCTGACCACTTCTACTGTTAAAAAAAACCCCACATTCTAGAAGATTATGGAGACTTCGACGTATGCCCACACCCAAGGAAGCGACCTTCTAGAAGGATAGCGAACCCATAGTTCTTTGTTTCGTTTCAATGGCACCGTGAAGATGTTCCCGTCCTTTGAGGTTTTCCCCTTGGTTCTACCTCAACCCCTCTGGTATCGTGCGTCTCCCAAAGGGCAGGGGATAACAATAAGCACGCGGTAGAGTCCCTTCCTCGCCCCCCCTTAGTGAACCTTCATCCTCTCGGAACTTCTCCCCTTTGAGAAACGGTTGAAGCGGAGGTGGATATAGTACTTCAGTCCGGCTGTACAAATCTTGTCTTCTGCCCATCAACCCGTCTGCAGAACCCCGACCCTGCCACCTCCTGAGTGACAAGGGTATCGCACGATTCAGACCCTCGCCTGTCGAAGAACCGCTTTGTTACCACTTGAAACATTATATTCCCCACTGTCTCGGCTTTTTTGTTCTGGCGACTAGCTTTTTTAGCTACACAGAAAGCTCCATCATCCCCCCAGCCTCACTACAACGTTTTTCCCTTGATCAGTGGTCACGCCCTTCCTCATGTGATCTACCACTTTCCGAGTAAATTGCCTACACCTTGATCTTCCACCCAGAACCCCGTTCGTTACGCGGTTTGGTTTAAACAACATTTTGTACTCCCCCCTTGCCTCCGAAGACAGGAACAATTTCGTCCGAAGGTCCCCAAGCCCCCCAAACGCGCTCCGTCAGGGATCCAGTTCGCACCTCGAAACCGGAGGCCCGTGGAATAACACCCTTTCGAATCCCCCCCAGAAAATTCCCCCCTTTCCGACTCCCAGAATTGCGAGCAGTTCTTTTGCGGTGACCTTGCACCTCATAGATTTATTTTTCGGTACGTCGCAAACGGGATTCTCCCCCTCTCGCTTTGATTTTCATCCGAATGGTGAGGCAACAGAGGATATTGTCATTCCCTGAGGCAAAGGAATTGTTCCCTTTCATTTCCCCATCACCGTACCTCTGGTAGCCCACTCCATTTGCTACGGCGCAAAAACAGTACATCCCATTGATTTGAGATTCCGTTCCATCCCCAGTTCTCTACGACTTTGGTGGTACCGCCGATGGTTCCAGAAAGGAGTTTGGATAGCCATCCTAATGACAGTTGGCTCTACCCACCCTCCCAGAAGGGAGAGAGTCGTTCGCCCCTTGACAGTGACAGATCTTATCCTTTCGAGACCGCCCCCGTTTTTTGTCGTTTTTTGAGGGAGCGCGTCGTCGCTGCCACTGTCGTGAACAAAGGCCGAGCCCGTAAGCCGCCTATTTGCTCGGTGGTGATCTCAACTTCTTAAAGGAGATACCCATACCTGTTTCTCACTCCCGGTTTTTGAACCACACGATCTTCTCTCACCCGACATTGTTATCTGCCTGCTGATGTCCAATGAACTACGGGGTATCGTGAGGGACCCTGTCAACCTACTGTAGTGTAATCATTCGCACGTGGCTCGAGTATTGGTCAGGTTGTGTAATCCGGACCAGAAGTGTCCCCGAGGCACCGGAGAAGGATAGCTTTCTGGAAGGCACCGTCTGTCCCTTTCTCTCAATTCTATCCTGGAGAAAATGTGGCCTATTTAACCCGAATACGATGATTGCCAGCTGCCATCCCCTGTCGGCGCCAAGGCTATTTCGTTCGTCCACCATTTAAGGTTGGGATTTTTTTTCTTCAATCCCCCCTCATTGATGTTTTTTCCTTTTCCTCCTGACCAACTTTAGGTTGATCTCCACTTTCTCCCGACGGATCTCGGTTAGGTTTGAATTTCCTTTTAGACCTCTTCGATTTTTAGCTTTTGCTGTTCTTGATTCAAGGTGAATTACATTCAATTTTTCCACCCCCCCACGCCCCTTTTCACACGGGAACGGGTTTGGACGGTTTGACGGTTTGTGGAAGCAGGGCCCAGATACCCTCTTTCAATCCTCTTGTGACAATTTTCCCGATCCTTTAATTTTCTTCGGTTTTGCGGAGTTTGGTGAGCGGTGTTGTCCCCCCGATCTTCTCTTTCCCAAATGCCGCTCAGAGAGAGTCTCCCCTCCCTTTTTCACCCTGGGCATTTCCTCGGTTTCCGGCAAGTCAAGTGGCGGTGTTTTGATGATCTTCTTGAACCCCCCCTGGACCTCCGTTCGTTGGCTTTCGATAAATCGTGTTTTGGACGATAAAGCTAACTCCCTCATCCCCACTCCCAAACCTTCAGAATTTCAACCGGATGTTGACCTTCGGTCTGCAGGGAAGAGATCCCTTCCCTTTCCTTAAACCCTGAGCCATACTACGTTTTTCCACGTTTTCTCTCCTTTAGAGGTTCAGATGTAGTACACGATTCCCTCCGTTTTTTGCTATTATGAAAGAAACTTGAAGTTTTCTGCTCACCCACTCAATCCATGGATGCCCCTTTTTAGCCTTACGAGGGTTTGAAAAACACCCAGACCGATGGCTTGATGGTCCTCTCATATCAGAGGTTTCCCCTGACGGGGCCAGAACCGGAAGTGCGCCCCCCAGGCTTCGACGAGCTTGGGTTAGAGGTGGTCCTTTGAGGAATGTGGTAGGACTGCTCGATTTCCCTCCCCCCAATTGCCTCTTTTGTTTTTGGCAGGGGAACCCTCCCGTTCCCCCGTGATCCTTTTTTCCTGTGAGGAAGTACCTTTTTTAATAATTTTTCCCTGCCGTGACGGGCTTTCACTGTTTGGGAAATTTCCCTCCCCCCTCCCCGCATGAAATCGAGGACAGTCCGCTATTTTTATTTTTCCCCCCCTACATTACTACAATCAGGTGTTAACCACTTTTTTTTTTTTTTTCCTCTGGTCGGAAACTTCTTTCCTTCCCGCCATGTAAGAGTGGACTCGCGATGACCTGAGTTGCGGATACCCCGGAAATACAATTTTAGTTGCACCAAGACGGGCCCCCCAACTCGTTTGATCCGGATCTCTAAGAGGTGGGCCCGAGTGTCCAGGATCTTCCCCCACCCCCCTCCTCCTTCTTTCTTTAGAAGTTTGCGGAACACCACTTCAATCCTTCTCCCCCCATATCCTCAGATCCCCCCCCCCCCCTCGTTCCTTGAGCTACTCCCAGCACCCCATTTTTTGCCCCCTCCTTCCCCCCCCTTTACCCCCACCGCGGCACATCCCACATTTCTCCCCACCCCCCCCCCCGCTCCTCCCCACCCTCCCCCCAACCCCCCCCTCCCCCCCGCCACGCCCTCCCCCCCCCCCCTAACCCCTTCTCCCTCGAGCGCCACCTTTCGAATCTTCCCCGATGCTTATCCGATCTCCAGTTTTCCCATGGCGAGTCAGAACCGACAGACTCATCACTCCGGGTAGTCCAGCAGCCCACTTTCTTTCGCGAGGGGGCATCGACGATTTCCTGCCACGGGCCCGATAAAACATGGGCCGGTTCAGCCTGTCTGGAGTCCCCCGCGCGCAATCCCGTTGGAGCGCCGGGTGGTTTTGTTGCGCCGAAGTAGATAGAGTACGTCTCTTTCTTCATGAGTCCCGAACTTTCCTGCGCAGGTCATATCTCTTCCACCCCCTCACGGGCACCGCAGCACGCATTCATTGCCTTTCTATCCGCTTGTTGGTGACTTACCTCTTAGTTTTTCCAAAGAACTTCTTCCCCCCCCCCCCATACATTCCACTACACCCCCCGCGAGATGGAGGTTTTAAGGCGTTACTACCTATATACCCAAACTATAGAGACTAACTGTTTTAGTAGGTCAGCCCACTGGAATGTTTCCTTTCT
>Ga0179593_1526573_pt1 | contig 11042 bp, 15 predicted proteins | sample CZODoug2_1_08_16_FD_185931 | JGI IMG/M metagenome (GOLD analysis project Ga0179593, IMG submission 185931) | Vadose zone soil fungal communities from Angelo Coast Range Reserve, California, USA - CZODoug2_1_08_16fungal (PacBio error correction) | ecosystem: Environmental > Terrestrial > Soil >... | reverse complement strand
TAGAGGAAGAAAGTCTCCCCTGCATTTTTTCCTTTTTTGCAATTGTGAGCGTAGCGAGCTCCGTTGTTGACTAAATATTGGCTTTCACGATCGTCTACCCCTTTCCCCCCTGCGCAATTTTCCTCTTTTATATGTCCCAATCCGTTCCTTCCTCTCCCGCGGAATCCAGACGTCCCCTATCTTCAGTGTGTGCGATCTCTCCCTTTGACCTCCTCAGGGCTCTCTTTTGCCTATTCGTTAAGATCAACGAGGCGTCCCCCCCATTCTTGCGCCGGTCCTTCGCTTCGACCTCCCCCCCTCCTCCAACCACCCCCGTCTTTGGGCCCTTCACCTGTCGCACTTCTCCAAGGAGAAGGTAGGACGCAACTCAGACTCCAGGCCCCACTCGATCAACGGTGCCTGAAATTCGGTCCCTCTCAACACCCCCTTTCTCCAGGACACTCCTTTCGTTTTCTTAGTCCCGTCGGACCACTGGACCATTCCCCCAAACGCTTAAGACCCTCAGTCAACCTTGTTTTCAACGCAATGCGCCCCCCCCCCCTACCTTAATACAAAAATTAATTCCGCCCCCACCCCCTTTCCGCTTCCTACGCTCTTTTTTTTAACTTCGTCCCGGTTTCAAAATGCAACGACACGTTCAGTTTGTCCCACCAGACGACCATTTCCCTTTGTTCATAGACATACAGGACCACCGGTAACACTCGTCGCCTCCCCCCCCCCTCTCCTGGGTACTCTTCCTCGAACACTTTTCCCCGGGCAGGACGTCGACACTCGCTAGTTCATTTCCTGGTAAGGCCCCACCCCGCGATACGCCTTTTCGACAACACGCCATTTGACACGCGATGTGGCGTCCCATCCCCTCCTTTCTCCTCTAATCTTTTCGTTCCAGCCACCCCCCTACAACTGTTCAACATTACTTCACCCACGGTTAGAAAAAAGAAAGTTTTTTCCGCATGGGAGTTCTGTCCTGCTCCCGTGTCCTCCCCCCTTCCTTTCTTGCCTAATACTTTTTTTTTACCCTCCGTGAAGGTATTCCTGAAGCAGTTCTGTTTTTCCGGATTTTGGTCAACGTCGCGAACCTTTTCCGCCGTAGACTCTACAACTTTATTAAGGAAAACCAACCGTCTTCGGTGCTGGTTTCATGACTACGGCTTTCCCGTACCCCTCAACCCTTTCCTTCCCAGCCAGGGCTTTGTCTTGAGTGGTGGCACGTCAAAGACGAAGTCGGCAGCTCCGTGCTCCCAATGGCAACATGTTCCCCCCCTTTCCCTGCCCTGTTCGGCGAGTTCGTTCCCCCCCCCCTCCAGAATCCTTTCTGTCCCACTCCCCTTTCTACGGAAACCTTCGTTGGAAAGCTCTACTCTCCCCGTTAGCAGACTCACGGTGGTACTCGGCACACAGTCAGTTCCGTCCTTTGCTTTGACATGGCGGCCTAGCTTGTAAAACACTCCTGACTCAGATTTCTTCCTATCCTCCTTTTTTCGTCTCGACCGAATTTACGGCTACATGACCAAAAGCTTCAGGCCCTCCATCACGGCCAAAAGTCACACTCTCTTTCCTCCCCCTTCCTTTTTTTTTTCAACTTGTCCCCTTTATGCCAGCCTCGAACGCTGTCCGAGTGTCTTGGTAAGAGAACGACTTTCTGCCTTTTTTACAGCAACTTCTTCCCACGTTCTCCAACCACACACCTTGGGTCTACCCCCCGACCCTGACCACCAAGATTAAGTGCTGGAGTCATTGGTCGGAATGCCCGGTAAATCACAGGCCCTTCTGTGACAGTTATTCAGTCACACACAGCAGTTCCCAAATAAAGAACTGACTTTGTTTTTCAGCTTTAAGTCTTCGACGTTGGAATCTGCCGTGTTATGTTCCCCTCGTCGCGGGCCCCCTTCTGCAGACCATACCGACCGCAGTCACCTGGACCCACTTTTCCCCCGCCCCTCTCCTTTCGGGCTAAGTGATGGCTCCGTTCGTGTTTTCCCTTCCTCATTTGACAGCCCCATAACTGCCTCCTTCCTTTTTTCGGTCAACAAGGATGCTGTATTTGAAGGATATTCCTATAGTACCGAATCCCTCCCTGTACAGGTGAACAGTGAATCCTTCATGTTTTTTTCCGGCGATCCCCGACGTTTGGTGCCTTCCCTGATATCAAGCCACCCGCCCCGTCAATAGTTGACTCTTTCCGTTGGGCCTAGAGAAATTAGAACCTCACCTTGACATATATACAACGGCTTTCCCCTTTCCCGTCTGCCCTTTGGTTACCCGCACAAGTCTATCTTCTGTTCTCCTCAGTTGTTTGGATTTTTCCTTTCGGATCTCTGCAGTTCGACGATAGGTGCCCGTTTCTCCTTGGTGATTCTCTTTTCGCCCGTTAGTTTACCCTCCTCTTATTTGCGAATGGAAAAAGGCCTATGATTTGGTTTCCCTGGAGTTTTGTGCATGGATAGATTTCTTATTCCGGGTCCCCCCCCCCCCATTCCCCCTCGTATCCTATCGAATGTGCACGGTGACTCTTTTTGATCACTTTTCCCTGTAGTTAGTACTCAGTATTAAAGTAACGGTTGGAGCTTTTCCGCCTCCCCATCCTGTCCCCCGTTTTTCCATGATTTTCCTCCGAGATTAACCCCCTCCCCCCCCCGCTACCCAATAGGTCCTCCCCGCCAAAGAACCCGAGACGTCCCCCTCCCGTTTTTATGTGAACGTTGCGAAAGTCGAGGTCTCATTGGTGACCCCCTAGCCGGCCAACCCAGAAAGTCCCCTTTACGATCATCGTTAGACAATCACACAGATTTCCTTGTTCTGCCGGTTTTGGACCTGTTTGTGACATGCCTCGAAATCCCCCCCGATTCTGTAAGATTTCCGTGTGGCTCTTCGTCAATGATTGAAGCAATGCGCGGGCAGGCGATTCCCCCTTTGGTTTTTTCTAGAACACCCCGGGTGGTGTGTGTTTTAGGAAAAGTGGGCAGCTGTTTTTTCCAAAAGTATTTGGTAAGGAGGTCTTTTCCCTCCTGTGCCCCCCTACAGCTGGCGGTTTTCCCCCCCGCCCGTTGTTCTACGGGTTGATTCACGGATGAAGCCGCGTGGGAGTGTGTTTCCCTCCGTTCACGTCAGGTCTCGTTTTTGTCAACGTGTAGGCGTTTCTCCACGTTCACGACCCGTGTTTTGTTCCAGGACCGACTCTCGGCTTCCCTCTCGATCTTTCCGGCGGAGTTTGGAAGTAAAAGAGTAGTTTCCCCCGCGTGACCGGTCGTGCCCCGTCATGGGCACCGTGTTCTCTCTTCCCCATGTTCTCCTTCGAGTTTTTCTCCTCTCTCTACTTTTATGTAGTCGTCACAGGGCGGTTCCCGTCTTGCTGTTATGAGGAGGATTTTCGTTTTATTTGACGCCACCTCCTCCGCCCCAATACCTGGCTGGGGGAACCTCACATTGTTGTCCTTGTGCTGTATTTCCCTTCTTGCCCAGACCCCGTTAAGTGAAGCTTCGGTGGGTTTGCCGGTCAGGGAACGTGTCAGTGTTCTCACAACTGTTTCCCTTTTCGTTTGACCACTGTGTAACGTGCCTGGAACCTTCTGATACGGATTTCTTTGCGTGCAGTCCCGGTGTTACTTCATTTAGTTGCCGTTAAGGCCCCCAGGGGTTGTTCCCCTGGATCCGTAATCTTTTTAACAAACGGGCTGTTTTGTAGAAAGTGTTGACAGCTTAATTTCCTTGATGGACGCTCCCTCGTTAGTGACAGGTCTTGGCGCCCCAACTTCTTTGTTCCCATTAGGTTCTTCCTATAACTGTTTGTACCGTTGTTGAAGAGGACTGTTTCCATAGTGGCTGGGATCTTCGATCCATTTCGTTGGTCGATGTCACTTTGGTTCCTCTATTAGCGGAAATCCCCTCTATTTTTTTTGGTCGGCGACGAGTCTCCCAGGTCTTCTGTTGAAGACGTCATGGATTCTTTGGCAGTCGGATTGGACTTGTTTGAGAAGTGTCGTTTTCTAGTAGACGCCACCTGAGAGTCCCCTTTCCCCTTCCCTTTTTGCGTATTTGTTTTTTTTCTGGTCGGTGCATTTGAGTTTCTTCCCGGCGATTGTTCTAGCATCGTGGTGTTTTCTCGCTGTTTTAGGGTTTTTCCCCCTTCTTCTGAGCCACCCCCTCCCTTCTTTTTATGTTGTCCACCTCCCGAATGCAGAGAGAAGTTTCTCTGTTTTCGTTCTTTGACAGCCCTTGAAGGGCGAATTTCACCACTTTCTCCTTTCACGCCCTTTCCCCCTCCTTTTTTTTCTGACCTCGTTGGGGTGTTTTGGGTTTCCGATTCGGAATTGACCAACCCTTTCCTTGCTGGGGTCGCCGCTTTTGAGATATAGGTTACCGCGAACTATCCTGCTGACTCCAGACTTTTTCTTTTCCGCTTTTTTATGCTCAAGACAGTTGGACCCGCAGGCGTTCATCCGGCTCGTCGATTGCAGATCCGGTGAAAATAGCGGAGAACTTCGTGGCGTTGAAAGCCCGAGAATGATGGCTCCCCCCCCCCCCCTTTTGCACGGCCCCCCCTCTCCCCTTCGCCCTTCAGGGCTCGACTTTCCCCTGTTCCCCCTACAGCACGGACATCACCGGCGCGCGGGGCGGCCCGGTGCTCCCCCACTGTGCTCCAAAACGGGTTTCTGGCAGACGACCCCGTCGTGCCCCCCTTGACCATCTGTTGCTCCCCCCTCGGCGAAAAATCGGCAATCAAGTGGCACTTCACCCGGAACCATAATCCAACCCCCCCCCCACTCCATCACACGACCGGTTTGTCGAGATTTCGGCCCCCCCCTCTTTCGCCCCCGCAAGCTTGCTGGCACCCCCCCGTTGTCAATCCTCCCCTTCCATAATGAATCTACGGAGGTTTCCCCCCCCCCCCCCCGGTCTTCCCCCCGTGTGTCCAACCCCCGCAGAAACCCAACTCTCTTGGTCCGCTTCCTTTTCTTATCCTACACCAGAAGTTCATCGTTTAACTGTATCTCCCCCTAGCACGATTGGAAAGTCCAGGACAAAAATATGATCCTTTTCCCGGAGAGTACCCCCGCCCCATGCCCACGCTCTTTTCCGCCTCCGCGTGACCCCCTATTTTTCGATTTCCCCTACCGTTTCAAGGAAATCCCGGCAACATTACGACCCCCCTGCCAAAAAGTGGGATGAAAAGTGTACTGCTTCCTGCCCCCTCCCCATGACTTTTCTGATTTGAACGTACAAAGTTCCGTTGAAAACCGCCATTGTATCCGCAAGCGAGGCGAAGGTTCCTGCGCCCTTTACCCAGCACGTTTTTTTTTTTTTTCCTGCCATTCTTGCCGGCAGGAATAACAAAACTTCTCGTCCCAGGGCACACACCGCGTTGTAACACAGGTGTTTCCGGCGCCACCCACCCCGCCGGCTGCTCCCCTCAAGACCCCTGGATCACCAGCCAGGGCGGTTTCGTTAAGGAGGTTGGTGGCACGTTAGATTACCCGGAGCCCTCCGCCATAAATGGCAAATTTCCCTCCTCCCGGTGACGGTCCTGAGTCCCCCGTTACCCCGGCAGATTTCATAGGCACACGCAGGTTTAGGTGTAAACACTTCGTTCTTACTTTCACTCCTCACAGTTTTTTTCCCCTCCCCCCTGTACGTTCCCCCCGTATCAAGAGTAGTGTCCCAAGGATGTGTAATGGACCCTGCCTTTCATCGGTGACATATGACGCAAGACAGCTGTCGTCATCCTTTACCTCCTCTGAAAGGTTCCCTTTTCCCTCCCCCCTCTGAATCGTAATAAACGTTCCCCCAGTCTTCCCGGAAACACCGTGTACGTCACTTGCCGTCTCACCCTTATCGTTTTTATCGTCTCCCCCCCTTCCGTGAAACTTTTGCACGTAGCGAGCGTCCCGTTCCTAAGAGTTAAGACTCATAGTTCCTTTGGCAACCAGGATAGCCCCACGGGGACTGCCCACCCCCCCCCACCCGTGAGCTCCCCCCCCACCCTGAAGACTGCCAGCGTGAAGCGTGATTTCCCAATTGCAGTCCTGAAGTGCTATCGGAACGCGTTCGTTGTCACCTTCCCTTCGACGTCACCACAATCAGTTCACCCCCCGTTCCCCCTGCGAGTGGTCGGCTTCATTGGAGAAGTTGCCTTATTCCCGGGTGCTGGTTTCCGGTTTCTCTGTTGAGGTCTTGGTACCGCTGCCCACCCGCCCCCTGACAGCGTCAATGTTCCCGTGTCCGCGGTTGCAAAAATAATCGGGGAGGAATCCATGGGGTAGTTCCAATGGCGTTCCCTCCATTCATTTTTTCCCGAAATCACATGGTCCCCCCCGGCGGATGTAGAGACAACTAAAGTGATAACACGGGAATGGATTATAGGGCTCATTCCATACAGTCTCCCCGTTCCCACCTCTCCCCCCCGTTTAAAGGAATCCGGCCTTGTTTTCGTAGAGCCTTTACCTCCCAGTTTGTGTTCCCGAAGAATGCCTTCTTCTTCCCCCCGCACGCCGCCCCTTCTCAAGCCCCTTAGATTTCGCCCGTTTTAAGTCCCTTTTAATGATATGCCTAACCCTTCCATCGACCTTTCCCCTTTCTTCACCCTTCGTAAGTCCTCGCCGCCTTTCGGAAACCATATCTCCTCTAGACCCTCCGTTGTTGGTTTGACTTTCTTTCTTCATGAGGTGCAGTTCTCGATGGAACACCTTACTCCCTTTTTGCGAGGATCTTTCTTTCCGGCTGTTAGGTCCTCACTTGTTCTTGACTTTTCAAAGTAAAAGGTCAACCCCACCCCCCTCCCTCCCCCCCACAGTTGAGCCTATTTTCGATGCTTCCGTTCAACTACGATGATCTCCCGATTGGCACGGTAATGTTCCGGGTCCCCCTTCTCCCTCTCAGTAGCTTTGAAACTGTGCACGCAACGCAAGGGGGCATTGCAACTCTACCACATTCCGAGTACTTACCTGTTCACGATCTTGACCCCTCTGTTCCCCCCCTTAGCGTATATTCTTCTAACTGCCTTACATCTCATGGGCCCAGGTGGAGTTTTCGCCCCCACAGCCGTCCGCTGTGACTTTTATGCATCGGGCGTAACCACCCATGCTTGTGACCCCACCCCCCCAGTAATGCAAGTCCCCCCGTCCGGATTTTCCGTTTGGCGATAAGAGTGGACAGGGAATAGGTCGGTGTGTGATACTGGCGCCGGCCCAACAAACTACCTTTCACTGGACGATTAGTCCCTAGTACCTCCTTAATCCGTTAACCAGGTTTCTGTGACGGAATTTGTGTGTGGTTCTCCTCTCAGTCCGAGGCTTTCCCCTTCCTTTCCGCCCGTTCGCATATGGCCTTTGACGCACGAAAGAGCTGGTTCCTTTTGCTTCGTTTTGGGGGTTAGCACCCACAATGACTGTGTTTGTCGGACGTAACTTTTCCCTGCCGTGTTTAGGCCCAATATGTTGTTCCCGTCGAAACAACCGGACAGCCTTTTCTAGGAGGACAGTTGCGTTACGAAGCTGCAAGGCTTTTTTCTGTTGGCCGGCACCTTTTCTAGTAAAGGTTTTTCCCGACTGGGGTGGTAGTGCCGTCGAATCACGATCGTTTCTCGAACGACCCCCTCTCAGTCAGTCCTTTCCCCTTATAGACAGACTCCAGTGTTACACGCCGATGTGGCCGGAAGGTCAACCAGCCTAGTACATACTGCTGTTCGACCCCCCCTGGTCCCCCACAGCTCCCTTTCCCCCTCTTGTTGGCCTCTCCCAGGTAGCCCCCTCCGTAAGGGCACGCACACCAGCTGTTTCCTGCGTATCCTGCGGGTGGAAACTCCGCTTTCCCGGGATACTTTTCATTTTTCCATTTGGGCTTGCTGAGGCTTTCCTTCTTTCCTCTCCTTTACGTCAGACCACACCGAAGGCACCCCCCCACCACCAGAAAGCTTTTGAAAACATTAACCCCCGGGAAGCTTTTTGCTGTTATACCCTCCTTCGTTACTATCGGTTACACATTGTGCTGATATTTAGTTGTTTGCCGGGACCTCGCAGTTCTTTTCAGTCAAATCAGTCAGACAGTTAGCTCCCAACCTTTATTCTCAAATGATATCAGTGAGACACCGTGCTTCTTTTCAACATTCTTCCCCCTTTTGACGTCCTTCCACAGGAAGGTTCCCCGGCTAGGAGATTCAATTTCACGTACAAGGGGTTTAGAAATTGTTTGCCCTTTCAGTTTTTTCACCTTGACTATTTCCATCCTCGTAGGTTTATAGAAGAGTCTTGAGACCCCCTTTTTGTACAGGTTTGGTTCCTTTCCGCGCCGGTTTCGTCTTCCTTTGTTCCACATTGCCGGAGAGTGGTCTACTCCCTTTCCAGGAGATCCCCTCGGAGAGATCAAGTGCAACAGCTAGTTTTGGTGTATGCCTGACCGATGTTCTGACCCCCCCCTTCTCCGTTGGATGGAGATGCAGTTGGCCACCCAGACTCTGGTTGTGTTTTTGGGTGTCGTCTGTAGGACGAGGCAGCGACCCCCCACTCTTCCCTTCCTCCCTTTTTGAGGAATAGTTTTTGGGAGGGAGTTGGTGGACGGTTGAGGTTGATGAAATGAGGAATATGTTGTGTCCTAAACTTAGTGTGCCTTATTTTCCTTTTTTTTCCCACGTCCGTTCGCACCCCATAGTGTTCTGGATAAACCGTTGTTCCAGAAAGACTTGTAGTCCCGTCGGCGGGGTAAGTAGTTATGATTGTACTTCGGTTGCGTCTCACCGCTCCTTAAGGTCATTTAGTCAGGAAACGCTCCCCTCGTTGTTGATTCCAGAGTGTCCCAAACAAGAGAGCGTGGTTCTTCTTAGTTTCTTTTCATTGAAATGTTTCCCCCCTCTCTTTTTCAGGAATATCTGAGTCGTTTCTTGAATATATTCTATTTTCCCCCCTAATGTTGTTGTTTTATGCCGCAAAGTCGAGGCGCCTGGTCGCTTCGTCGTTTGCATGTCTCCCCCAATCTTGATCCCCTTTTCCTCCCGTGCGGCATCCCCCTTTTTTCGAGGTGAAAGCCAACTTATTTTACTCAAAAACCGGCGTCCTTTGCCGTGCCCTCAACCTTTCCCTTGACTTAGTCCTTTTTCCTTAGATTCGGCCTCCCCTCCCCCAGGAACACCCCCAAGGCCTCCCGGCTTTCCTGAACGGCGACAACTTTTTGTATCCACTCAACACGCCCTCCCCTTCTTTTTGCATCTCCTTTCAGTTTGTGTCCCCCCCCCTGGACCACATCGAGAACACAACGATTTTAATAGGAAGAGGGCATCATCATCCAACGAACCTAATAACAGGTCATACGCACCCCCGGTGACGACGGTCCTCTTCTATGTGGATGACATCTCACCCCCCCTCCCCCGCACACAAGATTTGACCTAGTTGCCCCAACGGCCGCAATTCACTTCAGTGCCCACGGTTTCCGAACAGTCGCCCGAACAAAAAATCGGCTTTTCCTCCCCCTTCTCTCTTTTACCTCCAGTTTTCCTCGCCGTTTTCGCCACTAGCGGCTGAAGTCTGTAAGGAGCTGTTTAAGTCCGTACCGTGTCTATCCCCCCCCCCCCGAACTTTTCCCAGACAGTGGGGACCGCTCGACTACCCTATTTCACGGATCCCTACGAACTTTCCCACAGAAATCAACACGTCCTGACAACTTTGGTCGTCATTACCCTTTCACCGGATTAAGAAAACCGAAGGTTCCGGGACCCTTTTCACGCGCAAAATGTGCCGGTGAACACCGGGAAACTTTTCTATTTACGCTGAGAAGTGCATCAATATGAAAAGATCGACAGGTCTTCCGGGTTCCCCTATTGAGCGTTACCCCTAACCACCACCCCAAGAGACTCGCTGGAACCGGCCCCCGCGTAAAAACCTTTTCAGAAATCAATTATGTTGTAACCCTGTTTTTTCCAACGAAAATTTGGTTTACTTATGGCAAGTCACCACGTCACCCTAGCCCCCCATGTCCTCTTTCCCCCCAGTCACCCAGTCAAGAGCAGTGAAGAACTTTTTCAGAGTAAGTAAAAGCCATCCCTCGTTCCTTCCCCACCAGTCGAATTGTTTCAACTCTGTATGGTTAAAGCGCGAACACTCCACCTCCCTTTTAAGGTCCCCTCCTCCTAATCCGATGTACTGCGGAACTGCCCTTGGAGGTGAACTCGCCGGACGAAGACTCGTAGTCCTTGACCCAGACGGTCTTCCTTTCCCTTCCCTCATCTGAATACGATACACGTTCACCTTTAAGGCCACCTTTCACCGATCCCGTGCCCCCACCCGCAATTTAATCCTTCAACCACCCGGCCACACCCCCTTCCTTCCCCTCAGAGTCCTGCAGATTTTGAAGGCTTTTTCTTCCCGCCATCTTCGCCAGAACGCTCGGCCCACGTTTTTTTCTTCCCCAAACCCCCTTTGGCGCCCCCCACCGCTTGACCCTGAACGTGTGAAGTGCGGTTTCATTGCAGTGAAGCGGCACCTTCGCACTCGTTCCCCTCAGATAGAACTTATATTTCAGTTAAAAAAAGACCCACCCCGTCCGTACTCGATTCTCTTCCCCCCCTCTTGGAATTTTTTTCAAGACTCGATGCGCCTTTTTTCCCTGGTTTTCGTCGGGTTTGACCCCCAGGATGCCCGCTATCAGTACACTGTCCCACTGTCTCCCCCGGCACCTCTTCCTCCTCGTATTTCTCCTGCCAGATGGGGTACTCTCACGCCGGGAGTGGTTCAACGATGACTCCCAAAGGCACCGGCGGCCTTTCCCTTTCTAACCCTCAACAATCTGTCATTCTCTTATAGTCTCATACAATCCAGTCGAAAGTGACTTTTTCATACCTCTGTCAACGGTGACCCCATTCCCCCTGCCCATTTCGTCTCTTATTCTTTACGACGGTTTGCAGTAATGCCGAACGCCCTACCCTTCCTCAAGACCATCTTTGACTATTCAGTGTCCCCCCCTTAACGATCGACATTTAGGACCCCTAACTTCCCTCCTCACCTCTTCCCCCCCCCCCCCTTTCCATGGCATATCGACTGAGGATACTCATGTATACT
>Ga0179593_1495238_pt1 | contig 11042 bp, 10 predicted proteins | sample CZODoug2_1_08_16_FD_185931 | JGI IMG/M metagenome (GOLD analysis project Ga0179593, IMG submission 185931) | Vadose zone soil fungal communities from Angelo Coast Range Reserve, California, USA - CZODoug2_1_08_16fungal (PacBio error correction) | ecosystem: Environmental > Terrestrial > Soil >... | reverse complement strand
AGTCGACTAGATAGTTTCCTTGTATTCCGAGAACCCTACTATAACAATCGTGAGGATGTTTGTTATTTTGGTGACTGATTCCCCCATATCGGGTATGTAATGGACCCCCCTTGGGCATGTTTTCTCCCGTCGCGGACTTCATGATCCACAGACCATGAGATTGTTAATTGGATTTCATCGCCCCCCGACCTTCCCCTTGTTCCGGAACTTTTTCGTCTTACCCCCGGGTTGGATGATTAAAAAAATAATCACTCCCTTTTCTTTACACTAAGTGTTTACAAACGTCCCCATTGCCCGGTATGACCCCCTGACCCCTACCCGTTTGTTCTGGGGTAGGAGCCGCCTGATAGCTTCTTTTTTTTTTTGGTTTATGGGCCCCGGGCTTTTTCAGAAGATCTCCACCAGGCTTCGTTCGATTCTGGGCTGCCATTGTTATAAAGACTGTGTTCACCCTGAATGATTGTTACTTCTGATTCTTTACCTTCCAAATTTTTTTGAACCTGTCTTGAAAGGTTGTCGGTTAGCCAATTGAAATTTCCAGGTTGTAGGAACACCCTGAACATCTTAGACGGTCGGTGTGTGTCGTCACATGCTCGTAGACCCATATATGGATCTCAGATCTATTAAAATACCCGAGAATCTAGGCCTGTGTTCTCTTACCAATCATGTTTTTTTATACCCCGCTACATCTAGTCTTCAACTTAATCCGTGTAGAGACATTTCGCCTCTTTCGCAAGAACGTAATATCTATCTTTTGGGTGGTGTTTGACATGCCCTTCCCCTTAAAGAAAACAAACCAGGAATAGAAAAGTGTAACAGAAGATTGCCTTTTACCCTGACAAGTTTGGATTCATTTCTGCTTCCTTTTCTTTTTTTCTTCGTCTAATGGAAGTTGGTGATGACCTATTACGTCTTTTTACATCTTTTTTTTTTTATAACAGACGTGCCTTCCGGCCAGAAGACTCATTACATTGATGTTCGCGATGGTGTGTGTTTGAGGTGGGTGTAGTGCCAGTGTAGACCAGTAAGCTGTCGCTTATTTGCTGTGTTTCACCATAAGTTTCCTTTCGAAACATTCTACGACACACCAAAACCCCTTAGGAACCCTCATTTGCCCTCGTGGAGGACCTATGCGTTTTTTTCTAATAATGCGGGATCCTTTCCTGGTACTTGTCAGATTGGTCCCTTTCGCTGATATCCTTGTCTAATCAGGTCACCATCTCTAATTCCTGAGGTACAGTCATATAACTACGCAAGCTTAAATGGTGTAAGCCCCATCGCTGACCCTCGGGACAAGTCTGCCAATTCCAATTATAAGAAACCCAGAAGTCAATATTGTCTTCTGGGAGTTACGCAATTTAAGTGTGTGTCCTGGGCTCATTGGTGGCCGCCCACCTGTATATCGAGCCCGTTAGCCCATCCTGCCAACCCCCTTTCCCTTCTGCCACCTTCCCCTCCTCAGCTTTATTCTCCCATTCCGTGAACGCGGAGTTCACTCTACGTCTTTCCCTGTTTTCCACCTAGAGCATTTTTTTTCGCATTAAGATGCTTCTTTCCCGCCGGTCCTGCACGCTTTACGCCCCTGAGAGATACCTGATATGGTTCTTCGAATCCCAGGCCTGCGCTCCTCCGTTCACCGCGCCATGTTTCGGAGCCCGTTTAGGATCCCCTGGACCCTTTTTTTTCACCCTGTATATTCTTCACCAGGCTTTACCCTTCGTACTGTATGTTCGGACACTTTTTTTACTGTCAATTTTTCCCTGCTTTCTTCCCTTCTTACCTCGTACCTTTTTTTCCTCCCACCTTTGGTTTTTTTTGTTTAGGTATCCGTTTCCGACCAATACAGGGATTTGAGTTCAAAGTTATTGGTTTACAAACTTCTTTCTGAGCTTTCTTTCCCTCTCTACCCCGCAGCGCTCTTTTAGTTTTTTTTTTACTCCTTCTGCCGATTTTTGGGTTGATTATGGAATGCATATAGCCCGCCTCCCAAACAACCCTCTTTAATGGTCAGGTTCATTTTCTGTCTTTTTTTCCCTCCCCTTCTGGACTGGCCCTTTTACTTTTTCCACCACGAAGTAAGTGCCTCGTGGCTTTACCCCTGCCACAGTTCCTCCCTTTCTTCCCTTAGTCTTTTTTATTGCTTCTTTTTAGCCAGGGACATTCGGCGAACGACAACTGGCTCTTTTCGCCTTGGGTTTTTCCTCAATTAACCTCTCTTGATACCTTTTTTTTACCGGCGTTGCCCTGTTTTTGTTTTGATTTGCCTCCCCACCTGTTTTCTTTTGAGTTGAACGCCGGTTTTGCCCCCTTTTTTTTTTCGATTGTTACGTCCCCACCAAACTTATCTCCTTCTCCAGAGGGACTGTTGCGAATTGGCCCCCTGCACGAAATAATCTACTCCGAAGCTGTTTTTTCTATCCCTCTCCTCGCATTCTTTTTAAGCGGAAGTTCTCCCATTCGATGCCAATTGCCCGACCGTGGCCCGAGGGGAGCTATTTGTTTTTGTGGCATGGTTTAAAATAGCCGGGATTTCACCCTCATTAGCTTTCAGCTGGACGTGAGGGCCTTGAATTTACTGGGTTGAACTCCATTGTCATTCATATGCTGATTGCTCTCCCTGCATCCCCTCGAAAAAACTTGCCTTAATCTATGTAACGTCAAGAAATTTGGCGAGACGTCACAACAGAATCCCCCCGATCCGCTATCTAACGGGAGAGGCGTTTTCAAATCAAGGGGATTGCGTCACCCGGATTGTTTTCAGCAATTCCTTAAGGCAGTAAATCCCGACATGGGCGAATTACCCGACTGTGGCCAAGCGACGAGCTGCGACCTCGACATTGTTGTGGACTTCCCCTTCTGAAAAGTCTCCCGTGACGCGACGTGCGGTGACCCCCCACACCCGACTTTTTTCACACAAACCATCTGGATTAACCGTGGTCTCCCAATTCTAGTTAACAGCCTTCTACCTTAAAGCCTACAAAAAGTTCCCATAGAAGGCAGTTTACAGCACCCGACTGATGGAGCTCGGGTTGCCCCTCTTATTCTCCCTTCGCTGGATTCCGACCAAAGGTGACGGCCTCCGCGTCAAAGTTAGCACTACCAACACCTACCTCACCCCACAGGCGCGCCACAGAAGACACGGCATTTTGGTCTATAGGTTTTCCATGGAAGAGCGCATTTCACTTTGTGGGGCATAACCTCCCGGCCTCAGAAACCTGAATTCGCCCGCCCAAGCTCACCCAAGCAAGCCCGTCACCTTACCCCTAGCGCCTAGCGTACCCGGAAGCCCTTTTCCTTAGCTGGTGCACCGGGAGCCGGCGAGGGCAGTAACGACGCAACGTAAGAAAACCTAGCCCGTCATTCTGAAGAGATCGTGTGACCTTCCGAACACTCACCCGCCGCCCGCTGCCCCCCCACCCCTCCCATAAGGCGATGCTTGGGCTGTTTTCCCCGTTTTGAACTTTAATGTGAACTTGTCATTCAGATTCTACAAAATCTTATAGTTTACCTCCCTTGCACTCCCTTAGTTTCTTCTTGTGGGAATTGCGTTTCCCAGCTCCCCGGTTTTTCCCCCGCGTTATGGAGTGAGGCCTTGCAGTTCATGCGTTTGTACTTGCCTTCCGGCTTCCCTTTTGTCTGATGGGAACAAATGTTCCCCTTCTGGTTCGACGCTGCACTCTTGAGCTTTTTTTAGGTCCTGCTCGTCGAATCTTTTCTTGATGCCCCCTTTGGGTTTCGTTCCACCTCCATATCGCTTTCTCTTTCTACCGCCTCTTTTTTTTTGGTGGGAGATCGTGATTTTAACAACCGCCCCCTTTCAAGCGCGCGGGGTCCTGTCCCTTTTTCCCTAACCGAACTTCTTCTTCGGCCCCGATTGGAAGGAACATTTCCCCCCCCCTTCTTTCCCCCTATTTTCCTCCGTCTCCACCTCCCCGGCATTTCCCTCCTTTCCCCCGTTGTCTCTTGGGGCTCCAATTCGACCCTCACTCCACTTCTGCCCCCACCCCCTCTCCTTTTTCTCAATTTATCAAGGGCTTTATGTAACGAAGCCCTCCCCCTTCTTCACTGTTTTTCTACTGCGCGTCCTTTTTCTTTAACCTTACTTTTCCCCCCACCCCCACCCTTACCAGAACTATAGGAAACTCTGCTCCAATCTTCCAACTCTTGTGTGTGGTTCTCTTTTTAGGCTTTCTGTCGCTGCTGTCTTTGCACCCATTCTGTTCCCTTCATTGAAACAGGTTGTTATTCTTGTCTTATGGGAGAGAACCCAAGTCCCAACCCGCTGCTTGACTACTGATACTATCATTTTACTCGTTTTCTGGAAACCTAGGTAGCAGGGCGTTTTTTTTTTTCTTCCACCCCTTGAGAAGGGCCTTTCCCCATGCCCCCCCTTCTCCCCTTTTGTTTCCCTGTTTTTTTGGACCCCCTTTAAGCCTCCTGGGACATCTTCTTTTCGCCTACTCTTTTTTGGATCGCACCTTTACCGCTCGTAACGCCCCTCTGCATCCTGGAAAACCCGGCAGAAGGATTCGTTCCCCATTCCCCCCCCCCTCTTCTGCGTGATTCACTCGCTGTCATACTCTTCCCCCCACTTTTCAAACCCCTCTCTTTTGCCTGTCACCTCTTGTATTTTTTTTGGCCCTTTTCCTGGTTCGTCTGTATTGGGCCCCTTGAGATGTTTTCCCCCCCCCCCCCAGCAGGCTCTGCATCACTGGTTTGGAACAATGCATTTCAGCAATTTTTCGGGCCCCCCCCTTGACGATTCCCTGGCGTTTTGTTAAGACCCTCCCATGAGTACTGTTCACCCCCCTCCATTCTCCACCTCGCCTCCCCCCCCTCCTTTAGAATGCGTTTTCAATTCCGACTTGATCACCTTATTCTGCCACGACTACTTACCCCGCGTTCGGATTCGGTATGCTGCAGCTTCTTTTTCTTGTCTTATCTTTCTTGCCGCCTAATCTCCCGACCCTTTCCTCTGGTACCGGCGCTACATGGTTGGTCAGTCCCCCCCTGCTCCACAACACTGTGTCCCCCCCCTGTTTCATCCACATTTCCAACCACAGGTGACTTCCCCCCACTTTCCCGTCCTCCCGTTAAACCGATGGGCTTTTGCGCTATCTCACATTTTCCCGTCTTTCAAGTTCCTTGTCCAACTCCACTGCCACTCTAATCCTCCGGGTCTGCTTCTCCCTGCTTCTACATCCTTGACACAATCCCCCTCCTCGGCATGGTACCTCCTTAAGTTTGAATCCCCCCGAGGCACTGTGTTCCACTCTTTGCCGCATGTTTACCCCTATCTGAAGGGCCACGTCCCCCGTTACTTGTTCTCCCTTTCTACTAACCATTTCCACTTGCAGTCAGATTTGTTTTTTCCGCTACACCATATATAGTCAGGGCCCCCCTTTAATCCACATCATTACCCCCCCCCCCTCCGGCGGTTCATTTTATTCTACCTCAGAGCGTCCAGGTTTTAGCTCTTTCACATCCTTTTTTCCCAGAAGGGAAGTTGTCCCCCCTTGTCTTTTTGATAGCAATGTTCTTTTTTTCTACGGCACCACTGCCCGTTTACAGAAGTGTTTTCGCCCCCTTTTCAAAGTTTCCGCCTTTAACTCCCCTCCCACAATCCCGATCAAATGAACGTTTTTTTAGGCCCGTTTTTTGGCCCCGAAAATTTTTTTTTCGTCCTTTTCTTCATTTCAACCCTGAGATTGTTCACAAGATATTTCCGCTGCCTGACTTCAAGGTTGCTTTTCTCCCCGAAACATCATCAGCCATTTTCTTTTGCCCCTTTTAGCTATCTTCAGGCCCTTTCCCTTCACTTTTGTACCGCAGAAAAGATCCATTTACTCGCTTTTTTTCACAATCGACCGTGAGGATGATATGTCCCCCCCGTTTTTTCCCCCTTTAACCTGAGTCCGACCTCTGTTACATCCATGTAATTCCACCATGCTCTTTTTTGGTAAAAATGCCCAAGACGTTCCTTCGTTCCCCTTCTTTACTTCAAAGTCCTTCCGAGTAACTTGCTTTTCGCTTTGATTTTCCGGAGTGACTCCTCCTTCAATTGGTTTGCCATTATTTCTTGACCTTCTTCCTTTGTATCATATTGTTCGGGCACCGTCCTGCTCGATGTTGAGGACTCCAAGATCCCCTTGTCGACCCTTTCTTTTTCTTCGTCGACTTTGTGGACGCTTTCCTCCCGGCTGTTATAAATCCCTAGACCCCCCCCCATCCTTTTTAGTTCTCTTACTGCCTCACGAGTCTTTTCTTCTTCTGGTGTGGTCCCCCCTTTTTTTATGAATGCTAGCCTTTCCAATGGCCGCCCTTTTCGGACCTCCCCCTTCCCATGACAGGCCCTTCAGTAGTGGAACACCTCCCTTCCCCGCTGAATCTTTTTTGACTCCCGGTTTGATCAGTGTTTGTCAGTTACGCACTTTGTACGACTTTTTCCAAGTTACGGGGGGGGAAAAAGCCTACGCCTCTTCCCCCCATTCCGGTGAGACCCTGCTTACCCAAGCATAACCACGCGCCCACCCTCCATCCAGGGCTTTTGTAACCGGTCTCGATAGTACCTCGTACCATGATCGTGTAGTCATCGAGCCCCCATGCCCATGCATGCCCCCTGTAACCCCCCATTTCCCCACGATCCCCCTTTGCGGTGTCACCCCGCCCTTACTTGTACTTTCGAGCGGGGTTATTAGTTGGGCTCTTCCTTTTTCAACCCGGCGACCCCATCCGGTTTCTCCCCACTTACGAGACCGCCCTTTGCTGAACGCAGGTTTCTCATGCCTTAGCTTACTGCACAATTCTTTTTCGTGACAACTCGATTCGTCTGGGGTAGGGTCCAGTTTTTTTGCCGGATAAATCCATAGAGTGCTAGGCGAGCATATGCCCAGAAGATTATAGGTTTTGCGCCCCGTCCTGTTCCACCACCTTCAAAGCCTGGAAGTCCTCTTAACACTCCGTCACCATACGCCCTTAAGACCGGGGAGACACCCATTAGTATATTTTTTTTCATCCATTCGGTATATCCTCAAGGCTCTCTGCGAGATGTAACAAAAGGCCTTTAAGAGAACCCCCCCCCCCTCCCCCCCCCCCCAATGATGAATTTCATCGTTGTGGCGAAACGAACCCCCCCCCAATAACAGTCTTTTCTCGTGGCCTCGGTTCAGTGGTCCGTTCCCTTTTTAAGGTGTCATTTTCCTTTTTGTAAACCAGCCGCTGCCCCCGTGTTTTTTCCGCATCGATCGCCGGAGCTGGACAGAAACCGTTTCCTTTCCCCGTTACATGGCTTTCTCTGACATCCCCATTTCAATGATCGTGGATATTCTCGTCCGCCGACCCCCGTAAAATCCGAAGTTTTGGAGAATATTGTATCTCTGAGCCTCCATTGCCCTGACCATTCTCGTACATCACTATCTCTTTCTTTCATCCATTTGGGGTTGTTGCTCGATCTAGGGTCCGTTTACACCCCCCCCCCCCCCCCCCCCCCCCCCCCCCCCCCCCCCCCCCACCACCCCCCCCCCCCAACCCCCCCCCCCCCCCCCCCCCCCCCCCCCCCCCCTGATTTCATGTCCCGGATGGATACTCGAAAACCATAGTATCCAGATTGTTTCGCAGGTCGGTAAATGTGGCTCTTTTACCCCCTTGATTACTGATCACGATCTGTCTTGAGAGGTTTTGGTGTTGGATTTTTCTCCCCGAGGTTCCGGGTTCAGTCCCCCTCAGTTTCGCGCTTCAACCGGGTTTTTTGATTACTTACAGCCCACCCTATACTAACTCTGCTTTCCAACCTCAGTGTACAAAAAGTTCCCCTATTTACAATAACACTTTATTGGGCCACTTCTCCGACGTGTTTGCGTCTTGGTCGGCTCCCACGATTTAAAGATCTCCCTTGCATCTTGGCTTTTTTCGCTGGGTGCATGCTTTTTTATAAGAGATATTCATCCTTTGCGGCTAGCAGACTGGGCCTGGGCTGAGCTTTCCCCTCTGTTGCCCCGACTGGATGACCGCTTCTGCTTTTTTTTAAAAAGGACTTAATGGACCAATTGTGTGACAATGCCTTCCCGTTTTTCAGGTTAACGAACTATTCCTTCTTTTTGTGCATTGCTAGCAGCCACTTCTTTTTATCATCGTTGCCCACTCCCCCCCTCCCTAATAGCTGGTGCCGGTAAATGAACTTTTTGTATCCTTTTGCATCGTCCCTGAGTTGGGAGAGCCACTTCGTCTTATTGCCCCATACTACGCGTTCACGTGTTGTCCATTCACGTGAACTGACCTGAACCCTCTAGCAAAGGGTAACCCTCAGAGCTTCTTTTACCCCCTGCCAAGGTGTGAGTGTGGCACGGTTGTTCTTCGGATCTTTTTTCATGGCTCTCTTGCCTCTTACCTTTCGGATAACGATCGATGGGGCATAGCCTGCCTTCTTGTTCTTCGCGGTTTTAGCTTTTTGTTTTTTATGGACGTCAAGGCCGTAAGTTTTTGCTTTCGTATTTTTTTCCCAAACCCGTGTCCGTTCTTCCCCAAGGGCAACGAAACCCATACGCACCCTTTTGTTTGCCAATTATTTGTTAGCGTTAGAACTGTTTTTTGGAGGTTTCGTGCACACTGCTCGGTTAACATGTCATGGAATGGATGGTCTCTACTTTTCATTTCGCTGAGATTTTTTCCGGATCCTTCCGGTGCCAGTTCTGACTTCCTCTGCGGTCTTATACCATTCAAAGTGCCCTTCCATGTTTCATCGACACTGGTTTATTTCTCCTCCGGGATGAGCGCGTCCCGAACTTCCTAATCAATTTCTTGGTCGCTTTCTCTTCTCCTCACTTGCTGGTGTTCGCTGGCTTTATGCAAGTAATCTTCTTGTCGAACCTCCCCCCACACAAACTTTCCGCTGCTGATTTTTTCACGCCCAAGTATCTAAACCTCCCGAAGCCCTTTCCGCTACTCGTGGACAGTCCCAGGCCGGCGTTTAACTACGACCGTCGGTGGGTTTGATATGAGCATGTTGGCTTTCCGTACTGGCTGGGATTGCCAAGGTCTTTTTCCTTTTCTTCCCTTCGCACTTTTCGTTTCTTGCCGCCTCTATCTATATTTTTCTTTTGGCGCCTTGATGACCCCGCAAATCCTGCCCCCGATAAATCTCTCCTTCTGAGAATGCTCCATTTTAGGCTGATCGTAGTATCCATTGACCGGGCAGCGGGTTCTTTCTTTTCTTTCCTCAAGGCTTTCCCCAAGCCCCGCACTGCCTTTTTTCAGGAAACCCACTGGTCTAGTCAATTTTGATCTTGTCTTTTTTGCGGATTCGGCTTTTCCTTGCGCCAAAAAAAAGCGGGTTACAAGGTGCAGGTATTAGCCTGGCGCCTGACCGAGAACCTCCGTCAGGGATTTCAAGCAGGTGGGTGTGGACCAAATGCCCTTGTCGAGCGTCCAGAGCTAAACCTACTTTTTTCTGGAGCATAGTTCAATCACTTTCGCCCCGGTGGGTTCCGTTCTTTTTCATTGCCCCGGCCGATCTGATTTTCTCGGATACCAAACCCATCTGAATGGGTCAATTCTGGTCTTTCGGATCTCCCAAAATTCTTGGTTTTCTTTCCCTTCATTTTCAACACCCAACGCCAGGTCCCCTTTTTTTCTGTTTGACTTTTCTGCCTCAACTTCCTTTGTCCATTTTTTAATGACGCAGATGTTGAGTTCTGTGTGCCGTGTGGTTAGCTGTAGAGAGGGCCTTCGTTCCGACCCCACATTCACATTGAGATTCTGATTCTCCCCATTGTGGATTGCGACACTTTTACATCCCAGAGATTTTCTATCTATCAATTCCCCTTTTTTTTTGACATGGGATAAATGATTTTTTGCCTCCACCTTGTTTTTGATTGAACTTACTGGAAAAAGTGTTTTTATTTTTTTTCCGGTCCACAAATTTATCTACTTCCCTATTTCAACTGTACTGTGCCGATGAGGCTCAACCTATTCCTCTTCCCCCATCTTGTCCCTTTACACGCTTTTCCTCCGGTGTATTTTCGTTTGCATAGCCTCTCTTTCCCATTCCTTGCCTCTCCCTTGCGTACCGCCGGTGCGCTCTTTTCTCTATTGTTCTCTCGTCCTTTTTCCACTCCGCCGGGTTAGTGTCGTACATTTGCTTTCACGTTGGTCTCTGTTCTCCCTTTTGCTCAGTGCATTTGTTTGATGGCAAGCATTTGATCATCGCCTGATTGCTGTTTTTACACCAATTTGCCCTACAGCCCGTTTCCCCTCCTGTCACCCATAACCTGTGAACGCTATTCCCCTTTGGTTTTGGTTATCCTTTTCCTAAGTGTGGTATGCAGCGCGTTGACTCGGCGGTCATTCTATTTGTCTTCCCCGTGGTGAACTTTCCTTCCCGTCAGTTGTCCGATCCCCTCACTGTACGCTTTACGACTCTCCCTCCCCTCTGAACCTCATTCGTCAGATTTCCGGATTGTTACCTAGGGAGACATTCTTTCATTTTTGCGGCCGCCCCTTTTAAGAATTTGTGTGTCTGGTTTCCCTTCCTTTCTTTTTTTTTGTCCCTGTCCTACTCTGCAGCGCAATTCCTTAGCGGATGCTCTCCTCAATTTGTGTCTTGGCTTCGCTTCTCCTCGAGAAGCCCAAAAGTCCTGTCCCTGAACTCTACCTTTTTACTCCCTACAGAACTCCTCAAGTTTTCTTTCCCCAAACACCCACCCCCTTCCTAACAGGTCAGGGGGGTGCTTATCGGTTTGGCCTTTTTGGAAGAAGGTTCCCTTCTCTGCGCAAACAAGCGTATCTTTTCGTTTCTCTATGATGGAACACCTCTGGTCGCTTTTTTCTACCGTGGATCCGGAGTGCTTTCGACCTTGCTTTTTCCCCCCGGCGAACACTTGAGGATTCGCAGTTCATTTGGTCTGCCGGGACGGATAAATATGTTGAGAACTGGCCCACGTTCCGTCCTTTGTGCCGAACCCCCCCGTAACTGCTCAAGACTTGGTGATGGGTCCTTTTTTTGTTCTTGCCCCTGCGGTTGGGTTTTAAAACCCCCCCCCAACGAT
>Ga0179593_1471204_pt1 | contig 11042 bp, 22 predicted proteins | sample CZODoug2_1_08_16_FD_185931 | JGI IMG/M metagenome (GOLD analysis project Ga0179593, IMG submission 185931) | Vadose zone soil fungal communities from Angelo Coast Range Reserve, California, USA - CZODoug2_1_08_16fungal (PacBio error correction) | ecosystem: Environmental > Terrestrial > Soil >... | reverse complement strand
TTTTTTTCTGCTAACTCGCCTCGTTTTTTGTGGATCCTATGAAGCAATTACTTCCACCCCCCCCTGGGTTTTTTACGCCAGATCCTCCCTCCCCCCCCGTCAACAGCCCGCCCTTTCCACACCTAACATGGTTTTCCCTTCCGTTCCCCCTTTTTTTCAAGTCCACTTCTTCTTTGGAGATAGCAGTCCTTTTGCTAGAACATGGCGCCGCTGTTTCCCCCCCGGTTTGCGATAAAAAGTCTTTCTTGCCATTTGTTCCCCCTGTTCCCATGTCTTGCTTCTCCTCTTCTTCATTCAAAGTTCGCCGACCGATTGAAAAACTTTTAGGTTGGCGTTTGTATTTTTCTTTTCAGATCCAAGGTTCCATTTTCCCCCCACCTCTTCGTTCTCTCCCCTTTGAGGAGCTGGGCACATCCTTCACCCATGGCGGTTGGGGTCGCTTTTACTGGACTATGATCGTTTTCCGGGGCGTCTTGATCCGGCCCCCCTTCTGGTCGGTTCTTTGGGCCTTTTTGATGGTTTCCATGTTCCACTCCTTAGAAAAAACTTTGTTCCCCCCTCACGCTTTGAGCACACGGGCGTTTTCTTGAAATTTTTTCCACTTGAGTTTTTTTTTTTATTTTTCTGCTTCCCTTTGGCCCCCCTTCCTCTGGAGTAAATTTGGCGTTCTCCCGTTCTGATTCACCACCTTACGTTCTCGTTTTTTTAGTTTCACCCATTCCAGTGTCTCTAACAACCTTTTTGAAAAATCCATTTTTCCGTCGACGGTTTGTTTCCCCACGAGTGAACTTGTTTTGTCTCCCCCATGAGGCTGCCCCCGGGTATGAGGAAACAGGTGTTCCCTGGGGTAAGGGGGTGGGGGGCAATTCCCCTCTTTGCCATGCACCACTTTCTCTTTTTTTGTCATTTCTTTGTTTTCCCACTATACGGAAGGGGGTGTCGTAAAGTGTTTCTAGGTTTGTTTGGCGTTGTTCCCGGCGTTCCTTCTTGTGTGGTTCGTGTCCTTCTCAAAATTGACTCTTAGGTCCCTGAACCAATCCTTAACCCGATCTGCTTGTTTTTTATTTCTCCTCCGATTTCTTCCCGGGAGGGGCGCAAGCCCCCCCCCAGTGTAGGTTTTAGTTGAGGACAAATTGGGCTTCCAAGTTTTTCTTTTTCTTTCACTCCGTGTGCTGGTATGGATTAATGACCCCCCTAAGGGTTCCCCCCCCCCCCCCAACATATCCGGAACCACAAGTAACCCCAGAAAAAGAGTTTTTGCTAGGGGGAATGACCACCAACATGCTGGGTATTGGTTTGCTTTTTCTGTTTAGGAAGTGGTCCAGCATGACCCCCCACAATCAACCCCCCATTAGAGGTTTCCACTCTTACCCTTTTCTTTTCACCTACCCACGTCACACCCTGAAATTTTTATACCCCCCATGCTATAAAACAATATACCGACTTCTTGTCCTCGCTGCTGTCACGACGTTAGTTGCGGCTTTTACTAAAAACCCGCCGTTACCCCCGCCCCTGGAGCTCTTCATTTCCCAATCTTGGGAACTGGCTTATTTTTAGTTTTAACCCCCTTTCCTCATAACCGAGTACCAAAGTGCAAGTGGCTCTGCCCCCCAACCCAACGGCTTTCTATGCGCCTCTCCCCCCCAAAATTTAGCCTTAACTACTCTCTAGATGTGCTCTTTTTTCCCTTTTCCCCCCCGGCCTATTTTGGTGTCCCCTCCCCCACATTTCCCCCCCCCCTTTTCTTGGATTGGACTTTTCCCTTTTTGTCACCTTGGGTACCACCCAAAACAAATGATTTTTGAATTTGTATGATCCTTCTTCTCTTTTCGGATTGTCCCTCTTGGGCTTCCCCTTTCCCCCGCCACCCGCCCTCATCCTCCCATAGCTCGAAGTTTTCCCCCGACCCCCAATAACAAATGTTTGACGCTTTGGACTTTTTCTTACCCCGGGGCATGGTCCAGTCTTCCTGCCCACCCCCCCCACACGTTCAAGGGCATGTTATCTTCATATCCGGAACCCGATGAAGATAGTGTGCCCCAACAAACTTTTCTTTCGCAACCCTCAAAACACAAGGCTATTCTTTTTTTGTCGTTGGGCCCCCGAGTTGTGGTTGTCGTCCCCCTTCGGGGTTCTTCTCCGGTTAAGGACATTTTTGGTGACGCCCCCCCTAGGTTGGCAGTTTCCTGCCGGACTGGCTGGGTATTTTGGTCCCCCCCCGTTTTTTCAAGGGACCTTGTTTTTTTTTCCTTCCGTTCTGGTTGACCCCTCGGATACCCCTGGGGTTCTCAAGGGTTTCAGGTTTTTCCTTGGTCAATGATCCACGACCCCTTTTCTCCGTTTTTGTTTTACTCCTTCTGACGACCGTCCCCCTCCCTTTTTAGGGGCCGGAAAGCGATCATGTTTCTTGGGTTTTTTCCCCTCAACACTTCCCTCCAATATATCCGCCCAAAGGGGACCCGTGCCTTTTTCCCCCCAACACACAACCCCATTGGTTCCCCCCCATAGGACCTCCCATGGCCTTTTTTTGCCCATTTCTTTCTCGTTTTTTCTTTTTCTTGTCTGCATTGTGACCCTGAACCCCCAACGGGGTCCTTTTTTCGCTTTTTGCGGCGTATTTTCTCGGTGGGCCGAGTTTGGTGTGGGACTTTCTTTTCACGACTTTCACACGGTTGGTTCCTTTTTCCCTTTGTACAGTGGATTTTTGTTAACCCTGTTCGGTTCGATGTTCGCCCCCTCCAACGGGCGGCCAGCAACCCTCTCTGTTTTTTTGGCCGTCCTTTCATTTTGTATTCGCTTCCCCCAAAAACTTTTTTTCCCCTTGGGCCCCCAGGGCCTGTTCTCGTCCCCCCTGAGTTTTTTCCTCGTCCTTTCGCCAACCCCCCCCCCCCTTTTCTCTAGATCTTTTTCCCTTTTCATACCCTTTTTGTTGGAGCCTCTTCAGCCGGGATTTTGCGTCACAGTTTTTCGTTTTAGTTCCTCTTCCTTGCTTTCCCCTTGGCACCGGGACGCCCCTTTTTTCCGCTTTCCCCACTGTCCCTCCCCTTGTCGGGGGCGTTGTTTCCCCCCCATAGATTTGACGTTCCGCGGTTTTTCTTGTACAATTCCACCTTGATTTAATCCCCCCGGACCCTGATTCTGCCCAACCGTTGCCCTTTTCCCCTTGTCCTCCCCTTCCCATTTTCAGCCCCCACTCCTGGCCCCCTGTCAGATCGTCGTGAAACCGCACCCATGCGGCGGTTCCTGATTGTTACACCTCCCGCTCCCCCCCCCCTTTGCCCCCCCCAAGGGCACCTGGACCCATTTCTTTCCCGTCCTTTTTTCAATTTTGTAACTCACATTTTTTTTTCCTTGCTGGATTCGTGACGTTTAGTGTTGACCCCCCCCCCATTCCCATGCCTGACTTCTCGACTTTCTCGCTTTCTTCCTACCGCGTATTTTTTTTCTTCTTGGTCCCGGAATCAAGCGTTTCCCCCTGTACGGTTTTGCTTTGTTCTAATCTTTCAATGAAACCATTAAGGGCCCCATGGCTTCCGCCCCCCCCTTCGGCCCCCCTTCCCCCTCCCCAGTCCCCGTCCTTGTTCCCACCCCCCCTCTCCACCCATTCAGGCCACTTTTCTTGGACATGTGGCGCCTGTGTGCCGTTTTTTTCCAAGAGACTCGCGTCCCCCCGTTCCTCTTGTGGCCCACCCGCTTCCGTTTTTTTCTTGTCTTTTTGTTGGAAGATTTCAGGTGTTTTTTTGCCCCCGCGCTCACGTTGTCTCATAATTTTCTCCTTTTTTTGGGATGGTTTGATTCGGGCTCCTTGCTTTTCGTGGGTGCGTCAACACTCATCCTGTCCCATTTTTTCTTCCATCGGCGGGGTTTCTTGATGGGGCCAGATGAAAGGAACGATTGGGTTCTCTGTTCCTCCGGCCCGCCCGTCCGTGCAAGTCCCTTTTGGTCTTTTTTTTGAATATCATCCCCCCCTTACATTAAATATTCTTCTTTTTATGTTTTTTTTCCTCCCTTGGGTCTACACTTCTAAATGCCCCCCTCCTCCGAGGTCCTTGTTTCCTCTCCCCCCCCCCTTTTTTTTTCGTCTGCTCCCTTGCTCCCGGCGTTTGGCTTGTCCGTTTGAACCTGGGTCATGTCCCTTTTCTAAAGTCCCTTCCCCTTGGCGCATTTTCCCCGATTTTTTTCTCCCATTGATCTCCCCGGTTTCGTCCGGCTGTTTCTCCATACCCGCCTTGGCTCGTTTTAAGGGGGGGCATAGCTTTTCGGCTTTTCTGTTGACGGTCTTCACCCCCTGTTCCATATTTTTTAACGAGAAAGTTTGCCTTTTTGCCCCAAGTCCTCTCTCTTACTGTTTTTTGGCCCTTCGCTCGGGTTTTTTCTTGTGTCAGTTGGCTGTTTCATTTTCTCCCCTCTCACCCGCACGAGTCGGTACGGAAGCGGCCCCCTTTTTCCTCCCAACGGGCCTTGATTCCCCCTCCCTTTGTCCCCGGATTGATTGCTCCCCCTTCCAAGTTTCATAGGTGGATTGCTCACCCCAAGCAGGTCTTTTTCTTTTTTTTAATTGGTCGCTCCATACCTGAGTTTTGCCCCGTCCCCTCTCCCCGTTCCTCCTCAGTGTGACGTACCCCTTCACTAAAAAGGTTACGCTCTTATGCTCTCGGAATTTTTTCTTGGGGGCACCTGGGTTGAAAATTCCTGGTTTTTTTCCGCCGTTTTTTTGACCGATCAGGATGTTTTCTGTTTCTTTTTTTTTTTTTTGGGTGTGGTTGGTGCCCCACCTATGCTTACTTGACCAACCCGGTTGTTTTTTTTTCCCCCTGATTAGGCGGTTATTTTTGCCAGTTACCCCACTTGACTGACCTCGGGTGTTATCGGGTCCCCTTTTCCCCGGTTCGCCCAATTTTCTCTCCTTTAACGCCGTAGGGGTGTGGACCCAGCTTTTTTCCTTTTCCTTAAGCTTCCGTCCCCAATCCTGTTTTTTCCTTTTGCCATTTCCGGATGACCCTTTTCCTTTTCCTTTCCCTTTTTTGGGCCCCCTGACGTGGCCCCCTCCTTACGGTAAGTCACATCGCTCTTTCATTTGGCCCCGGGGTTTCCTTCATATAGAGGTTAACCCCTTTGGCTGCATTTTTTTTTCCTTTCTCCCCTCTTTTTTTCGAAAGCCAAATTTTTTTTTGTCCTTTTTTGGCCGCGGGCTTTTCTGCTTTTTTTCCATTTTCCCAAAGAAATGTTCAAATCCGTGCACTGTCCTTGGTGTGTCTCCCACAGGGCATTCTGCCGCAGCCCCTTTTTTCCTCCGTCCTTTTCTTTGTTTCCATTTTCTTTTTTCAAGGTTCACCCTGGACCAATTGTTTCCCTTCCTATTAGCGCACCTTTTTCCTTCCCTCTTAATTTTTCTGAACCCCCTGGGCCTTTCTTGTGGCACGTTGAGTGCGATTTTCCCAGCTTCTTCCTTGGTTAAGCCCCCCCCCCGCTGTGTGCCCTATTTTTCTTGCATATGTCGGCAACCCTTGCCTCCTCCTCACCTGTTCCTGCACAACCATCTACTAATTTTCCCCCCTCCCCGTTGTTGTTTGTTTTTTTTTTTTTTTCTCTGAGTTTTGTCCGCTATTTTCTGGGACTTTTTTCCTCCCTTGGTTTTGTTCTCCCCAGGCACTTTCCCAATTTTCCTGGACATTTCGCCAAAATTGACCTCCCGCTGCCCATTTTCCCTGCACGCCCATGTTTTTCCCCCCCCACCTCCCCCCCCCCTTGGCCCGGTTTTTTCAAGAACGTAGTTCTTTTTGGCAGGCAGTTTTTGTATATAACCGCCTGGTTGCGCTTGTGGGGCCCGGTTTTTGCTGTTATTTTGACCCCCCCGTTTTTCGAGATGCATGTCCCCGAACCCTTGCCCTTTCTTTTCATTGCGATCCTTTTTTAAGGGGCCCGTTCCCCGGGCAGTGAGGCCCCCACGATGGCACCCAGGTGTTTTTTCTTGGATTCCCCTTCCATTTGACCACTTGTATACCTTATTTTTTTCCTCGACCTTCGATTAACCTGCCCCTCCCCAGGTAGTCGCTACCTCTTTTTTATGACCCCATGGCCCATTTTTGCTCTCGGTCTTTTTTTTCTTTTTCCCCCTCCGGTTTCGGGTTTGAATCTGCCGGAAGGGACCATCCAGCGTTGCTTACACAAGACTTTTGTCCCCCCCTAACGTTTGTCCTTTCCGTTTCGGATGTGTCCTTAAGGCTTGTTTTTCAGTGGTGGCGCTAAGACTTCCAGACTTGTCGTCGACCGGCTGATAAAACTGATCCAAACCCCTTTGGTCAGTTAAGGTTGGCGTCACCCCCCCCCTCGTTCAGTTTTTATATCTCCAAAGGTGACAATCTTTTTTGTGTCCATCTCCCTTTTTTTGTTTTTTGCAGTTCAGTTTTTTGAACCCCCTTTTCTCCCCCCTTGGGGTGTGTCACGTCTTTACAATTTTTGTTATGTTCCCCTTTGTGTTGTTCCCTCTTCCCTGTCCGCCTCAGTGCACAAAATCTACCTCTAGGTTGGATTTTGTTTTTTCCCACCTCCCGCCCCTTCGTTTTTTACGGGCGTGTTCTTTTTGCCCCTTCGGAGATCAACCCACCCCTTTTTCCCTTTCACACCCTTCCTGTCTTTTTTCTCACCCGTCATTTTTCCCCCCCTGCTTTTTCGTTGCTTGGTTTTTAATTTTTCCGATCCGTTGTAGGTTTGCGCCTGTTCCCACCCAAGGGGTTCGTTCTTGGATGTCCCCACCCACCCCTTTTTTGGGCCCGTGCCTTTCCTTTTTTTTTTGCAAAAGAGGTCGTTTTCTTCCTTCTTCTCTTTTATCCTGACCGTCCCTTGACCCCTTCCACGCCCCGCGCAATCCCCGTCGCCCCCTTCTCTCTTCTTTTTTTGCCGTCTCAATGTCACAACTCCGAAAATCCACCTTCCTCGTAATGCCTGGACGTGTCTCTTTTCCCCCCCCTTTGTCCCCTTTTCCTACCCTGGGGCCTTTATGCCATCCTTACCTTCTGTCCCTGGCGGGGGGGCGGAGTGATTTCCTGGAAAACCCGCTTTTCGCTGGCGGATTTTCAGGTTCCCCCTTTGGGGCCCCATTGATCCGCCCCCCGGCGGGACCGTCCTCACCACCGTGTCCGCTCGCCACGCTTTTTCTTGGCTTCCCAGAGAAACCTGGGTTAACCGGACCCGTCGATTCGATTCTATGGCTTCTGATGTTTTCCCCGGACCCAAACCCCGGCCGGTGTCTGTCATCATAACGGTAAGCCCCCTTAATGGCCTCGATTTTTCTTTCTCCTTTGTGTCCTGTGCTCCACCATGTTTTCCCAAAATCAACTTGTTTCCCGTATCTTTCCCGTTTTCTAAGTTCGTTGCCCCGAGGTGCTCAACTCCGCATCCTGGTCTCGCCCCTCTTTCTGCCGATGTGACACATCCCCATTTGTTGAAACCCTGCGTTTGCGTGCCACTCATTTGGGGACCTAGGAGTTCCCTCACCCCACCGCGCAGTGGGCCCTTTATACTCCCAACTCTTTTGCTTTGGTCTGCTTGCCCCACCACCCCTTGACCCTGTTTCTTTCTCCACCCTTTTCCCAACATCCCCCCAATCGCGTGTGGCCAATAGTTTCTTTTTTGTTAAATCTCGTTCACTTTCAGTTGGACCGCTCCTTTCTCGCCCTTTGTATTTGGCCCTGACCTTTTGGCCCCGTAATGTCTGGTTTTCTTTTTTGTCTGTGGACCCCTAGTTGACTTAAAACTTTGAAGGTGGCCTGTCTCGTTTATTTTCATCCATTGTGCCGGGCCTTTGTGCAGGGGTCCTCCTCCACGACCCAAATCCCCCGACGGTTCTTTCAAAACCCGATTTGACTGACCCCTAATCCCTCCCTGAGGATTTTTCCCCGTACTCTCCCTTTTCCTTTTAGGTGGTTCCCCTGGATGGGGGTTCCCTTCCCCCCCTCTCAATCTCTCCTTCCGTGATATAAAGAAAAAAACTTTGGGTGTAGTTAAAAGAAAAACCGCTTTACTCCCTTCCAGTTTTCCTTTTATGTGCCGGTGATTTCCTCAGTTTTTGTATTTTTCTTTTTGAGTTGATTTCTGTCCACTTCCGTCCCCTGTGACTTCTATGTCTTTAAGTTTCATTTTAGGTTTCGATGGTGGTTTGCCGCAACTTGTCTTTTCCCCCGTCCCTCAACTGGTTTTGGCGACCCTCTTTAGTTGAACACTCTGTTTCTTGGGTAGCCCACTTCCCCCACTTCCAAGGTCGCTGTTGAGCACCTCCCCCGCGGGCCGCTTGTTGGAAAGTCTGTTCCCTCAAAAATGGCTTTCGTGGTCCTTTTTTTCCTCCTATTGCGTCCCGGTTTGCTTTGACCCCGGTACTTATCGTGGACCCGTTTTATCTTTCACCAGTCCTCACCCCCACCCTGCTTCTCTCTCTTTTCCTCCCTCTTTCCCGTTGTTTTTTTTGTTTTTTTGCATTTTCCTGAGATAAGTCCTTGGCTTGCGTTCACAAGCATTTTTGGTTTCGCGGGTCGATGCACCCTTGGTTCCTCCATGAAAGGTTTCTCACCTTCCCTCTTTTTACCCCGGTCCGCCTTGGTGGCCGTCAAAACCTTTCAGATTAGGCCGGGGGTTCTGTGAAAATCGTTGTTCCGTATCTGTCCCTTCTGGATCTTCTTGGGACTTTCTCACCCTTTGTTATTGGTCCTGATCAATTCCCCCCCCCCACCTTTCCTTTCCCCGTATATCGGACCCCTGAGGACAACCTTTTTTTTTTTCACCCCCCTTTCCCGGAAGTATGATACCAACAGTCCCCTCCAAACAGCGGGAACCAGGCCTTTCAAACTTCACACTTCCCCATTTCGCTATGGTTTTTTTCCCCTTTGTTGGTCCTCCCACTTCTTTTCGGGGTCTATTTTTGCGGGACGTTCTCTTTGTGCTTTAAACCCCCTCCTTTATGATATCTGTCTGCTGACACCTATCTTTTGTCTTTGCTGTCCTCTCCAGGAGTCATCCCTTCCTTTTTTTTTTTACATTTCCCCTTTCCACCCATCCCAGGCCCCCCCAATGGATTCTTTTCCGTTCTGTCACCTCCTCAAAAGTTTCGTCCTTTTGGGTCCTTTCACCGCGAGGCACGTAGGGAATACTGTGGTCCTGCTGCGACCCCACCGGCGAACGCCCCTCCGTCCCCTCCCCCCCTTCCATTGGCCCCACCTCAGGGTGTATTGTCCTTTTTGCCGATTTCAGGTTGGTAGAGATAATAGCTTGTCTTCTTCTATAGCCTGCTCTGTTTTGGGGGGACCTTTTTTTTCGCTCTGCGTGGCGCCCCCAAAAATAGATGTCCCATGTGGCAATTCCCCTCTTGTGCATCTTTCTTGATTGCGCATTGTTTTTTTGAGGTGACCTGTTGGCCATCGCTTTTCCCAGTCCGTTCCGTGCTTTCCTACAGGAATTTTTATTTTGGAACTGTTGTTCTTTGGAGCCTCCCCCAATGATCAAGGAGCCATCCCTTTTTTGACAATGTTTCCTCGTCCCCTTTTTGTTTCGGCCCCCACATTCCGGACACATCCAATCGATTTCCCTCGAATACGTCGACCTGCCCATTCTTTGCCCTCTCGAACCCCGATTTTGGTCGGGAAACCCCCCTCCCCTTTTTTTTTTATGGACCGTTCCGGGCTTTTTGGCCGGGAGCTTTTTTTCCCCAGCTTCCCCTGATCGTACGGCGTTTCCCCGGGCCTGTTTCACAATTCATGCCCCCCTTTTCTTTTATGATGGCTGGGAACCTTAGGCCTTGTGTTTAGGTCTCGTGACGTTTTCTTTTTTTTTTTACCCCCTGTCCTTATTGACCTCGGAAAGTGTTTTTTCTGGTCAGGCGTTGTGTTTGCAATCCTATTCATCGCGTACTCTTGGTTGACTTTGGTTGATTGTTATTCTGTTACCATGATTCCGTAGGACCGCCCCCCCCGTTTCTTTACTGCCTCCCGGAAAATTCTTCTCCCAAAACCGGATTTTGTCCCCTGCTGCCATGGTCCGTCTTTTCTTTCTTTCTGTCCCCCCCCACGCCCCAGCTCGCGTTTGATGAGGGGTTCTAACCAAGTGCCATGTTTCTCGTGTCATTTTTTTTTGGTTTATCCTTCGGGCCCGGCAGGAACAAGGCATAGCTATACGTTGACTACCACTTTCCCCCCCCTCCCCGACCGACGCTTTGTTGCTGGTCCTGCGCGAATCGGGTCTTTCACCTGCCTTTGTCCTTCGTTTTGGGTTTTTTTTCGCAGTGATGTTAGAACAACGTTTGGTTTTTTGGAACCTTGTGGGACCCCCCCAGGCTGCCCTTCTCACTCTTTTTCCCCCCTTTGTAATAGTTTTTTCCCTCACCGGAACTTCTTGTTGACTCAAACCTGGAAGCAGTATTTTTTTCTCCGCCGAAAACGACCTCCCCTGACGTCGTTCCATTTGTTTGTCCTCATTACCTCCTGTCCCCCTCTTTGTGCGCAACTCCCCCGTCCTTCCAAATCCTGGTGGACCTACCTGCCCTCCCGGTGGCGACCTGCAGGACTGACGTCGCTTTAACCTTTTTCCCCGCTTCCCCTGTTTTCGTTCTTTTTCTTTTCATCATCTACTGCCCTACCCTTTTTCTGGCGTGCCCCTGTATGCGCCCGTTCCCGGACGAAAGATTTGGTCTTTGCCTGCTCTTCTGTTTCCTCCCCCTCCCAACCTTCCCGGTTCACCACTCCGGGAAAGGCTAGTTCTAACTGGGTTATTTGTCAACGTTGATAGCCCTCAGCTCGACTTGCCGGTTCTGGGGGCCCCCCCCCCCCTCCCTTTTTTCCATGGCGGGGTCACTTTTCCCCCACCCGTTGTGCCCCAGCGACCGGTTCTGCCCTTCCCCTCCCTACTATTTTGAACCCCTTCCCTTTTGACTTCGGCCCTGCATGGTGCTGGGCCTTGTTTTTTTCTCTGGATCTTTTGGCTTTTTGGTCAAGGGTAACATTGATTTTTGGCTATTGCCTCCTACCGCTCACTTTGGAGCTCCGAAATATCCGCCC
>Ga0179593_1449981_pt1 | contig 11042 bp, 15 predicted proteins | sample CZODoug2_1_08_16_FD_185931 | JGI IMG/M metagenome (GOLD analysis project Ga0179593, IMG submission 185931) | Vadose zone soil fungal communities from Angelo Coast Range Reserve, California, USA - CZODoug2_1_08_16fungal (PacBio error correction) | ecosystem: Environmental > Terrestrial > Soil >... | reverse complement strand
GAGTTTTTTTTGCTCCAGGCGTTCATCTTTCTCGTTTTTGTGGTGCTCGCGTTTGCTTGGGCGTCTTTTATTTTAAACCCCCCTTGTCGTTTTTTGTTTTTTCAGGAAGTTTTTTTTGTTTTCCCTTGTCCTGACCCGCAAATGGTTTATCCCCGTCTGCGGTTTTGCTAACTGCTTTCCTTTTCCGTGCCGTTTCGTCCCCCTCTTTTTTTCCTTGGCTTTTGCTTCGTCTTTTTCCCTCAATTTCCTGCCACTTTAAGGATTGGGATACGGCCCTTTTATGCTGTCGATTCTTTTGCTGGGTTGGCAGTTGTTGTTGTTTTCTGTTTGTCAGAGTTTCGTTTTTTTTCCGAATTCTCTCTTTTTTTCGCGTTCAGTTCGCAAGCCAACGTTTTCCGATTTCCCGGTACGTCGTTCCTTTTTGAGCAAAAAAGGCTAGATTCGTTTCCTTCGCGGTAGGTTTTCTTTCAAGTTTACGGCGTGACCTTTTCTTACGTTCCCCCCCGTTCCTCAGTGACCAGCCAAATATCCCGTTCTGATAGTTTTGTTTTCCCCATGTTCTGTGGTCTCTAGATTTTATTCCCCCCTCCCCTGGTAGTCTGCCGCCTTTTTCATTTGTTCCCTCCTACACCCAAGAGGAACCTTCAAAGTTTTTTCAACCTCCCCAGTTTCGTCCGCCGTCGTCACTTTCCCAACAAAGGTTTTTTTTCCCCCCCCCCCTTTTCCCTGACCAAAATGGCCACTAACCCAGTCGGCTTTTTTCCTCTCCTTCCTCAACTTGCCGCCGGGTTTTGCCGGCTTGGTTTTGGTCTTGGAACGGACTTGCCCCCGCCCCCTGGAGTCCCTTTGGTGTTCGTTCGGTCAGCCCGTTCTTTCTCGTCCCAACCGCGATGGTCCTTCCCTCCAGCTTGGCCGGTTTTTCCATTTCGAAAATAGCGTGTCAGCGAGCCGTTATGTTCACAGCAAAGACACCCAGTAGCAAGGTTGCAATATTTCTTTTTCTTGTGCCTGACTATCGCTATTGCGGGTTCGTTGTGGATTCCCACTCCTACTTGTTTGTGATAGATCTCACGTCCTTTGTGAACCATTGAACCGTGCCCAAATCTCCCTTAAGTTCTTCCTTTTTTTTCTCAAATTCTAGGGTTATTGACCCCGTTTGCTTTTTTTTTTTTGTCACCTAGGTCTTCGCTGGATCTTCGCTATTTCACTGTACGCCCGTTGTCAGCGTGGGTACATCTGCTGGAGCCCATTTTTTTTTTGTTTAACTCCTTTTTGGTCTTTTTTCTCCTGACCACGGACCATTTGATTCGTTCTTTTCCCCTTTTTCTCCTCCCCCGCAGGAAAAAACAGTTTTTCTTTTTTGTTAGGGAGGGCCCCAACCCCGCCCCCTGGGTGGGTCATAACCTTTCACTTTTCTTTAACCTTTCCGTTCATTGCGGACCTCCACTCGTAGATTTCTTTTTTTCTACTGATTTCATCCTTTGTTCGGTGCTGTTGTTTTTTTCCCCAATCTGAACGGATTTCCCTTTTACCGGAGAGTGCGCTCTCTTTTCCCCTTTGTGCGGCGCCCACCAACCAACCTTTTTTTTCCTTTTTTTCTGTGGAGATTTTGGTTTCCTTTAGTTTAACTTCTTTTTTTTCGTTTGAATTTGAGTTGCCGGGCCTCCGTACTTTTGTTCTACCACCCTTGGGCCTTAGGTCACCGAGTACTAGCAGTTTTCTTCCTCTTTCATTTTTTTTTTTCTCTTTTTTGTGCTGCCGCCTGGCCCTCTCCACTTGGTCTGTTGGATTCCCCCGCTTTTTTGCCCAAGAACGCGTTACATGCAAACCTCCCCTGTTGCCCCGCCCACAGTTTTTTTTACAGCATCCCGGTTCCTTCAACCCCCCTCCTTAAGTTTAGGCTAGATACCCGGAAACCCTTGGTGCTTCCTATCCCCTTCCCCCCCCTAAGTATGGTGCGCCGGACATTTTTTTGTGACCCCATCCCTGCTCCCTCCAGCCGCATTTAAAGTCACGGCCAGCTGGTGTTCCCCCACTTGTGCTCCGGTTTTTCGGACTTAAAAACTTTCTTTGAAAACCCGTCTCCATTGGTTTTCCAACATGCGACCCCTGGTTTGGTTGCTCTTTTTCTCGCTGGATTTTATTTAGGACTTCTGATTCCGGATACTTTTTTCCCCTCAATGATAGCTTATTTTTTTTTCATCCCTCTCTTCTTCTTTTAATTGCATCGGCCCCTTGTCTTTCCCTTTCTTTGGTGACTCTTCGTCTCCCCTTTAAACCGTGCCATTATGCGGTATTACATCGCTCCAACGGAGACCACAAAACCCAGTGGGACTCGCCTGTTTTGATTCCACTCGTCATGGGTTGCCACCTTTCTTTACTTGCCCACACGTTTATCTGATAGTGTGCCCCCACTTCGGTCAACCACCCACCTGTTGTCTCTGACAATGTTGGTAGTTTTTCCCCACTTCAGATCCTTTTTCCCCCTCTGGTTGTTTCCAGGCATGCCCTTGACGTGCGTAGGTTTTAGGCCTCCAGTCTCGCTTTTTGACGGTTTGATGACACTCATTCCCGGCTTTTTATTTTCCTAATTGCGTCAATTCCTTTGGTCCTTTTTTTATTCCTACCTTTGGCCACCTTGAACATTTGGCTCTGGTTATTGACCTGTCCGCTTTTATTTTTTTGTCACCCGGAAGACATTTGCCAATTTGGTCTGCTCTTCGTCTTTTTGTTTACGGGGTCTTTTTTTGACTTTTTTGGGCCTTTCTGCCCCCCTTGTTTTCTTGCCCCGTTTGGGGTTCGGGCCGAAAGCTACAGTTGACTCAACGGTTTTTTGAGATGAGGTGGCTTTTGCCTTTCTTGAGTCTTTTGCGCTTTTTTCGATTTTTCTTCTTTTTTTTCTTGTTTTCGAGTCTGCGAAGAGGCGTTTGGCTTTTTTTTGATTCCCTTTGCTGAAGGGGTCTCCTTGTTCTCTTTTTTGCACTTGCTTTCTTTTTTTGGTGTGTTATTCCCTTTTTTTTTTTTCAAGCCTTCTTTTGTCGTCCGTTCTTGATTTTTCTCCCTTGTTTTTTTGGACCCAACAGTTTCACCCATTTTGGACTCTTGAGTTTCCTTTGCTTTTTTCTTTTTTCGCATTCGGTGTCGATCCTGGATTTTCCGTTTTTTTTTTTGTTTCTTCCTGTGGTAGGTGTTTTTTTGGTGCAGCCGGGGCTCTTTGTACCCGGTTTTCTGAAACTTCTTCCGCACCCTCTGGTTCAAGGGTCTGTTCGACATTTTGCTACCCTTCTTCTTATCCCCGTATTTGACCGTCCTCTTAGTTGCCGGGCTTTGTTCTTCCAAAGAAAATTTGCTGGCGCGGTTGATGAGAATTCGTTGGGTGCGTTTTTTCAGAGTTTTTCACCACCCTCTTTTTGCGGATGAGGATGGTCCCTCATTTTCCCCCTCTTTGGGATGGATTTTTTTTGGGAAAACGGCGTTTTCCTTTCATTTCGTCCGGCATCCTTTCTCTTTTCCCCCCTTGAGTGTATAGGCCTGGGGCACCTTTCTCTCACTGTGACCTTTGAAATTTTTGGGTCCTCTTTTTTCCCCTGATGCGATTTTTTCAGCGGCCGGTTTCTTTTCCTCTTTTATTTTGCAGACCACGCGGTTCTGTAGCCCTGCGTCCCGACTAGGTACTTTACTGGCACTGTCCCCTTTCGGGACACCGGCGTTCACGTTCTGCTTGGTTTTCTGTCCGTCTCCCCAACACCAGCGCTTTTTTCTTGTTTTCTTTTTCGGACACGCTTGCGCCCCAATCTTTTTTTTCAATCTTCCGCCATGCGTTCTTCCCCTAGGTCCCTCCTGTGCTGCCCGCCTTATGTGTCTGACTGCTTATTTCCCACTTCAAACACCCCACCTTACCGACCCCCTTTTTGTCACAGTTTTTCACGTGACGCGTCCCGTCTCTTCATTTTTGGGGTTTAATTTAAGCTCCACGGCTGTTTTTACCCTTGTAGTGAAGGCCCCCCCCCGCCCCCGTCCTTTCACCAGTCTTAATTTCAGTTTTGTGTTTTTTTTTTTCTTTTCCCCTTTTTTTTCCGTTCTTGGCCCCAGCTTGTAACACCGACTTTGAGCCCGCCTTTTGGTTTCCTGATTCCTTGGTCACGGTTTCCTATTTTCCCCCTTCGGACCCCTTTTTTTTTTTTTTTCCTGAACGTGGTTTTTCACAGCACTCCCCGTTCTCTTCCCCCTTCCCCTTTCTTTTTTCTGGTTAGGGCTATTGTCGCCAATATCTTTTTTCATCCTCCTTCAGTTTTGTTTTTTTGTTTTTCGCCTTATTTGGCAGTCCCCATCTGCCCTACCAGAACTTTTAGTTTTTTCTCTCCTCCCCCTCTGCTTTTCAAGTCCTTTTCGGAAACAATTCTCTTTATTCACGAGTCCACAAAGCCCCCCTCGGACAGGGCCCGCCATCTTTTTTGCCTAAAGTCGGTTGTTAAACAGTTGGTTTTTGGCCATGTCACCTCCCCCCCCACTGTCCCATGATTCGTGCCTTTGGGTTTCGGTTCCTGGCCCAAGGATTTGTTTTTACTCCTTGCAAGGCCCAACACCCATCTTTTTGGCTGTTCGCGTTTCTCAACCCCCTTTTTTTTTTGTTTTTGTCTGTTTAGCTTTTATGGGGAGCCCAATTATTTAAATTATTTGAACGACGGGCGGGGGCACCAGAATTACACGATGCAAGGGTCCGGCATTGAAAATCTAATGTCGCAGCTTTATACAGATGTTACTTACAACGCTTACGTTCTCCCCTTTGTTTTTCTTGGTACCGAAGCTAACCTATACGCAACTCAGGACCTGTTTCGGCGCCCTCTTTTCCTCGTTTTTAAACAGCTAAACAGGCAACGCCGAGAGACCAGTGACCGACACCACCCCTCCCTGCCCCGCTGGTTCGTCTACCGCCGTTCCTTCGCTGGTCAACGGCCTTTTTTGCTTTTACCTTCTGTTTTTCCTTCGTCTATACGCACCCTGCGTTTTTTTGTCCATCAATACGAACCTGCGTCTTTTCTTCCAGTTTCTGGTCTTATGCCTTTCCCCTTCCCGGTTCAAGGGATTACCTGTTTTTGACTCGTCAGTCTTTGGACGTGATAAACGTGGTTTGTATTGACGCTGATTTTTTCTTTGCTCAAATTCAATTTTTTCGGTTCTCCCTTTCCCCCTTTGCTGTCCCAAATTGTTCCATTAGTCATCCCCACGAACCATCATGGATTGGTTTTGCCTGCCCGGCCTCCCACCCCTCCGCCAGATAACTCTGTTTGCCCTTTTCCTCCCCTCTCTGGGTTGGTTTTGCGCTGTCTTTGGCTTGAACTAGGTTTTTGGGGGGGGGTGGGGGGGGTTAGAGTCTTTGGTTTTCGCAATACGCTTTCTGAGTGTGGCGGCCAGGTGCTATTGCCCTGCTTGACCTGATGTTTTTGACATTCCTTTTTCCTATTCTTTCCCCTCAGGTTGACAGTGCTGCAACCCACCTGTTTTACCACTTTTCCCCCTCCGCTTTTTTTTTCGTCGCAAATTCAGGTTGGGTCTCGTTCCCTTTTATGAGGAGAAGGGTCCTCATATTAACCCGACTTTTTCCCCTTTTTTTTTTTTTTTCTGGGTCACACAAAATTTGCCCATGGGCGCACGCTCTTGATCGATGTATTGAAACGTCTTTGAGCTTTTCCACTTCGTCTCGTTTCCCTCCCCCCGCCCACTCCCCCCTTCATTCTTTTTCCCCACTGATTTTTTTTTTTTGTTCTAGACCCCCCATCAGCTCCCCCGTCACTTCACCTTAACAGCCCCAGCTCCTCCGCTTTGTCCCAACTAGTCACAACCTTTCCCTCCAACTTCCCCCCTCCTCGTCCTCCCTCTCGGTCCCCGCCTTCTCCGCTTTTCCTTTTAGGTCTTTTCGGACCGTACGGCCCCACCCTTCTTTTTTTTTCCCCGCCCGAATTTCCCTTGCTAGGGGGGCCTTTCCTTCCCCCCCCCCGGTCACAACTTTCACCATTCCCTGTAAACTCAGCGTGGTCGCAAATGTCTCCGTTTCTTTACCCCTTGTGTACCCTTTTTCTTGGACATTGACAATTACCCTCGCCATTTCTGCCCCCCCCCGGTTGCCAATTTTTCCCCTTTCATTACCCGTAACTTCCCTTCGCCTTTCGGCCCCTTTCATTTCCTTTTTTTTATGAGTCCATGTGTCAAGCCGTTTTTTTTTTGATGGACCTTTGGAATTCTCTCGCGTCGTCCCCGTTTTTTAATTTTCCCCGTTTCCCCCAGAGCTGCTGTTCTCCCTTTTTCCACACGACCAACATGGGTTTTTTTTTCCCCAATGCCTGGGTTTTTTTTTTCCCTTTATCTCTTTTCTCCCCCCCAAGCGTTTTGCCTCTTTTTCTGGACTACTGTTCATCTGCTTTTGACGAATATTTTTTTTAAGGGAAGCCATCCTGGGGGCTGCCCCGTAGGGTTTTTTTGTTGGACTTTTATCCGAGGTCTTTTTAGTCGACGCCGATGTTCCTGTTTACTGATCGCGATATCTTTCCAGGGGGTGATTTTTTTTTTTTGGCCTTTTTTTTTTTCCTTGCCCCACGGCAGGGTGCCCCTCTTAAAAACCCCACCCTCTTGCTTTCCGATACGATTTTGATTGCCACCTCCTCCTCTTTTTCTTCATGTCTGTTTTACTCATTTATCATACTTCACCTTGACGCACTCCTGCGCGTTGTCTCCTCCCTCTGCCCCTTTCAGGTTTTCTTTTGTTTCGTTTAATGTCTTCTTTCCCCCTGGTTCCTGATTTTGGACTTAAACATTGTTTCTTCCGCGTATTTTCCCGATGCCCCGTTGTCCCCTTCCTCCCTTTTTGCTTTGGTGCTTTCCTTTCCTTTTTTAGTTTTTTCTCGCCTGACAATCCCCGTGGCTTTGTGGAATTATTCTTTCGTTGCCGGTTTGATTTGGGTTCCCCCCTGATCAGGCCCTTTGTCCGTCCCGTGGGGTCTGGGGCGTGTAGCTTTTTTTTGTTCTTTTCCATCTTGCACTTCTCCTCCCCGTCACTTTTTTTTTCCCCTCCCTCCCCAAAACCGTTGCTGAGACGGCTTGACCTTTTCCCCCCTGTTGATAGCTCGTCAAGCCAAAGGATAATCATTTTCGGTTATTGTCTTCTTTTTTTCGGGAAGTCTACAGTTCCTTCTTCTGCTCCTTTCATTTTTTAAGTCATTCCCCCCCCCCTTTTGCTTGAAGGTTTTTTCCCTATCTTTTGTCTTCGCCAAAGATTTGGTCTGTTTTTTCCGGCCAGCTCACGATTGGGCGCGCATTTTTTCTTTTCCTTTTTTTTTTCCCGTCCCCTCAAAACGAGTGTAGTTGCCACTTTCCTTGATTCCCCCTGCCAACCCCAGCTCTCTGCTCCTTTCTTTCTTTGGGAAAACGTCGTTTCAATACCTTGCACTTTATGTCCAACCCAATGGCCTCCCGCTTTAAGTTTTTCCGCTCATAGTCACCCCAAACTTTTTCTTTTGTTTCGGCGGTCAGTTTACCCTTCCTTTTTTGGACGGTCACTGGTATCGTGAGGAGCCTTTTTTTTTTCGGTCCAACCACCCCCCCCTTTCTTTTTCTTCCCCCCCCCGGCTGTGGGAGTTTTTTTTGCGTCCTTGTTCCGACCTTAGAGGTTCCCCCAAAAACGTCAAGTAGCCATCGACTTAGGGCAACCCCCCTTCACGTCCCCCCCTTCTGAAGATTGTCTCCTCTGCGATTCAGAGTCCGCTACTCTCGCTCATTTTTTTCCTGTTATGTTCTGTACCCCGTAGCTAGTTTGTGTTTTTTGATCAGAGCACACGCTCCCCCCTGCAATATCCTATTAGTTTTTTTTTCCCTCCCATGATCGGTTGTCTTCCCCCCCCTGTTCTATTTTCGTGCTTCCCCCCCTCTGCTCCTTATCTTCGCATTTCTAAACTGGACGTGCAAAAGGCACCAGCTTTTTCACATTCTCTGCTCTCTGTTGTGCGAGTACGCGGGTTCTTTCCCGGGACCTTCCCGTGACCACCCCTCCTTTTTTTTCTTTCTTTTGGTTGCCCCCTTCTTTCCCTTCCCCGCCGGCACACCCGGGTCGACTTTGGGTGACTTTGGTTTGACCCCCCTCTTTCCCGAACTGGGTAGTGGTCCTTTTTTTTTCATTCAAAGTGTCACTTCTTTACTTCCCTTTCCTTTCCCTTCCCCCTCTGCGAGCTTTGGCGCCAATTCCTTTTTTTTTCTTTTTTATTTTTGGTTTTTGGGGGGTTGACATGGACAACCCCCCATTTTTTCCCACTGACGTTGACTTCCGGGTATATTCCGAGATTTTCATTTATAGTGTGCCCCCGTACCCACCCCCACATGAAATCTTGCTATCCCGTTCTGCGCTTTGTGCGTTCCCTTCGTGCCCTCTGCCTCCCCCCTTAGGCTGAAGGGCTCATTTTTTTCTTCGGACGGTCCTTTTTTCTCACACCACAACCTTCCTAGTGAGGTCCGCCCACCGTGAATTATAGGAAGTTTGATCCGTTTTTTCTAGATACTCCTTCCTTCCCTGGCTTCCTAAAACTTTTCTCCTGGCCCTCATAAACTTGTTTTAAGTTTTTTGGGCTATTCGGGTCATATTTCCGCGAACGAACACACTATACCCTTGTTTCCACCCCCCCCCTGTCGAAACCAAGGGTTGAATTTTCTTCCAATCATTCGCCGGCGAAGAGTCACAAATCCCCAATTAATGGTGCAGTTGCCGTTTTGCACCGGTTTTGAAACTGGTGATTTGATCCAGACATTTCCAACGAGCGGGCTCCGGCTTTTTTGGTGCCCTCCGCGTCAAACATTTTACCAAGCATTTTTTTCCCGCAATGGGGTCCCCCATTTGGAGCCTTTCTTCCCTGTTTTTTTGACCTCCACCCAGGGTGGGTTTCACCTGCCTTGACCAGTTTTGGCGCTTGCTCCCCTCGTGGGGTGCAAAAAATGATTTTTTCCTGTCTTTTCTCCTTCTTCATGGCCCTCGACCTGTGTCACATTACTTGTTTGATTTTGTTCTTTTCCTTTTCTTTTAGGGCTATTTGTCCCGTCATTTGCCTTGTTTACCTTGGGCCTTTTAGATATTTTCTTATTGAATGTGACCCCCCCTTCCTCGGTCCTACATCGCCTCCATTCGCACACCCAACTGTGCGCTCTTTCTGCCCTTTAATCTTCGTCCCACCCCTTCGCTCGGTCCCAATGCGTTCTCCATCTTTTTTCGTCTCTGAACACATCTTGCACAACCCTGTTTCCCTCTGAAATTGTTTTTGATTACTGGCATAACCTAGTTTTTCCTTTTGATGCCTTCATTGGAACCCTTTTTGTTCTTGCCCTCTCTTCTCTTCCCTTTTTAAAGTCATCTGGCTGTACGGTCCTTTTCCCACCCCCCTTCCCCAGATGGGCTGGACCCCCGATTCCCTGGCCCCTTTTCACTTGCTTTTTCTTGTCAGTCCCCGCAGTTTCCCTTTAGACCTTTCTCTTTATTGGATCACTGTCCGCTTCCATTTGTTTCCGAACGACACCTTTCTCAACGACTTTTCGTTCTTTCCGAGTTTTTGTTCAATTTTGTATGTCCTGTTAAAAATAGGTTTACGCCGGTTGCACTGGTTTGTTCCAGTACTTTCCCTCCCCTTGTTGACTTCACTTTTTTTTGTCCGAATGTAGGTTGCTGAACGCTGAGTTGTTGTCGGCTTCTTCCTTGCGTTTTTTTTCGGCTGGTTTTTTCTTTTTTTTTTCCGTCGTTTCCTCCTCTATTTTTGGTCGGTTAGGTTCTTCCTTTCGTTCATGGGTCTCGGTTTTTTTTCTAGTTGTTACTCCTTGAGTATGGCTTCGGGACCCATTGGCTTGTTCTAAATCCTGGCTGGAGTTTCCGTTTTTTCTCCCTCTTCTTTCCTCCCGTGGGCCTGTGTATGTGAAGTGAAAACCACTTTCTACGCTTTTTTTTGTGGTTTTTTTTGTGTTTTGCAGCCGTGCCTAAGAGTTTTCCTTCCTGATTTGCGACTCCTTCTCGGGTTGTATGGTAGGTTCGTTTGGCCGGCTTCGCCCTTTTATTGAGTTCACGAACCTGGCGGCCAAGGGAGTTGGGCAAGGCTTTGCGAGAACAGGCTGCTCCTTTTCTTTATTTCTCTCGTCCTTCTTTCTGAAGCAGGTCTCCCCTGCCAGACCAGGAGCTTTTTGGCGCGCTTTTCGCTATCTTTTATAGGTGGCGTTTTAGGCGTTCCACAACCCCCTTTATTGTGTCTTGATTAGATGGACATTTTTTGGTTCCAGTTCCATTTTTCTTTTCTTGACCCAGTGTTCTTCACTTGTTTTTTTCCTTCTATTTTTTTGTTTCATCCGTTTCCTCGTTATTTATCCCTGCCGTTTCATTCTCTCTTAATCCTTGCCCTTGACCTTTTCTTTTCTCCGCTTTTTTTCTCTCCCGCTTTCTCCGGCGGTTCGATTATGGCTGAAACTGGGGGCGTTTCTTTTTTTAGGCGCTGACACACCAGATAGGCGATCTTGGAATTGGGACCCCTGCGAAACTTTGTCTTTTATTCTCGACCAACCCCCCCCCTCTTTTCTTTTCTGTCCGCGTTTTAGTTCCCTCTTTCGTGAATTTCTTCATTCGGACCATACTTTTTTCGTTTCTTTTTAGACAGGGTTCATTCAGGATGACCGGCCCCCTCTGTTGCTGCCAGTCCCCAAGCTTTCCATCCTTCAACCACCGCCCCCGTTTTGTTGACCCCTCTTGCCGGAGCTTTCCTTTTTCTTTTCATGATCATCCAGTGAGGGTTCCCCACTTTGAGCTAACAGTCCGTTCAAGATAATTTTTTTTTATTTGTGGTTTTTCTGGTTGTCCTTTCCCCAGGAAGTTTTTGCCCCCCCCCTGCCATTTACTTCTCTGTGCCCTTGCTCCGCGGTTCCTTTTCGTTTGCTTTTGCGATTACCTGGAGCCTTTGTTTCGCTCTCGTTGACCAATGTGAGCCCCGTTAATTTTTTTTTGGTCCTTTTTCTTTTCTTCCCCCCACCGA
>Ga0179593_1432306_pt1 | contig 11042 bp, 14 predicted proteins | sample CZODoug2_1_08_16_FD_185931 | JGI IMG/M metagenome (GOLD analysis project Ga0179593, IMG submission 185931) | Vadose zone soil fungal communities from Angelo Coast Range Reserve, California, USA - CZODoug2_1_08_16fungal (PacBio error correction) | ecosystem: Environmental > Terrestrial > Soil >... | reverse complement strand
ACGCTTTTCAGGAATAGTTCCTTTTTTTCCTCGGACTTTTTTTCCCTCATGAGTATGCCTTCCTGTTTGCACTCGTCTACCGGCTGACGGTTCCATGCTATGGAGGCGAGAAGGGTGTTCTTTCAGACCGACACTTCCCTGATACCTCGCCCATTTCTGTGGATCGATCTTTCTGAACCCGCGTTGCGCATTGAGTGCTTCCATCGCTGGGGCGGTGCCGGCTGGTGCCTCCTCTTATTAGTTCTTCCTACTGACTTTTTATTCGTTTTAGAAGCGCGCTCTGGAGGGACATGAGCACAAGTTAAGGGAGTCTCAGACCCGGCCCTTTTCACAACGTCTTTGGTTGTACGATCCATGCCGGTTACCTTCCCCCTTTCTTCGCGACAGTCTTGTTGAGCCTCCTGTTTGGTTCGGCGCGGTTTCCTCGGCTGTCCCGCGCGAAATGTACTCACCTGCTGTTTGGAATTTCTTTTTTCCTTAGGCCTGGACACTTTTTCTTGTCCGGCTTCACCGTTCTTTGACTTTTCTTTTTTTTCACTTTCAGTTCGCTCGGCCCGATTCGGGCCCTTTCCCCCGATGATGTTTCTTCGGTGTCGCTGTACTTTTTCCTCCCTTCCTCGTCCCACTTCCTGTTTCATAAAGTGAGCTTCGGTGCCGTGCCGGTGTGGGAGTCTTATCTTGCTGGGCAGGCGGGAGTTTCCTTTTTTTGTTGCTGGCGCGTTCTTCCGTTTTATTGCAAATCTTTGTCGCTGACGCCGGAAAACGAATCCTCTTTCTTTTTCCAGCTTCCCTGAGGTTGGTTCTCGATCAATCTGGCTTTCGCCCTCCGTTTTTTTTGACTTTTCGGTTGGACTGATGGGTTTGTCTCCCACCTCCCTGCTTCTTTGCACCTTTGTTTTTTTTTTTTTTTGACAGCTTTCTCATACGGTAGTGCGTTCTCCGGTCAGGAGGTGCGGTCCGTGCTCTAGACTTTTTTTTTATTCTCTTACCTCTTCCCAGCTATTTGCCCTTTTTTCTCCTTAGTTTTTCCTCCCCACCATCCAGAGCTTCTCGTTTGCGTCTTCTTTCGTTGTCTTCTTTCTCCCGTTCCCTTTAAGGCCCAGGGAAGTCCTTTTTTCGGACATCTCTGACCCCTACCTGTCTCCTTTTCCTCCTTTGGGCGGCCCGCTTTCGATTCTGCAATCCAACTCGTGCCCTGTTTTTGTTTCCCTTTGCGTGATTTTTGTTTTCGACGTTTTTTTCCAAAATTTAAAAATGTGTTTATCCACCCCCCTGGTTCTGTCGCTTTAGTAGCCGGGACTCTTTAGTTTGATCATCGACTGGTGTTGACTGGAACGTATCTTGAGCGCCTTTCCTTCGGGGGGTCGGGTTCTTTGGGCCCTTCTTCCGTTGCCTTCTCGTTCTTATAGGGCCCCAATCTATCATTTCAGTGACGGTTTTTTTTTCGTTTTTTCTAGGTGGCCCGCCACCCCCAACCTCCCCTACTTTTATTCTTGTTGCTTCGGGATTTCCTTTCGCTACTTGCTCTGCCCCCAGATGCCTTGACATGGTGGCGTGCAGACGTCATTTCTTAGGACTCTCCCCCCCTTGATTTTCTACCTCCCTCAACCGCCCTCTTAATGTAGGCATTCTTATAGTTTTCCTCCAATCTTGGTTTTACCCTCCTCCCGTTTCCCTCTCTACGAGTCGCCCCTTTTTTTCGTCGTTGGCGACGTCAGCATTTGATCGTTCATCCAAGTTTTTCTTGGTTATTGTAAGGTCATCCCCTCTCATTTTTCTATGATCCCCCCCTCTGCCAATCGTCCCTACCGAGACCTGCGGGTGATCCGACTCAAGGCTTAGCGATTTTCTTTAAATCTTCCTATGCAACTAGCGACGGTCTTCGTATGTATGTATTTTTTTTGTTCACGGTGAGAGTTTTGACCCCGGTACTTCTCCCCGGTGGTGGATCGGCCGACGTCGAGCATTCCCGCCACCGCGTTTGTTCCTCCCTTTCCTGTTCTTTATGAAATGTCTTTCCTTCCCCCCCACACCTCCTCTCGGGTCTCTTTCCCTGATTTTTTTTGTCGTTCCTTGTCCCTCCCCTGCTTCAAGCTGGTAGCAACTGTCTTCAAGTATCTTTGCCGTGGTCCGCGTGCTTGTTTTTTGGAGTTTCCCACCTTCGCGTCAGGTTGCAGATGGTACTTTTGTTTAGTGTTCTTTCCTCTTGGTTTCCATGTCCTTTCGAGGCTTGTGTTGCCCCCTTATGCTGATCTTTTGTTTGTGGAGACTGTAGTTTTCATGACCACATGGGTTCGTGGCCCGCGTAGGAGAAATACAATCCCAAAATTGCCTTTTTTCCCCCGATTTCGCCCGGCCTTAATTTCCCCACTTTGTTATTGGGTCTCCCGTCGCCTTGGTCGGAATGACAGATTCTCTTTTTTTTACGAAGATTCCCGTAGTTCCGCGATTCCATATGCCTTCCCAGCACCCGTCTGTGGTTTTAGTGTTCAGTGGAGGATGATCGAGGGGCAAGCCAGCCTCTCTTTGTGCTACCCTTTATACGTCCCTCTAGGGACTTCGTTTTGGCTGATTCTGAATTCGTGTGTGGGGAAGAGAGTTCGGGATAAGGCTTTGTTTGGTTTCCTCTTAACTTCGTTCTGTCCCAGTTCGAATGACACTTCTTTTCTTTGTAGACATGATTGTAGATGTAAGATTGGCTCGGTAGCGTTCCCCCCTGTTCTTCAGTAACGTGAGTCCTAGTCGGTTATCTTTTATTTCCTTTCGTAAAGGTTGTGAGGGGATACCGCTCCTCCCTCTCGGTCCTCGCAAAACTTCGTGGCCAGAAGCTTCGGCCGGTGTGCGCTCAGCCCCCCCCTTCAGTACTCTTTTCGTTCGTTCTCCCCCCGAGACGCGGTAAACGTGTTGATTATTGTGGACTAGATCGCTGAAGATTCTCAACTGATTGCTTGTTTGGAATCCCCCCACGAGTTCGTATTCGGCTTTGTGTAATGGAGGGGGAGAAAGGCTTATTTCCAGACGCTTTTTTGACCCCTCTTCTCTTTCCCCCTCCCTTTCCCTCGTTGGCTTTGATATCGATGTCCGCGTCTTTATTCCCCTTTTTCATGCCGACACTCAAGTCCCCCCCCCCCCAAAAAACCCTTGTGTCATGACCCCCCTGTTTTCTTCGCCGCTTTATCGTCCCCGATTTTTTTCTCAACCCCCCCCCCCTGCCCGTGACGGTTTCTCGTTTAGACAGATCGCTAATGTCCCTTTTTTTCCTTTCTGCTCCCCCCTGGCCCCTCTTACCTGTTTTCCCCCCCATAGGGATTTTTTTTTTCCTCGCCCCGATCGCGGCGATGTTCTCCCCCCCCCAACTTGGGGGTCCCCCGACAGCACTCAAATTTTACCGACTTGCCCCGTTTCGACCGGACTTGATTTGCCGCTACTCTTATAATTCTACCCCTCTTTTTTCGCCAATTCAGGAGGTGCCAGCGCTGGTACGCTTTCGCACACCTCGAGAGAATAAATTGCCCCCCCCCCTCATTCCATATCCTTCCTTTCACCCCTTCTTCTCTTCTGGTCTTCACTGGCCTACTAAGTCAAATTTATCCGTTTATGCAAGCATAGAGCATCATCCCCTACCCCTCCCCTCACCTCCTCTCTTTTTTCGTGTATTTCCCTTTAATCGCGTCCTTTCTCGGTCGGTACCCCCATTATAGGTCACATTGAAAGCCACCCCTCCTCCAATTTTTTCCTTCCGCACCGGGCGCCCCTCCAGGTTCAAACACTGCTTTTGTGTATTCTACATAGACTCGTGTGCAGACCCCTTCGTGAAGTTAAAACCCACCTCCTTCCTCCCTTTCCCTCCTTGCTCCACTTATCAGGCCACACCTCACCGTCTTTTCCAACTCTTTTGCTCCCCACTACATCTGATTGGGCCCCCCTCGACTTCTCCGGTAAAAACCCCCTCCTACGACACTCGTGGCCCCGGTTGCATTTCGCTTCTCCCTTTAATTTCATCCCGCGTCGATCCCCCTTCTCTGTCGACACCATTGAAACTCCCCATACCCTCTCCCCTTTGGCGACATGAGGAACTACCGTACCCCTAACCCTCCTCCCGTACACAATCTCTGTCTCTTGAATCGTATTTTAATCGGCATTACGGAGGGTCACCCTCCCCCCCATTTCATTCAGTCCCCCCGAGATTCCTTTCACAACCTCTCACCCGGGGTCCCATTGGTGGTATCTCCGTCGTGCTCTTTTTCGGACTCTTTCTTTTCCCTCGTTTCCAAGTTCCCTGAGTCTGAAGAATACCGCTTTCCCCCGCTGTCGATCTGTGCAAGAGAATCCTCATCGCCACCTTCCCCCCCCCTCTCCAAGGTTTTGCTTTCTGCCCCCCGCCCTCCCTCGATTCCTTGTTGTGATGCTCGCAATAAAGGCACGGGCCTTGATTGGATTTCCTTTATTCCTCGTCAGCGACTTTTTTTTTCCTTTCATTGAGACTTCTTCCGCATGACGTTTTTAGACTTTTCTCAGGCGGCCGGCGACTTCAGCCAAGTTTTTTTCCCCCCTTAGAAAAGCGATGGGCACCCTCTACTTCCCTTTAAGCAGTCTTTTATTCTTGTTGGTTTTTGGGCGGGATCCCCCTTTTCCAAAAACCGCTCTCCCCAGACCAGTCTGCTCTTTTTGCCCTGTCCTAATCTTCTTCCGTCCCAATCTGATCTTTGCATGTCCCCCCCCCTCCCCCCCCCCGCTCAAGATTACTCGCGCATCCGATAAAGGTTTTTTCTCGGACTCCATCTTCGAAACGCCTTCCCTATTTCTCGCATCCTTCGTACTCCTCTTTTTCCTTCACCTTATTTCCCATTCCTTTTCCCGTCCTCAGCCTTTGCCCCTCAGCTTCCCTTTCCATGACACGCTGTTGATTGTCAGACCAGATCAACTTCCGTCTTTCATCAGTTAGTTTCCCCTCTGCTTTCCCGACTCCGTCCAAGAATTTGTCTGCCCCCCTGGAATTATCCGCTGCGAGACGCCGCTGGTGGTTTAACGAGAATCCCTCAAAGAATGGAATCCCCCCTCCCTCTCCATCTTGATGAGAAACCCTCATCTAGAGAAGGCCGAACGTCGAATTAGGCTGTTCCCCCAATTCTAATCCAGTCTTAAACTCCCATCCCCGCTTCCACTACCCTTCTTCGCCCCGTTTTCCCCCACCCAGCAAAACCCGACTTCTACCAATTCACTTCCTTTGGTGAGACAACAACCCTAAGCCTCCCCCTTTATCGACTCTACAAACGGACGGTCAGACTTTTTCGTATTCCTCCCCTCCCTACGGCAGCCTTTTTCTCCCCCTAATATTTTCCTGTGATCGTTTCCCGTCTTTTCTCATCGGAGCTCCTGTCGAGACGCTGCCAACCCTAAGATTACCCCCCCCTGACCGCTATTCCAGCCATTACTGTCTCTTCTCACACCCTATTCCCCTTTAACCTACTTTTTTTTTTTCTTTCACACCTGGCCCCTCCTCTTTGTTCGCGATTTCCTTTCTCACAATCAATCGAAAGAACTTTTTAACTTATTTCCTCTTCCTGTACCCCCCCTGAAGAAGGTGTCCCCCCCAGTCCCCTTTTCATCCCATGTCCCCCGTCTATTTTGCCGACTTCCCATGGGCAGGTTTACGATTTCGAGCAGAGCTTTTCCCCCCTCCCCGCCGAAAACTTTCACACTCCGAACCCATTTAGGAGCTGTTGGGACGTCTCTGCGTACCCTACCCCACCGACGACGCTCTTCCCCTTACTGTCACCACATATGAGTGTGAGTCCCCCCACTCCCTGAAGGTCCCCGCGAATAGACCCCTCTTTTGGTTCAGTTGCTCCGTGTTCCCCCTCACGATTAGCCAGCCTCACCTTTTCCTTTTCTCAAGCGGGTGCTCCGAAACCCCTTTTATAAATCCTCCTTTGACCCGGCCCAGCTAACGCCCCTTCCTCAGCTTTTGTCCCCCCACCTCCTTTCATGAATCCTCTTTCTACCCTCGCTTCGGCTTTTTTTTTTTTCCCCACACATCCTGATTTTTCCGCATTCTGAGTTTTTTTTTCCCGTTTTGATGCCGGTCCCCCTGTTTTTTTGACTGATGAAACCGTCCCCCACTTTCAGGACTGTCCATTCCTTAAGGCGGATGGCGTGGTTAAAAACACCTTTCTCTCTTCTTTTTTATTCCCACTTTTCCCCTTATGCCTTTTCGTTTGTTCTGACTTTTTTCCCTTTATTTCCTTCTCGTCTTGACGGAGTCTTCATCTTGCTATCAGGCGACAGCGTTGTTTTTTTCCCGATTGTTCGTCTATTCCTCTTTTTCTCTTTTTCTGGTCACTTCTCTCTTTCTACGGGGCGATTGGTTTTTTCCTTTGTTTTTCATCAGAATGAGGGCGGCTCCAGAATTCGGAGTTCCCGGTTTTTCCCCGAGTGTATTTAGTCGTTTCTTCGGGCCCCTCTGTCCGCCCTTTCTTGTTTAGCATTTTTTTTCAGGCCTAAAATTAATGTCTTGGCGTTGCCATTCCCTGCTGTTTACTTCCTATGGTTGCAACGTTCACTTCTTTTTGGAATAACACCCTTTCCCCCCAATCTGATGTTCGCGGGTCTTCCCATTTGGCTGCAAAATTCAATCCTCCTAAGTTTTTGTTGAGATCTTTCTCCCCCGATCTCCCTTCCCCCTCCCCTTCATTCCTCTTGCAATAGACCGGTGTTTTTTTTTAGGCCCTTTACATGTTGACGTTGCCCCCCTTACTCACTAATGGTCTGCTGCCCATGTAGCCCCCCCCCATTCTTCACTCCCACCGCTCCAGCACTCCTTCATATAGCATGCCTCCTCCATGCGGCAAAAACCCGCCCCCCTCTCCCCCCGGACTTTCACTCGCTCGCTCCGCCTTTCCTTTCTTTATCGTACCCCCCCTGAGCCTTCTGGCTACCCGTCCTAGCTTTTACACGCGAAACTTCTCCAACCATTTTTATCTGCCACCGGTTGCCACCCCCCCCAAAAGAATTCGCCTGAGATCCTCTTCCTTGCAGACGATACTTTCTTCCTCTGAAACCTTTCCCTTTCCTCCAAGCCGCCCTTGACAGCCTACCTCAGTTCGGTACAAACGATCGCATACAGACACTCTTCTCAGGTTCCATGGTACTTTTTTTCTTTTTTTCGCCCGCACCTTTTCAAATCTCCAAACCTTCCCCCAGGATCCCCTCTTATATAATTATTTTTCAGATGTTCCCTCCTTCAATTTTTTACCCTTTTTCCCCCCTGGTCTATTTTTGCGCACCTCATGCCGCGTGCTTTGCCATGCTTCGACGGACGAGTATGGATTTTGAGTGCCTGTTTCCCTCATTCCCTTACCATCCCCCTCTGCTAAATCATCAAGGGAGGCTTGGTCTATCGCGGTTCACCCGAGCACTTGAGTCCCCCTTTCCTTGTTTGAGGCTGCGTATGGGGCCGAAGTTGATTTCTCCCTTTAGTCTTCTCTCTTTAACTCTCGTTTTATTGTTTTTACTATCCATTTCCCGTGCGAGCCCAGCACCCTGCGCGAAAGTTATTGTGCGCCGCATTTTTGGCCAGGCTTGTCTCGGATCGGCGGACCGTTCGGAATAAACTTTCCCATCATTCTTTACTCCGGAACCTGCGGAGGTCGTTACCTGTTTATTCGGGCTATTGGGGCAACTTGCGGTACAGCCCTTATTTTTCGCTCTTCCCCCTATTTAGTCCCGTTTTTTTTTTTCCTTGTGGGGGTTGTGGGGTGGTTTTTTGGGATCACTTTTGGCTTTTTGTCGTTGAATAGTGATCAGGACGGTTTTCCTTATTCATTACCGGATCCCCCCCGGTTAATGTGGCTTTTTGTGGATCTGATCAACCATTCCCTTTCTGTGTTTTGGTCTGATTCTTTGGGTCGGGCTGTATTTTGCTGTCGCTACTGTCCCACGATCTTAGATGAAGTCCTGCAGAGTTGCCCACTCATCCCCCTCGTGTCTTTGGACCAGCTGTTCTTTTTTGCGTACGCCAATTCGTCTCTCAACTGTCGCTTTTCTGCGCACGTGGTCTGTTGTTTTTTTTTTCCCCTTTTTCCTTTGATGAGGGCGCTTTTGGGTGGAAAGATGGCACCTTTTCGTGCGGAGATGGAGGCAGTTTGCGGCGGTTCACGTCCTTTCGAATTTCTGGAGCGTATCCCCCCTACAAGATGAGTTCATTTTTTCTATCTTTATTTTTTTTTCCCTCCTCTTTCTTTTTTTCTTTTTTTTCCCTAGTCTTCGATCTTTTTCCCAGGAGGTGTCCCTCCCCCCCTCCACGTCGTAAGCATTCTCCTCAATGGATCCAATTGCCTCTTTTTATATTGTGGTAACTATTCCCGACTTCACACCTCGTGGCATTTTCCTTTAAGCTTGAGTCGGTTTTTCCGTTGAAAAGCCCATTGGTCTCTTCTCCAAGCGTCTTTATTGATACTCTGGGGTTTCGTTCCTCGAACTTTTTGTATCAGGACCATTTATCTTTCTTTGTTGAGCCTTACTTCTGTTTTTTTTTTGGTCCTGGAAATCTCTAGTTCCTTCCTATTCTTTTTCGTCTATCCTTCCTATGTAAAGCTTTCTTCGGCTCGTTTTTTGGCTCTGGTTCCCACCCCCCCCCACAAGACCCCCCGAACTCCTACTTTTTCTTTTTTTCGCTTGGATTTCTGCCCATCTTCTCCGCTTTCAGGTGCTTAAATTGCTTGCCTTTCCTTTTTTTGCATCCATTTCCGCTATGTTATTACTTCGCCATTGAACTGAACGTCTCCTATTCCATGATCTTCCCCCTTTTTCCGGGGTACCCTCTTTTGTTTCATGGGCTGAGCTCGATCGCCATAGTCCTTTTCAGTTTTGCCGCTGGCTTTCCTTTCAGCCCCTTATTAGGCTGAAGTGAGCCCCCCTCTTTGTTTTCATGCCCCCTGGATTCCCCCCTCTGCCCCGACGACCAATCTCCTGTTGCTCTGGTGCTTTTTCGGCTCCGGCTTTTTTTAGTCTTCCTCTGGGCCATTCCACGACAGCTCTTTTTTCCTGATATGCTTGAAAGGTTTCTTTTGTGTAGTTCTTTTGGCCATCCTGTGTCCTGGCCATGGGGCGGCCTTTCGCATTCCCCCTATGCCAATCAGGATTCTCTGCTGCTTGTTTGCATTTATTCTTTTCCTTTCGATTCCCTTCCGGCCCCGTCCTGGTTTCCCAAGGGGTTTCTTTCCCCCCGTTCTCTTTCTGGTTTCTACCCCCCGGTTAGCCTGATTCTAAAGTAGCTTTCTCTCATCCTGTGGTCCCTGCCAGCCCTTCTTTTTCCCTTTTATGGGGAAATCGGTATTCTGGTTCGCTCCCCCTATTTTTATTCCTGCGGTGTGGTCTTTTCTTTTGCCTCTACGGTGGAGAGTCCAGTCTGAGTATTCGTTTTGTTTATGACCTTTTCGTTTTCCTCCCCTTGGGTGCATACGTCCTTGAGAACCCAAAAGGTCCTCACCTTTTCCCCTGTCGGAATGCCCAATTTTATATGGGTTCTTCCCCTTTTCAGGTCGTGACTTTAAGATTTTGTTTTGAATCCTCTCTGCCGTCGCCGCAGATTTCACTGGCCTTTTCCCTACAACCGTTTTCTTTGCTTTTTGTGGCAGTTTAGGTCTTCTGGCGGTTCCTTCGGTCTGACTTTTCCGTGTCTTTTTTCTCCATGTATCAGAAGCAATCAATTTATAATGAGGTTGGGTTTCCTGCTTCTTTTTGATTCCCTTCCTTTTGTCTTTTCATTTTTCCCCCCAAAGCGCTGAAACCCCCCCCTCTTCAACTTTTTTCGCACCTTCTTTTTTCAGGACGAGATTGGGATCCAGCTGGTTCAAGTTCATGTCCTGTCCCGCGGTTATGTATTCGGTCTGGCTCTTCTGGAGGTCTTTTCCCCAAATTGCAGTTTTTGCTGTTCCTTTCCCCCTTTTCTCTCGAGGTGCGACGACTTCCTCTTTGGGCAAGATTTCTGTCCCCGTCATGGTTTTTTTGACCCCAGCACACTCCCCACCAGGATTCCTTCTTCGTTCCCCTTCTTCCGAGAACGGTGGGGGTGATTGCTTTCTCCCCTCTGCTCTCCATGTCGGCTTTTCAGTCGCGGTGGAATTCCCCCCCCGCTTTTAGGAGTTGTCCGTGGGATTTCTCTTTTCGTGCTGAGGAGACCGGCGTCCTCTGGCCCCCTCTAAATTTATACTCACTAACTTTTTTTTTTATCTATCTTCCAGTTTTTTTGGATATCTTCTTTAGAAGAACTTAATTCACCCCCTTCGCCACCGCCCTCCTTTTTCCTTTTCCACTCTAGCGCTCTTTCTCCGTCATTAATCACCCTCCCACAGCCCCTCCTTGCTTTCTTTACAGCACTCTCTTCCCGATCTTCCGGTTGCTTTCTTGTCCACTCCTGCAACGTCTTTACCACCTAGCACATTGGTTCTTCCTGCCCTTCGCGGCTATTTTCCCAGCCCCCAAAAATTTCCCTTTTTGAAAGACACAGCTCAATTCCTCTTTCCTTTGACCCTTTTCTTAATGAAACGGTATTTGAACGACCGCTATATCCCCTTCTTACAATCTTTTCTCCAACCCACTTGCACTATTTTTGAACAGTCCTTACCCCGTGTATCCCATACTACTACCCCTTAGCATTCTCCTGATCGAGAACCCACCCTTCCAACCTTAGGCCCCCGAAATCATCTAGACCTGCTTACTGTCGCATAAGTCCATTCTCCCCATTCTTCCTCTCGTCTCATCCCCTTCTTAATACAGCCACGAAGTTGGGCGCCTTATCACTCTGCCGTCCTTTTCCCTTCTCGTCTTCCCCCAACCCCTTACTGTCATTCCCTCCTTTCCTCCCCGTAAGGACCCTCCTTTACCAATTGTCTCCATTTGCTAGCACTTTTAGTTCCCTGCTTTTGCTTTTATCTCTCTACCTCTTGCCTCCCATTTGTTTGTGATACCTTTCCCCCCCCCCCGACCCCTATTAAAGGCAGCTTTCGCCCGGCCTCTTCCCCCCCCTTCTCCCCCCATCT
>Ga0179593_1362525_pt1 | contig 11042 bp, 8 predicted proteins | sample CZODoug2_1_08_16_FD_185931 | JGI IMG/M metagenome (GOLD analysis project Ga0179593, IMG submission 185931) | Vadose zone soil fungal communities from Angelo Coast Range Reserve, California, USA - CZODoug2_1_08_16fungal (PacBio error correction) | ecosystem: Environmental > Terrestrial > Soil >... | reverse complement strand
CTACTGGCTTCTCCACCTGCGAGTTGCACTTTTTCTAAGTCTCTCTCCTCCGCTGGCCTTGAAGCGCTCCCGGCTCAAAAGGAGTCTCTTCTTGAACTCTGCCCTGTACTGGGAATCCCAGATATTCTCCAGGGTTGCAGGGCCTCCTCACCCTCTTTGAGATGAAGAACCCTGACCTTATTCTTGGCAGTAAATTTCCTCCTTCGTCCCTCCTAATTCTCAGAGGAGTTGCACGTTATTGCCCTCTCTAGGTCCGTTTCTAGGACAGGGACCCCCCCATCTTAGAGCAGAATTTCGGTTCCTTGGTCTATCAACCCCCCGGGACTCCTTTCCCCGCTAGGATATATGGTGTCCTTTAGGCAATCCTGTTTCTTTTAACGGGTAGGTCCTCGTACTTTTCCTTCGTGTATTCCCTCCCCTTTCCCCTAGAAACCTCCGACTTTTAGTCTCTTACCTCGCCCCATATTAAGAAAGTGAAGAATTTCCGCTTCGCGCCTCTCGGTTCCCCTTTTGAGTCCGCCCTTTCGACTAGGATGTTGATGATTTGATCTTTTCCCTTTCTTACATAGTGACCCTTGCGCCGAATGCTCTCTTCCAGACCCTTAAGAAAAAGAAGTTTTGGATTTTTATCTGATCAATCCACACTTGAACGATGCCTCTCCCTCCCCTTCAGATTGAACGCACTAGACCCTCCCCCGGTCTCCGTCCTTCTGTACTCTCGAGTCAAATAAATGGTTTATGTGTCCATTCTCTCAGGGTGGAACGACCTTTACTTCCCCCCCCCCAACCCCCCCCCCAACCAGTGGGAAAAGCCTAATAGGACGAGTTCGCCGCGTACTTGATTCCTTGGGAAGGCACCACGCCTGTCCTAAGCCTGTCTTACCCAGCATTCTGCTAGCCGTTTTTTTCTCCCTTTTCCTATTCTCCGGCCAGGGCGTGAACTTCGCCCTTTCCGTCCTCACATACCTCGGAATCGCTTTTGATGAAGGGTATTTTTTCCGGTATTTTGCGTAGCGGAGTTGTCCAGCTTCCGGGCCTTTCCAGTCGTCCCCTCCTCTGCGTTCCCCTGTCAGCCAGGGGCGTGCGGGGTATCTTTCGTCTCAGAAACTTGAAGTATTTGTGGTGGACCCTCCCCTTAGTACGATCATGGCTTTTTAGGGTATCGGCAACCTTTCCCTAGGCTCATTCCATTCTGATACAGGACCGATCGGTTCGCTTTAAGTTTTTCTCCATCTCTTGCCCTGCCGGCAAGAGACTTCCCTCGGTGCAGACTTCCTTTTGGCTTTCACTTTTCCTTTTGGACGCGACCATCATCCCCCCCCCCCCCAACCAGAAAGAGTTCCCTTCTTACGCCGTACTCTCTGCTCTTCTCCTCTTTTTTACTTTGCTGATGCTTGTGAACAGACCTAATTCCCTCCGAATTGAGACAAGAGCTTTTCTTTTTTTACATTTTTTTCACCCCCCATCCTGACTTACCCGACCGATGCCGCTTCTCTCCCTTGTTTTCCTACTGTTGGTTCGCGTAATTGCCCAGGACCTTTTTTCCTTGGACCTTCGGTCTTTTTCTCCACAGCACGAGACCTCCCCCTCCTTGCGATGCTGTTTGCATGCCGAGTTCCCCGTTTGCAGAGCCCAGTCGGCGTCTGCTCAGGGTATCCCCTTCCTGTTTGTTTGTCTGATTCAGCTCCCGGTTCTGGGAATCGTCTGCGTGACGTCGGAGCCATTGTTGCGGAGGCGTCGCGGGTACAGAGCGCCAGTACAGCGCTCTGTTGCCCAAAGTTTTTATGACCCCCTAATTTCCTTCCCCCCCCAACAGTGAGAAGACCTGCTGTTATAAGTCTTTCGTGGCCGGAGACCATGGGACTTTGAGTGGCGTTAATCTTTTGATCGGTAAACCTCTCACTCGCTTCTTTAAGTACGTCCGTAGCTCCTGGCCCCCTCAATTGAGCAGGTACGTTTTTGTACTGTCAGCTTCCTGACCATTTCCGAGCCGTAGGGCGCGGGTGGATCCTTCCTCTCCTCGTGATGACAGGAACGGAAGTGCTGTTACTTGCTCTCTGTTTGGACGCCCAAGGCGAGGCGCCTTTGATGGAATTTTTTTTTTTTTCTTCAATTATTGGATGGGATCCTATGCTCTTAGGAACTCCTTTCAATTCGGATCCTTTTTCCTTCTCAGTTTCCCTGTAGAACGGGTTTGTGGGATGGAGATGTCCTTCCCAAGTCCCGATACGGTCCCTCTCTTTCTTTAATATTTTTTGCAGTATGGAAGTCCTGTCTCTTTTCGGTTTTTACTTGACCTCTCCGGTGAGCAGGGCTATCTTCCCTTCCTTACGCCCGGAGATTTGAAGGGCGTTGCCTCGCAAGAGGATCTTCATCAAATAAATGTTTTGGTCTTCCTTTTCCATCTCAGCGTTGTGCCTTCCTCCTATGCCCCCTCAAGAAGTTCTTGAATGAACTCAGTAGCTTACGCGGCAGTCCCTTCTGAATAAGTCTCGGTGACGTTTCGCTGAACATCCCACCACCTTCCCTCGGGGCAGTGATCTTACCGTCATCGTCCAATTTATTGAGGTCTGTTGTTCTCCCCACCCGGGTCACGACAACCTCACCTGTTCCCTGTCTCCTGTCCAGAAACTTTTTGTCCAGGTGGTTTCCGGAACCTGTGGTAATGTCAGAGTCCCCCCTATCTTTTTACGCCAGTCTTTTTTTTCTCCTTCTTTTTTATGAACATTGACCTCAGCAAAACCTCAGGAGCCGAGTTTTTCCAGTCTTTTTTTCCGTCTACCACGGCCCGGTTTTTTCCGTCAAAATCACTTCGGTATGCCCTATTTCATTCGCCTCTAAGTTGACGTACAGGTGCCCTCTTCGCTTTCCCTCCCGGTCAAGTGAGACGGGATTTTGGAAGAGGTCCTTTTCTTTGAACATAGTTGCAAGGGTAGGCATGCGCCATTGGGCAGAAGTTTCCTACCCCGTCCTGACACTGTTCCGCGGGCTGCTTCGGGCCTTCCTTTCTTTTTAAACCCACCTATGCTTCGAGGCGGCCAGGTATTCTATTCCCATTCTTTTTTCGGGGAACCCTCAGCAGACCCTTTCCGTCACGCTTCGTCCCATTTTTATCCGCCTGCGGAGACGTCCCTTTCCCTCTTTTTGGTCTCTTGTATTGGGCATCACCACTCCCATTTCCCCCGCGGCCGAGATTTACGGCCGAGGTGCCGAGTCTCCCTCCTTCCCTCTGGACTAGATGGATGTTTTTCCTCCGGAATCCTGAGATAGGTTGCCCGAGTTGTCCGACAAACTTTTTAGGCCAGTATCGTGAGGCCTTGTTTACTTTTCCCCAGAAATTTTCTTTTCTGAGTCTCCATCTACCGCCTGCTGATTTCGCCGGGAAGCGTGCTGGTACCTCCTTCACTTCCCCTCTGCGACCATGCTACGCTACCCATTTCCAAGTATCTCATTCATCAACTTTTTTCTTATTGATTCGGAAGGGCATGGGATAGAATTATCCCCTGATCTGCTCGTCTGGGATGAGTTCAGGGCTAGGCTTCGGCTGGGTGCCTCCCAATTACTCTGTGCTTTTTGGACAGATGAGTTTCCGGGAGCGTGGTTCACGCCTTCCTGTAGAATGTGGACCCTTATTCCTTTCGACGTCCAGAGACGTTCTCATCCTCCACCTCTATTGCAGTTTTTTTGGCGGTAGGCGCACGTTTGATCGGTGCATTTCCCCAATTTGGGCGGATGACATCCGCGACGAGCTATTTTTCTTCTCTCCTCTCTGCCTTGAAGCCCGGGAAAGATGTAAGATACTCACTAGGATCACGCCTCCTCAGACCCCCCATACAGCCAATTGAGGTACTCGGGCGGATTCCGCTTCTCTCTACGCGTCTTGAGGTGATGAAGATTCTCTAGTTTCCCTCTCCCTTCTCAGGCTTTTTTATAGTTTCTCAAGGCGTGCCTCGGCTCCAACTGATGTCCTACATTAACGTAATAGAAAAGACAGGTGTTCTTTCCTCTTGTGTCTAAATAAAGGTTCCTGTGTGTTGGTTTTGGTGGTTGTTTGTTACTGCAATGATGCGGTCCTTCTTCCGGGTTCCTCAAAGGAAACGCAGCCCCCTTAACTTCTTCGACCCTTGGAGTTTTCTGAGCTCGATTACTTGCAGAAGGGTCATTTCTTTCCCCCCAAACGACATCCTTTACTTCTCCGAGGAATGTACCCGGTCCCCCCTCCGTTCCCGTGTATGGTGTACAGTTCGAAGGCCTTGGCTCGTTCCCCCTCCCAAACGGTGGAGTCGTAAACTCTTACTTAGCTTAATCTGCCTCCTTCAATGTCGTGCTTTTTCTCCGTCTAGTCTTTTTTCAGAGTTAGGTAGAGTACTCCTCCCTGGTTGGACTTGGTCAGCCATTTATCTATCTATTTTCCCTTAATCCCACTTTTTTTTTCTATCTATACAGGTATTCAGCTGCGGGTTCTTCTTCCCAGGAGACCTGCTTTCAGGGACTGAGTAGCCCGGATTTCCACCCTTCATTCTTCTTTAGTGACCTGCTTTCTCCCTCCTTCAGTATATTTTCTTTTCTGGCAGCCTCCCAGTTCTTTTCGCTTGCATTAACATGAAAGTGACGTCCGTAAACTAGTACGTGACCGCTGGTCTGGAGATGACGTATCCTCGGAGTTGTCTATGACCTTCTTCCCGTTCACCTGAATCATCATGCAGCCGGCTTGCTCAGCATTCTTAAGTTTCTTGTTAAGTTTTTTCAGACTACAACCCCTTGGGAACTCCTCCTTCGTCAGAGGGATAGCAAAGACTGACCTCCCCTGAAAGTTTAGTCCTCCTGGGCGTACCTCCCTTCCTCTCCTCCTGGAGTCTATCAGTTTTTAACAATCAGGATCTCCTTTCCTCACATTTAAACCTTTCAGACCTTCTCTTCGCAAGTCGAGTTCTCTCTCCTAGTCTTACTTCCCTTCCCTAGCTGTTATGCGAAGGTCTTTTTGTGTAGAGAGGAGCCTCTGTCAAGTAAATTTGACCCGTTACTCTCTCCCGACTTTTCCAGTAAGAAAACGAACTATATCTGGGTGTCCTGAGGATAACAGTAACCTGCCTTACCTATTCCCCTATTAAAGCAGACATGGAAAGCAAGACTATCCCTTCCAGTTAGATCTGTTTCAGGCGCGGGACCCTCTCACCTTTTCTTGACTCCTGACTTCCCTACCTTCCCTGGCCGGCGGTCCCCCCAGACCTGAGCTTCATCCTCTCCTTATTTCCTTGGTTTGAAACCGCAGCCTTCCAAGAGCCCTGTTACTATTAAGGCCCTTTCTTCTGGATCCTGGCTAGTAGCTTTTCTTTGACCTTCGAAATGCCGCATCACATACCTCTTAATCTCGTTTCTCCCTTCGATCCTTTGAAATGGCTGCGTTTATTTGAAGCCTTCTTCCCCTCCCGAAGTGTAATTCTTTGACTTCGCGGCGTTTCTCTCCACTTTTCTGGCTGTTTAGATTTAGCGAGACTAGGAGTTTTTCGTCCTTTAACCCCTGATCTTTTGTTCGAGTTTTCTCCTGCAAAAGTTTTCCCATAGCTTAGGAATTTTCCTTCTTTCCCCGTTCCCTCTCTTTAAAGCGGGCGATCGGCAAACTTCCTTCCATCGGAGGCCTGGTTTGACTTACTTTCGGGTTTTTCAATTTCCAGCAACTAGGTTTTAAGATCCTCCTCGGGTTGGTGAGTTTTTCCTCTTCGTTCGGAGGGTTATTTCTTCCTTCTTTCCTGCCCTTTTGATCTGTACCCCAATTTCCTCTCTAACCTTGCCTATAGAGGATCGGGTGGGAAAGACGCCGGACCTCCCCTCTTCCTCTCTTAAGTGGTAGAGTCCTTTTCGCGGACCTTTCCCTTCAAGGTAAGGGTCCTGTGGAACTGAGAACGTTCATCCCCAGACCCTTTCAGGTTCCGGAGTATTCCTTGCCTTCCCCCTGTCAGAACTAGTAAACTTTTTCCGATGACAGGTTCATCGGAGCATGTACGTTTGCAGCATTGTTTTTTGGGTGGTGTTGCCGAAAGGTCCCGGGAAGTGGTATGGCACCTTTTCTCCCCCGTTATGGTACTTGGCCTGCGGGTTCCTTCCTTTCAGACCCTGCCTTCTCCCAGTTCCATCGCGGAAAAGAAGTGTGATCCTCTGTATTTCCAACCCCCCATTAATAATGCGATACCTACTCCTTTCTTCTGGGGCGTGGTCGGACTTTTACCGGTAGTTCCTTCCCTTTTTGTTCAGGTTTACAGTGGGTCATGGAAGGTACGTCTCTTCCATGGAAAAGCGAGAAGTTCTTTTTTGTCACCTTTAAGATTATTTCCTTTCTTTTCGACGGATGTTGTTTGTATCGCGAGGGCCGTCCCTTTTGGGACTTCGTGTGACTGTTCTCTCTTGTGTGGAAGCGATTTAAGCCTTCCCCCTCTTGTCTTTATGTTGAGAAGCTGAGCGGAGGCTGTAAAGATCCCTTTCCCTTTTTCTTCGGTAGATGAACCGGATCTTTTTCTAAGTCACCAACCTCCTCCCCCTTCCCCGGGGCCCCTCCTTATTTTCTACTACCCGTGTTGTTTGAGATATTTCCTCCTTCTCTATTTGTAGTGGGTCTTTCCTGAAACAGAGTCGTTTCTTATCGGCCGGCAGACTCCTTCCTTTCCCTCCTCTTTCCTTTTGTGATAAGCCCTCCCCCCTGCTTTTCCAGGTCTCAAGAGTCCGACGTGGCCGTCACCGCCGAGAGTCCTTCACTCCCTTCTACTCCTTTCCTTTCCATGCCCACGAGTTGACAAGCCCAGTTCCCCTCCCCCCTTGAGAGGTGTTCCTCGATTCACAAAGCGAACGGCAGCGTCTTTTGAACATTCTCTCCCCTGATAAATCTCGCTTTCTTGTCGCCCGCTTCACCCACCAATGCTTTGGAAGCCATACAAGTTTTTCCAATGGTTTCCTTCCACTCCCATCCTTCTGGCTGAGTTTTTTGATTTGACATTCTTTTTTTCACCTGATCACCATTCTTTAAATAAGAGATTGTAGGTCGCGGCATGGTCTCTTTTTTCCCTCCTCCCACCAACTGTCCCAGAGTTGAAGATTTACCCCTCCTTTCCGGGGTAGAGGGTCGACCCCCCCAGCCATTCTGATGACCGATTCATTCGCCTCCTGACTGATCATCAAACCTCTTCTCTTGAGACTTAAGGACGCCTTCTTTTTTTTCTTTTTGTGACATATTCAAATTAGGACCACTGACATGGTCCTTTCTCCTTTTTCCAGAGAAAGACTAGAAACAACTCTCACCTCCCTTCCTTTCTTTTTGAACTTGCTGGCCAATTAGTATATTCTTCTTCAGGGTTTAGTCATTGGACCAAGAAGCAGAATTCCCTTTTCCTCTTCCTCTTCCTCACAGACTATGCAAGATGCTTTTCCCCTTCCCCTTCTCTTGGAGTTCAAGTCCACCAGGCAGTCTGCACGCTTCTCCTTCTTCTTAGTGGTGTTTTCAGCTGGACGACAGCCGGTTTGGCCGATTTTCCTTGACAATTCCATTATTTCTAAAGGTGGCATACCTTTTCCCTTCCCCTTATCATGTTGACTGGAATTTCTCCACACTCTTTCGGTGCTGAATCTACTTCCCTTCCCTGTCCCGCGTCCTTTTCTCTTTGTTACCTCCCTTTTCTCAGGACTATTGTTCCCCTTCCGTTAAGCCCAACTAGTCAAAAACTATATCCCTTTTTTTTTACCACTCTGATGGGTATGTGGTAATTTCGACTCCCAAGCATTGTTTCTTTGATACTCGTTCCATTATTTCCCTGATAGTGAGAGGCGGGCTCACTGTTCTTAGTCTCTTTCTTCTTTTTCTTGAACCAAGGAACTTAGTCTTTTTTTCCTCTCCTGAGGAGCTGCTTCATGTTATTTCCTTCTCGCTTGTACCCTGATAAAACGGTGCCGGTCCCTCTCCTTCTAAGCCAAGCGAAATGGTGTAGCCCTCCTCTCCTGGAGATGGGCGGTCCCGGCTCCGGAGTGACCGAAACTTCTTGTTTCCATTATAAATCAGTAGACTCCCCTCTCTTCTCTTTGTGATGAAGATGTCAGAGCTCTTCTCCCGGGTAACGTTTTCACATTCGCCTCGAACCTATTCTCCCCCTATCCATACTGTTAGCCAGGTCTACCTTCTTCTTCCCCTCTTACTACTGAGAGGACTGTGCCCTTTTATTGAACTCTGGGGATCCTTTACCTCTGACTCTTCTATGGAGGTTCTAGGACAATTCTTTTCGCGCCAACGTTTGAAGACTTTCCTCCCTTACCCTTGCTTGGCTGGTTCTTTAATCGTTTTTTCCCCAGGACTTCTCTGAAAATCTTGGTATCGCACCCCAAAAAGCCTAAAGCGAAATGATGACTAAAGCATGTTTCCTCTTCCTTTAGCTCGGACCGGTGACTGTCATTTACGTTTTTACCAACGATCGCATCAGCCTCCGCCGCCCGTAATGGTCCCGTTACCCCGCCGTAACCCCTTTCTTGTGCTGTCCTGAGAAACGCGGTGCTTCGCTTCCCGCAAACCCCTCGTCGACGACTGCTGTCCCCAATGCGTAAGTCTCTCTCCGTTCTACGAAGTGACGGTGGGAGCCTGGGCGTCGCTTATGTCCGCTGCTTAGTTTCTCTAGCCTCACAACAGGTAATTTAATTCGTCGCGACCGTCTCTATATACAGTTGTGGTGTTATATCTTGTCGGTGGTGTGAGGAGCCCAGGAATCAGCGGGTTAGGCGTCAGTTTGAATGACAGAGGAAGGGCAAGCTCCTTCCCGGATCCCCCCATTGCTTTCTGTAGTTCACGCGTCATTTACCAAGGCTTCAGCCATTGCTCTGACTTTTCTTTGCCCTCCAGATTTTTCGTTCGCTTCCCGAAACACGGAATGACTGATGGTGGTGGTAAAGTACAGGCCCTCTTTCAGGGCTGATTCGGACGCGTGCGTTTTACCAACGATGACAGTCTGCCTGTCCGGCATGTATTTATCAGGCCCCCTCTTTTCCAGAGTTTTCCTTTCTTCTTGTCCTCGGGGCCTCTAACACGACGGATTGTCCGTTGCAGGAGCCTCGGGTCCCGTTGTGGTCTTCCATCCCGAGGCAAAAGTCACGTGGTTGTAAGTCCCTGTTAGTAAAGCAATCTGACGTCGCCGTTAAGCCTTGCGATCCTTATCCGAGTAGAGTTTCCTAGTCCCACTCTCCCAACGATCCAGAACGCCTCCCCTCCTGCCCGAGGCGGAGAAGCCCGAGCTAAATGGCGATGATTGTTCCTTTTTATGAGAAGGCGTGGATCCGCTATCCCGTTTTTCGTACACGTAGATGACCCGGTTTTGATTCCCTCTCCCCCAATCCTGCCTCCCAATAGCGGGAGCGGTTTTTTTGTCGTATTCTGTAATCGAACCCTTTTCAAGTGAAAAGGAAGCCGGCTACGACTGCCAGCGTGCAAACTTCCCTTCTCCGGTCAGTTGATGAGAAGGAGAGGGGACCCTCCCCTGCTGAGTTTTTTTCCTTTTTGTTCCAAGCTAGATTTCCCTACAGCGAATCTAACGGCTCCTCGGCGCGTTGGACCGAAGAGCCCCATGAGTTCCCTTGGGTCCCAGGCCCCCCTGCGTCAAGTCGAACGATCCGTGTGGCCTCAGAAGGTTTCCAGGCCTCTTTTATAATGGTGCCCCTCGTATAACTTGCCCGGGTTGGGATCGGCCCCCTTTCCCCATCAAATCACTCTTTGACACATTCGTGATGAAGGCCTCTATCTGGTGCAAGGCCTCGTTAGATTTCTCGCCTTTTCATATAGGCTCGTGCGACAGGTAGGCGTACCCTAAGCTTGTTCCCGGCAGAAAGGGTTCTCGGTAGATGTCTTCGGCTACTTTTTGTGAGTCCAGCCCCCGGCGACTATCCTTTCCTTGTCTATGGTCATCGGACCACACTCGATTGAACCACGAGCAGTACTTTCCTTTACCATTGGAAAGCTCTTTCCGGCCCTGGCGCATCTCGGCCAAACTTCTGGCCCAAGAGCTAAACGGGGTGCCTCTGGTTGGTGGATGGGGACCTTTTCCACCTTCTTGACGCGCAAGCTGGTGAAATTTCTTTCTTTACTAAGGTGATCTGGCTTGGTCTTTTTCTCGAGTACGGCCTTGGCTTTCTGGTTGATGACCACCCCTTTTTTAGGAAGTCTCCTAAACCGTGTAGCCTCGAGGGAGCGAGGTTTTCCCCCAAGACTACGAACTCCTATCCGCTAGGAGAGGTTCGGCCGGTTCAGATTACACTGCGCACGGCCTTTCGCTTTCTTCCCTTCCCCCGTTGAGATGTTGTTTCCAACAAATCCCCAGCACCTTTGAATCAAGCCCGGCGCGGACTGCCTCGGGACCCCTTCTAGTTAACTTTCCATACCCGGTCAGTTTCTCTAATGGGGCATCTCCCCTGGTTTTCGGTTTGTTGATGGCAGGAAAGTAAACGGCCTTTTCTTTGGGCCCGCGGCGGGCGCGCTTTCGAGGTGGTAGGTTTTTGCTGAGTTTCTTTTTTTTTCATACCCTCTGCAAGACAGGCGTGAGTATTTATTGAAACAATCATTTTGCACTCGGGCCTTCCCACCTGATTGCCCATTGACACACGTCCTTTTTACCCTCTTACAGTCTTGTCGTGGAACTCTACCAGTTTCCTTGGGGGGAGGCCCTCTGGGATAGGCCTCCCTCGTGACCTTTAAAAGGTGAAGGGACTCGCCGAGCTTCCCCCGACGTCCGCCGTGGTGGTGGTGTTTACTTCATCGCGTACCCGGAACCCGCGGGTGCCGGGTTGCGAGGCCTTTGCTCCCGCGTCATTTCAGTGGACGTCGTGCATTACCGCTCGGCGGGTTTTTCCGTCACTGAACTTTTAGTTCTGTGAACTAATGTGATTTTCTTCTGGATGCCGGCGCTTCTTTTGCAAGATTCGGATCCTTTCTCTTTTGAGATGATCGTCCGCTCAGTGGTAGCATGGAGGGCGGGGGTCGCTGTATAGAAGTATAAACCACCGTCTTTTTCTTCTTCCATCTT